>Ga0114931_10005694_pt1 | contig 15409 bp, 28 predicted proteins | sample 2SBtaG_FD_89579 | JGI IMG/M metagenome (GOLD analysis project Ga0114931, IMG submission 89579) | Deep subsurface microbial communities from Kolumbo volcano to uncover new lineages of life (NeLLi) - 2SBTROV14_V59a metaG | ecosystem: Environmental > Aquatic > Marine > Volcanic | place: Kolumbo...
CTGCAGTTGTTCTATACATTATTACATCAAATTTAGACGTCATTTTTGCCCTACCAGAAATTGATTCCATATTAGGAGCAGTTGTTGACGTACTTGTACCATCAAACTCGTCGTAAGCTACTGCATATTCAACGTTGGTGCATTTGAAAGATGAACCGCCTATTGTTACCGCTAAAGTCTTACCAGTAAGTTTTGCCCCCAATGGTTTAACCTTATCGGTTGCACTCATTGTTTCCGTTCCAGCTGCCTCAAATATCTCACCTACTGAATAAGCTGCTAAAACAGTATCAACCGCCGTGACTTGATATTTTGTTCCGGCTGTTAATGTTCCCGAACTTATTTCTGCACCAAGAACATCAAGTAAGTCAGCATCAATTGTTAGGGTAGATTTTGCCCTGCCCGGCAATGATTCTTTTCCCGGTGATGTTGTTGCAGTACTTGTTGAATCAAGCATTGTAAAATTTCTATCAAACGATACACTTTTTACCGCTTGTTCGACTGAGTTCTGCCAGTATCTCAAAGTTTTTCCGGTTACTTCTAAAGCCATATTTTTCTCCTTTTACTTTTGAATTACAATTTTATATTGAGTTGTTGAAATAAAAACTTTATCCAACTCTGTTATTAAACCACTTGGGGCTTCTCTTGTTACTTCTATCAAATTATACCCGGTAACTGAAAAACTACCCTCTGCATCGTCGAATCTATCCCATAATTTTTGCTGTAAATCCAATACTCCCGCGTAACTATTACTATAACATATTATTTGAATTCTTTGAGTTTCAAATTTATTTACCGTATCTCTATCCGTTGATGGCGATACATCATTGAACACTGCGTAAGGCGGGTTGGTGTTATCGTCTGCAGACGGAGTAAATAATCCGTTTGTAATAGCTGTTTTGAATGTGTTGGTTTGAACAGCTAAATAATCATAAATTCCCGCTGATAAGTTTTCAATCATAACGTGAATACCCTTCCCAATGTTTTCAAATTATTATATAATGCCGGTCTTAAAAACGGTCTCTTCGGTATTGTAACTTTTGGGACTAAAACAAAATACACGTCCATCCTACCGTGCTGCATTCCTCTGCCGGCTGGTTTAACTAATAGGGGGTGTCCGCTTTTTCTTTTAATATAAACTAAGTCTGGGAAAGCATCTCTTATCGATTGACCTTCCCGCAAAGTTCGAGCCTTTGCATTTGGATGAATCGGTACTGCCAACGCCTTCGCTTTTTTCGGTAGTATGGTTGCTCCTAATTCGTGAACAGCTCCATAAAATTTAGTTATCCCTGCTCTTACACTTAAATCTTTTGGATATACTTTATAATATCTGCTATTTATTAAACCACCTTTATCTATGAGCCCTTGAGATTTTATTTCTCTACTTATGAATCCCTCTAACATACCACCGGCAACGTCAAGCCTATCCAAAGTTTTTTGCCTTAATATCTCAATAAATTCTTTTGAGTTAGATTTATATTGCATTTACGATCCCATATATTTCATAAATTATATTCAAAGAATGTTGAATAACTTTTTTTGCTTTTATATTGTCTATCTCTAACTCGTTTGCTACTTGCTGTATTAATGCCTCTGCCTCTTTGCTGTCAATATCTTTTATTTCCTTTGGGATTTTGTCTATATTTTCAACAGCTTTTGGCAAGGCTATAAGTGCCGGAAGCCAATACCCAACATCCGTAACAGTTACTTTTCCATCCTTCAATGTCTTTGTCAAAGCGTTGGCGGTTTTAACTCCAAAACTTACAACATCTTTTAATTCAATAATCCCAACTTTTTCTTTTTTCTTTTTTTCTTTTGCCATTTTTTTATCCTTTTAATAATCTGCGTATCTGTTATTTAGACTACAATCAATTTGCATAAATTCATTATCATTCATCGGGTTAATAATTCCGATAATATCATAATAATTTATTCCATCATAAATTATATGTTCTTGTAAAATTGAAGCATTGTAACTGCAATAAAATCTATTTGTCGCATTAACATTCATCTGTTGATATTTATAAGATTCATTTGCAGAAAGCGGTCTCATTTTACCGTTCAAAGAAGCAACCACGTCTGATAGGACTTTTGTATTGCTACCAAGCCCATCTTTAGTGTTAGTAATTCCCTTTATTGAAAATCCGCTTACATAATAATCTTCAATCATTATTTACCTACAAAACTTAATTTTCTAAAAGCGCTCAATCCTTTCAATAAAGATTTGCTAAAATCATTTTCACTCACATAACTTATTGAATGGTCGCCAAGACTTTCAGACACTACTCCCTTCAACTTCTTTTTATCCATCATTTCGCCAATCATTTGACAAGCCATTAAGGAAATAGCATTTGGGAATTTTACTTGCGTGAGTAGAATAGTGTTTTTTGTCGTTGCAGTAGTGTCCTCTGTAGCTATTGCCGGTTCTCCGCTTGCAATGGTAAGCGAACCCGCAACTGCAGAATCTATCAAATAAACACCATCATTGAGATTGCTAAACTGGACTCTTACATTCATCCCCGCTGTAAATCCGGCTTCCAATAACTTATTATCGCTATCAGTGATTGTATCTGTTGCTGTAAAAGTTATATTAGATGAATATCTGTAATTGTATTTTGTGTTTATTTGGAAATAATTATTGCAATAATTGAAGATAAAATCCTGCACCAATGGAATCATTGCAGTAATGAAAGTATCATAAGTAGAATCAGAAATCTGCAAAACACTTTTAACCTGTGTTGAAGTAGTTATCATTTTCTACTTCCCGGTTTTTTTCTTTACAACTTTTTTCTTTACAGTTTCGTCCTTTTCGGTTTCTTTTGTTTTTTGTTTGTTTGCTAAATGATTTTTTAAGAGTTTCCTCGCAGTCCTATCATATCTTGCCATCTTTCGCAAAATCACAAAAGGCACTTTTACCATTTCGTTCATTTCTGCTCCTTAGTTATTTGTTAAAACAAGGCGGGGCTTATTGCCCCGCACCAATTAAGGTAAATCTTTAAGGAAGTGTAAATGCTCCGATGAAGCCGGTTGTACTGGCTGCCACCGTAATGTTTACGTTGCCACTTGAATCCTTAAATCTGTCTGAACTTACTACAAGATAACGGACATCATCTTGTGCCATTGTTATCGTTAAATCACCTACTCCAGCAGCTTGGAAATCTCCTGCAACTATTGTAAAGTCTTTTGAAGCAGCAGTAGTATTGTTTAATACAATCAATAATTTATTTTCTTTTGGATAGGCAATCGAATGAGTGTTTGCTGCAACGATAGCCGTTAATCCGGTTACAGGTAAATCTGCAGATTGCGTATCTTTAGTTAAAGCTGTCGGTGTTATGGTTGTTGTTGCCATAATTTATTTTCTCCTTGTTATTTTAATTTAAGCCTCCGCTGTTTTATCAGCATACCAAACCCAAGTCATATCAGGCCTTAATATTTTGCCTCCGTATAAGTGCAATCCTTTGACAGCATCGCTAAAAGCATTTTCCGGTCTGTATGCTTCTGTTTTCACAATTTGTTCTACATAAGCAAATGATTGTCCTCTAATTCCCGCAATGTTTCTGGTTTTATCCCAAGCCGTTGAATTTTTTGATACATTTGCAGAAACCAAGAAATCGAAACCTAAAATTCTGTCAATCATACCATTTGAGAATACTTGGTCGTTTTGTGTTTTTGTTGTTAATCCGGCAAGTACTGCTTTTGTATGAACCCAAGGGGCGACAATTAAAAACCTTCCGGGTTTTGGTACACCAGCCTCATCCATTGCTTCACCTATTGCAAGTATATCGTCTTCAATATTAAGTGAAGTTAAATCTGTCGGTAATGCATTTGTGCTGATTGCATTACCGGCTTGTGCATATAATCCGAGCAAATAACTATCAGCAGTATCAGATAGCAAATAACCGGCTCTGCTTAATGGCTCTGCAACTAAAGACATATTAGCCTGAGCAGCATCAATATCGTCAACCTCAAAAGCAAAATATTTTGATTGGTCTACTTTGATTTCTCTTTGTGCAGCAGTTAAGTTTTCCGGTGAAATTGATGTGCTATTTTTTGTGTAGGTTGCAATCGTAGGGTCTGCAAAACTATTAATTTTTACAGTATCTCCACCTTGCCTAATCTCTCCTTCATATTGACGAGTCGCAACTGCAGCCGTTACGTGTTGTTTCCTTAATCCCGCAAGGACATTTGCCGTCCATATTTCGGGAATGAAATTGTTTAATGACATATTAGTACCCTTTATTTTTATTTACAACTATTTGTTTCCGTTGCTTTCCCAGTAACTTATTGAAGCATTCACCTTGTCTATATTGTCAACTTTTTCATTCATTGGCATATTGTTAATTTGCTCCATTGTATAATACTTCTCATTCACATTCGGGTTATGGTTCGGATTGTGAATGTTCGGGTCAAACAACTTCTTTTCAACGAACATTTCTTTATAGGCTTCCTTTAATGGATTGATAACGCTATCTGCACTCTTAATCTTGCCGGCATCGTCAATTTCTATTTTGCTTAAATCAATTTTGCCTTCAAGTAATTCAACATACTTTGCATTGTTATCTCTTAAAACTTCCCTAACAGCGAATCTTTTTTTATCTAAAGCCCTTGCATTTTCTATCTCTGTGTTCTTATTTTGCAAGGCTTCGATTTCATTTGCAAGTTCTTCATTTTTCCCGCCGGATTTTTTAAGTTTTTCCAAATCCTCACCAAGAGTAGCTATTTGTTCTTCATAACCTTTTTTCTCTTGATTGACTTTATCAAACTTAGCCTTAGGAAGCCACTCACCATTATTAGATATTACAACCTCATCCTTTTCGTCGTGTAAAAATACTTTCTTCCCTTTTGGGACAATCGTTAAAGTATTTTCCTCTAATTTTGGTAGAACTTGATTAAAAAGTTCATCACCTAAAAGATTTTTTAATTCATCCATTTTTAAGAACTCCTATGTTTGTTTCTGTTAGTTTTTTTAAAGGATACCACCCTCAAACAGTCTTTCGTTTACTACGAAATACCAAAGAAGCTATATGAAAGTAATTTTTTTAATTAATTAAAGAAACCTATTTTTTATTAGGCGTTTTATTAAAAATTTTATTATTTTATATACGTTAATAAAAAAGAGGAGCGATTATGAAACGTGATATGAAATTGGTTTGCCAGATACTTTTTGCGGTGAAGCAAGGCGAAGAACCATTCGATATTGAGGGATATGAGAGGGATACAATTTATAGGCATATTCGGATGATGAGTACAGAACGAGGGCAGGGCAACCTGCTCTATGTGATTAATACATCTGACTCTTGCGGGAGAGATCGTTTCATCCTGTATATTACCTGGGATGGTTTCGAATTCATTAATATTGCCAAAACTTTAGAAAGAGCTCTAAAAGAAGTTTCGAAATTGGATTTGCTTCGTGGGATTTGCTGCTATTCTTTTGAAGACTTAAAAAAAGCACTAAAAACATCTTAGGCACTTATCTTTATTGGTTGCTTTTTAATTTTTCTTCTATACCAATCTTCATAATTTGTTTCTGGTATCTTCCTTTCAATCTCACCGCCTTTAATTTTAACTTCTGATATTGTAGTGCATCTGCAATTAATATCCTCGGCTGCAATACCACTCAATCCCGGTGCTTCTGTTGTATTCCCGCTTCTAAAAGTAAACGATCCATTGATAGCAACTTGACCTTGCATATAAATATGAGAATCTCTTACCCTATCGTCTTCAGCCGTTTCCCAAACCTTTTGGGTTTTAATCCCCAGTCTATCTGCTGCGGCTGTAAATCTTTTATAACTTACTTCACTTGCTGCATTTTGCACTCTATGTCCCTCAGTTCTAATTATTCTTGCCGTTTTATTGTAATCTATTTCAGTTTTATGAGATAATTCGACAGCTATTTTTGGATAACCTTGCCCTGTAATTAAACCCTGTGCTAATGCTCCTCTTATTTGTCTTATATAATCATCTGCATTTGCCAAAAGTCTTTTACTCCACTTAATCCTGTCAAACGGATTAAACATTACAGCATCAATCAACTCTTTTTTTAATTCCCCAAATCCTAAATTAGCACCCAAAGAGTTTTCGTAACTATAAGCAGAATAATAAAAGTTATATTTGTATAAATCAGTTAAACCGTTTTTTATAATACTTTTATTTGTTTTTGTAAGCAATTTAATTTGTTCAATTATTTGCTGCTCTAAATTTTCTAATCTCCCATAAGATTGCATTTGGGCATAAGTAAGCTTGTTCCCATATTTTTCATACATTGCAGCAATTAAAGATTTAATCTCTTTTAATGAAGATTTATAAACTTTTATCAATTCTTTTTCTCTATCTATCATTAATTTAATAGAGTTTTTATCTCCCATAGACAAAAGTTTTTTAAGCAAATTATTTATTTCTTTTTCACTCATTGAAACTCACGCTTTGCCCTTTTTCTTCTTTCAATTCTTTTATGTTTTGTTCTACATCATTTATGTAAGGGTGCTTTCTCATTTTCGCTATCTCTGACATTTCAGGGCTCATTGCCAAATTTTGTATCAATTCTGTTTCATCTACAATTATAGATTTATTAATCTCATAACTAATTGCTTCATAGTCGTAATCAGTTCTTTCCGTGTAGTTCAAATACCAAACATAAAAGAACAGAAAATCTTTTAATGCAAATTTAATATTAGCTATAATTTTATTTGCCTTTAAATCCAATCCCGCTGCATATCTTGCCCTTATTGCTACACCGCTTAAAGAAGTGTAAAAACTTTCATCCGATAAATCAATCCCTTGTCCTATTACAAATATTGCTTTCCGCAAAATAGTCAATAATTCTTTTCGTGCTTCAAATGGTATATCAATTGTCTTTGGCTCTGCTCCGCCTTCATCCCCAGTTGTTTGGATTGCTTTGAATATTTTTAATGCTTTTCTAAATTCTGCCAAATCCTGTCCATCATAATTCTTTAATACCCAAATAGCCTCCTGTATGTCTTCAATAGAATTTGCCCCTGATGAAATTATTTTATCATAAACATCAAGCAAAGTTTTTATTTTTCTTAAATCGTTTATTTCCTCTGTATTGTTTTTCAATGCTATGAATGGCAACTTCCCCCAGTCTGCCGGTATTCCCATCACAGCATTATTTGAATCGGTTTCGTAAAAATGAGGTTCAATCTTTTCAAAATAGAAATTCTTACTTTCAGGATTTTCTAAGTAATAAGTAACTTCTGTTTTTGTCCAAATCTCAACCCTTGTCTTTGTTTTTAATTCTCCGTTTGAGGTTTGATAATCTACCGGGTAGTATCTCATTAATGATAGTAATCTGCTTTTATATCCATTATCATAATCCGGTATAATTTGTTCTGCAGGAATAATCGTGTAATCAAACTCACCATTTGAATTTATATAAGGATGCAACCACTCAATCCCTTTATTACTTGCTCCTATAATCCAGTCGTTTAATGTAGGAGCAAAATAATAGTTAAGATTCTTATTCAAACTTCTTTCTAACTTTTTTAATTTTGTATCTGCTTCAGAACCATTAACCGTATAAGTCACATCTTTATTCGCAATATAATTTGCTTTCTGGTCTACAAGCAATGAATGCAATGGCATTTGCACCCTGTTGTTCGCTGCATCGCTGTCTGTATAAGTTGCATTCTCGATTTTGAATTTTCTAAAATCATAATTTAATATATCTTGTTTTGCTTCGTAATAGTTTACACCCTCAACCATTTCCTTTTTTTTATTACTGTTTCTATCCCTTTCTATTATTCCCTTGATTAGTGTTGAATCTGCAAGTACCCTTCCTACTTCTACCATACGAATTGTTTGGTCTGTTTGTGATATATACATTTTATCCTCTATATTTTAATATTTCAACTTTATTGCCAAGATTTTCAACCACTCCTGTAATTGCGTCTTGTGCGTCATCGTGCTCATTTTTCCCGTCTTTCAAATAAGTTATCATTGATTTATGAAACTCCGGAAATCTATCTTTCCAATTAATAGGGAAATAAACGTGATTTTGCACATTAGCCGATTGCGTCATTATTCTTGACTTCTTATTTTTTGATTGATGAAACCAAGTTATTGTAATTATGTGATAATTAAAATCTCTTTCTTTTTTATTATTATTCTCATTTATCAATCTTTTCACATTCCTTGCGAATCCCCTACCGCCGTTATTGCTTTCTATTCTTGCCAGCTTAACATCTGATTCAACGAGAAACTTTGCTGTCATCGGCTCTGTTACTTCCATTCCCGCTTTGGTATATAAAACATCCAATATATATGCTTCATTATTATAAACACCATAATTTACAGAGCATAAATTATCATTCCCCTCATCTGCCGTGTCTGTATAATTTTTAATTCTTTCAAATAATAAATTCCCGTTTGAATCTTTTGGTAATTTTTCATAAGTCTTAAATGATTGATATAATCTACCCTTTTGGCTAATTGTTATATTCTGATAATTTGCTAAGAATATTTCCGGCACCATTTTCTTTCTTAAATCAAAATATCTTTTTTTGCTCAATACTTTTTTATTTAACATCTTGTCTTTTTCTTCATCATAGGCTTGTAATTTGAAAATATACCAATCATCTTTTTCATCTGATGCAAGTATCCTACCGCAAACATCCTCGTCGCTCCATCTTGTCATCGTAATAATTTCAACAGCTTCCCCGCCCACTGCATCAGTTCTGCTTAAAAAAGTTCCGGTGTACCATTCCCAAATACTTTTTAATCTATCGGAATTGAAAGCCTCTTTTGCCGATTTAATAGGATCATCGATCATTAATATATCACCGCCCTTCCCGGTTATGCTGCCCATCAAACCAGCACCAAGATAATTAAAATACTGCCCTTCCAAAGCCCATTGATAATAACTTGATGTACCAAACTTGATTTTAGTATTTGGGAAGAAATCAGAAAACACATAATAGTCATCTGTGTGTCTTACTTCGGTTATTCCATCTCTTGTGTATTTTGAGAAATCCCCGGCAAGTTTATCGTTATAACTACAAGTAATTATTTTCTTTGAATTATTTTTGCCTAATATCCATTGACAAAAATGGGTTAGTGTTCTGGTCTTTCCGTGTCGAGGTGGCATATTTATCATTATCTTTTTACAAACATCATAACCCTCCATTCCTTCTGTTGTCGCTACTATTTGCCAATCATTATCTTGTTTAATGATCCTTTGCTCATAAACCGCTTGTAATGTATCGCAAAGTTTATGAAGGTATTGTTTGTCTTTTGTATAATAGGTCGGCGACTTCATTTGGCAAAATTTCCAAAAACTTCTCACTCCTTTGTTTATTGTTTTATTCCATTCCGCTTTTTCTTTTTGTCTTTTTGCATATAATTTTGCATTACGCTTTTTTTGTCTTTGCCTTATTTCCTCTTCCAAATCAAGCAAAGCCATTACATCATTCATAAACCAACCCCCAAACTTATTAAGGCAGTTTTTATATCGACACCGGCTTTTACCATTTCTCTTAATTTAACCAACTGTTCATCTGTTAAAGAATTTAGATTTACATTTTTAAGTGATGCATCGTGTTCGTGCATATATTTTTCGACATAACCTCTTTTTTTGCCAAGCGTTCTCAAAACAAAATTTATAGATGTTTCTTTTCCATCATTTATATTCAAAAGTAATTTATTTTCAGCCAAGTCAATTATTCTCTCTCTTTCCAAATCAATAGCTTCTTTTATAATCTTATCCTTTGCCAACCAATTATAAACACTCAATCTATTACATCCCATTTTCTTTGCAATAAATGTAATATTACCATAACTATTTTCAATAGCTTTCAGTAATCCATTTCTCGTTAATTGCTTTTCGTTCTTTACCGTTAAGTTTTGTTTAGTCATAAATTATCTTTTCGATTGTTTTTTTGCTTATACAATATTTCTCTGCCATTGCTCCAATTATATCTTTTATCTTTATTCCCCTTTGTTTTAATAGATTAAATTCATTTTCAATATCTTTATTACGATTATAAGTGTCAATTTTATTTAATAGTGGCTTCGGGATAGTCTCATCCCTTAATAAATTAGAAGTGAACTTTTGGATGGCTTCGTTTTTTTGCATACTTTTTTTGCAAAATAACTAAAATATATTATTAATGTCAAATTTGAAAAGAAAAAACCGAGAGCCATTTTTAAGTTTATGCATATGCTCTAATTAAAAAACAACTCCCGGTGAGGTGTAAACCAAGCGTTAACTTGGAATATTTATAAATCTAATTTTAATTGTTTCCTATAATTCTCTATTCTTTTACAAGCTGAATCATAATAATCTTTGTCTAATTCAAACGCAACATAATCAAAGCCTAAATCTTCACAAGCTATTAAACTTGAAGCAGAACCTACGTGAGTGTCTAAAATTAAATCTCCTTGTTTAGCATATTCTGTAAGAAGCCATTTATAAAGCATTATCGGTTTTTGAGTAGGATGAAATTTTGTGCTTGTAGAAGTTTTACCCTCTAAATTACCATAATATCTATAATCAAACTGTTTTGCATTTTTATCAAATGAAGTCCAAGCGAGTTCACCATCTGCAAAATTTTCAACAGGATTCCCTTTATGCCAATAAATAAAACACCTCCCCCCGTAATTCCATATAAAAGGGAAATAATTGCCACCCCAAATAATTTGGTTTTTAGAAACTCTGAATAGTTCTTCAAAATATCTTTCCAGCACCTTACTAATATCAGGGAAGTTTTCCCATCTTTCCAGTCTCTTATCCCATTCATCAATATTTTTTTTATTTACCAATTTCTTTTCCTGCTTTATTCTTTGGCTTCTGGTGTTGCAACTGCAACTACAATATTTCTGGCTGTGGTTTTTTGGCACGAACATTTCACCACAATGAGCACATATTTTAACTTCCATTATTTTGCCTCTTATAATATTTCATTCTTTGAGTTATCCGAATACATCTGTTTATTGTCTTTATATTTTTGTTTCTTAATTTATTTATTTGGTTAGAATTATACCAATCTTTCAAATACCATCCTATTACCCCACCCAAGTAAAGACTTAGCAGGATTGATATAGCAACTGATATTATTATAGGATTATTCATTTCCCGCCTTCCTTTGTCTTAACAAAATCGAATAGCTTAATCAATTCTTTTGGTCCGAAATTATTTATTTTGTAATCTGCCCCGTAAACTTCCATTAAATATTCTTTTAGTAGAATAACTGAAACCTCCAAATAAGCACAGAAATATTTAGCTCTTTGTTTTTCTACTGTACCTAAATGGAACCAATGATCTAAAGGCATTATCAAGTAATCGATTCTCTTGTGGAGTAGGTGATGCAAATCAAATCTTTTATATTTTACCTTTGCCCAGAACAAGAATTTTTTACTTTTATACTTACCACTAATCTCATTTAAGTATCGGAGTCGTTTCATTTTATATTCAGTCATTTGTCTCCTCCGTTGTAATCCTGCAAATAGCTTTAATTACATTAATCTTGAGATCAATTATGGCTATACCTAATTGATCTGATTGATGTTTTAAAGTTTTATCCCAGCCAGGATAAATTAATAGATAATTCGCATCTTCTTTCAATTTGTGGGTTTTAATAATAGTTAATTTTTTAATCTTTACCATTCCTATGTCGTTTAGCCAAACCCTAAATTTTATTTCTCTCATTTCATCACCTCTTTAATTTGTTCTTCAAATAAATTTAATTCTTTTTTGCCAAACTTTCTTTCCCCCATTTCCTTTATCTTCCGATAACGAGCAAGTATTTTCCATACCCGCCCCTCAATCCATTGCTGCCCTTTTAATAATTCAGCTTCATCACTCGGTATGAAATATCCTTTCGCATCTGACTGAACAATCCAACCATTAGGATATTGCTCTTCAATTATTTCATTTATTAGTTTGCGGAATGTTGCACCGCTAATATTTAATTGCTGCTCAAAGTTTATAGACTTTAGGTGTCTCTTGCCTTTATTGGTTATTAAGATTGAAAGGATTTTATCTTTCATTTTATGCCTCTCTGTACTGTAATTTATATTTTTCTGAATACTCACCGTGATTATATTTTTTACAACATTCCCCACAAGCCAAATTGAATCTTTTATGGACTCGCTTTGTTTCTTTGTGGCAATTCGGACAAACTCCAATATATTTGCCCTCAATAACATCACCGCTACCGCACCTCAAAGACGAACATCCCAGTTCCATCGCCTTTCTTCTCCATATTATATTATGCCCATTTTTAGCGCCCGCCAATGCGTGAGCTATTTCGTGCAAGATTGTATCAATAACATTTTGTTCTGTATTTATTATAGTTAATGGTCTTGATAATTGTATTTTTTGGGTTTTGAATTTGCAACAACCGAATCTCTTTTTTGCATTATCCCAAGAAAATTCCCAATTACAATATCCGCCGATTTCAGTTAAATATTTTTTAATTAAACCCCTTGCTATGTTTTCTGCTTTTTCAAGCTCCATTTTTACACCTCTTTTTTTTGGTTAATCTTTATTTAATGTTATCGGCAAAGGATTAAACCCCCTGAATGTTTCATTAAGGAAATCTTTATTCCTTTTTGAACATTCATTTGAAATAAACTCGGTTTTAAGTGCGGGATAAATAACACTCAAAACTTCATCAAGCCCTGCTTGCGGATGTTTGTCCATATAATCATCCGCTTCTTCAATCCTTTCGTTGTTAAATAATATTTCTAAAATCTTTTCACTTCTCATTTTGCACCTCTTTTTTTATAAACAATTTCCTCTACTTTTTTTATACATTCATCTGTGATAGCCATTTGTCTTATGGTATCTAAACAGATGCTACGCTTTTTCATATTTTCAATTCCATCCAAATAAAACTGTCTCCTGTCCTCCCCATTCTCTAAAAATCCTTGTATATAGCTATGATTGCCCTTTGTGCTTTTCTCTCCATTATTCCCATAAATAAACCATAGAATTCCAAGTTGTTTTATTTGATCTTGGGTTAGAGCAATATGATTTTTATCCATATTATCCTCAACTATTAAAAAATTTATGTTCTGCTTTTTTAACACAGTAAAAACCACACCTGCATTTTATATAAATGTCTTTACCGCTTTTAAATTCTGAACTTTTATAATGTCCGCCTTTACTTCGACATTCATTCCAACGCCTTTGCGATTCTTCACCTCTTTTTTTTGCTTCTTCTAACAATTCAATCCAATCCATTTTTTACACCTCCTAAATTTCATCTTCATTAAATATAATTTCTTTCCCATCCTCATTAACCTCCCGCAAGCAACAAGGACAGAGATAAATTAAAAATTCCTTCCCACCGATTTTTTTATAATCTTCAATCGGCTCATATCCGCAGCAATCCGTTTCGACATAATCATCTTCAAACTCTGGCGGGTTTATTGAACGGCAATTTGTTGGTTCGCTAATTTGTTTTCCTTCAATTCTCATAATTACACCTCTTCGTATTCAATGGTAATCGAACCATCAGGCTCAACATATAACGAGTCAATTATTACAGAGTCATCACCTCTGTTTGTATAATCCCTTGCATCGTCCCCATACCCGAAACCGCCAGTCGTAAAATTATAGAATATTTCGTCTGTTGTTTTTGCAAGTTCTGATATTGTGATACCATTAGGGAAATTAGTATCTACAATTTTTTCGTTTTTTAAATTTTTTATCTGTTTCATAATTACACCTCTCTTAATTATTTAATTTTATTTACATAACTAATATACATAAAAATAAAACAAAGTCAAACAAAATAAAAGAAAATAATAAAAATAATTATGTTGTTTTTGGCTTGTTTTGTGCGTTTTTTGAAAAAAGTTTCTTAAACGGGTAATTTTTCCTTGACAAGCACTCAATTTCAGCTTCGGGGTATAGGTTTTTATATCTTCTTAGAATTACATCAATGTAAATTGGATCTATTTCTGCACCGAAACATATTCTGTTTGTTTGTTGACAAGCTATTAGGGTTGAGCCAGAGCCTAAAAATATATCCACCACTATCTTGCCACCACGAGAATAATGTATAAATAAATCTTCTAATAATTTTACTTGCTTGGGGCAACTATGCCCATCAACATATTTTTGTCTGGAGTTATTAAACTCAAATAAATCGTTTTTCCTTTTACGGAACTTTGTGAACTCACCATAAAAAAACAAAGGCTCTTGCACATTAAACATAGATATCTTGCACCCACTCGTTGCATTTGTTTTAAGCCAAACACCTATATGCGTGGGCTTCTCTATACTGCACCATAGCCCAATGTTCTGGTGCCCAGTAGTGATAATCTGTCTTTCGCTTAACGATTTGATAACATTAAAAAATTTAATACAAAACACCTTATATTCATCGGGTTCTTTTTTGTCTATATAATCCCAATAATCATAGCCAATATTATAAGGCGGGTCGGTGAAACATAGATTAGCCTTCTTCCCATCCATCAACCTTTCAACATCTTCTTTTATCGTTGAATCACCACAAAGCAATCGGTGTTTTTTATCAATTAAAAATAAATCACCAAGTTTTGAAACAGCCTCTTTTTGAACTTCGGGGACTTCGTCAAGTTTATCTTCATCTGCTTTATTCCAAGCGTCAATCTTTAATTCTGTTTCGTCTATTCCCCAATCGGTGAGTTCGTCCATTTCAAAATTATTTGCCAATATATCCATATCGTATTCCCCAAACTCAACATTATCTTTAATTATAAATTGCCTTTTTTCTTCTTCCGTTAAATCTTTTTCTTTTTTTACCCATTCATTTTTAATTTCAGTATATCCTAATTCTTGCAATGCCCTTAATCTCATATTGCCACCAAGCACTACATTGTTTTCATCAATTACAAGCGGTCTGATTGATAACATTTTTTTAAAATCTTTAATTGATTTTTTTAATGCTTCAAATCTTTCGGGTTTAATTTGTCTTGGATTATCGGGGTTTAGTTTTAATGTAGAAAGTTTTATCATAACTCCTCTATATTTATTTCAACAAAATCTTCTTTTGCTTTGTTTGATGTAACCATAATTTGTTTAACTATCTTTGGGCTGTCGTCCGGAAAGATAACATCTTCAATCAACTTTACCATCCCGCCCGCACAATTTGAGCAATCTAAAAGCCTTCCCTTAAAATAAAAATCATATCTAACTTTACAAGATTTTGATTGCCTATGTTTTGTTTGTGATTTTACGAGCCAAAAATAATCATCTTTTATTTGTTTCCTTTTCGTCCAATGCGATGATGAATAGAATAAATTAAGAGATATCTTTGGCAATCCTTTTAATATTATTTTCATTTTATACCTCTTTGTTTAATTTATGTTTTATCTGGTATTTTTTTTAATATATCTTGGTTTCTCGATTCCTTTATTAAAAATCAAAATCCGTCTTTGAAAAATTCTTAAACTCACAACTCCCCAA
>Ga0114931_10005695_pt1 | contig 15406 bp, 10 predicted proteins | sample 2SBtaG_FD_89579 | JGI IMG/M metagenome (GOLD analysis project Ga0114931, IMG submission 89579) | Deep subsurface microbial communities from Kolumbo volcano to uncover new lineages of life (NeLLi) - 2SBTROV14_V59a metaG | ecosystem: Environmental > Aquatic > Marine > Volcanic | place: Kolumbo...
TATTGCATTAGATTATTGAGATGATATGTACGACCGATTTCCTCCCCGTTTTGCACCTTCAGTATCCATTGACTCTCTTGATCTGCCTTATAGCTATCGCTGCTTTCATTTAGTTTATAACCCAGTTCACTTATAATCTCCCTAACATTCTGATAACGGTCTTCAGGGCGATAGCGCAGGCATTTAGATATTATGTCTTCCCATTTTGATGAAGGGCTTTTTTCTTTCAAGAGATCTCGGTTCCAACTTTCCTCTTTTTTCTTTTTCTCATAGGCCGGAATGTTCTCCAAAAACTCTTCAAATCCTCCGAATGGGAGTGCTCCGTATGTGATCACCTCATACATCATCGCGGCAAAAGCATAAATATCATTCGTAGGGCCCATTACTTTCATGGCCCGCTTGGCGTCAATCTGCTCTGGTGGAGAATAGCAACCCGTGGCAAATACTTCTTTGGCGTGGCCCATAAAATTGGCCACCGTATGCCGCTTCTTCACCGATGCGGAAATACCGAAGTCTGCCAGACGGGGTCTGTTTTCATCGTCAAACAATACATTCTCAGGCTTAATATCCCGGTGAATTATGCCTTCCGAATGCAAATCGTCCAATCCGTTTAAGATTCCAAATGCAATTCGGTCCAATTCTTTCTCGCTCAAGTCTTTGTTGATATAATCTCTCAAACTACCATTGGGGCAGGCATCCATCACCAGAAAAGGATTGCCTTTATACACGTCAAAGTCATAGCTCTTTACTACATAATTGCTCTTAAGTTTCGAGCCGTATTCAAATTCCTGTTTAAATCGTTTTGCGTATTCTACTCTTTCATCGGGAAGAAAGGTGAAAAGTTTGGTCAGCTTGAGTGCATAATCTTCATTTCCGTCATTCACCAGATAAACACTGCCAAAGCCCCCTTCACCGAGGGCCTGCTCAATGGTATAACGCTTCTTTTTGGAAACGATTACATCCCCCGGATTAAGCTCTACGGACTCAATCATAGCTATTTTTATTGAATTTCTACGGTGTACACCTTGTTGCCGATTACCACTTTGCTACCTTGGGGCACTTTCACCTTTTCCGTCACCTGCACAAAGGTTGCTCCGTTGCTGCTTTTATCTTCCAGATACAAGATCCCGTTATCAAATGAAAATACAGCATGCAATGAGGCGGAAATACTTGGATTACCGGGTGACAAAACGGGTCGATTTATCTCAATACATTCCCCGCTCAGAGAAGTTAGTTCTCCGCTTCCTTCTTCTCTCAGGTGAATCGTTGCTTCCTGCTTATTTCCGATTTCCATTTCTCCGATTTTCACCGTTTTAGCTTCTGACGATGCACGGCTTCCCCTCTTCTTTTCTACATCTTCTCCCTCGAAACCGCAATTGGGACAGGCATGACCCGGCCCCGGAAGAGAACGCAATGGATAATAAGAACAGGAAGGGCACTTAATAATGCTGTCGGCTCGCACAGAGGACGGAGAAGCATCCTCCGCGGGAGGCATGTCGGGAGTCCTCCCTCTCATGGTTTTAGCTCCCTGCGAAGAGGAATCCGGTGATTCCTTTTTTGGTGTATTGAAAGCCGGATTCTGACTTTTCTTTTCCCCGCTCTTTAATTTTGTACCACATTTTATACACACTTGAGCAGAATCATCATTCATATAACCACATTCAGGACATCTCATAACTTTTTATTTTTATTTAATAAAGAATCCTCTTTTCCTTTCAACTTATTTAGAGGCGGAAGATTTCTCTTCGTGGTATCGCCTATTGGCATTCCGTTTCCGCCTTTTTCCTGCGGAGTTCCAAGCGTATCTCTGAGTTGTTCCATCGGATCCGGAACATTAGCTCCCACAGGTATGCTATCCGGAGCAAGGCCTTTGCCTCCTTTTGCTACAGTATCTTCCTCCATCTCCTCTCCTGTGGCCGGTCTTTGCTTATTATTTCCGTTTTCAATGACTGCATCCTCTCCCGGAAATGTCGTTGACGGCTTTAATGGGATATTCGTTTTTTCTTGGATTTTTCTGAACCGCAAATCGGCAAGATAAACCGTGTCGGATCCACTAGGATAAAGCACCATCCGGGCATTGGGAGCCTCATTTTCTCCGAGACGAAATGAGATACCTGCATTTTCACCCGTTCTTTTATAACTGAGTCCAGTGAGACTAAAACTATCCAGGATTCTTTCTCCTCCCGGAAGAAAAGCAGAAAGGTTTAATGAATCCAGCTTGCCCGGGGCAAAGGCATAGTTCTGAGCTTCCAGTTGTACGTATATCTTCTTATCTTTTTTCGGATCAGCTGGGAAGAGCCAACTGCGCATAAACATAAGTACTATAAAAAGCAGGGCCGCCAACAATAGATAAGTCCTTAGGTTCAGTTTCTTTCGCAAGGTTTGTGTTTTTGTCGGGCCATCTCCATGGCTTTCGGAATCTGTTTTCTGTCGATCCTCCTGCAAGCCGGCCATCGTATGCTGCGCAGATGTATTGACCTCTTCAGCAAGCACCTGGGCTATGAGTACGGTTATATTGTCGGTACCTCCGGCCTGGTTGGCTGCATCGGTAAGTTGTCTGCATATTTCGGCCACCGGAATATCTTGCGCCAGATAATGCCTGATCTGTTCATCGCTGAGCATACCATTGAGTCCGTCACTGCATACCATCACTTTGTCTCCCGGATGTAGCTCGGTACTTTTTGACGAAGGTTTTGGTGGTCGTGAAGGCTCTCCGAGGCTCTGGGTGATGATATTGCTCTCCGGATGGGTACGGGCCTCTTCGGGGCTTATTTCCCCAGCTTTGACCAGACTCCACACCAGTGAGTGATCGTCAGATAAGGGCTGTAAATGTGCCTCACCCCGATAGACATAACAACGGCTATCACCACTCCAGGCCACATGAAGCTTGTTTCCGATAAGCCATGCTATGATAAGTGTGGTACCCATTCCGGCTGTTTCCAGATTCTCACGCTGGTGCCTGACAATCCGTTCGTGAGCCGTTTTGATCATTCTGACCAACAGTTGCTCCCTCTTTTTGTCTCCTTCCGGTATTTCTTTGAGTTTTTCAAAGTCATCCTTTACACTTTCTTGAGCAATATGCGAAGCAACTTCTCCGGCATTGGTACCACCCATGCCATCGGCCACAAGCAGCAGCGCCCCCCAGGGACCGAGATCAACGGCTTCATTTCGATTGTAGCTCCAATCCTTCTCTTTCAGGTTCCTGCTTATTAAGAAGTTGTCCTCATTGTGATCCCGTACCTGGCCCACATCCGTCATACCGAATATTTCCACTTTACTGCTCATCGTTGTTTTTTTAATGCTTTTTCTTTTTGCCCTTTTTTTTCTTACCGGCCGGAGTCAGCCCCAATGGGTGTTTCGTGCCACCGATCTCGGGGGTATACATTCTTGCTACCCAGGTATCCGATTCCTTTTCAACAAATCCTCCGAAAAGATAGGACACACTCCCGGGTCCCACGCGCTCATAAAAAAGAAGTGCAAACTGTGCATTGTCACCCAACCCTTCGCTGGCAAGTATACCTCGCGTTCCCTGCCAATGCACTCCATTTTGCAAATAACTCAAACGGTAGACTGCCTTTTCGGGCGATGCATTCCCGGATCGCAGAAATGTAACTACCACACAGGGCATGCTGTCTTTCTGAAATTCAGCCGTGCTCATTCCTGCATCTGAAAAAGAATCTATTACACTGAAATTGAGCATCTTTCTCCCCTCGCTAATCTCCACCATGTTCTTGTCTTCCAATCCCTTGTATAATACGGCAGTAATGGTGGGATGGTAATTTTCTCCATATGCCCGGTAGCTTGTATCTTCCAGGTAGGGCTGCATGGTTCGGGCAGAAATGATAAGAGAACCATCAATATTGATAGCAGGGCCAAAAGCCTCTCCGAAATAGGAATTTCCATTTTGCCCATAGAGGTTGCCTTCCTCATCCTCGAGCGAATATTCCGTTCGAACCACAAAGAGATAGGGTTCTATGGCGCGTATCAACGGATTGCAATCATCCACCAGAGAAAAAACTTGAGCATGAAGGCCCTGACCAGACCCAATGCTGCCGGCCATCATAAAAAATAATAAGAGGGAGAGGGAACGCTGCATCATTGCGAACATTTTATCTTATTATTTTAAGAAATTTCCAAGGGGAGTCACCACCTTGATAGATGTCGGGATCCATACCACATCGCCATTGGCAGTTTCTTTCGGTTGCTGGTATTTTCCGGTTACCAGCCCGATGACCTTTGCTTCACCGTTCTCGCCCAAGGTAAACACCGGCCCACCTGAATTACCGCCATCCCATCCTGCCTCGGTCACTCGTACCGTTCCCTGCTCAATGCCGCTCTGTGTCACTTTAGCCGTTGAGAAATAGGGCTCCATATTTCCCGATTCCCGGAACTGGGTGCCATAGGAGTATCCAAGGACAAAGAGCTGTGTGCCGGCCTTTAGGTTTAAGGAAAGGGTCGGATCATATGCCATCCCATCGTTGTAGCTCGTCTGCACGTAGGCCCAGTCTTTACCATGGAAGTAGTCCGGAATTCGCATAGAACCGGTGTGGCCCTTATATGTCACCTGTTTAAGTTGATCGCCCGAGAAATCAGAGTTCATTTTATCATCTGTAAAATCAAACTCTATGGAACCATCATAAGACTTGGCCTTGAAGTGGGTGACGACATTGACACCGCTGTGGTCGAGAAAGTTCAATTCTTCCGAACCACTCATCAAGGCATCAATACAATGGCGTGCGGTAGCAAAAATGCCGCCTTTGAGCATGAAGCCGGTACACATGCATTGAGGATCCAAATCAACGGTTTCCGGCCCGTTGGGACCTTCGACCGTATACCCGGTCAGGTAGAGCGCCAGGGTTTTGTTTTTCAGCGGTTCAATAATTTTTGCATAATTGGTTGCGGAGCCTGCTTTGCTCTTAAACTCCGTAAACGACTTCTGCAAGTCCTGATTTTGTTTAAGCAACTTCTGACGTTCTCTATCAAACTGTCGCTGCACCTCTTTTTTACTATTTTTTACTTCACTGAGTAATTGATTGTTCTTCTTATTGAGCTCAGCCAGTGAATCCGCCTGTGCCTGGGTTATTTTTTTCTGAAACTCCATTTGCTCCGTCAATTGCCTGTTTTCCCGGTTGAGTTGCATAAAACCGAAAATACCACCGGCTGTGAGCAGCACCACAAATGCCACTAAACCCATCGCAGCCATTTTATACGGTTTCACAGCTTGTTGCATGACAAGGTTCAGGCGCTTGGTCATTCCCATTTTAGCCGTTCCCGTATCCGATACATTAAAACGCATCTTCGGGCCCTCATAGGAAAGCTGTATCTCATCACCGTTTTTAAGGTAATACTCTTTATTCACCGGCTGTCCATTGACCAATGTGGGGTTGGTTCCCGAAAGATTCCGGATCACATAATCATTGCCGCGTTTTTCAATAGCGGCATGTTTGCGGCTCACTGTTCCAGCATCTTCATCAAACTGGATAGCACATGAACTGGAACGACCCAGTTCCACATAGGGGACTACAATGGTATCGTAAGAGCCCTGTTTATGCCTTTTGGAATTACTTAGGAATTCCAGCGTATAAGCGGATACTGCTCCTCCACCCATGAATTTAAGACCGGTAGTCAATGCTTGTGTTGCTTTTGCCATGATTTCTTTGTTTTTCTTTCTGTATTATAATCCTATAAAAAATCCATTGTCATTTTCTCGTGCCAGCTCGGTCATGAATCGTACCTGATCGCTCTGTGGGTTGCTGAAAAAATCAGAGCCCACCCCGATGCTGTTGATACGAACCCGACCATTGTTTGCTTTTCTTACTTTTTCAAGAATCGGATCGATAGGAACCGGATTGGTGTCATCACAGGCTACTGTGGGGGTGCCATCCGAAATAAAAACAATGTCTGTAATATCCCGGTAATTGTTCAAAACGTAAAGAATCGCCTCTTCACTCGGGGTACCGTTGCCCTGTTGCGAGCTGATGGCATAGATGAAGCGATAAGCATCTTCCTTGCTGGCACCTGTGAGTGCCTCTACCCTTCGCCAGTTGGCCCGGTATGCCGAACAATTGCCCCCCTGGAAATATGGAAACTGCACGATATCTGCAGAGAAATCACTGCCCATAACCGCCAGAATCATTTTTACCGCTGCTTTCACAGGATAAAGGCGGTCTTCTTTTCCGTTGCTGGATTCCAGCATGCTACCTGAGGCATCAAGGATAAATACAATGCGCTTACCTTTGAATTTAAATCCAATATCTGCATTGACCGGGGGCGGGCAATCGTCATCCAGGGTAAACCCGCAGCGTTCCATCCACTGCCTGTATTTGCGGAGCTCTTCATTTTCCCGCTGCAGTGTACTTATTTCTTCCTGCTTCGATTTCAGTTCTTCGCTTTTCTGCCTTATTTCTTCTTCAAGTTTCTTTATCTGAGTCTTCAGCAACTTTACCTCACGTTCCATCGACTGCAGCTTCGCCAGTTTCTCGCGGCATTCGCTTAATTGTGCCTGCAATTCCTTTACCTTGCCCTGCAGGTCTTTTACCTCCCCCGTCAGTATTATCATCTGCTTGTTCATATTCTGAATCTTCTCCTGTAAGTCTGCAAAAAGCTCTTTATCCACAGAATTTTCCATCAAGATCATCATACTGTCAATGGCTTCAACATTCACCTGCATTTCCTTGATGGTTTCGAGCACTTCAGCATCTTGTGCTGTCATCTTTGGGATGATGATATACAGGATAATGACAGCTCCCAGGGCTCCGCTGAGCAAATCCAGAAACGACACACTAAATATGTTTATTTCTTTCGCCATTAGGCTATATCAATCTTATTAATCAGATTTTCGATGACAAACTCCTGAAAGCGGGCATGCATGTTTTCCGTTTGTTGTTGCAGGTTGTGGATGAGCCACATCAGAACGACCGAAAGAATCAGCGCCACAAGCGTAGTGTCGAAAGCGATGCCCAGAGTAGAGGTAATGAGCCCTGTATCTCCACTATCGGCTATGGCCAGCGCGGCTGATATTCCAACGACCGTACCGATAAATCCAATGGTAGGCACTGCCCAAGCCGTATAGCGAATAAAAGACTGCCTGCTCTCCGCTTTCAGCAGGTTGACCTGAGTTTGCGTATTGACAATCTCCATGGCCTCAGCAATAGAAAGATTGGCCCTGAATTTTGTGGTCACCCGTTTGATCATGTTGACGAGATAGAAGTTGAGGTCGGGATATTCTTCCTGCCTCTTCCTTAGATAGTTTGCCACTTTCACCCGGATTTGGTTCACTTCCGAAGGTCCAATTATCATGTGCTCCTGCTCTGGAAGTACTTCCGCATTGAGGTAGCTCAGTTCTTTGTTATTCGTCTTTTGTTGATAGATTACTTCGAGGGTCCCCCAAAAAAAGAAAATGTATTCGAGAAACTGTATGTAGCCACCGTTCATAAAATTTCCTCCGAAAAGAACTCCCAACCTGTTGATAGTAGCTCCTCCTGTCGTTCCACCTGTCATTTCAAACATTAGAATAGCAAATATTTCCAGGCCCACAGCCAGCAGAAAGGAAATAAGTACCCGTATATTTTTCTTATTCATTATTTCTATTCTTTAAATCAAATGATCAGGGCTGCCAACAAACGGCCGCTGGTATCTGCAAAAGCATATCTGCACCTTCCGTGAATCCGATGATATAGAAATATCCGATAGAGCGCTTACCCTTGCCTGCATAACTAATGCTCACATCATGAACCCCGCTATTTTCCGTCAGCACCTCACAGCTGCTATAGTTGGTGAAGTCAATGGCATCTTTGATGCCTCGTTTTTCTCTTTCATCCTTATAGAGGGGAAAAATCTGAATGGTTTGACTACCTGAAAGTTTATAATAAACTTTAAACCCTGTACTCAACCCCGGACGCGTCAGGGTTTTTGGCTCCAGGTCACCGGCTTTTGGGCGTACCCAAATCTGATCACGCTGCACATTGGTGGTACTGTATTTTGCACGATTGAGATTCATCTCCTTCAGTACCTTCAGATGACTGGCTGCTATTTGATCTCCGGCTGCGGCAGCTTTTTCAAACCAGCGCAATGCTTCCGTGCTATTTTTTGGCTTACCACCTACACCAAAAAGATAAAATTCTCCAATCTTTCGCTGTGCCAGTTTATTGGTCGATGCCCCTTTCTCATACCAGTAGGCCGCCTGCTTCCAATCCTGTGACTGCCCCCCCAATCCTTCATCCAGATAATAGCCGACATTAAAGCGGGCTACATCGAGACCCATTTTGGCCGCTTTCATATAGTACTCAAAGGCCTTCACCTCATCTTCTGGTACTCCCATACCACGGTCATGCATAAATCCGTATGAATTGTAACCATCTGCATCTCCCTGGTCCCCTGATTTTTTATAATAATTGAGTGCCTGCTGGTAATCCTGCGTCACACCCAGTCCTTCGCGATACATATATCCCACATACCAACTGGCAGATCCATCGCCCATATCGGAGGCTTGTTTGTAGAGCTGCATAGCCGTGGCATAGTCCTTGTCGTTGAAAGCCTGCTCAGCCTTAGCTATTATAGTTTCCAAGGAGGGGGCCGTATTCACTGGAGGAGTTGGATTCGGTTCTTCTTTCTTCGGATTGACGACCGGATTCGGTTCCTCCTTTTTTTTCTCAGGCTCATTGCCCGTATTCGGAGTGTTGCCATTCGTTCCTATTTTCTTTTCGTCCTTTTCTTCCTTGGGTACGACCGGCTCGATAATAATCTTATTTTGATTACCCGTATCTATATCTGCTATTGGTTCAGGAGATTCGGGGGAGTTGATCTGAGGCGTGAATAAAAAATAGCCTCCTATCATAGTACCCGTCAGCAATATTGCAATTACGACCAGAATAAGGGCCTTGCTTTTTTTCTTTGGTTTTTTGAGCGGATCGTTCATATCACTCATGCTGCGAACCGTCTTGGCTCCGTCTCCCCCACCCGATCCCGAAGTTTCAGGTGCTACTGAAGCTGCCTTTTTTTCCATTTCAACAGGCGACATCATTTCCGTCTTACGCCCTCGCGACCGGGAAGCCGGCTTTTTCTTACTTGCCGTTGGCTTGAAAAACTCCTCCGGCTTGGGCCAAAATCCGTTCTGCTCATAAAACTTCGCCACTTCCGTCAGTTGTTTGGCCGTAGGACGACTGGCCGGCTCTACATTCATGCAGGCCTGTAGAATGGCATTGAGTCGCTCGGGAAAGGCTTCCGGCAGTACAGGTGGATATGCTCCGCTCAGCAACATCACACCCCCGTCACCTCCCCAGGGCACTTCATCGGTCAGGCATTCATACATCATCACACCGAAGGAAAAAATATCACTGGCCGGAGTGATTCCCTGATTAGTATATTTTTCGGGTGGAGCATATGCCACTGTCAAGGCCGACTCGCTTACCGTTGCTTTTTTTAAGGTACTCCGCATCTTATTACTGATACCGAAATCCGTCAGCATGTACTGTCCGTCATTTCCGATCAAAATATTGTCGGGCTTGATATCCTGATGGATAATTGGTGGTTGGCGATGATGCAGATAATCCAGCGCACTGCCAATCTCTGCCATCAACTTGGCCAGCTGCGCCTCGCTTAATGTTTGTCCATCATCAATGCTTGAACTAAGAGAACCATTCTTAGCAAAGGGCATCACCAAAAAAGGGGCATTGATGTCAGGAATTACATCGTAATGGCTTGCTTTCAAAAGGTTGGGATGATTGAGCGGCTGGGTAAGACTATACTCTTTGATAAATTGACGAATTCCTCTCTCATCAAGGCCTTTATCCGGTGCATATATTTTAATTGCCAGTTCTACACCCGTCACTTCATCATGGGCTCTGTATACTACCGAGAAACCGCCACGTCCGATCAAAGCCTTTAAACGGTAGCGATTTAGCAGGAGATCATTTTCCTTAAAGTGCATGTACTTTTAATAATTTTTTTTATAAATATTTTATGCACACAATTTCTTTATTTTATATCTACGAAACAAAAAAAAGATTTTTAGAAGAAGAATCAAATACGCAAAAGATCATAGATTGCTGCTGGCCTGCTCATAGAAGGATATACCTTCCGGCCCACATTATACAATATTATTTCCCACCTTCAAGCTTCTTTCTGGCCGTTTCATTTCCCTTGCTTCTCTTATTTTTACAAGATGCGCTACCCGATAATCTTTCTTTGGATTCTTCTATCAACATTTCAGCTAAAATCACAGGAAGAGGCTCTTTCGGATCTTTTTTTTATCACGCGTGACCACTACAACAATCATAGCATCGACCGGCTGGATATTCTCTATAATAATATTGCCCTTTACACTGCTTTTCAGCCTCTTGACACACGCTTTCTCCAGGGCGAATTCAAGGGTCTTGCTCCTGAAGACCGAAGGGATCTGGATCGCGTCCGGATGGATTTTCAGTGGAACTTAAAATCAAAGAAAAGTGTACTCCGGCATTTTTACACCCACCCGTCCTATCTCTATGCCGTCAATGAAGAACGATTTAAGTTGGGAATTAACCCCGTATTGTATCTGGAGGCGGGGCAAGAGCAGGACCGGGACGGAATACCTTATATGAACAGCCGCGGACTCGAAATGCGCGGACTCATAGGAAAGAAAATCGCTTTCTATTCCTTCGTAACCGACAATCAGGCCGGTTTTCGCTCCTATATCAATGAATATGCCGCGACCCACTCGGGTATTGTTCCGCATGAAAACAATGCAAAAACCTTCAAGGACGGATTGTTTTTCAAAGATGCCTGGGATTATTTTTCTGCAAGGGGTTATGTCACATTTCGCCCGATACCCGAAATGTTGATTATGTTCGGGCAAGATCGCAATTTCATTGGCAACGGTTACCGCTCACTGCTCTTGAGCGACTGGAGCAAGGATTACATGCAGTTGAAAATACAAACGGAAGTTTGGAAATTAAAATACAGCAATCTCTTTGCCCAACTTGTAGACTTCCGCGATAAAATTGCCGACAAGCTTAAACCCCGTAAATTTATGGCAGCTCATTATCTGGATATTGCCCTTAGTCCCGGCCTGCAACTTGGGCTCTTCGAAGCGGTGGTTTTTGGCAATACGGATAGCACACAGCGCAGCTTCGATCCCTATTATCTAAATCCGATAATATTTTACCGCTCGGTCGAGTATGCGCTCGGTAGTTCCGACAATATTTTCATTGGAGCTAATTTGAAATATAATTTTCTGCAGCATTTTCAATTCTATTCTCAAATTCTATTTGATGAATTTCGCTTTTATAAGCTGTTCCAAAATGACGGTTGGTGGGCCAACAAATATGCTTTGCAACTGGGTCTGAAATACATCAACAGCTTTGGCATCCGCGGCCTTGACCTGCAGGCAGAGCTGAATCGGATACGGCCCTATACCTACACACATGTGAGCAATGCCGGCAGTTACACCCATTTTGGCCAGGCTCTGGCCCATCCGTTAGGGGCCAACTTTAATGAGTGGGTGGGTGTTTTACATTTCCGACCTCTAGACGAGCTCAGCTTCTACGGGCGAATCATCTACGCTGTTAAAGGCACTGACAGCATAGGCAGCAATTTCGGTGGTGATATTTTTTCTTCGTATGATACACACCCCTTCGATTACGGAAATTATACAGGACAGGGAATTCGTAGCACACTGATAAATACCGAACTAACTTTAAGCTACCGCATCCGCCAAAATGCCTTTCTCGAATTAAGCTACAACTATCGCAATCTAAACTCGGTCATCGACAGCCGCGACCGCCAGAGCTCTTACCTTGCCCTCCGCTTCCGGCTCAATGCCGCCCTGAAAGACTGGGGTTTCTGAGCATCTTATTTGCCCAGCAATTGTTCCAGTTTTTTCTCTAACAAATAGCCTCTCAAATCTTTTGCTATTATGCGCCCCTCGGGATCAATGAGAAAAGCGGCAGGTATGGAACGCACCCCATACGGCTTGATGGCCTCTGTGCTCCAGAATGCCAATTCGCTCACATGGTTGGGCCACTCAAGTCCATCTTGCTGAATGGCCTGAACCCAGCTATTTTTGCTTTTATCAAGTGAAACGCTGAAAACCGTGAAGTTGCGGTCTTTATATTTTTTGTAGAGTTTGACCACATTTGGATTTTCGCGTCTACACGGGGCGCACCATGAAGCCCAAAAATCAAGCAACACATACTTGCCACGTAGATCCGAAAGCGCCATGGTATCCCCATCAGGATTGGGCAGGCGAATATTGGGTGCCATCTGTCCAATCAGCCCATTCTCTCCGGCAGCCAGTTTTAATATACGCTGATAATAAGGAGAATCATCTGCTATGCCTTTATACCGCTTGCCCATTTCTTTCATAAAATCGCCATAGATCGATGGCTCCAGCATGCCGGTAGCAAATAAGGCCATGAGTGGGCTTGAACTGGTATCGGCATATTCTTTTACATAGGTAAAATAGGCATCCACACCTTTATTTTCAAGTGTTTTGGCCCTTTCCACAGCGGCCTTATCACCGCTTTTCTGTGCTTGCTGAGCGGCTGCCCTGGCCTCATTGATCTGTGTGACCATGCCTAGCAAATGAGAAAAGAAGTCTTTTATTAATTTCGATTCGGGACTTCCTTCAAGGCTGAAGTTTGAAAAGTCATTGTAGTCCGCAGTGAATTGAATATCCGAACCGTCCAGCACCAGATAAGCTACATGTGCATTATCTATCACCAAAGCTCCAAATGTTTTATGATCCACTTTGGCGGGTATTTCAAATTCTCCGCTTTCATCAAGCACTACACTGCCTGCATTATTCACTTTTTGATTTCTGCCGGCCGTAAAGACAGGAAATATTTGCAAGATTACTTTTTTGCCGGCAGCTCCGGTTATTTTTCCTTTTACCGTAAAATTACCATCCCCTTTCAGGGCCATGCTTTCCCTATTCATGTTTTGTACAGAAGAAGAATACTCCTTTTCGTTTCCGGCCATTAGTGCCGAGTCATCCTTCTTATTCTCGCTCGAGTTGCAGGAGAAAGTGACCAAAGAAAGCAAGACTATAAAAATTGTTTTTTGCATGTTTCTAATATTTATTTTATTTATCATTATTTTTCCAGTTTTTCCTTTAATAGAGCACTTGCTTTTCTTGGATCGGCTTTGCCTTTCGAGCGTTTCATCACCTCCCCCATAAATAGCCCGATCACTCCTTTTTTCCCATTCCTGTATTCTTCCACTTTATCGGGATATGCTGCCAAAGCCTCTTCAACAAATACCATGATCGCATTCTCATTCGACACCTGAATTAGGTTTTCTTCCCGGGCTATCTCCTCGGCACTTTTCTCCGGACTTTCAAGCATGAGGGGGAAGATTCTTTGAGTGGCAATGGAGAAATTGGTCTTACCCTCTGCAATCAGTGCCATAAGCCCGGCAATCTTCGATGGACTGATTGGAAATTCTCCGATGGAAAGGGCTTGTTCATTCAGGTAAGACTTGACTGGCCCCATGATCCAGTTGGCAGCCGCTTTAAAATCGTTCGTGTGGCTGATAAGCTCTTCGAAGAAAAGCGCGATATCCTTATCTCCGGTCAAAACCCCGGCATCGTATTCTGTCAGGCCGAGCTTGTTGACATATTTTTGAAAGAGCTCGTCAGGCAGGGGTGGCATAGCAGCCTCTATTTCATCGATCATATCTGTTGTGATATAAAGCGGGGGCAGGTCGGGTTCGGTAAAATAGCGGTAGTCATGCGCCATCTCTTTGTTCCGCATGGAATGAGTAACGCCCTCCACGGGGTCAAAGCTGCGCGTGTCCTGGTCAATGCTTTCGCCATGTTCTATCGCTTCAATTTGGCGCTTCACTTCATAGCGCAAGGCATTGGCTACATTGCGAATGGAGTTCATATTTTTTACCTCTACTTTCTGGCCAAAGGCTTTGGCCCCTTTCAGCCGCACGGAGACATTGGCATCGCAACGAAGTGAGCCCTCCTCCATGTTTCCGTCACAGATATCAAGGTAACGCACCAGTTTGCGTATCTCGCTGAGATATTGATAGGCTTCTTCAGGAGACCTCATATCGGGCTCGGATACAATCTCGAGCAGGGGCACCCCGGCCCGGTTGAGATCAATCAACGTGTAGTACGGATCAATGTCGTGCAAGCTTTTTCCTGCGTCCTCTTCAATGTGAATGCGGGTGATACCGATCCATTTCTCTCCGTTTTCGAGGCGGATACGCAAGCCCCCTCCGGTACAAATAGGTGTTTCAAACTGTGTAATCTGATAGCCCTTGGGCAAATCGGGATAGAAGTAATTCTTCCGCGAGAAAAAGTTATCGCGGTTGATCCGGCACCGGGTCGCCAGGCCAAGGCGTATGGCATAGTCAACCACTTTCCTGTTCAGCTTCGGCAGTGTGCCCGGATGCCCCAGGGTGATGGGACTCACCATCGTATTGGGCGATTCTCCGTAGCTATTCGGATCAGGGGCGAAAACTTTGCTCCTTGTCAGCAGTTGTGCGTGCACCTCCAACCCAATGATTGTTTCATATTTCTCGTAAATGCTCATTTTTTCATTTTGCTCATTTGGCCGCATCACTGAGCGGTCTTCTCCATAATAATATTCCGGGCCATATCTATTGCTCCCTGCAATCCTTCGGCATGCTTACCACCAGCACTTGCAAAAAATGCCTGTCCGCCCCCTCCACCAGCGATGGTCTTTGGGGCTATTTCACGAATCAAGCGGCCTGCATCGAGCTCATATTCATTTAGCAACTCATCCGAAACCACAATATTAATAAGTGCTTTATCACCGTTCCTCGTTCCGAGGATTGCAAATAAACGCGGCACTTCTTGTTTTAGTTGAAAAGAAAGGTTTTTCAGTTGGGCAGCATCTCCAATATCCAGTATGGCACCCAGGAAATTTAAATTTCCCATCATTTCTATCTTATTAAGCAATTCCGCTTTCTCCGCCCGGGCCAGTTTCGTTGATGCAGCTTCCACCTTCTTTTTCAATGTTCTGTTCTCTTCATTGAGTTGCTTCACAGCTTTCACCACATTTTTAGGGTGCTTGAGTTGTGCCGATATTTCACCTAATTCCTTCAATTTGGCGTTCACATACTCATAGGCTCCGTCAGCTGTAAGCGCTTCGATGCGTCTCACTCCGGCTGCCACTGCTGATTCATGCCTAATCTTAAAAAGACCGATTTGCCCGGTCGATTCTACATGAATGCCCCCGCATAGCTCTACCGAAAAATCTTCTCCGAAGGTAATCATGCGCACCTTGTCCCCGTATTTCTCACCAAAAAGAGCCATGGCCCCCCGTTTCCGGGCCTCTTCAAAAGGCACTTCTCTTTCTTCTTTCCGGGGGATATTGGCCCAAATCTTTTCATTCACCAGGCGTTCGACTTCTTGAATTTGTGCTTCACTTAATTTTTCGAAATGCGAAAAATCAAA
>Ga0114931_10005696_pt1 | contig 15405 bp, 11 predicted proteins | sample 2SBtaG_FD_89579 | JGI IMG/M metagenome (GOLD analysis project Ga0114931, IMG submission 89579) | Deep subsurface microbial communities from Kolumbo volcano to uncover new lineages of life (NeLLi) - 2SBTROV14_V59a metaG | ecosystem: Environmental > Aquatic > Marine > Volcanic | place: Kolumbo...
CCGGCGGCGTTCGATCCGCTGGCGACCGGGGCGCGAGTTCGCTTCGAGCTGGCGCTGGCGCTGGTCATCGGCGGCGGCGCGCTGATCGCCGGCAGCCTGGCGCTGGCCTCGATTCCCACCCTCAGCGCCGGCACCGCGATTCCGCTGGCGACGCTGTCGGCGCTGGCGGTGCTGTACGCCGTCGCCCGGCTGGTGCGCCTGACCAACGAGGTGCAGGCGGCGGCCTGGCAGCGCCAGCGCCTCGAGCGGCACCTGGTTCGCTACGTCTCGCCGACGGTGGCGCGGGTGATCCTCCAGGGCGAGCACCGGCTGGCAACCGCCGAGCTGCGCGACGTGACGGTGCTGTTCTGCGACCTTCGCGACTTCACCACCATGTGCGAGCGCGAGCGGCCGAAGGAGGTCGTGGCGCTGCTCAACGCCTTCTACGAGCGCGCCTGCCAGGTGGTGCAGGCCCACGGCGGCACGGTCAACAAGTTCATGGGTGACGGCCTGCTGGCGCTGTTCGGCGCGCCGGGCGATCACCCCAATCCCGAGCAGGCCGCCGTCGGCGCCGCCCACGAGATCATGTACGCCGCCGACGACCTGCGCGCGCGCGGCGGCATCTGGAAGCAGCTCGACATCGGCATCAGCCTCGACGCCGGCGACGTGGTCGTCGGCGACGTCGGCGCCTCCAGCCGGGCCGAGTACACCGCCATCGGCACCGCCGTGAACCGCGCCGCCCGCCTGCAGGGCGTGGCGAAAGAGGCCCACCGCCGCATCGTCCTGTCGGGCGCGCTGGTGGCGCGTCTGGGGCCGCGCGCCGCCGTCGTGTCGATGGGGGCGGTCAAGCTCAAGGGGCTGTCCGAGCCGGTCTCCGTCTACGCCTTCCGCCACAGCTAGGAGGCTGGTGTCAAACGTCCCGTCGCCGCGCTTGCGATGCATCACCGCCAGCAGCGTTACTCGTCAGGCGTGGGCTACAGCCCACTTGCTTCTCGTGCCTTGCTGGCGGCGCGCCTCGAAACCGCCGCTCGGTCCCGTTTGACACCAGACTCCTAGGCCCCACCCGGGCGGATCCCCGCGCTATCGGATGACAGGGCCGCGGGCCTTGATCCCCGCGAAGTCGCCGGGTTATGCAGCGTCCGGCGTGGAGCACTTTTTCAAGACCATCGTCGACTACGGCGGAACCTGGGTCTGGGGGACGCCGGCGAAGTTGCCGTGGATCGTCGTCCTGCTCCTGGGAACCGGCTTCTATGTGACCGTGCGCCTGGGTCTGGTCCAGGTGCGGGCCCTGGGCCACGCCTTCAAGGTCGTCGCCGGCAAGTACGACGACCCCAACGATCCGGGCGACGTCAGCCACTTCCAGGCGCTGTCGACCGCGCTGTCGGCGACGGTCGGCATCGGCAACATCGCCGGCGTCGCCATCGCCATTCACATGGGCGGGCCGGGCGCCGTCTTCTGGATGTGGGTCACCGCCTTCTTCGGCATGGCCCTCAAGTTCTCCGAGTGCACCCTGGCGGTCTACTATCGCGACTACGACGACAAGGGCGACGTCGCCGGCGGCCCGATGTACTACATCGAAAAGGGCCTGGGCCGGTCGTGGAAGCCGCTGGCGATGGCGTTCGCCTTCTTCGCCATCATCTCGTCGTTTGGCGGCGGCAACATGAACCAGGCCAACACGGTGGCGGTCAGCGCCCACCACGAGTTCGGCCTGTCGGCGTACATCGTCGGCATCGTGCTGGCCGTGGTCGTCGGTGTGGTCATCGTCGGTGGTATCCGCTCGATCGCCAAGGTCGCCAGCATCCTGGCGCCGACCATGGCGGTCATCTACGTCAGCGCCGCGCTGCTGATCATCGCCTTCCACCTGGGCGAGGTGCCGGGCGCCTTCCACGACATCTTCGCCGGGGCGTTCAACCTCGACGCCGGCCTCGGCGGCGCCGCCGGCAGCGTCTTCATGACCATGCTGTGGGGGGTCAAGCGCGGCCTGTTCTCCAACGAGGCCGGGCAGGGCTCGGCGCCAATCGCCCACGCCGCGGCCAAGACCGACGAGCCGGTGCGCGAGGGCGTCGTCGGCCTGATGGAGCCGTTCGTCGATACCCTGGTCATCTGCACCATGACCGCGCTGGTCGTGGTCATGAGCGGGGCGTGGCACGAGAAGAAGCCGACCGAGCTGCCGCTGTCGGGCGTCGCCGTCATGGCCGCGAAGGGCGCGCCCGAGCCATCGGCCGAGATCCCTGTGGTCAAGGGCGTGCAGACGCCGGCGGCCGGCCAGGTGCCGGTGACCTTCAAGGTCAACGACGGCGCGGTCGACGACGTGGTGCTGCGCGCCGGCGACACGCCGATCGACGGCACCCTGCGCTACGACGCCGCCGGCAAGAAGGTCGAGGTGGTCGACGGCAGCGGCAAGACGGTGGACGCGACCATGGCCGGCAAGGTGTTGCAGACCAGCTCGGCGTTGACGTCGACGGCGTTCCGCAGGGGCCTGTCGCCGCTGGGCGACTGGGGCTCGATGGTGGTGACCATCTGCGTGTTCCTGTTCGCGGTTTCGACGATGATCTCGTGGTCGTACTACGGCGACCGCTGCGTCACCTACCTGTTCGGCGCCCGCTACGTCATCGTCTATCGCGTCATCTACATCGGGTTCGTCTACGTCGGCGCTACCCAGTCACTGAAGGTCGTATGGGACTACGGCGATCTGGCGCTGGGCCTGATGACGGTGCCCAACCTGATCGCGGTCCTCTTGCTGTCGCCGAAGCTGCTCGAGTTGTCGCGCGACTACTTCCGGCGTATGCGTGAGCCGGTGCCTCGCGCCACTGCACGTGACTGATGGAGGAGGACAACACCGTGGCTGAGTCAGCGGGCCGAAGCGTCTGGGGATCCAAGCTGGGTTTCATCCTGGCAGCGTCCGGATCCGCCATCGGTCTGGGCAACATCGTCTTCTTCGGCTCCAACGCCTATCGCTACGGCGGCGGGGCGTTCTACGTGCCGTACTTCGTGGCCCTGTTCGCCCTCGGAATCCCGATGATGATCGTCGAGATGGGCCTGGGGCAGACCCAGCGCGCGGCGTTCCCGGCGGCGATGAACAAGACCACCGGCAAGAAGGGCGAGTTCTTCGCCTGGTGGTCGCTGCTCAACGCGATCGTCATCGCCATGTACTACATCACGCTGCTGGCGTGGGTCGGCACGATGATGGTCAAGTCGTTCGGCCCGCTGTTCGACGATGGCGTGGGCAAGACGTTCGGCAGCGTCCTCGGTTCGTGGACGCCGATGGTTTGGGTCTTCATCATCTGGGCCCTCAACGCGGTGTTCCTGTCGCGCGGCACCGCCACCATCGAGAAGACGGTCAAGGTGTTCGTCCCCCTGATGTGGGCGTTCATGCTGATGCTGGTGGTCCGCGGGCTGACCCTGAAGAACGGCCTGCAGGGGGTCTGGTACCTGTTCACCCCCAACTTCGCCGGCATCCAGGACGCCAGCGTCTGGCAGGGGGCGTTCAGCCAGATGTTCTTCTCGCTGTCGCTGGGCCTGGGCACCATGACCGCCTACGCCAGCTACCTGCCGAGGAAGGCCGACGTGGTGACCAACGGCGCCATGGTCAGCTTCATGAACTGCGGCTTCGAGTTCGTCGCCGGCCTGGCCATCTTCAGCATGCTGTTCTCGTTCTCCCTGCAGCCGACGGCCAGCACCCTGGGCATGAGCTTCGTGGTCGTGCCCACCGGCATCGGCCACTTCCCGGCGGCGCAGAGCCTGTTCGCCGGCATGTTCTTCTTCCTGCTGCTCATCGCCGGCCTCACCAGCTCGATCTCGATCATCGAGAGCCCGGTGGCGGCGCTCAAGGACAAGTTCGGCTGGAGCCGCAGCAAGTCGCTGACCCTGGTCTCGGTCTTCGGTATCGCCGGCTCGCTGGTCTTCGCGCTGCCGATGATGCTCGAGAAGGGCGGCGCCGACGGCGCGCCGCTGGGCATCTCTCTGCTCGATCTCACCGACCACTGGGCGTTCGGCTACAGCCTGCTGGTCGTCGGCCTGGTCGAGGCGCTGTTCATCGGCCACATATACGGCGCCGGCAAACTGCGCGTGCAGCTCAACGAGAACGCCCGCTTCAAGCTGCCCCGCTACTTCGATACCCACATCAAGTACGTGGTCCCGGCGCTGGTCAGCATCGTCCTGCTGTTCGTGATCCTCAAGGAGCTGAACATCAGCGTCGGCTGGCTCGGGCTCGAGGGCAAGGGCTTCTACCAGGGTGACGGGCCGTTCGACGGCCTGGCGTGGCTGCCCAAGCTGATCTTCGCGGTCTGGCTGCTGCTCACGGTCGGCGGCTCGTTCATCCTGACCCGGACTGGCGGCTACGAGCACGAGGGAGGTGCGTCGTGAAGCTCGCCAGCCAGTACCCGGTCGTCGGTCAGCCGACCACCATCCAGCTCGACGCCCCGTCCAAGGAGGTGACCATCACCTATCAGCCGGGCGCGCCGATCGCCAAGACGCAGGTCCTCGAGACCGGCGGCCAGCTGCAGGTCCAGTGGACGCCCGAGCGGCCGGGGGTGGCCAGCGTCGCCGCCGACGGCGGCAGCCAGAACGTGTCGATCAAGTTCGACGGCACCCCGGGCCTGGGCGTGGTGATCTTCATTATCGCCGGGTGCGTGCTGTTCGGCGGCGCCGCGATCTGCCTGAAGGCACTGTTCGCCGCGCCGGAGCTCGAGAACGAGTAACATGCGGGCGTCGATGGGCGCCCGCATCTTTCCGAGCGTCGCGCTGGGCGCGGCGCTGGCGCTGACCGGCTGCAGCCGGCCGCTGGCGCGCGCGCGGACCGAGCGCTTCGAGCCGACCACGCCGGCCGAGCGCGCGGCCGCCGAGCGGCTGGCGGAACCGCGCTGCGATACCCGCCTGGGCGGGCTGGCCCCCGGAGTCGGGCAGATCTGCAACGGCCAGGAGCGCGAGGGGGCGACGCTGGCCGCGGTCGGCGCCAGCGAGCTGGCGACCGGGATCACCGTGGCGACGCAGAAGGGGCTCGATCACCCGGGCGCCGCGATTCCGCTGCTCGCCTACAGCGATCTGTGGGTCTACAGCAGCGTCGCCCTGCGCTTCGATCGCGACCGCGCGGCCGAGCGTATGTATGTGCCGGCGGACTCGACCGCCGACCTGGCGGTGGCGCCGTTCAATATCCAGGTATTGAAGCGCCCTGAGGTCTTCCTCGGCATCGCCGGCATGCTCGCGGCCGGCATCGGCGTGTCGCTGGCGGTCGACGAGTCGGTCGACAGGAACGCGGCGGGCGGCGATCCCAACCTGTTCGGGCGCACGGTCGACCGGCGCATCGGCTACCCGGCCGGCTTCGGCGTCGGCGCGGCGCTGTTCACCCAGGTGGCGATGGCCGAGGAGTCGATCTTCCGCGGCTGGGCGCAGTCGGGGCTCGCGCGCGCCCACGGTGAGACCTGGGGCTGGGTCGAGGCGACCGCGCTGTTCGGCGCGGCGCACGTCTTCAACATCGTGTCGCTGCCCGCCGATCAACAGCTGCGCTACCTCACCGTCGGCGTGCCGTTCATCACCGCGCTGGGCGGCTACATGGGCTGGGTCTACCGTCGCTCCCGCTACAGCCTGGCGACGTCGGTGGCGCTGCACTTCTGGTACGACTTCGCCATCAGCGCGACCTTCTTCGTCCTCGACCCTCAGCACTCGCCGCTGTCGGCCGGGCTGCGGTGGAGCTTTTAATGCGGCCGCGGCACTGGCTGCTGGCCGGGCTCGTCGCCATCAACGTCGCGCTGTTGGCGGCCGGCGCCGGCATGGGCGGCGAGCGGGGCAGCGGCGCGGGGCGGGTGCGCATCGGGCTGGTGTTCGACGTCGGCGGCCTGGGCGACAAGTCGTTCAACGACGCCGCCAACCGCGGCCTGCAGCGGGCGGCGCGCGAGCTGCCGGTGACCACCCGCTACATCGAGCCGGGCGACGGCAGCAACCGAGAGAGCGCGATGCGCCGCTTCGCCCAGGAGGGCTACGACCTGGTGATCGGCGTCGGCTGGGCCTTCTCCGACGACGTGCGCTCGCTGGCCCGCGAGTTTCCCGAGATCGCCTTCGCCTGCGTCGACTACGCGCCGCCCCAGCACGGCACCTCGCCGGCCAACGTGGCCGGCCTGCGCTTTCGCGAGCAAGAGGGCAGCTATCTGGTCGGCGCCATCGCCGGGTTGATCACCCGGACGCGGCAGGTCGGCTTCGTCGGCGGGATGAAGAACCCGCTCATCCGCAAGTTCCAGATCGGCTACGCGGCCGGCGTCCACCGGGTCTGCCCCGACTGCGTGGTCCGCGCGGCGTATGCCGGCAACACGCCCGAGGCGTTCGCCGATCCGACCAAGGGCAAGGAGCTGGCGCTGGCGCAGTACGATCGCGGCGTCGACGTGATCTTCCACGCGGCGGGGAACACCGGCGACGGCGTCCTGGGCGCGGCGCGCGAGCGCAAGCGCTGGGCGATTGGCGTCGACTCGGATCAGTTCCGCCAGGCACCGTGTTGCGTGCTGACCAGCATGCTCAAGAAGGTCGACGTGGCGGTGTTCGACGTCATCCGCGACGTCGCCGAGGGCCGGTTCCACGGCGGCGACCGAGAGCTGGGGCTGGCCGAGGACGGCGTCGGCTACGTCTACGACCACAACAACCGCGACCGCATCCCGCCGCAGGTGCGACGCCAGGTCGAGGCGCTGCGCGCCGACATCGTTGCCGGCCGGATCGAGGTGCCGTGGAAGTGACCGGCGCGGCGGCGGCGACCGAGGCCGGGCAGACGCCGGCCCTCGAGCTGCAGGGCATCGACAAGCGCTTCGGCGCCGTTCGCGCGCTCGACGGCGCCGGCCTGCGCGTCGCCGCCGGCAGCATCCACGCGGTGGTCGGCGAGAACGGCGCCGGCAAGTCGACGCTGATGAAGGTCGCCTACGGCGAGCTACGCGCCGACGCCGGGACGCTGGCGATCGGCGGCCGTGCGATCGACAGCGGGCGCTACGACCCGCGCGCGGCGATGGCGCTGGGCGTCGGCATGGTCCACCAGCACTTCACCCTGGTGCCGACTCTGACCGTGCTGGAGAATCTCGTGCTGGGGCGCGAGACGTGGCACGGACCGGGCATCGATCTGGCGACGCCGCGGGCGCGGGCGGCCGAGCTGGCGCGCGAGCTCGGCGCCGAGGTGTCGCTCGACGCCCGGGTCGTCACGCTGTCCGTGGGCGAGCGGCAGCGGGTCGAGATCCTGCGGGTGCTGTTCCACGGCGCGCGCATCCTCTTGCTCGACGAGCCGACGGCGGTGCTGGCGCCGGCCGAGGTGCGCGAGCTGTTCGACCGACTGCGCGCGCTGGCGGCCGGCGGCGTCACCGTGGTGCTGGTGACCCACAAGCTCGACGAGGTGCTGGCGATCGCCGACCGGGTCACGGTGATGCGCCGCGGTCGGGTCGTGGCCGAGCTCGAGAACGAGGAGCTCGACGCCGAGGTGATCGCCCGCGCGATGGTCGGCCGGCCCGTGCTCGTCGACGTGGAGCGCTCCGCCGGATCACCGGGAGACGTGGCGCTGGCGGTCCGCGGGTTGTCGGTGCGCGGGCGCGGCGCGCGGCCGGCGCTGGACGGCGTCGACCTGGAAGTGCGCGCCGGCGAGATCGTCGGCGTCGCCGGGGTCGAGGGCAACGGCCAGCGCGAGCTGGTCGAGGTCGTCGCCGGGCTGCGCGCGCCGTCGGCCGGCAGCGTGCACCTGGGCGAGCGCGACGTGACCCGGGCGCGGGTGGCGGCGCGGGCGGCGCTGGGGCTGGGCCACGTGCCGGAAGACCGGCACGCGCGCGGGCTGGTGCTCGACTTCTCGGTCACCGACAACCTGATGCTGGGGCAGGAGCGCCGCTTCACCCGCCGCGGCCTGATCGACCGCGCGCGAGCGGCCGAGCGGGCGCGCGCGATCATCGATGAGTACGAGATACGTCCCGACGATCCGCGGGCGACGGCGCGGACGCTGTCGGGCGGCAACCAGCAGAAGATCGTCGTCGGCCGCGAGCTGGCGCGCGATCCGCTGTCGGTGCTGGTGGCGGCGCAGCCGACCCGCGGCGTCGACATCGGCGCCATCGAGCTGATCCACCGGCGCATGCTGCGGGCGCGCGACACCGGAGTGGCGGTCCTGCTGGTGTCGTCGGAGCTGACCGAGCTGTGCGCGCTGGCCGACCGGGTGGTCGTCCTCTACCGCGGCCGGGCGGTCGCGTGGCTCGACGCCGACCAGCTGGCGGCGGCCGACTCCATCGAGACCATGGGCGAGCTGATGACCGGCGCGCGCGCGGAGGTGTTTGCGTGACCTGGCCGGACTGGCGCCGCGAGGCGTACGCGACCGCGGTCGCGCTGCTGGTGGCCACGGCGATCGGCAGCGTGTTGATCCTGGCCATTGGACAGTCGCCGGCGCGGGTCTACGCCACGCTGCTGGCCGAGACCTGGGGCGACGCCAGCGGCATCTCCCAGGTGCTGTTCAAGGCCACGCCGCTGATCTTCACCGGGTTGGCGGTGGCGGTGGCGTTCCACGCCGGTCTGTTCAACATCGGTGGGGAAGGGCAGACCATTGCCGGGTCGCTGGCGACCGCCGTGATGGCCAGCGCCATGCCCGGTGCGCCCGCGGTCGTGGCCGTGCCGGCGGCGATCATGGCCGGTGCGCTGGCGGGGGCGGCGGTGGGCGCGCTGCCCGGCTTCCTCAAGGCGGCGACCGGATCGCACGAGGTGATCAACACCATCATGCTCAACTTCATCGTTGCCGGCGTGGCGCTGCAGCTGGGCAACTCGCGCCTGTTCGTCGGCGGGCAGGCGCACACCGCGCGCATTCCGGCGGCCGCCGAGCTGCCGCGGCTGGGGGCGGGCGGCTCGGCGCTCAACGCCAGCTTCCTGCTCGCGCTCGTCTGCGCCGGCGCCGCGTGGGTGCTGCTCTACCGGTCGCGCGTCGGCTTCCAGTGGCGGGCGGCCGGCGCCAACTCGGGGGCGGCCGAGGCCGGCGGCGTGCGCCTCGGTCGCGTCATGGTCGGGGCGATGGCGATGTCGGGTGCGCTGGCCGGCCTGGTCGGCTCCAACTACGTGCTCGGCTACAAGTACTACTTCGAGGACGGCATCGGCCGCGGCGTCGGCTTCATGGGCATCGCGGTGGCGCTGCTCGGGCGCAACCATCCGGTCGGCGTCGTGGTCGCGGCGCTGGTGTTCGGCACCCTGGCCCAGGGTGGCTTCGCCGTCAGCCAGCTGGTGCCGCGCGAGCTGGTCGAGGTCCTCGACGCCGTGGTCATCCTGGCGGTGATCTGTGCCAGCGCCGAGGTGCGCCGGCGGGCCGCGCGGGTGGTGCGCGCATGACGACCCTGCACGCGCTGCTGTCGCTGGCGTTCCTCGCCCAGGTGATGCGCATGGCCGTGCCGTACGCCCTGGCCGCCGTCGGTGGCAGCCTGTCCGAGCGGTCCGGCATCATCGACATTGCGCTCGAGGGCAAGCTCTTGTTCGGTGCCTTCGGCGCGACCATCGGCGCCTACTACAGCGGCAGCGTCGCCGTCGGCGTGCTCGCCGGTGTCGCTGCCGGCGCCGCGGTGGCAGCGCTCTACGCCACCGTGGTGATCCGCTTCCGCGCCGATCAGATCGTGGCCGGGGTGGCGATCAACATGCTCGCCTACGGCGCCACCCGCTACCTGCTCGAGATCCCGTTCCACTCGACGGCCAGCTCGCCGCGCCACGCCGGCTTCGGCCCGTCGCTGGCGGCCAACCCGGTCCTCTGGTTCGCGCTCGTGCTCATCGCCGCCGCCGGCTACGTCATGTACCGCACGCCGCCCGGCCTGCGCCTGCGGGCCTCGGGTGAGCATCCCGGCGCCGTCGCCTCGCTGGGAATCTCGGTCGCCCGCGTCCGCTGGGTCTCCGTGTTGTCGGCTGGCGCCTACGCCGGGCTCGGCGGCGCGTGGCTGTCCCTGTCGCAGCACAGCTTCGTCGCCGAGATGTCCCGCGGCCGCGGCTACATCGCGCTGGCGGCCGTCATCATGGGCCGCTGGAACCCGCTCCTGGCCGCGCTCGCCTGCCTGCTCTTCGCCACCGCTGACGCCTTCCAGGTCCAGTTCGCCACCACCGGCAGCGCCATCCCCAGCGAGCTCCTCTCCACCCTGCCGTACGCCCTGACCATCCTGGTCCTCGCCGGCTTCATGTGGCGCTCGCGGCCGCCCGCCGCCCTGGGCAAGAGCGACGACGCCTAGCGACGCCGCCGAGACCTCGACCGCGCCGTCGCGTTCGGTCGGCGACATGTGCAGGCCGTCGACCACGGTCGGCGCGGTCGTGTCTTCCCTGGTGCCGCACCGCGCTCACCGCGCGATGTTAGCTCACATGGCGTCGGGCGCAGCCAGGCCCAGCAGGCCCAGCCCTTCGGCGAGGACCGCGCGGGTGGTCGCGACCAGCGACAGGCGGGCGCGGCTGCTCGCCGGATCGGCGACCAGGACGCGCAGCGACGGGTCGTCGTTGCCGGTGTTGTACCAGCGGTTGAAGACGGCGCACAGGTCGAGCAGGTAGCGCGACACGATGTGCGGCTCGTTGCCGTCGGCGGCGCGGGCGACGGCGTCGGCGAAGTCGCTCAGCTTGCGCGCCACCGCCCACTCGGCGTCGGCGGTCAGCGGCGCCGGATCGACGTCGGCGGCCGCCTCCAGCCCCTCGGCCTTGCGCAGGATGCTGGCGCAGCGGGCGTGGGCGTACTGCAGGTACGGCCCCGAGTCGCCGGTCACCGACAGCACGTCTTCCATCTCGAAGTCGACGTCCTTCTCCCGCTGCGACACCAGGTTGGCGAACACCACCGCGCCGACGCCGACCTGGCGCGCGGTCTCGGCCACGCCGTCATCGGACATGGCCGGATCGTTGGCGCGGATTCGCTCGCTCGACCGTTCGATCGCCTCGCTCAGCACTTCCTTGAGCAGGACGACGTTGCCGGTCCGGGTGCCGGTCTTCTTGCCGTGCACCCGCACCAGCCCGAACGGCACGTGAGCGCAGCGCGCGGCCCAGTCGAAGCCGGCCTTGCCCAGGGTCAGGAACAGCTGCTTGAAGTGCACGCCCTGGCCGCGGTCGACCACGTACAGGTTGCGCGCGAAGTGATAACTCTCCCAGCGGTAGATTGCCGCCGCCAGGTCGCGGGTGGCGTACAGCGTGGCGCCGTCCTGCTTGCGCAGAAGCAGCGGCGGCAGGTCGTGATCGTCCAGCGACACCACCAGCGCGCCCTCGCTGATCGACGTCAGCCCCTTGACCTCGAGCATGTCGATGACCGGCTGCATCCGGTCTTCGAACTCGCTCTCGCCCTTGACCTCGTCGAAGGTAACGCCGAGCTGGTCGTAGACCTGCTGGAACTCGACCAGCGACACCTCGCGGAAGTGCGACCACAGCTTCCGCGCCTCCGGGTTGCCGTCCTCGAGCTTCTTGAACCAGGCGCGGCCCTCGGCCTCGAGCGACGGGTCGCTCTTCATCGCCTCGCGGAAGCGGACGTACAGGTTGTTCAGCGCGTTGACGTCGATCGGCTCGGCGCCCCACTTCTTGTACGCGGCGATGAGCATGCCGTGAGTGGTGCCCCAATCGCCCAGGTGGTTGATGCCGATGACCCGGTAGCCGACCGCGCGGTACAGGTTGACCAGCGCGTGGCCGATCACCGTCGACCGGATGTGGTGATAGGCCAGGTGCTTGGAGATGTTGGGCGACGAGAAGTCGATGCAGATCGTCTGTCCCTCGCCGGTGCTTCGGTCGACCAGCGCGCCGGCACCCGTGCCCAGCGCGGTGCCGATCAGCCACTGGTACATCGCCCCGCGCCGGGCGCGGAAGTTGACGAACGGCCCCGCCGCCGTCGCCGACTCGAACATCTCGTCGGGAGTGAACGCCTCGGCCACCCGGGCGGCGATGCGCGGCGGCGCCTCGCGCGCGACCTTGGCCGCGGGAAAGCAGCCGACGGCGAAGTCGCCCAGCTCGGGCCGGGGCGGGGCGGTCACCGAAAAGAGGTCCGCCTCCATCTCCAGGACGTTGGCCACTGCGCGCGCGGCGGCCGCGGCAAACGGGTTGTGCACGGGCATGAGGCGCGCATCGTACTCACCTCGGCCCGGCCCGCAAGGCATTTGCCCGAGTCCCGCGCCCAAGAAGGACCCATTGAGATGCGTCCTGGTTGAGAAACGACAATGGGACAGAACCAACGCAAACGCCCGCAAAGGAGCCGAGTTTGGTCCGCCCTCACCAAGGACGGGCGGCGAAATTCGGCACCCGATCCGGGCGATTGTGTCTATGCTCGGCGCATGCGCGGGCTGGTCCTGGGCCTGGCCTGGCTGGGCGGAGCGCTGGCGTCCGGGGCCGGTCTGCTGGCCATCTACGCGCTGGTGACCTGGGGGCGGCTGCCGTCGCCGTCGTCGCTGCCGGCCGCCGGCGACCCCGGCCCGACCGCGTTCATGCGCCAGGACCGCTGCACCGCCCACCAGCGCAGCTGGCGCGACCTCGACGACATCGACCCGCGCCTGGTCTGCACCGTCGTCTGGTCCGAGGATTGGCAGCTCTTCTATCACGACGGCATCGACCGCCAGGCGCTGTCGGCGGTGGTCGACCGGGCCTGGCATCACCACCAGGTGGCCTTTGGCGGCAGCACCATCCCGATGCAGCTGGCGCGCAACCTGTGGCTGACCCGCGACCGCACGCCGTCGCGCAAGGTCGCCGAAATCGTGCTCGCCCGCCGCCTCGACGACGCCGTGGCCAAGCGCCGCGAGCTGGAGCTGTACCTCAACGCCGCCGAGTGGGCCCCTTGCGTCTACGGCGTCGAGGCCGCGGCGCAGCACTACTTCGGCCACGGCGCCGGCGCCGTCGACCTGGCCGAGGCGACCTACCTGGCGACCGTGCTGCCACGTCCGTCGCGCCCGCCCGGCCACTCGCGTGCCGATCGAACCCGGTTCGTCCGACACCAGCAGACCCTGCTCCGGCGGGTCAGCCGGTCGCGTTTGATGACCCGCGGCGAATTCCTCGCCGGCCAGCGCGCCATCCTCGACGGCTGGGCCGACGGCTGGAACGGCCACGCGCCGGCCGCGCGCGGGCCGGGCTGGGCGGGATGGCTCGAGGCCCGCTGCGGCACCATCCCGTTCGCCCGCGACGCCGGCCTCGCAGACCCGTGATTGCTGAAAAAGGGTTCGAGTTTTGGGGAGTTATGTTGACAGCGGTCGCGCGGCGATGATGCAATGAGGCTCCAACCGGGGCGGAGGACCATGAGCAAGATCATTCTTTGCGCCGACGATAGCGCCACCATGCAGAAGGTCGCCGAAATCACGTTTCGGGCGACCGAGTACAGCTACGTCGGAGCGCAGAACGTGGACGTTGCGCTGACCAAGGCACGCCAGGACAAGCCGGTGCTGGTGCTCGCCGATGCATCGATGCCGGGCAAGGACGGCTACGATCTGTGCAAGGCGATCAAGGGCGACTCGTCGCTCGCCGGCGTGCCGGTCGTGCTCCTCTGCGGCAAGTCGCAGGCCTATGATTCCGATCGCGGTGCCGACGTCGGCGCCGACGGTCACCTGACCAAGCCCTGGGACACCCAGGTGATGATCGACAAGGTCGCCGAGATCCTGGCCAAGGCCGGCTCGGCCGGTGTCGCTGCCACGCCGGCTGCGGCGCCGACGCCCACGCCGGCCGCGCCCGCGACGCCGAGGATTCCCACCATCCCCACGCAGTCGGCGACCACCGCGCGCTCGGCGACGATCATGGGCATGCCTTCGATCAAGCCGCCGATGAAGTCGCCGGCGGCTCCGGGGGTGACGCCGCTCCAGTCGAGCTCGTCTCCGGCGCCGGTCGCGCCGCCCAAACCGGTGGCGCCCGCGCCGCGCCCTGCGCCGGTCGCGGTCAGGCCGCCGGCACCCCCGCCCAAGCCGGCGGCACCGGCACCCCCGCCCAGGCCGGCGGCACCGGCACCCGCGCCCGCTGCTGGCGGGATGGACCGCCCGCCGATGATCCGAGGCATCCCGACCAAACGGCTGAAGCCGGTGTCGGCGCAGGTTGCCTCCAAGGTGGCCGCCGCTGCCGCCGACGTGGCGCGCGAGGCCGGTCTCGACCCGGCGGGGCCGGAGATGCAGGCGCTGATGCGGCTGTCGGCCGACGTCATCGAGCGGATCGCCTGGGAGGTAATCCCTCAGCTGGCCGAGTCGATGCTCCGCGAGAACCTGCAGGATCTGGCCGCCAAGCAGCAGTAGATCAGCGCCGTTCGCGGGGGTATACAGGGGCTCCATGTCGAGCCTCTTGCCCAAACAGTACGACCCGACCGAGGTCGAGCCGCGCTGGCTCCGCTTCTGGCAGAGCCACGGGTTCGCCCACGCCGAGGCCAGCGCGCCCAAGGCGCCGTACGCCATCACGCTGCCGCCGCCCAACGTCACCGGTTCGCTGCACATCGGCCACGCCCTGGGCGGCACCATCCAGGACGTGCTGATCCGCTGGCGGCGGATGCAGGGCTTCAACGCCATGTGGATGCCGGGCACCGACCACGCCGGCATCGCCACCCAGATGCTGGTCGAGCGCGACCTGCGCCGCCGCGAGGACAAGAGCCGCCACGACCTGGGCCGCGACGCGTTCCTCGCCCGCGTCTGGCAGTGGAAGGAGAAGTTCGGCGGCCGCATCATGGAGCAGCTCAGGCTGCTCGGCTTCTCCCTCGACTGGGAGCGCGAGCGGTTCACCATGGACGAGTCGTCGTCCAAAGCCGTACGCGAGGCGTTCGTCCGCCTGCACGAAGAGGGGCTGATCTACCGCGCGCACCGGTTGGTCAACTGGTGCAGTGACTGCTACACGGCCGTCTCCGACCTCGAGGTCAACAACGAGGACGAGCCCGGGCACCTGTGGGAGCTCCGCTACCCGCTGGTCGAGCCGACCGGCGATCGCACCGCCATCACCGTCGAGACCACTCGCCCGGAGACGATGCTGGGCGACACCGGCGTGGCCGTACATCCGGACGACGAGCGCTACCACGATCTCGTCGGCAAGGAGGTCGAGCTGCCGCTCACCGGCCGGCGCATCCGCATCGTCGCCGACACCTTCGTCGACCCGGAGTTCGGCTCGGGCGCGGTCAAGGTGACGCCGGCGCACGACTTCAACGACTTCGAGTGCGGCCAGCGCTGCGGCCTCGAGGTGCTGTCGGTGATCGACACGCACGGGAAAATGATCGACCCGGCGCCGGAGAAGTACCGCGGCATGACCGTGGACGAGGCGCGCAAGGCGGTGGTCGCGGACCTCGATGCCGGCGGCTTTCTGGTGTCGACCAAGGACTACACGGTGCCGCGCGGCCGCTGCGATCGCTCGGGTACCGTCATCGAGCCGCTGCTCAGCGACCAGTGGTTCGTCAAGGCCGAGCCGCTGGCCAAGCCGGCCATCGCCGCGGTCGAGAACGGTGACACGGTCTTCGTCCCCGAGATGTGGACCAAGACCTACATGCACTGGATGACCAACATCAAG
>Ga0114931_10005697_pt1 | contig 15405 bp, 20 predicted proteins | sample 2SBtaG_FD_89579 | JGI IMG/M metagenome (GOLD analysis project Ga0114931, IMG submission 89579) | Deep subsurface microbial communities from Kolumbo volcano to uncover new lineages of life (NeLLi) - 2SBTROV14_V59a metaG | ecosystem: Environmental > Aquatic > Marine > Volcanic | place: Kolumbo...
TAGTTGTTCCGTATGCGGTCATCTCAAGGAAATATATTCCTGGTTCTATGTCTTTTGGTAAGTCAAGGATGCTTGTAAATTCCTCGATATCTCCTTCATCTATACTTAAATCTCTGAAGAATTTTCCAACATCAATATCAGGTATTTCAAATTTCACCATAGCTTCATCTGCATCTTTTGAACCAATATTTCTTAGTCTGTAATCTATTTTTATTGAGTCAGCATCACAATCTAGGACTGAATCTGCAAGTGTTACGTCAAGAATTTGTATATCTCTTGACTCAGGATTCATGTCTAAGTCTATTGTCCATTCATCTGAGTGAAAAGCTCCATTTTCATCTTCTCCTTCAACTTTGATTGTTATTTCGAATGGTGCATCTTGAGGGTCTGTATCTTCTTTGTCTACGGTAAAAGAAACAATCAAATCGTCGTTATCTCCTTCATCAAGACTTGAAAGGCTGTCATCAAGATCATCAGCAGAATCTAAGTCGCCTGACTGGGTCGTAAGTTCTATATCGCTTATTTCCATTCTTTGATCAAATGTATTTTCAACTTCAACTTTAAACTCTACATCATCATCAAGTTCTGCATCTTTGTCTATTTTTCCAGGACTTTTTAATGTGTCTTTGCTTCCACCTACGTCAGCTCTTATTCTATTTATAACAAGATGACTTATGGTTTCAAGGTATATTTCCTTGCTTAGTGTTGAAACTCCATCTCCTGAAACTAGAATTGAAGCACTTGTTCCGACTCTTTCACGTCCAGAATCTTGGTCTAGTGGTACAAATAGGCTTAATTCGACATCTACCGTATTTCCTGATTCAACAAATGTTGATGAGGGTGTTGCTTTTGCTTTGTATACTTCAGGAACATTTGCAAGTTGTACGTTTAAATTAGTTACGTTTTCTGTTCCATTGTTTGTTATTGTCCATGTGTAAATGATTGTGTCTCCTCTCTCTTGGGTAGACGAACCTAGTTCAACAGTACTTGCTTGTAAGTCTGCTAATGATACACCTATTGTAGTGAGCATTACTAGAAGAAATAAGCCTGTTAGTAATAGTTTGTTCTTCATTTTCTTTAAACCTCCCTTGTTATGTTATATCGAAAATAAATTAAATTGTTTTGTTATCACACAATAGTGAGAAATCATTTAAATAGTTTGTGGTTTTTTGGGCTTTTACATCAGATATCTTTAATTGGTATTATTGTAAAGAAACACTAAATAAAACACAAATTGAATCCTTCTGGGAGAAATATGAAAAATTGAGAAATGATTTTGACATTAGAAAACGAGCGAAATTTAAGGCACCATTTTACTATATGAATTTGTTGTTGTTTAGTTTAAACAAATATTCTGACTATCAAAAAGGCATATTTTCAAAAGAATTGATTGAAGGAAGAGAGAGTCATTTTGAAAAGTTTCCAATAGTAGCAAGGATGTGCTTTAGCAATTTAAGAAAAATTCTAAAATAAAAGAAAAAATAAGAAATTTATGTAGAGAATTTGAACACTTGAGAGAGATCAATTTTTGATTCTGCCATTTCAGCAACATTTTTTTTTGGTGGTGCTCTTTCTGGCGTCTGTGCAGGTTTTTCCTGAACTTTGACTTCCTCTCTATTTGAGTTATGTTCCTGTACATGTATCTCTTCTTCCCGTTGTTGTGGATTTTCTATTTGTGCTTCTGTCTGTTTTTGTTCAACAATTTCCTGATGTATGATTTGTTCAGAATCATCTTCTTGTTCTCTAACTTCTACGCGAGAAGGTTCTTCTTGTATTGAATCGACAAATTCACTCTTAGTTATGTCTTCTGCGGGCTGTGCAGGAATATGTTGTTCTTCTCTCTTTTCTGGAACTTTTTTATTTAGATGAGATAGTCCCATAATTGTTTTATCCTTTCTTTCTTCAAAAACTTGATTGACTTTTGAATTTGTGCTACTCATATTTGTAGCCATTCTAATTGCCTCGGTCTCTGAAGCTGCGAGCCCAGATTGTTTCAGTGTTTCTGCGAGTTTCCTTACGGATTGGTCCTGTATATCTTTTATTGAGTTCATTTTTTTTACCCTTTCTCCTGTTCTAGCCTATCATCCCAGTGAAGATAAACATATTTCAGTATACATAATGTTATACTAGTATTTAAAAGTTTTGTTTATTTGGGATGTGTCTCAAAAGTACTGCCTAGCGAAGTATTAGATATCAATTGCGATTATAAATAACTCGGTGACAAAAAAAATTACGATGCGAACAAAGCGCAGTATGATATACTTGGGACACACCGTTTATTTGTTATGGTTTAATAAGAAATTTTGAAAAGAGCAATTAGTTAAAATTTCTTTTAATCAAAAGAATATTTCCGACAAGTTTACTATCAAATTTGGCTTTTTTATCTAATTTTTCAGTAAGTTTTACTCTAATAACTTCAACCGCTTCATGTCTATCGGAATTCGTAAGAAAGTTTCTAAGAAATTTAACTCTTAACTCCTTGTTTTTCTTAACATTTTTAAGAATTTCTTCTATAGTGTTATCAGTAATCCCGTTTTTTCCAACCTGAACCAATGTTGGTCCTGTTTTCCTTGCCATCAAAAACAAGAGACTAGGTTGTATTATAATCTTTTCGGTGGAAGAATTGTAGTTTATTTTTATGCAGACGAGACGAGGCAACACTGCCTGTTTTAACTCGTAGATACGACTCGTCTCTCGGCATCGCAGAAACTCGCGTTAAAGAAAATGCGTCGCACCACGTGCTTTAGCGCGTGGGTAGCATTTTCGCGAGTTTCTTACGATCTTATTCTTTTGCAATATTAAACTTTCCAGAAGGCAATGCGGAAATTATATCGTCATTAGTGTGTAAATTAAATAGTTTCATCAATTTTTTGGAAATTTCTCCCTTCTTAAGGTCACCTTGTCTCAATATTGTATATTTTTTGCAATGTTTTTTAACGGCAGAAAGAGGTCCTGACATAACAATTTTATGTTCACTTTGATCTAAAATTCCTATACCAAGTTCTAAAGAAGAATTATATTCAGTTCTTTTTCCATATATCATAAATCCTCCCTTAGGAACAAATTCGCCAGATTTTGCCTCTTTTGTAACTTGATTAGGAAGGACTTCAAAAACTTCTGCTGTTCTCAAACCAAGATTCCAGGCTCTGCTAAAAGTTGCTGCGAGAGTTGCAGCCTCCAGTTTAGTGCTTTTCGGTATTTCTTTAGAATCAGGATTCTTAATTACAACAAACGGACTTCCCGGAGCCTCACTATGATAAACAAGGTCTTGAGGTTCTGTATGTTTTTTTATGACAGATTCATTGGAAGATGCATCTTTACCACCAATGACCATAAAATCATCAGTAGAAATAAACCATCTGAATTTTTCATACCATTCTTTCTTTCTGTTTTTCTCTATTTCTTTTTTTTCATCTGATTCGAGAATATTTTTTTCTTTTTCTTTTTCTTTTTTTAATTTCTCCTCAGCATTAATTATTGCTTTTTTGACTCCCTCAATTTTTTTCTTCAACTTTTTTGACTTCTCAAAATACATTGAAGCATTCTTGTCTACGCCTTTATCAAGTTCAATAATTATCTTCATATTACTTAAAATTATTAATAACAATTAAAATGTTTTTGTTTATAGAATAAATAAGTCAAAACAAAATTCAAGTCAACATGAGGGCAAGGACTCTCGTACAATAGTTCTGTCAGTACATAAAACTTCCTGCCCACCCCTCATTATTCCAGGAATAAACTCCAGATGAATCTTATCAGTCATATCAAAAATAATGTCTGCCTCATAGATTTTTCCAGGACCAAGATACGAATCAGGCATTTTTACATCCTTTGTCTTTAAATCAGCACTTATTCTTCGATAAATCATAAAATCAAGAGGAGAAGAGCCCACATTTTTTACAACAAATCTCATTTTTTGCTGATTCTCATTGTAACATAAAATTTCTTTATCAAATGCTTTTTGTATTTCTAATCTTACATCGTCACAGGAAACTTGTGCACCACTTGCGACATTAGAACTCCAGTTCATAATCATAGTTCCGAGAGCTACTGCAAAAGCTATTAGGAGAATCGTTACAATCAGTGGAGACATTCCCTTTTTTCCTAACATAAAACCCTCTTTTTTACAAAAAATCAATTGAATCTTTATGTCCTCTATCAAGGATGACGGGTATATAAAGATTTCGTTTAAAATAAAAGATGTATATCGATTTCTCGTCGAATAGAAAAATATATTAAGGTACTTATTTATTTTTACTAAAATAAGAGGTGTAGTTTGTCAATTAACAGGAAAAAAGGACAGAGTTCTATAGAATACTTATCTATAGTTGGTATTGCTTTATTAATGCTTGTTCCTGCAACAATATTGTTTACAAATTACACAAGAAGTACAAATGATGAAATTGTTGCTAATCAATATAATGTAGTCGGTAATACAATTCTTGAAAAAGCAGAGGAGATGTATGTTTTAGGAGAAGATTCATGGGTGACTATTGAAGTAATGATTCCAGAATCTCTTTTGAATGCAACTCTTGAAGATAATGGTAGGGAACTCGTTTTGATTCATACAAGTACAAGTGATACTAGTAGTACCGTATTTTTTACCACACGATTTTATCTCAATAATGGTACTGCCACTTGTGGAAGTAATTGTGCTTTATATTTTAATCCAGGTTTAAACAGGATTAGAATTCAGATGAAATCTGGCGAGGTAGAGATTAAGAGGGTTAATTGATGATAAAAAAAAAGGCCCAGTCCTCTTTAGAATTCGTTATGTTGATGGGGTTTGTTCTTCTTTCTACAGGAATGTTTCTCATTGTAATTCAAAATAGTCTAAAGAGTGCTCAAGACACTCAAGACCAAATAATAGTTGACCAGGTAATGAACATTTTGAATTCAGAAATTTTATATGCTGAACAATCAGGAGTTGGTTACACAAGAAAGATGTTTATTCCGACAAATTTAGAAGGATTGGATTATAATATATCCTCATATGCGGAAGGAAGGGAAGTGGTAATAACATTTAAGGAGAGACAGTATGTTTATTTTAGACCAGATAATTCATCCAGAATTATAGGTAATTTAGATGTTGGAACGAGCACTTTGACAAGAGTTTGCCCTACTTTTCAGACATGTGCTGTAAGCATAGGTTGAGAGAGCATTTTTAAACAAAAGATTTATATATTATATTCTCGGTAGCAAAAACATGATAAAAAAGTTTAGGGGGATGTGGAAGCGTTTTTTGAACAATCTTTTTGGTAAAAAGAAACAGATTAAACTTGGATTGTATGGTCCTCCTAACGGTGGTAAGACTACTCTCGCAAACAAAATATGTGTTGATTGGCTCGGAGAAGAAATGGGTTCTGTCTCTAATATTCCTCACGAAACAAGAGAGGTTCAGGTAAAGGAGCAAATAAAAATAAAATCTGGAAATAAAGAACTTGCATTTAATCTGGTACATACGCCTGGTATAGCGACAAAAATTGATTACGAAGAGTTCATGAAAGAAGGGATGAAGGAAAAAGAAGCAAAAATTCGTGCAAAAGAAGCAACAAAAGGAGTAATTGATTCTATAAAATGGCTTGATGATATGGATACTGTTGTTGTAGTAATAGACTCAACAATTGACCCTTATAGTCAAGTTAATATAACTATAATAGGTAATTTGGAAGCAAGAAAGATACCTGTTTTGATTGTAGCAAATAAAGTCGATTTAAAGAAATCTAATATCAAAAAAGTTCAGGCAGCCTTTCCTCAGTATAAGGTAATAGGAATAAGTGCAAAATTTGGTAAGAATATTGACCAATTTTACAAAGAACTTTTCAAATTAACAAATCAGTAAACAAAACGGAGAAAAAATGTTAACACTTCAATTTATACCATACCATGAGATTCAGGATTTGGATTCTAGTAAACGAATTCAAAAAATCATGAAAGCAGTTAAAATGAATAAAATTGTTCTCATGGAAGGCAGATTGAAGACTCATGAAGAGGCTCAGCTTATCAGAAAAACAATGGAAGAAATTAGTGACGAATTCAAAGGTATTGAATTAAGTGTTATTGATAATTCTAGCAAAGATGTTAAGTTTATCCGAAAACTCAAGGATATTTTTGTGAATATGCTTCTTGGTGAGAGACACGGGTTAACTATTATAGGACCTGCAAAAATTGTAAAAGAAATTAAACAGGATCCAGACAAAATACAATTGCTTACAGAAGACATAAAGTCTAGTAAGAAGAGAAATTAGGAGGCGATATATATTCCTCACCAATGCGTTAAATGTGGAACTATGCATGGAGATGCTTCTTCTGCAATTCTGAAGGGTTGTACTAATTGTGGAAGCAAACTATTCTTTTTCGTAAAGAAAGAACAATTAGAGAAAGCTAGGGAGCGAACGGTTAATCTTTCTAAACAGGAAAAGGCTCAAATTGAAGAAGATGTTTATGATATAATTGGAAATGAAATAGATAAAGATATACCTGTTGTTTTAGATATTGAGAGTATTAATATATTAAAACCCGGCAAATACGAACTAGATTTAGTTAACTTATTTAAGAGAAAACATCCACTTATATACAAGCTTGATGATGGTAAATATGTTGTTGACATAATTGAGAGTTTTAAAAAACTTTCAGACAAAGATAAGGATTAATTCTCAAAATACACAACATTCTTACTCACAAGTAACAAATAACGAAATGTTTATAAATCAAGGTTTATTTCTTTTCTCTATGGAAGAAGATACTTTTGATGACTCAACAATACTTAACAAGAATACTAATAGAGCAATAGTCACTTTAGTGCAGAAATATCATGTTGGAGAATTACCTATAGAAATTAATAATACATTTGAACAAATATCTGAATTTGTTGCAAAAAACCCCTCACCAATATTGTTTTATAACTGCGGAGAAGGTGCAACTTCAAGCCTTTTGCACATGACTTTTGCTGAAAACCAAATTTACCCAATGGATAATTTGTTTAAACATAATTATAATAATACGCTTGTTAGAAAAGGAAAAATAATAATATCAAACTTAGATGAAGTCAAAAAGAATAATATACAATTTGCGGGTGCAATTTCTGGTTTTACACAAGACATTACTGCAAGGGAGCTAAAAGACATTTCAAATATTGTTCTACCAGACATGCCAATATTACTTCTTTCACAAAAATATATTGGTGCAAAAACGCCAGAAGAAAAGCAAAACGAAGAAAATAAATTTTATGTTAGAGTTGCAAAAAAACAATTAGTTGCATCTTTAGAAGAAGGGGTAAAACCAAGAAATTCAATAGTATATACAACAAGAGACCCAATTCAACAACAATACTTATATTAATTAAACAGTTTTCTTAGATTTAATGGATAAAATAAAAGAAGCAAGTGCAGTAATTGAGGCACCCATTCAAAAAGTTGTCGACAAGAAGATGCCTGTTTTTTACAATCCTGTAATGAAATTAAACAGAGATATTTCAATTATGGTTCTAAATTCATACGATTTGAATGATATGAAAATAGGATTGCCATTAGCAGGTTCTGGTATAAGAGGAATCAGGTTTATTAGAGAAGTAGATAAAGGAAAAATTTGTGAGATTCATATTAATGACATAAAAAATGATTTCAAAAAATATATGAAAAAAATTCAGAAAATGAATTATGTTGACAAATTTATTGATGAAAAAAATATTTTTATTCACAACAAAGATGCAAATGTATTCTTAATAGAAAATAAACCATTTGACTACATAGACATAGACCCTTTTGGAACGCCAAACCCATTCTTAGATTCAGCAGTCCGTTCCTTGCGTTCAGATGGTATTTTAGCAGTTACTGCTACAGACACTTCCGCACTTTGTGGCTCGTATCCTAAAGCATGCAGAAGAAAATATTGGGCAGAACCACTAAGAAATGAATTAATGCATGAAATTGGTTTACGAATTTTAATCAGAAAAGTACAGTTAATGGGAACTAATCAACAAAGAGCTTTAATTCCAATATTATCTTATTCAAAAGATCATTATATGAGAATATTTTTTCGTTTTGATAAGGGGAAGGAAAATATGGATAAGGTTTTGAACCAACACGATTATTTTGAATCTGATGGGAAAAAATATGGTCCTATGTGGATCGGAAATCTAAATGATTTGAAATTTCTAAAGAAAGTTATTAAAGAAACTGAAAGAGACGAATTCTATGATTCTAGGTCGATAAAACTAGTCAAAACATTGTTTGAAGAACAAAAAATAAGTGGATTTGGATTTTATGATGTTCATAAGATTGCAAAAGAAATTAAGACATCAATTCCTAAGTATGAATATATTATGGACGAACTAAAAAAGAAAGGTTTTGAGGTAAGTAGAGTTCATTTCACAGACACAGGATTAAAAACGACTGCAAAGAAAGAAGACATCATAAAAATAATGAAAAAATTATAGAATTTACAATTGAGGAAATATTGAATAATAAAAAGAAATTTTCTAAGAAATACAGACAAGGAGTATTTTTATTGGGAGATAAAAAAATAGAATATTTTGTTATGCCTCAAAGTGAAAATGAAGAACTCACTGATTTCATTTATAGAATGATAAATAGCGAATCAGACAAATATGTTTTAGGGGTTAGTGATAAAGTGCCTTTTCTCTTAAGACCTTTACTTTGTTTATGGGGAATGTGTTGAATTTATGGAATTAGGGATACAGTCTAAGGACAGAATATTAAAAGCCCAAAAAAAGTGCTTGAAGTTGTTCCGAAAAATTTAGAGCAAGAATACATTGGTAGAATAATTTATTTAATTTAGACATAAAATTATCTTTAGAGAAACCAGAAAAATATGGTTTAAGAGATGATGATAAATTAGAATTCAAAAGAGCAATAAAATATTTAGAAACATTAAAAAAAGAAATTGTTTGAGTTATCCGATAGCTCTTCGAACATCTGTGATTTCTGCCGAATTGACTTCTTCAAACTCTTCAATTTTTTCAGCGACAGGGTCTGGGCTTCCTAATGCTTCATCCATTACAAAAATTATACTCAATGATGATAATCCAAATGCGACAGGTTCTGTACTCGCCCTTGTGTCTCCCTCGCCTGCAAAATCAGCAATCACTTTTTTTGCATCTTCTTCTATTTTTTTTAAATCCACTTCTGGCGAAGTAGGCATAATTTTTACTGTAACTATTGCATTTGCCATTTTCATACCTCTCTCTTAGAAAATCAATTAGGGCCTGTAAATCCGCATTTTGGACAGGTGTATTTAGCAACAATCTGTCTTGCGTGTCTTGATCTTACAATCTCGAAATCTCCACATTTTGGGCATGCGAATGTTACTGCACCTTTATCGTTTGTTATCCTTGTGTTCGTAGCAAGGCATTTTTTCTTAACTTCCATACATTTTAGAAATAATACGCTATTTATAAAGCTTACTTATTGACGAAATCCTATAGTATTCTTGGTTTTTTCCCTTTGTTGACGCTCTATGTACTGTTGATTTACAGAATCTCCTATATTGTCTAAGTGGAATATAAAAACATTTTGGTGTTAGAATTTACTTTCGCTCTAATTCAGCTTTTATCAAACCGTCAAAGAGAGGATTTGGTCTTAATGGTCTTGATGTAAACTCAGGATGTGCCTGTGTTGCTACAAAATATGGGTGGTCCTCTCTTTCCAGAAATTCAACCAATCTTCTGTCAGGGCTCATTCCTGAAAACACCAATCCTTTTTGTTCAAGTTTTTTTATTAAATCAGGATTTATTTCATATCTGTGTCTGTGTCTCTCAAAAACAGTTTTTTTATTGCTGTAAAGTTTTGATATTTGGCTATTTTTTTTCAAGATTGCAGGATATTCTCCAAGGCGCATTGTTGCACCATAATTATTATTTTCAATATTTTTCTTTTGTTCCGGTAAAATATCTACGACAGGATATTTTGTTTTAGAATCTATTTCAGTTGAGTTAGCATTAACTAGTCCCACCACATTTCTTGCGTGTTCTATTACTGCCATTTGCAGCCCATAGCACAGTCCTAAAAAAGGTATTTTTTTCTCTCTAACATATTTTATCGCTTTAATTTTTCCTTCAACTCCTGAAGAACCAAATCCGCCTGGAACAATTATTGCATGGTATTCTGATAATTTTTCAACATTTTTTTTGCTTTTTTCAATGTCGTTTGAATTTATCCAATGAATATCTGCTTTTACTTTATGCTTATATGCTGCATGTTTTATTGCTTCAATAACTGAAATGTATGAGTCCTCAAGGGTAAAATTTCCTGTATTGAAATATTTTCCAACAATTCCTATTTTTATTATTTTTTTAGAATTTTTTATTGAATTTATGAATGCTTTCCATTTTTTTGTTCCTGTTTTGTTTTTTTTCGGCTTTAATCCAAGTTTTTTAAGAATATGTTCATCAAATTTTTGTTTATCAAACATTATTGGAACTTCGTATATGCTTGAAACATCTGGACATGCTATTACTTCATCTTTTTTAACATTACAAAATACGCTGATTTTTTCTCTTCTGACATCATCTATTAATTGTGAACTTCTTCCGACAATAAAATCTGCTTGAATTCCATTATTATTTAGCGCTCTTACTGAATGTTGAGTTGGTTTTGATTTCATTTCCCCTGCAGTTGAGGGAACTGGTAAGTATGAAACATGAACAAATACGACTGATTCACCTTTTAGCTTCATTGTTCTTACAGCGTCAAGAAATAGGACATTTTGATAGTCACCGACAGTTCCTCCTATTTCTATTATCACTATTTCTGCTTTTGTATCCTTAGCAGCTTTTTTCAGTCTTCTTATTACTTCTTGAGGAATATGAGGTATTACTTCTACACATTTACCTTTATATTTCAGATTTCGTTCATCTTCTATTACTTTTCTGTAAACTTGTCCTGTCGTAATATTCTGATTTTTTGGAATTTTTTCATCCAAAAATCTTTCATAATTACCTAAATCCTGATCGGTTTCTCCTCCATCAAATGTAACAAAAACTTCGCCGTGTTCTGTTGGTCTCATTGTTCCTGCATCGATGTTGATATAAGGATCAATTTTAACGGATGTTACTTTGTACCCTCTATCTTTGAGAAGAGCTCCAAGAGAACCAGTAACTATTCCTTTGCCCAAAGTTGAGATAACGCCCCCTGTAACAACAATCCAATGCGTCTTATTTTGTCTAGGCATAGAGGGGATAATTAGATATATTATATAAAGATTATTATGTCATGCAAAATAATATTGGTAAATTTTGGTTATTACGAGTATAAATTCCTAAACTTTAAAAACAATGTTAGTTTCTAATACATTATGGTAAAAAGGATAAAAAGTGTTGTGTTGATGCTCATAGGTTTGAATTTAGTTATTTTTGTACTTCAAATGCTTTTAGGAAATTCTTTTACATCTGAGTTTCTCCTAAACTCGGGAAATATTCTTTCAAGACCTTGGACACTCATTACATCCATGTTTCTTCATGGTGGCTTTACGCACATTGCATTTAACATGTATGCACTATTTTTATTTGGACCTCTCGTTGAGCAGAGGATAGGCAGTAAAAGATTCACTTTTATTTATTTTATTTCAGGAATACTTGCAGGAATTGGTTTTGTACTATTTCAAATGCTTATAAAGGGAGTTCCGGGTAGTGCGCTTGGAGCGAGCGGAGCAATCATGGGAATACTTGGAGTTACAATTATATTGTTTCCAGATTTAAGGGTATTATTTTTCTTTTTCATTCCTATGTCCCTACGAACTGCAGGAATAATATTTGCATTAATTGATTTTGTTGGTTTGTTCTATGATTCAGGTATTGCAAACAGTGCTCATTTAGTTGGTTTAGCATCAGGATTATTATTTGGATGGTATTTGATTAGTCAAAAAAATAGATTTCAGAGGAAATTTAGACCTCCAAAAAAATCAAAATCATCTAATTCACAAGGAGTAAAGAAGGGTATAATGATGACTGAAGAAGAGATGCAAGAATACATAAAGAACGGTCGATTGTAGATATAATTAATTGTTTTATCTTACTCCTAAATCCATAATAGAGCTCTTTGAAGAACTTATTATTTCTGCAGTTGCTGCATCTATTCTTACATTAATCAGGCTGAAAGCGGCAGTCACAAGGGTTATATTCCAAACTTGCTTGTGAATTGTCTGTAATAATGCTATTGTTTTTGTTACAGGTTCAGAATTGAATTTACTCACTCTCTGTTCCTCAGCGAGGGTCATCGCCATTTCGTATGGTATTTGAACATTATTCATGTCTAGCTCATTTATTATGCCGTCTTTTTTGAATGCGTCCTGTTCTGGTTGTCTAACATAGGGGTTTGTTTCAAAAGTGGTTATTTTGTCTCTGTCAGGATTGTAAAATCCAAATTCCCATTTTCCGGGCTTATTGTGTTCACTTACTTTTATTGCATGAACAAAATAGAAACCTTTTTCATTCCTTTCAAATTCTTTGTATTCTTCTGATTTTTTGAGCAGTTCGAATGATTCTTTGACAGTCATAATATTAGGAGGATTAACCGGTTTTAAATATGTTGTGTCTGCCAATTTTTTTGAGTATTATTTGCAGATGCAATATATAAAAGGATATTGTCGTTTTATAATATTTGCAAATCTTTAAATAAATATAATAATTCTTTAAGTTTGATGGTTGAGGTAAGAATAACTTATGAAACTCTTTTTGACCTTCTTAGGAGGGAAAAAAGCAGAAATGAACTTCAGGATTTGGAAAATACTTTCTTTGAGGATGTTGTTACTTATCTTAGAGATAAAAATTCTACTTTAGGGGACCAGAGTACAAGTTCTCGAGCAGAGCAAGAAAAAATTAAAATTCAGATTAGAAATATAAAAAGGATTCTCAAAGAGCTGTATGAATTAAGAGAAAAGAAGATTATTAATTTAGCAACTAATAAAATTAGAACGGGTTCAAACCTTATTGACACGTCTAAAATGCTTCCGGAGGAGAGACAACTTTACGAGGAAACTTGTCTTCTTCTTGAGAAATTCAAATCAGGCATTCTTCTCAAAATATCAGAAATGGATTTGCCAGATATTGAGTTAGGTGAGTATGCTCATAAAAGGGAGGTTGTATCCAGTGATGAAGAGGATAAGACAGATGTTTCCGAAGATGTGAATGAAAATGTTTCGTATGAAAGTACTTATATTAATAATGATGAGAAATTGTCAAACGGAAATTCAAAAGTAAGATTTCTTTCAGACTTGCCAAAATTTATGGGTTTAGATAAAAAACCATATGGTCCTTTCTCAAAAAATGATACTGCGGAACTACCTCAAGATATGGTTGAACTCCTATCAAAAAAGGGAAGAATCGAACTTGTTTAATTGTTAATTTTTTACGATTTAAATTGCTATTTATTCGTTGCTGTCTTCTTCATTTTCCTCAAAGAAATCGTTGAGATTTTTGCTGTTTATTTTTGCCGAATAACTTATATCTGCCATTTTTTTACCTATTATTTCTAAGTAGGTCTCATATATAAATAATGTTGTCATTCAAACTATTGAAAACATAATGTAGTAACATAAAGTATTCTTTTTGTAATAGATTATACAGAACGAAGGTATTTATATTGTATATTTTTTGGGAGTAGTAAAAAACTACTTTTTATTAAAATATTTATCGAGTAAATGTGCAATTCCATATGTGGCTATAATTCCTGTTACTTGTCTTGCCTGAGAGGACATATTTGAAGGTAGAAATTTTTTAGCTGTTTTCTCTGCGAATGAATATATTTTTTGTTTGAAAATGCTTTGTCCCAATTGTTTCGGTATATTTCCAGTACTATTAGGAATTCCTCTTTGCGTCTTTTTTGAGGGATTTGTTGAATAATTATTGGCAGAATCATCTATAGAAGTTTCCTTTGGTGTTAAAACAAATTCTTCATTCATTTTATCCGTAATATCTTCTTCTTGAAAAGTATCGGGTGGAACATAATTTTTAGAGACTTGTTTTATTTTTTTCTTATCTGAATACATCTCAAAACTTTTTATGCTACTCATTTTTCCCTCCTATGATTTTATCTCTTTAAAATCTCTTATTACTATTTTTGGTATGTCTTTTTCATCATTTATGTGATGAATAGTAAGATTTGTTTTATTTGGAATTTTATAATACGAATCAATCATGAATATGTTCGTTCTTCTCAAATTTTGATTTGAACTTAGATAATTTATTGCATCATCAAAATTTTCTAGTCCCATATCTGTAATAACATATAAATCACATTCTCTATCAATCATTTTGTCTAATTTGTTTATGTCAAAATAGGTTCCATAACCTAAATAATTTATTAGGCTGTCATATACTTTGTCTTTATCTTTGTTGAATTTTAGAATTTCTGAATTTGAACTAAAATTCATGACGCCAACTTCTTTTTTATTTTGAAGATAAAATTTTGCCACGCAAAGTCCGCCCAAAACAGAGTAACTTAGGTTTTGACTTGGGTCAGTCATACTTGAGGAACTATCTATTGCAATTAATGCATCAGGTATTGAATCTGTTGCATCAAATTCTTCTTCGATTGGTTCTTTGATGTAAGTTTTTTCAAGTGTAGTTCCAGGAAAAAAAACGCCTTTACTTTTTATTATATCAACGTCTTTTATAGGACTTCCGAAGTCCCATTCTTTTGTAGAGTATGTTTTTTCTATAAATCCAGAAGTCACATTTCTTTTGAGAACTTTTATATTGTATTTTTCGGACAAATTTTTATAATAAGTTCTAACATCGCTTGACAATGCCTTTTGCTGTTCCGGGGTCATATTTTCTTTTAAATCATCAACTATTTTCTTGTATTCCCGGGGGTCAACTTCCTCAGCAATTTCTTTTGCTGCATTATATATTTCTTTTTTTGAATAACTATCATACCAATGATTATCAATAATTGCATATTTTCTGTTTGGATACCTTTCGTCTTCATTTTTATCATGTTCCAATAGTGGTTTCACAATAATTGCAAATTTATACGCATTTTTTCTTAATGATTTGATGTCTAAATTGTCAAAGTTCAATTTATCAAGTTCTTTAACTGCCAGCGGAACAACATTATTATAGTTTCTAACTCCAAAATTTAAACCAGTTCTTTTATTGTAAAGTTCTTTGAGAGTCTCATCAATGACATGTGTTGATTCCATTCCATTGTATACATGAGAGATTTCATTCAGACCTCTTTTTATCAAATCAAGATTTATTACAACGTCCTCAAAATAGTTTGTAATGTCTCTGCTATTATGCTTATCCACTTTTTTTACTTCATGATTAATTAGGAGCATATTTTTTAGATCATAAGGGCATGTCATGTAATGGTTAACTTCATGGGCACTTATGCCTTTGAATGCTTTGTCAATTGACATTCCAAGACTGTTCATGAATTTGTCAGA
>Ga0114931_10005698_pt1 | contig 15405 bp, 16 predicted proteins | sample 2SBtaG_FD_89579 | JGI IMG/M metagenome (GOLD analysis project Ga0114931, IMG submission 89579) | Deep subsurface microbial communities from Kolumbo volcano to uncover new lineages of life (NeLLi) - 2SBTROV14_V59a metaG | ecosystem: Environmental > Aquatic > Marine > Volcanic | place: Kolumbo...
GGCTTCAGGGATGAAGCCGTTGAGCGTCCAGGGAGGGACTTGCAGCGGTCCCTGACAAGGGGATTGCCCGCATACCGGAATTTACCATGGATATCTGCGACCCACTCGATCTGGGGAAGAGCCCTTAAGTGAAACAGTACTCCGAAGCCTGTGATCAGAATCGGGACCCGATCCTTGCCGTTCTGAAACAGGAACTGGCTGATTGCCATGCCGTGCTCGAGATCGGCAGCGGCACCGGGCAGCATGCGGTCTATTTTGGAAAGCACCTGACGCATCTCTCCTGGCAGACCAGTGATATAGACAGCAGCCATTCCAGCATCAGGGCCTGGCTGAACGAGGCACAGCTCCCGAACGTAGGCCAGCCACTGTCACTCGATGTCAGTCACCACTGGCCGGATGCTGAATATGAAGGCATATTCAGCGCCAATACCACTCATATCATGAGTTGGCCGGAAGTTAACCATTTATTTGTCGGAATCGGCAAGACCCTTACACCGGACGGTGTCTTTTGCCTGTATGGCCCGTTCAACTATCATGGTCGCTACACCAGCGAGAGTAATGAGCGCTTTGACCGCTGGCTGAAGAACCGTGATCCCCTGAGCGGTATACGTAATTTTGAAGACCTGGACGCCCTTGCACAATCAAACGGCATGGTGTTCAGCCGCGATCATGACATGCCGGTCAATAACCGCCTGCTGGTATGGACGAAACGGTAGAGCACGCCGCACGCACCTGGTGACCGGCCTGGCGGCCATTTAATTATCAAACTGCGAAACAATCCAGGGCACGACTACCAGCGACAGCACCAGGGTCACAAGTATATCCTTCATTGCGCCCATCTGCTCAAGATAAACAAGCTCTGGATCGCCTGCCAGGTAAAGCGCCATCAGTGTGATAAACCATTTGTACATATCCCTCACCCGATACAGTTGCCTTGATATCTATAGTAACGGCGAGCAACCGCGGTCGGCTGTGATCCGGAAGCAGGAAATAACGTGAACTGGTACTCAAATCCGGGAAAAATACAGGCTAAAGCACTTCCCTGGTACGGGGGGAACGCCTGTCGATCAGTCGTCTGTCAGGGAAACTTTCAAATCCCGGGAATTGCACATTTTCTCATCCTGGCGTGCGGCCACCGCGCGAATGCCCTCCTCTTCCATGAGACTTGCCAGTGTTATTTTATTCAGAAATCCGTAGATCTGGTTACTCAGATCATCCCACAAATCATGTGTGAGGCAGCGGGCACCCTTGTTGCAATTGTTCTCGCCACTGCAACGGGTTGTGTCCACCACTTCATCGACAGCGGAAATGACTTCGGCGATGGCAATGTCCACAGCGGACCGGGGGGCGGGTACTCCTGACCAGGTCATGTTTGCGCAGGCGGGTAAACAACTGTTCGAGATAGGACAGCGAGAGATCCTGCCGCCGGGATATCTGGGACAAGGTGACCGGCCCTGCCTGGGAATGAAAGGCGAGATCCAGCATGGCCGTGACAGCATAACGTCCTTTACTGGTTAGTTTCACTCGATGAGACCTGCTGAATAACTGTTGGTTAACGGTGTCACAGGCTATCCGGACAGTCAAGAATCATCCTTGTTATCCGCATTTTCCGGCACATCTTCCCGGGGCCTGCCGTCTTCTATTTCCTTATTGTCAATATGATTTAATTCACATTGACCGAGATCCGGCATCTGCAGATCACTGATTTCCGCGCCGAGTCCCTTCAGACCCTTGCACATATCTTCCAGCCGTTTATCCATGACATGAATGTGATCGAGCATGCCATTGATTGCGGTTGCCACCGGATCCGGCATGTCCCGCGTACTGCCGTACGCATCAAACCCCATCTTCCTGGCAATGGCCTGACGTTTCTCGTCCTTTTCAGGCGTACCGGAAACCAGCCGCCCGGGAACCCCGACCACGGTCATGCCCTCCGGAACATCCTTGAGCACAACCGCGTTGGAGCCGATGCGTACCCCGTTACTGATCACAACCGGGCCCAGAACTTTTGCACCGGCGCCAATCACCACATCGGATCCAAGCGTGGGGTGGCGCTTGCCCTTGTCCCAGCTGGTACCACCCAGTGTCACACCGTGATACAACGTGCAGTCATCGCCAATCTTGGTGGTTTCACCAATTACGACCCCCATACCATGGTCAATAAAAAAACGCCGGCCGATCTGCGCACCCGGATGAATTTCAATACCGGTAAACAGGCGCGCAACATTCGACAGTACCCGGGCCAGCCACTTCAGGCCACGACCCCATAACCAGTGACTCAGGCGGTGCATCAGGATCGCGATAATACCCGGATAGGTCGTCAGCACCTCGAAGGCATTGCGGGCCGCCGGATCACGCTCGAAGGTGCAGTGGATATCTTCTTTTATGCGTTCAAACATGGGTTTATCTTACAAGCAGCAAGCAAACATTCCCAGATGATATTTGCAGGGTTATTGCCGCCCCTGCCGGGCCGCTGTCAGGATACCGCGCAGGATATTGATCTCATTCTCGTCCGGACGGGCCCGGTTATACAAGCGCCGCAAGCGGCGCATCAGCTGGCGGGGATTTTCCGGATCCAGGAATTCGAGTGCCACCAGGGTTTCTTCAAGATGCGCATAGTAGCGCTCCATTTCATCAGCGCTGACAGGACTGTGCGCCGAACCGGCTGTCGTCGCGTGCGCCTCGACCTGCTGCACATAAAACTCGTAGCCAATAACCTGAACCGCCGCCGCCAGGTTCAGAGAACCATACACCGGATTGGCGGGTATTTGCACCAGGTAATGACAGCGGTCTATCTCGACATTGCTGAGTCCTGACTGCTCGCAGCCGAACACTACCGCCACCCGGCCCTGATCACCTTCTTCCCCCGCGAGGCAGGCGCATTCCCGTGGCGTCAGTACCGGACAGGGGATACTGCGGGTACGTGCACTGGCGCCAACCACCAGGCTGCAGTCCCTCAGGGCCGCATCCAGTTGCGTACATACCCGGGCACGCGCAAGTACATCATCGGCACCGGAGGCGCGCGCTGTGGCATCGGCATGTGGAAACCGTTTTGGATTGACCAGCCACAGCGAATCCAGCCCCATGGTCTTCATGGCGCGCGCGCTCGCACCGATATTACCGGGGTGGCTGGTATTCACCATAACAATACGAATAGTTGACAACATGAATCACCCTGGCGTGTATTGATACTTCGGCAGTAGCCGGCAACCTGCTCCCGGCATCAGTCTGTGAATCAGGCTCGAGACAGCGGGAAGGCAAGCACCGCATCCATAGAAGTGGCCCGGGCGGCGATCATCAGTAACCGGTCAATCCCCAGCGCGACCCCGGCGCAATCGGGAAGACCTGCTGCCAGCGCCGCCAGCAGTTTCTCATCCATGGGTACTGGCGTCGCGCCCTGCAGGGCACGACAGGCATTGTCTTTTTCAAAACGCTGTTGCTGTTCCGTTGCATCGGCCAGTTCATGGTAACCGTTCGCCAGCTCCAACCCCCCCAGGTACGCCTCGAAGCGTGCCGCCACAGGCGGTTTACCCGGACGCAAACGGGCCAGTGCCGCCTGGCTGGCCGGATAGTCACGAACGAACACCAGCCCCTGCCCCAGGGACGGCTCGATGACATGTGTCATCACCACATCCAGCCAGGCATCCCGGTCATCCGGCCCCAGTCCGACCGGGTCGTGCACGCCATGGGCATGCAATACCGCCTGCAGTTCCGGCACGGTGGCCGGGAACGGGTCGATCCCGACAACCTCCAGAAACAGCTCGCGGCAGGTCCAGTGATCAACCGATTCAAGGGGCGCTATGCCATCCAGTACTGCACGCAGCAGTTTCTCGACATCATCCATGAGATCAAAATGGTCGAAACCGGTACGATACCACTCCAGCAGGCTGAACTCGGGGTTATGGTGATGACCGGCTTCGCCATCCCGGAACACCTTGCACACCTGGTAAATGGAACCCGAGCCTGCGGCCAGCAGCCGTTTCATCGGAAATTCCGGTGAGGTGTGCAGATACAGCTTCATCTCGCCGCCATGCCCGGCATCCGGGGACGGCCCATGATAGCGGGTAGTGAAGCTCCGGATGGCCGGGTCCGTGGTGCCGGCGACCGCCAACACCGGTGTATCGACTTCGATCACGCCCTGCCCGCTGAAATACTCACGGATCCAGGCCAACAGCCTGGAACGTAATTTCAGGGCATCACGTGATGCCGTCGGTCGCCAGTCAGTTTCTGTTGCCAATAGTCAGTCCGCACAACCAGGTCATCGCCGACGGCTAGTCCCTGGCACGCGCTACGTATTCCCCGGTGCGGGTATCGATTCTGAGCGCTTCGCCAATTTCGATAAACAGCGGAACGCGAACCACGGCGCCGGTTTCCAGGGTCGCCGGCTTGCCGCCACCCCCGGAAGTATCCCCGCGTACTCCGGGATCGGTATCGGTAACGGTAAGCACAACAAAATTCGGCGGCGTCACCACCAGTGGGGTGACGTTCCACAGAGTCACCTCACAGGTATCCTGCTCTTTCAGCCATTTCCTTGCCTCGCCGACGGCAGTCGCATCCGCCGCATGCTGATCGTAGGAAACAGGATCCATGAAGTGCCAGAATTCACCATCACTGTAGAGAAACTGCAGATCAATATCCATGACGTCCGCCGCCTCTACCGACTCCCCTGATTTATAGGTGCGCTCGATCACGCGGCCGGTTTTCAGGTTGCGAATCTTTACCCGGTTAAAGGCCTGCCCCTTGCCGGGCTTTACAAACTCGTTCTCGATAATGGAACATGGATCGCCATCAATCATGATTTTCAGGCCACCACGAAATTCATTGGTACTGTACGATGCCATAATTACCCTTCTTTAAAATGGAAACCCCTTGAAAATGGCAGCCATCATACCCCGAATAGAGCAGTACGAACACGAGCCGGCCTGGCATTCCGCCCTGGCACAGGCCATCAATAGTGTCGATGAACTGCTGGATCTGCTGCACATAGACCCCGGTCTGCGTCCCGGTCCGGTGCTTAGCGGCGATTTTCCCCTGCGTGTACCGCACAGTTTCGTAGCACGCATGGAAACCGGCAATATCAACGACCCGCTGCTACGCCAGGTATTGCCGCTGCCCGCAGAGGATACGAATACGGCAGACTACCTGCCGGACCCCCTTGCCGAACGGGATGTCATGCCTGTGCCGGGACTGCTGCACAAATACCACGGACGCGCCCTGCTGACCGTGACCGGCGCCTGCGCCATCCACTGCCGTTATTGTTTCCGGCGACACTTCCCGTACGGTGACGCCAATCCGCTCGCGACTCACCGGGACGCGGCGCTGGCGTACCTGCGCAGTCACGAGGATATTTCAGAAGTCATTCTAAGCGGTGGTGACCCGCTGCTCCTGCCGGACAGCCGCTTGCGGGAACTGGCTGGACAACTGGCGGCAATACCCCATATCAAGACACTGCGCCTGCACACCCGGTTGCCGGTTGTGCTGCCGGCACGTATCGATGCCCGATTGCTTGACTGGTTCGGGAATTACCCCGGTCACAAGATCATGGTCATCCACTGCAACCACCCCCATGAAATCAACGCGGAAGTCTCGACGGCCATGCAGGAACTGGCACACGCGGGCATTATCCTGCTGAACCAGTCGGTGCTGATGAAAGGAATCAACGATATGGCCGATACCCTGTGTAACCTGAGTGAGTCCCTGCTCGGCGCAGGGGTACTGCCGTACTACCTGCACCTGCTGGATCGGGTACAGGGTGCCGCTCACTTCGAGGTTACTGATGACAGGGCCAGTGAGCTGATGCAGCAGTTGCACGCCACCCTGCCGGGTTACCTGGTTCCGCGGCTGGTCCGTGAGATTCCGGGGCTTCCCGGAAAATGGCCCATGTGGCCTGTACGAGATCGCTCTACGGGGTACTGAATAAACCGGCATCGATTTTGGGAACCTCTGATTAATTCTCAATATCACGGGATTTTGATGATGAACCCTATGTAGGGTGCGCCGTGCGCACCATGTATCAACCGCTTGCAATTTATTCCGGTGCGCACGGTGCACCCTATGCCAAGCCGTTACAATTAATCAGAGGCTACTTTGGATAATTACCTGCAGGAATGTGGCCTGACACAAACCCGATTAACCGGATGATCATTCTATAAAATGGATCTTGATATTCCCGCATCTGGCAAAACCGGCAAGAGTCCGTTCAAGACCAGTACACCCGCCGTCAGCGAATGGGTAGCAAACCTGCCACTGATAAATATTAAAGACTGCGTTGAACAGCTCGAATTTGCACTGGATGAACTCAACAAAATCGACGTCCCGGCTGCCGAACGCCACGCGGCACTCGAACTGCTGACCGCTCCCGTGATGCATGTCATCGGGGCACTGAAAAAGAGTTACCTCGGCAAGCGGATTCCGCTCAGGAAACAGGATCTGGACAATGCCGCGAAGGCCAGCGGGCTTTGCAACCGCATGGCCATCAGTTACAAGATCCTGGTGACCACACTGGGCAACCAGCCGGAATCGGGATCAACATCGTCCGCACTGGCGACCGCAATTCATCACGCCATACGCTACCTCAGCGAGGTGCTGACAGGAAACTACCAGATATATGCCCCCTACCCGGATGGTATCTGGAAAGCCCTGCACACCCTGTATGCGACAGGAGAACAACATGCACTGCTGCGTCACCAGGTAGACGATATCAGTCCGGGTTATCCGGAAAAATCGACGATCGAGGAGAGTTACAAGCAAATCCTGCTGCTGTCACTGGCCTGCCCGTATCGCCTGCGTCAGAATGAAATCAGCGGTGTTTACAAACTGTTGAGCCAATGGGCGCGCTACAGCAAGCTACTCAGCAAGTCGGAAGGTCATAGCGGTGGTTTCTTCACATGGGATCTTGATAGCGACGATGCGCCGACCTACCTGACGATTAAAAATCAGCAAGCCCGCGCGACCCAATCGCGCTTCCTCAATACCAGCGACATGGAAGAACCGATCCGTGCAGCGCTCAAGGCACACCAGGAGTCCACGCAACGATTCAGTGATTACATGGAAGAACGTATACTGCAACGGCTAATGCTGACCTGGGGGCTCATGCCCAAACGTCAGTTCGCACGCCGCCGGCAAGATGCCGCAATCCAGATGGTATCGGGACTGAAAGCCATACACCGCATCATCACCGAGCCGACACCGGAAGGCAGCGAAGAAGCACAGGAAAAAACCGGGGTCACCCGGGACCGGGAATCTCTGTGTGATCCGACCCTTGAACAACCGACTACCATTAATACTGATGCACACAATGGAAACGGCAACGGTGCCGGACACCTGCCGGATCAATGGCAGGAGAATCCGCTACAGGGCGCCTATTCAGCGCGTAACCCGGACGCCGGCAATGGGGACGCCACACCACTCTATGCAGAGAACTGGAAGATGCAGGACATGAGTGCCGGCGGTTACTGCCTGTTGTGGGACAGTGCGGAAGCTTCCAGCGCACAGATCGGTGAACTGGTCGCTATCAAGACCAGCCATGACAGGGATGAAAACTGGCACCTGGGGGTAATCCGCTGGATGAAATTCTTCCGGGAACGGGGCCTCGGTCTGGGTGTACAGATGATGTCACCCGGTGCCCGCGCAGTCTGGGCCCGTCTCTGTGATGGAAAGGCCGGCACAGGCGACAAGCTGCAGGGAATACTGTTACCGGACGTCGAGGGACTGCACCAGCAGGCCACATTGTTGCTGCCGTCACTACCGTTCCGCAGCGGCTGTCTGTCACAACTGACCCGCGGAGATGTTGAAAAACAGGTCAGGTTGACCACCCGGCTGGAAGATACCGGGAGCTTTGCACAGTTTTATTTCTCCCCTGCCAATGAGTCCTGTGCACCGTAGATCGGGTCAGGCGCACAGCGCCAACCGGGAATATCTTTCTAATAAAGCGCCATAAACGGTTCCGGATACTCGACGTGCCCGCCGCCGGCAAGGATACCCGCTACAATTTCCATACCGGTCAGCGCATCTTCCGGCGCCGGCAGGTTACTCGTCACCTGCAGTTCTTTCGCGGGCGTAAATCCGAAGCGCTGGTAATACTCGGGGTGACCGACAACGATAATGGCGCCATAGCCTTTTTCCTTTGCCAGATCGACACAGGCGCGAATTAGTTCCGAACCGATACCGCGGTGACTCTGGGAAGGCACGACTGACATCGGACCCAGCACCAGAATATTCTTTTCATCCCCCTCCCTGCGCAATGCGGCCCGGGTGAGCAAGACATGTCCGACGATGCGTCCATTCAGTTCAGCGACCAGCGAGAGTTCGCGGTTATACGAAGAGGAGTCGCGCAAGGCACTGATCAGGCGGGCTTCCGCCTCCCCGCCAAAGGCGCTGATATGGACCACGTCGATGGCGCGGGCGTCTGCGGCCGTCTCCGTCCTGACAGTTATCGGGTGCATTATTTACTCCATTTCCGGCGGTGAATCACGGCACCCGGCCACGTCTACCCGGGACCCCCTAAAAGAACACACTTTTCAGTAACTTGCATGCTATCAGGAAACTCCCGGCGGGAAAACACCCGGGATGACCCGGCCACACCGTAACCACGTCGCAGCGCTACTGTGAACAGCATCAAGAAATGCCCTGAAATGCCGAAAAAGGGGTAGTCGGGAGCTGTTGAATCGATTTTCGCCTGAGTCGGGACCACATGCTTGGAAATTTTAAACGCTTGGACGGGCCAGTCAATGAACCAGGAAGTCAGTCTCCAGCTTGCCATCATCAAGGAACTCGACCATGATTTTGAGGGAGAACTTGCCTGAGGCGGAGCATGCCGGGCAAGCACATACAGTAATGGACCATCCGCTAATACGGCCGCGCCTGACCCTGTCAGTCGAGCATATGCGAGACCAGACCATCGGCGAGCTTGGGTTCAAACCAGGTGGACTTGGGTGGCATGACACTGCCGGCATCCGCCACAGCCATCAGGTCTTCCATGCGGGTCGGGTACAAGGCAAAGGCGACCTGCATCCCGCCACTGTCGACACGCCGTTCCAGTTCGGCAAGTCCCCGGATGCCACCGACAAAGTCAATGCGCCGGTCACGCCGGGGATCGGTAATACCGAGCAGCGGCTCCAGCAGGTTTTCGGCCAGCAGACTCACATCCAGTCGTCCCACCGGGTCATCCGGTACCCGCTCGGGATGAATGTCCAGGCGATACCACTGCCCCCCGAGGTACATACCGAACTCACCCGGCCGTTGCGGATGGCAGGCCGAATCGACCGGTGTCACGCTAAACCGCTCAACCAGACCGGCGAGATAAACCTCCGGCGTCATCCCGTTGAGGTCCCTGATGACGCGATTGTAATCAAGAATCTGCATCTGGTTGTGCGGGAAAATCACCGCCAGGAAATATCCCGCCGCATGACTCCCTGCCGCCCGCTCCGCCGCCACCCGCGACGCAGCCGCCGAGCGATGATGTCCGTCGGCAATATACAGGGCATCCATGGCATCGAATGCGGCGCTGATGGTATCCACCTGCCTGGCATCGCGAACCACCCAGAGACTGTGGCCAATACCGTCATCGGCCACCAGTTCGCAATCCGGCTCCGTCGCGGTCACCGATTCAAGCAGTGCGTCGACCTCCGCGCACGACCGGTAGGCCAGCAGTACCGGTCCGGTCTGGGCATCCAGTGCCTCGATCTGCCGAACCCGGTCGTCTTCCTTGTCGGGCCGGGTAAATTCATGCTTGCGAATCCGGTTACTGTCATAGTCACTGACGGATGCCGCCGCTACCAACCCGGTTTGCCGGTGACCGCCCATCACCAGACGATATACGTAGTAGCACGGCCTGTCATCACGTTGCAGCACTCCGGCGTCAAGCATCCCCTGCAGATTGGCGGCCGCCTGTTGATAAACCGCCGGATCATGGGGATCGGTCCCCTCGGGAAGATCAATTTCCGCCCTGGAGATATGCAGAAAGCTCCACGGCCTGCCCTGCGCCCGTGCGCGCGCCTCTGCACTGTCAAGCACATCATAGGGTGGCGCAATCACATCCCCGGCGCGACCGGTAGCTGGACGCAGACCGGCAAATGGTTGAATCAACGGCATGGTTACAATCCCGGTTTATGGATAACAAACAGCATGCCATTGTACACGCGTGCGCTGGACACAGCGATCCGTGCAACCCCCTTGCAGTCCACAGTATGCCAACATACCGGAGGTGCGCCATGAGTGGCGCGGCCACCGGGATTGCCGGCATCAAATACCGGCTGGCTACCCGCTTTCGTGACCTGGACTGGAAATTCCGTACGTTCTGGTCTGACCTGTCGGCCAGCGCGAAAACGAATCTTCTCGGAGTAAAGCCTCTGCTGCTGATGCTGACCGGGTTACTACGCCACAAAATCAACTGCATTCCCCTGGCCTACAAGCTGTCACTGCTGATCACCATCCTCGTCGTGACCTGCATGGGGTTACTGGGATCCATCATTATCCAGCAGCAGACAAGCCTGTTCGATGAACAACTCAATGATCAGGGCACGACACTGGTGCGATTAATGGCAAAATCCGCCAGGGAACCACTGCTCGCCGAAGACCAACTGGTGCTTGATGGCATCACGACCGGTTATGCCACCAGTGACACGATCGTCGGTACGGCCATCGTGACCCTGGAAGGTCATGTCGTCTCGTACACCGGCCAGTACCATGACGGTTCCAGTATCTACCAGAAACGCGTACTCAAACAGCTGATGAGCAAACAACCTGGCTCACAGTCCTGGGTTTACCCCGCAACCGGGACCGCGGCTTCCGGCCAGGTCATCTCCTTTGTACAACCGGTGACATTCCAGGATGTCATTGTTGGCTATGCCATGGTAACGATCAACAAGACCGGGATGGCAATTGCGCAGAAGAAAGCCAAACAGGCGATCATCGGCGCCACCATTCTGATTATCCTGCTCGGTATCGCCATGGCGTTTGCCCTGGGCAAACAGATCACCGTACCGATCGATGAACTGGTAGACGCAAGCCGCGCTATTGGCAAGGGCGAATACACCCGGCGCTTCAAGGATCGACGCACTGACGAGATTGGCCAGCTGATGATCGCCTTCAACGATATGGCCGAAGGCATGCTGGAAAAATCCCAGGTCAAGAGTGCCCTGTCAAGATACGTGTCCCCCGGTGTCGCACAGGAAATCCTGTCGAACCTTAACGAGGTCGAGCTCGGTGGCAAGCGCATCAACGGGTCGGTCCTGTTTGCAGATATTGTGGGATTTACCCGGATCGCCGAGAATATGAAGCCCGAGGAACTGGTCCGGATCCTGAATGATTATTTTTCACTGATTACCAAGGCCTGTGAACTGAACAATGGCACCGTCGACAAGTACATGGGTGATGGTGTCATGCTGGTGTTCGGCGCGCCCCGGTCAGACGAGAATCACGCATTCCACGCCGTGTCGTGTGCATTGCTGATCCAGCGCCTGATTGATTACGAGAATAAACAGCGCAAGAAGAAAGACCTGTTCCCTGTGCACTTCCGGATCGGTATACATTCGGGTGAAATGCTTGCCGGCAACATGGGATCAAGGGAGCGCATGGAATATACCGTCGTCGGTGACACTGTTAACCTGGCATCACGCCTTTGCGGCATAGCCAACAAGGGTCAAATCGTTGTATCCAGGGACCTGTATATGACAGCTGATGTCAAGGAGCGCGTCCTTGCCGGTGAATACCAGTCAATCAAGCTGCGTGGCATCAAGGAGCCGGTCAGTACCTACCTTGCCGAAGACATGATGGCCGACTGGCAAACCCGGATCGTCGGACACTTCAATCAGATTACACGGACTGCGGAAAATGAATATCTTGCTTCATTGGCGCTTTGACCTGGCGGGAGCACTGCTGCTCCTGTCCCTGCTCGCAGGCTGCAGTCAAATGGATACCATCCGGCTCGGTAATGATCACCCCGGCGATCTGAAATCGCTTCTGGAAAACCGTCAGTACGAACGTGCCGAACAATTACTCAATGATTTCCCCTACCTGGACACGCCCGAACAACGCGAGCTGTTGCATGCCCGGATCACCGAATATGAACAGGAGACACTGGTCGAGGTGCAGGCACTGGAATCAGGCAATGATCTGTACCGTGCCATCGGGGCGCTGGATATGGCCCTGAAAAACCTGCCGCACAGCGCCGCCCTGAATGATTACCGGCGCACCCTTGCTGACAAACGGGATACACGCTTGCGTGATAACCAGCGAAAACGGCTGATATCACGGGCGGAATATATTGTACAACAGCAAAAAATATTTGAAGAACAGCAGAACCTCAGTCCGCCCGGGCTGGGTATCCGCTGGGCCAACTCCCTGCATCAGCAGGAAGCCGCCGGGCTCGCTGATGAGCTGCTGAATTGCGGCAATCAAGCCATACAGGAAGATAATCTTGTGATTGCGGAAAAGTGCCTGCAACTGGCGCGTGCAATTGATGATACACCCCCGGTACAGGCCGCCCTCTCCAGCCTGGCGGTCAAACAGGAATCACAACGCGACACACTGGAACAGAAGGCGAAAGTAAAACAGGTCAACAAGCAGAAGAAACTGGCAATCACGCGCCGCAACAGGACCGGGGATCTGCTGGCGAAGACCGGACAGGCCCTGGCTGCCAATGACCTGCTCGCGGCCCGTGGTTTTTTCGAGACTATCCCGGCGCGCGAACGGCAGTCCCGGGCAGTTCTGGACATGCAGACGCGCCTCAACCAGGCCATTGACCCCGTCGTCAGGGAACTGCTTGACAAGGGTGACCGCCAGTACCGCACGGACAGGGTAGACCAGGCAATCAGCTCATGGGGCCTGGCGCTGGAGCTGGATCCCGACAATAGCGTGATCAGGGAACGACTCGTGCGTGCCCGCAAGGTGCTGGCGCGGCTGGAAGAACTGAAGAGCAGGCAGTAGGTCTGCACGCAGATCCCGCCTGCCTGCATTATTCCCGGGTATTGACAACAACCTCCAGCCGATCGACCTTGCGGTAGCCACGCGCCAGCTTGCGGCCCCGACGGCCACGCTCCCCGGCATATTCATCGACCGCGTCGGCCTTCATGGTCTTGTGCTGTTTACCGGCATGTACAGTCAGTTTCTCGCCGTCCTGGATCAGGGCCATGTGCGCAACATATTCCTCGCGCACCTTCAATTTTGCGGAGGGGACATTGATAATCTTGTTGCCCTTGCCGCGCGCCATCTGCGGCAGATCGGCAAGGGGTATCACCAGCATATAGCCCTCGGTAGTCACGGCCACAATCCAGTCATCCGCCAGGCTGCGTACCGCCACGGGTGGTATGACACCACATCCCCCGGGTACCGACAGGACCGCCTTGCCCGCCTTGTTACGCGTTACCAGGTCACCGAGACGGGCCACAAATCCATAACCGGAATCACTCGCCAGCAAATACAGCTGGTCCGGATCTCCGGCCATGACGCCGACAAAACGAGCACCGTCCGCCGGCTTCAACCGGCCACTCAGTGGCTCGCCCTGCCCGCGTGCCGAGGGCAGGGAATGTGCCGGCAACGCATAGGCCCTACCGTTGGAATCCAGAACAGTGCCAGCTGGTTGCTGCGTCCCTGCGCTGCGACAGCGAACTCATCCCCGGACTTGTAGCTCATCTCCGCCGGATCGATATCATGTCCTTTCGCCACCCGTACCCAGCCGTTCTTCGAGAGCACCACGGTGACCTGTTCACTCGGTACCAGTACCGTTTCGTCCATGACTTGTGCCGCAGCACGCTTGACCAGCTGCGAACGGCGCTCATCACCAAACTTCTCCACATCCGCCCTGATCTCTTTCTTGATCAGCGTTTTCAACCGTGCTTTTGATTTAAGGACTGTTTGCAAGTCATCACGCTCCGCCGCGAGCTCTTTCTGCTCACCCCTGATCTTCATTTCCTCAAGTCGCGCAAGTTGCCGCAGCCGGGTATCAAGAATGTAATCCGCCTGGTCTTCCGACAGTTTGAAGCGTTTGATCAAGGCCGGCTTCGGCGGGTCCTCGGCACGAATAATGCGGATCACTTCATCAAGATTCAGAAACGCAATCAACAATCCCTCAAGCAGGTGCAGGCGCCGGTCCACCTTCCCCAGGCGATGTTCGAGACGGCGGGTGACCGTCGCGGTACGAAATTCAAGCCATTCCTTGAGAATAGCCCGCAAGTCCTTGATTCCCGGACGACCATCCAGGCCAATCATGTTCAGATTGAGACGCGCAGAGCGCTCCAGATCGGTACTCGCAAACAGGTGCGACATCAGGGCCTCGGCATCCACACGGTTGGAGCGCGGTACAATCACCAGCCGCGTCGGGTTCTCGTGGTCCGACTCGTCGCGCAAGTCCTCGACCATGGGCAATTTCTTCGCGACCATCTGTGCGGCAATCTGTTCCAGCACCTTGCCGCCGGAGGTCTGGTAGGGCAGCGCAGTAATCACGATCGCGCCATTCTCTATCTCGTAACAGGCGCGCATGCGCACGCTGCCATGCCCGGTTCTGTAGGCTTCCAGCAATTCGGCCGGCGGCGTAATGATCTCCGCACCGGTGGGAAAGTCCGGGCCCCTGACCAGCTTGCACAGCTCGGCCACCGTACTCTTCGGCTGGTCCAGCAGCAGGATAGTGGCCGCGGCGATCTCGTGCAGGTTATGCGGGGGGATATCCGTTGCCATGCCGACGGCAATACCGGCAGCGCCATTCAGCAACACGTTCGGCAAGCGTGCCGGCAGGTGCACCGGCTCTTCCAGGGTGCCGTCAAAGTTCGGCGCCCAGTCAACCGTGCCCTGCCCAAGCTCGGCCAGCAGCACTTCAGCGAACGGCGCCAGCCGTGCCTCGGTATAACGCATGGCGGCAAATGATTTGGGGTCATCGGATGAGCCCCAGTTTCCCTGCCCATCGATCAGCGGGTAACGGCAAGTAAATGACTGCGCAAGGTGTACCATGGCCTCGTAACAGGCCGAGTCCCCGTGCGGATGAAACTTGCCGAGCACATCACCAACGGTGCGCGCTGACTTCTTGTGTTTGGCGGCCGCCAGCAGACCGAGTTCGGACATGGCATACACAATGCGCCGCTGCACCGGCTTCAGACCATCGCCGATATGCGGCAAGGCCCGGTCGAGAATGACGTACATGGAATAATCCAGGTAGGCCTTCTCGGTAAAGGTCTTCAGCGGCAACTGCTCAATGCCTTCGTAATCGAGTTCGAGTGTTTCCATAGTTAATTACCTGCTTGCAATGCCTGTGGTAGGTCGGATCAGCTACCGTAGGGTGCGCCGTGCGCACCATTCTAAGGAACCTCTGATTAATTCAAAATTTCCGTCATTGCGAGCGAAGTGCGGCAATCTCGTGCAATGGAATCAATCGGTTAGAGATTGCCGCGTCACTTCGTTCCTCGCAATGACGAA
>Ga0114931_10005699_pt1 | contig 15403 bp, 11 predicted proteins | sample 2SBtaG_FD_89579 | JGI IMG/M metagenome (GOLD analysis project Ga0114931, IMG submission 89579) | Deep subsurface microbial communities from Kolumbo volcano to uncover new lineages of life (NeLLi) - 2SBTROV14_V59a metaG | ecosystem: Environmental > Aquatic > Marine > Volcanic | place: Kolumbo...
GTACTCCCCGCTGTCCGGCCAATAACATGAAGATTCGCTAAATCAGCCATCTTAATTAAAGTCACCGCGCCATCTGCTAGGGCGCCGGTATCTGTTTGGGTAAGAGTTTGGTTATCAAGTCCCGTTCCAAGAGAATTCCAGACTATGACCTTATCAGCTTCGGGTTCGGGGAAATCAATGCCGGTCGTTTTAGAGGTTACAGCGAATTTAAGAGATCGGGATACATCATCAGTAAGCTGTTGAGAAAGAACCGTTAAACGATCAAGTGAATCTTCAAGAGTTTTTTCTGTAAATCCTTCATTAACTGGAATATTCGTTAGTTGGGTATAGTCAATATTTCTTATCATTAAGACATCATTACCAGTTGCCGGGGCAGTTGTGAAAGTTATTGTCCCGCCTTCTGAAGTTGAATCAATAGCTACCGTGTAATCGGTGGTAATTGTCTGTAAGGTAGCGGTTCCGGCGGCATCGACTAAATAAACATCAATATCCCCGCTCTTAAAAATAAAGAATGTGAAATCAAAATCGACAAGCGCGCCGTCAGCCGCTAACCGTGTCCTGTTATTTGTATTTGATATAACCATTTGTAATCTCCTTATTATTCATCTGAAAATACATTCTGGACTTGGTGGTAAGTTTTTCCCAATACCCCTAAAAATATTGACTCTTTTGGTAAATCTTCGTCAAGACCTATTCTCAAAGTTTCAGAAAATCCACGAGGAACTCCCGCGCCCACCCCGGCCACGATAGATAATCCAAGAATCAAATCCTGAACTGCTTTATTTGTATTGTTCTGGGATAAATCTCTACCTGATTTAAATAGCGCGTTTTCTACGTCCCCTACGGTATCAAATATAATCGTTCCACTTTCGAAATTCTTTTTATTCATAAAAAGCCCCATAAAAGCCCCTTCTAATGCTGTGCCTAAGAAAGGAATAGATGATAAAGGGCCTAAGATCATCGCTTCTGCCAAATCCTTTGAATCTATACTTCCAGCGTTTTTTATATAATTAAAAAGACCACCAATAAGGAAATGGAAAAGGAAAAAAGATTTTATGAACTTCCCGACTGAAGCTTGACCCCGAACAGCCCTGCGGAACGCTTGACGTTCCAGACGTAGATATTGAATAGGCTGGCTTATAAACTTAAAAAGGAGTTTCCAAAATTTAGTCTGTTTTTCTCCTAATTGTGTCGGGTTGGCGGATTGCTGGGTTTTCTCTATAAAACCATCAAAGGCTCGAAAAGCTTCACTATGACTCCCTGTTTTCTCGAAGGTAGTTTTAAAGATTGGCCACCCACCTAAAAATATCCCTCCTTTATTTCCAAGAAGAATAGGAAGAAAAAAAGCCCTACGAAGTGCCGGCATTAGTTCAGATGATTTCGCGAGTTCATTAAACTTTTCCGATTGAACAATATCCCGGATTTCGATTATCATATTCCTGTATCGTGTTTTCATAATCGGGGATTGTTCCATAACCTTTATCGCTGCCATCGGGTCTTTCATAAAATCTTTTAATCCTGAAGAAAATTCAATAGGCGAAATAAAATTAAGAGCGGATAAACCGGAAACCACCTGCGCGGCGCCTATATCAAGCTGACCAGAAACCAACCAAGAACTTATATTATTATTAATTCTCCTTCCGATCTCGTTTAATCCTCCCTGAATCCTTCCCCGGGACGCCACTAAATCCATTCCAAAAAGAAGAGATTTATAATACTGACCGTCGCGAACCTTTCCTGACGCGTCAATAAACCCATCAGTTGTCAAGTTAATTGCCCGTCGGACGTCTTTATTGGTCAAAAGACGGTATCCGTTAAGCACGGTTTCCGCGTTTCCTACAAAATGCGGGATTTCAAGAACCATAGAGGAGAGCTGGTCAATATCCCCGATATCGGTTCTAAATTTTGTCTTTATATCCTTCTGCCGCACCATAACCGACCCGGGAGTTTTTCCGCCAAATCGAAAAGTAAAATCTTGAACTAAAGAAAAAGGTTCGTCTAAACCCCCGAACTCCCGCGCGAATGGGAAGTAATCAGCTTCTCTTTGGAGATTAGTCTTAAAAATTCGACGATATGCGGAATTGATAAGATCAAAATTATTCGCGTAAAACGCCTTCTGTAATTCTATGAACCTTTTATCCTCTTTTGATAAATTGTTCTTAAAAATCTCATTGAGATCACTCTTTGGTATGGCGTTTCCTTTAATATCCTTCTTCATCGCCTTAAATTCTTCTGAATCAAGATCAATACCTTCTTTTTTTGCCTTTTCAATAAGGGCAGTAAGTTTATTGTCTCCGGTTAAGACTTCCATGACTTTAGCTTTTTCGGTGCCATCAAGGTTATGAGATATAGCATACCACGCCCGAATAGTCTGTTTATTAAGACGAAGTTCAATCGTTTCTCCGGTATTCAATTCAATCTTACCAATAAAGGCCCCATCTTCTTCGCGATAAGATGAATCCTTTCGGATTCTTTCGCTTATCTGACTTTCTTTTTTTAAATCAAAAGCGGTATTGAGCATTTCCTGAATATTAGTCCGATAAAAAGAAACCAAAGCCTTTTCAACTCGATTTCCTTCTTCTAAGGCTTTTCCTAGTTTCACTGCTTCAGAATTCTCAACGTCTTTTGCGTGAACCGTTCCTTCAAGAAGATTTCCTACGGCCTCTATCCCGTTAAAAATATTATCAAGAGCACTCTGTATAAAATTCCTCTGTCTTTTTTTGGATAGGGCCCTAAGTTTTCCTCCCTTTTTTCCGGGAGGAAAGGTTTCGTCAACCGTTTTGTTAACCCTATCTTCAAATTCCGCTTTCTTCTGCTCACGAACCTGTTGCCCGGCTTCATTTAGGGTTTCCCTTAACCGGCGTAATTCAGAAAGTCCCCGGGCAATTCCTTCAACATTCCTATCAGCAATCCCCCCAAAACGGTCTAGCAGTTCATTGTCCGCCAAAGCGCTATCTATCTTATCAAAATTAACTTCTTTCCCTTGTCTGCGTGCTTCAAGGAAATCCTGAATAACAGTCGCGTTTGTTTGTTTGCGCGCTTGAACGTCTTGGGCCGGCAATTCAGCAATCTCAACCACCTTAGAGGCGACCTCCTGTAAGGCTGCTGATTCAAACCGGCCTTTTTCAATAGGACGTTTTCCAGTTCGAGGCCTTAATTTATCAATAGCTTTCGCGACCCGTTCTTTTAAATCTTTTTCAATAAATTCTTTCTGTAATCTATCAATCTTTTCAAAGGCCCTTTGGACATTCAAATCCGTTTTGGCATCTCTTACCTGAACAAGAAGATCACCACGAAGTTTTCGAGGAAGATTTTTCCGGGCATAATCAACAATCAAACCCTTCTTTTCTTGAATATCCAGAGTCTTATCTTTTAATTGCTGTTTAATCCGCGCCGCTTCCTGCTGGGCGCCAACCTTGACACTTCGACTTCTTAATCGCTCAAGGTCAGCTTCTTTTAACTGAAGTTTTTGTCCTTTCAAATCCTCAATCGCGGCATTATCGATATTCAATAATTCTAACTGTAAATCTTTAAGCCGGTTATCGAGTTTATTGAGCTTACTATCAACAGCTTTAACGGATTTCTTATCCTTTAGTCTCTGTTCTCTTTCCGCTTCCAGCCTATCAATCTCTTTTATAAGATCTTTACGTTCAGAATTAATCTGACTTTCCCGCCCTTTTTTGGCCGCTTGAAATTTTGTCTCTAAATCTAATCGACGAATATTCTCGGCAGGATCCAAAGAAGATTGCGCGATATCTGTCTTTTTCTGTTCCTCAACCGCTTTATTTATCTGTTCATCGGTAGATTTAGCGGCTTCAACGATTGGAACAACACTCTTTTCAGCCCGGCTTTGAGTTTCTTCAAAAAAGGGTTTTGAATCCTCTTCACCACGAGCTACTCGTGCTTGTCTCTCAAAATAATCTAACGGCAAACCCGTAGATTCTGCCAAAAGATCATGGACAACATTACGCCCACTGGCCAAAAGTTCAGCAGCTATGCTGCTTGCCTGTTTCCGCGGAACCCCAGCCTCTATAAATCTTTCTTGTATCCTATTATGCGCGGCGTTTACCAATGTAAATCCAGATGCCCCGCCAATGACAAATCCCAGAGCCCCCTCATATGCCGCTTGCGCCTGCGCTTCCCAAAACGGAGTTTTAGATATTTTGGCAATAGATTTCATTGCAAATTCAGTTTCACTCATAGCAGACAACTGAAGCGCGTTAGCCAAAGAAGAATCAACCGCCAAAGCCCATCTGCTCTGAAATTTCCCGTAGAGTACACCTAAAGTCAATCTTTGAAGCTGGCCTACCGAGGCCCCCAAAGTTCCGGCAAATAATGCTGATGGAACCCATCCGGCCCCTTCTGACCGACGATTGAGATACTCCCGGGCAGCGACATTTCCTGTCATAATGCCAATCGCGAGTTGAGGATTTACTGTACCCGCCAATATTAATGACGTTACCTGACCAAAACCAGAGGATAAATCATACGCTAATTGATGATGATTAACCTCAACCGCCTTTTGAAGTTTTTGTTCAAACTCCCTGTTTTGCGCGTTCATAAAAAACCCAATAGCGCTCAAGTTCTTCCCTGCCTTTTCAATAGGAAGGTCTGACGGTTGGGCCTGTAAATCTGTCCGTTTTGGTTTAGGGCCGGTTAATGCCTCTCTAAGAGGATCCCTTATTAAGACATCAAGCATATTCGCGCCAGGCTCCATACTCTGTTGAAGTCTCTTATCGAGAGCGGATACCTGATCAAGGATAGCATTGATTTCTTCTGAAGTAGGAAAAATTCCAAGAGGTCTTTTCGCGGTATCTCGTACCTCTTTGCCTAATTGTTTGGCAACGGATCCTGTGAATTCCATAGCCGCGGCGGTAACATTAATGACGGTATCAACAACAAGTCCCTGAACTGCCCCGGCACGAACGGTTCCTACTAATGTTCCTTCTTTTGCCGCGTTTAAAACAGCTCTCTCATGCCAATTATTATACGAATTCTGGCTAATGGCCGGCTCTCTCTTAAAACGGCTAACGAGAAAGATAGGAAATAGACTAAGCGGAAAAGCGTCGCTAATTGCCGGGTTATTGACATTTAAATCTTTTAATTGAAATTGAAATTGAGCCATTAGTCTACAAAAACTCCTGAATTAGTATTCTTTACCGGGACATCAACCACCGGATCCCCATTTTCATTCATCTGCACTGGAAGGGCCCCAAAAGGGGTGTCCACAAAATCCCCAGGTTTTATATATACCGGCAGACCTTGAGCCTTTAGATTGGCGGTAAATCTAGCGCGTCTGACCATCTCATCGTGGGTCGCGGTAGATATAAGTGCTTCTCCCCCTCCTCCTTCAATCGTTCGTTCTTGTAATTGAGCGATATAGGAGTCCAGGGCGTCAACTATAAATTCTGATCCTTTCCCTTCAACATTAAGATTCCCAAAAAGATCATTAAGAGCCTTTTTTACCCCCGGTTCTTTGGTGTCTGTAATACCAGGATTGAAACCTCTTCCCGCTCTATTGATAATTAGACCCTTCTCCATGGCAAGATTCGTTTCTCCTTGAATAGCACTTTGAAGAAGAGTCGAATAGCTTGTAAAGGTTTTTTGAGAGATATTTCCATCATAAAAAGCCTTAGAGAGGTCATTCTGAAGATTCAAGGCCTCTTCAAAAGTTCCTTTTAAAGTATTTGGCTTATTATCTTTTTTCTTAACTATTCTCTGCCATCGAGAAACTAATTCCCCTTTAACCACCACATCATCAGCCGCGGTCGCGGCAACTCCTTCAATCTTTATCTGACGAAGATTTTCAAGAGTATTTATCTGTTTACGTCTAAGATCATTATTTGGATTCTTTGGATCACTTCCTACGTCAAAAGATAATTGAGTTATTTTTTCTTCGAGGTCGGGAATTGATAACTTATCTATATTCTTTGCCATATCACCAAAATCCGCGACACCATTAGCGACTTCTCGTATACGATCATTTTTGAGTTTGCCTTTTTCGGCGCTTATTAAAGATTTACGAAGTTCTTTTTTTCCGTCTATCGTTAAAAAAGGGTTGAAATCCCCGTTATCTAATCTATTCAAAGTCCCTAAAACATTTTTATTCTCTATTTGACCAAGAACATACGCTTTTGTAAAGGCATTAACACCGCTTGTTATAAAGGCATCCGCGTTTTTCGGGCCACCAAAAGCGGCATTTAACTCTCCACGAAGGCTTTGAAAATCACTTATTTTATTAAGTAAATCTTGATAAGTCACTTCCGGCCGGGTTAAATCCCGGGCACTAGAATTCATGGCATCAATATAATTCTGTTGAATAACAAGTCTTTGCTGTTTTAATCGCCAAGCGGTGTTCTCAATCTTTGTGTTGGCCAACTGATTATCAATCCGCAATGACACGTTTCGCCGCAAAGTTGGATTATCAATCCCATCAAGATATTGATTTTTAAGTTGGGAATATCTTTCCTGTTCTTGCGCCGGCATTTTACTCGGATCAGAAGAGAATTCCGTTTTAAGACTATCGGTGGTTTTTAGAAGATCAGAGCCAAAGTTTCCTAAAATCTTAGCGGATTTTGAAGCATTTAAGACCTTATTCTGCTGGGCCTCAAGAGTTAAAACACCGCGGAATACAGTATCAGAAAAGCCCTTTGCCGCTTGAGCGATTATAACGCCGCTTTGATCCGGAGGAGGAACTCCCGTCTGCTCAGATGCTAATTGATTTCTAAAATATTCAGGAACTCTTGCCATTAGAAAATATTATTCTCCTTTCCAAGAAAAGCGTTTCCGGCAACCGTTGTTCCGGCATTTAAAAAGCCGCTTGTCAGAGAAGCCCGACCGGAACTTTCTGCTATACTACCCTTCGCGCGAAGAAATCTGGATTGCGAAGAACCTGATCGACGTATGGCATCAATCTCTTTCTGAAATTCATTAAAGGTGTTTTGAAAAACTGCCAAAGGCGACCCGGACAATCCTATCCCATTGGCCAAAAAAGCTACTTTCTGTTTCGCGATAAATCTAGTACGTTCTTGTTCTTTTCTCTGGGCCTCAAGTTCGGCTTCTCTTTGGGCGGTTTTTGCCTGCTCATTAAAAAGCGCGGCCTGTTTGTCCCCCGCCTTTTTACTTTCTATACCCCCGATAATAGAAGCCCCGGCGGAAAGGGCTGTCGCGGTTACAAGTAATGCGGCTGTCGACATTTTCTATCTCCTTATCCAAGATGACATAACATAATCCTGTTTAAACCTGTCATAATTTCTCATTATTCCTTCAGAATCAAACCCAAAAAATTCAGAAAAGCGAATAAATTTTGGTTCATTAAGACAAGTAAATTGAATCCTATTAAATAATGGTTTTATCTGTTCCAAATGCTCTCTAATAATCTTGCATGTTCTTAATGGCCATCTATAAAACAAAACTGACGGGAAAAGAAAAACTTCACAAACCCCGTCCCAAAGTATATGTAAACCAAATACGGCAAAAATATCTCCCTTGACTTCTATTGTTCTTGCTGTTCCTTCCCGCTCTAATGCTTCTAAATAAGGGCGGGCATCGGAAGTTGTCCATTTTGAAAGATCAAAACCACCTTTTGGGAAATTAATATTATAATAATCTTCGGTTTTGAACATTCTCACGATCATTCTTCTCCTCCGTCAACATGGAGATTTATAGAATTCACAAAACACGGGTACGCTTGGTCTTGAACAACAACAAATAGTTTATCAACATCCCAATCATCTTCATAATAATTTGTAACAATGCCAGTTAAAGGTACCGGCGGGCGATCCGTTTTTTGGCCGACCTTAGAAGAAAATACCTGTTGCAAATCGTAAAGATTTGTCCCGTATTTCGTGCCAATGCTTTGAAAGAAAAGAACATCAACTTTATCAATATTACGGACTTGTGACGGACTAGGCCCTTGATTATCTAGCCCAACAATAGGAAGAGAAATATATATTCCGATATATTTAAGGCCTCCTACAATATAGCCCGCTTGGCGATTAAGAGTAATCTTGCCGGCGGAAACAATAACATCAGGGTGTACCCGCCCATCAGTTTGAACTTGAATTGTCTCACCTTCTAAATGATGGAGCCCTGAAATTGTATCTGTTGTTAAGAACCAGCTTCCGGCGGGGATTGCAGTTGTCGTATCAAAATCTGATAAAATTGTGCAGGTTACCTGTGTATCACTTGAAAACCCTATTATTTCTGCCACCCCTCCTCCCGCCCGGTTCTCATATTTTTTTATGATTCTCTTTCCAACATCACCAGACGCGAACAAAGATGAGGAAGCAGTAAATGTTATTCCACTTCCGGTAACCGCCCCTGGGGTCATAGTAATTGTTCCATGATTCGATCCATCAAAAACCAAACTGGAATCTAAATATTGCGTTGTTCTTTGTTTTTCATATGTTTCATTCTCAAAAGCGGTAATATCTAACTCTTCGTCATCAGTAAAATAATCTTCCTTCTCAAGACCCTCAAAGGGCTCTTTGAAATATTCAAGATATCTAACCGTTGTTGAATTAATAGTGCGTTCAACGGCCACCCATACCCTATCAATATTTCCAACAGTGGGTTCAACAGCAACGTCTAAGACTTTACCTGACCCACCTAAAATATGCCGTGACCATCCTGTTGGATCTTCTTTTGGTTTTACGATCATACTTAAAAGAACACCGTCGTTTCTTACCACCAATACATAATCATTAAACTTTCCTCTTTGAAAGGCTATCTTTTTTACCCCACCTTTCATTAAATGCCCGGATACAAAAGTACGATTAATAGAGTTATACGAATCAGATAGAATATCATATTCAAAACTTCTAAGAATTCGACTCCCTTTTTGCATATAAAATAAAGACGCGCCATTGGCGATTGCCATAATATCCTGCGCGCCAATCGGGCTAAGAGGCCTTACCCGAACAGTAGTCGGAGTAATAGCGGCATTATTTCCCCCGCCATCAAGCCCAAGAATTCCCCCGGTTGTTCCAACAGCTATGAAATCTTTAGCCGCCGCGAGCCACACAATATAGGCTATACTCCCCTGTGCTGAAGGGGATATGGGGAAAATAATCGCGTCATCAGCGGCGGCTGTTCCTAAAGTAAAATCATCATAACGTGACACCCCCGCCGAAGTAGGCGCGCGGCTAGCCCACACAGTATCGGGGTTATTATCCGTACTCGCAAAAACAAGCCTTCCCTCAAAAAAAGCGACCGCGCCCGGAAAATCTCCCGCCCCGGTAAAAGGGTCTGTTGTTCTAGTATATGTGGCTAATGTCCAGGATGTAGAACTTATTCGAGTCAATTTATATGGCGCGAAACTTCTATGGGCGATATACATAATATTTCCCTGTTGCGCGAATTGAAATTCTGATATCTCGGTCGCATTATAGGGAGATACTACTTCGTATACTTTAGTAGCTGTTCCACCAGAAGAATAGGCCGTAAATCCTGTCCCATCAACATTGTTATCATATAAATCCTGTAATTCAAATGTATTAGCCGTGCTATTAGCCACACGAAAAAATCGAGTATTAAGTTCCGTCATGCCAACGACATCCGTTATTCTAACCTCGTCTCCATCGGAAAAACCATGAGCGGTCGCAGTAATAACGACCGGATTAGCCTGGGTTGCCCCAGTTATAGTCTTTCCCGTAGGATCTACGGTTAGCCCGGCATCTTCATAAATCCGAAGTACCCCATTTGTAAACTCTAAAATATAAGATTGCTCGTCATTAAAAGAAAAAGGTTCAATTCGGACTTTATTATTTGACGCGGTATTATGCCCGTATTGCGTTCCTCCCCGGTATTCCAAAGGCCCTTGTAATCGCGGCAAGAAATTCTGAAGGCGTTGGGCAGACGCATAATACACATTCAATTTCAACTGGCCATAAGCGCCAGGAGAAACTTCACCCCCAGAAAAAGTAGTAAGCATTTGTCTAGGCATTGGGATTGAAATTAAACTTGTATTCTCCGGCTATCTGCGCGGGCGTCGCGACTCTTAAACCGGAATCAACAATTTTACTCCTTTCATAACGAATGGGGGGCCGAGATTGGCCATTTGATGCTAGGGCTCTCTGCCGCCAAACATCCAGAAAATTTTTGACACTTGCTCTAAAACTTGATTTTGCTGTCACTTTATTGGCGATTGCCCAGGCTAATTCCCCTGAAAAAAGAAGTTTGAAAGTATCCGACATTTTTGTAACGTCTGTTATATCGTGAATAAACCAAACATCAATAGACGCGTCTCCACCATTATTAATATATAAAGCCCTGCTTTCAATCCTATAAGCATAGCGCTGTAAAGGATAATCAGGATCATTAATAGCGGTTAATTTCAAATAGTCATTAGGGAAATCATAGAAATCAGCATATTTGGTAATGGTAGGAGTTCCCCCACGAGGAATAGCCTCGCCTAAATTGGCGAAATTCCAATTATAGGCTTCTAAAATCGCTTTGCGGATGACATCATACCACCGAGCGGCTAAACTTTCTATCGGGGTGTTGGGGGAAGAAATAGAAGTAATTGGTTTTTCGCGCAAAAGATCTAGTGCCAAATTAAAAATATCGGTATCGGATGTAGTCGCCATAATATCTCCTTAAATAAAAAAGAGCGCGACACAGTTTCTTTCACAAGAGAACTCTATCGCGCTCTTTATTCAAATCGCCTCCATTTACACACCTTAATTAGAAGCCCTGGACAAAATACGCGGTAACAGTAATTGTCCCGGCGACGGTACCTACCGTATTGGCAGTTAAAGCAAGGTCATAGCCTCCTTTAAGAGCCCCGATAGCGCCAGACACTAAATCAAATAGTGTCTTTCCTAAATCGGCCTGATTAACAGCAGACAATAAACTGCCTTCTGAACCAACAGCTCGGGCACTGGCCATAGACACAGCCGAAGCCAGGACGTTTTTATTAACAACCGCCCCGCTATTAGGATTATACAGACCAAAATCAAAACTTGTACCGCCAGTAATCGCATCATTGACAACCTCAACCTTAATAGGAACTAAATGGGGGTTGACATCCGGGAATACTCTATACACAGAACCATCGTCATCGGCAGCCGCAACCTCAAAAGTTTGCGTCATCACGATAACCCCAGAACCTTGCTGCTTGTATGCTGCGGCAACATTACCGGCTTCTACGGCAGAATTAATGTATTTATCTTCAACAGCCATAGCCTTTTCTCCTTTTAAACAGTTTAAACAAGGTTAATCGGTCGTAGTGACTTTCTGGATCAAGGCCCCTTCAGTTCTGACCGCGCCTAAAGTCCAGTTAATCTGAACCTGTTTGGTCTGAACAAGATCAGTACGGTCTTGTACCAGGATCTCAAACTGTTTGGGCATGGCATAAGCCAACCCACGAGAACTCATCGCCAGACAATCTCTAACTCCACCTGTTACTGATAACACAGGATTAGTCGCGTTAGCGGCAAAGGTAATAAGCCTCATACCAACGGCCTCGACGATTTTCCCTCTTTCAACAGCAAATTGCCGAGTATAATCTCCACTTGTGAGTTCGATTTCATCCATTAGAGCCGTATGCTCGTCTCCAGAAATAGCAAAAATGAAATCCTCAATCATATCATTTCCAACATCATTATCAATGAAGTTTTGGATGATTGCCAAGAGTTTCGCGTAGGTGAGTCCGGCGGTCGCCACAACAGTTGAACCTCCGTCAGAAGCAAAAGTGACGGTTGTGGCAAAATCCTCTCCTGTTAAAACATCAGCGGTCGCGGCTTCGGTTCCAATTCTATCATAAACCCGAGCCATAGCCATCGCGCAAGCACGTTGGTATTCTCGTTCTTGGTCAAGAAGAACTTTAGACGCGTCCTCTTCGTCGATAGGAAGAGTTAAAGAAAAACGACGACGGCCAATCTTTCTGCGGGTGATCTTTAAATCATTGAATTCAACCTTATTAAAACGCCCCTTAAGCTCCTGCGCTTCGATAGAACCAACACCATCATAGGCGTAGGCTTTACCGCGCATCTGCTTAACGGGAAAATCCCAGAGAAACGTGAACGCATCTGCTGGGCTTCCTGGTGAACCATATCCGAAAACTGGATAACTTGTGCGGTTTCAATTTGAGCGGCCATTTATACACTCCGTTTTCAAGAGTTAAACTTAAAGGTTTCTCCTTCAAATTACGCTCCCCGTATAAAAACGGACGTGTTAGCCACTTGTGGCGGGCTTTAAGCCGGCGGACGTCTTATTAAGAACGCTCCCCGCTTATATTTTCATTCTAATACTCAATGTCTATATTTGTCAACAATATTTATAAAAAAATGTCAGACCTCTTAATTATTGGTCTTAACTTTTTTACTTTCTTCAATCGCGGCGATCTGTTGATATATCTCGGAAACCTTTTGACGGGCCTCATCATGGCCCAATTCCCGGAAATCATTATAGGTTTTTGATTGCATTATTGCTAAGGCCTCTCGACGTAATTGCTGAGGATCAACCCCAGAGGCCCTCCCACCATCAACAGAATCTTCTTTGATATACTTCTTATGGATATTATTAAGCGTCGTTGTTAATAATAGCAATTCTTTATTGGGAATGTCCTGTAAAAGGCCTTTTAATTCCGCCGGAATAGACTCTTTCATTAAATTCCGGGCAATCTCAATAGCCTTGTCTTTACCTTCCGGACTTCCATAAACATCCAAGAGTTTCTGATCAAATTCTTTATCCAAGCCCTCTTTTTGTTCAATTAATCCTTTTTGGGCCTCTAGGACAAAATTTTCATATTCCGAAGTCAGAAGATTAGCCTGATGCTGACTTAACCCCGCTTTATGAAAAATCTCACCCATTCTGGCAATATCCTCATCACTTCGCGGATTAGCCTTTGAATATTCAGTTTCCGGAAGCTTGTAATCTTTTGCCTCTTTTGGACGTAAACTATTGTAAAAATTAGAGATTTGTTCCTCTGTGGCATCATTCCCAGGAAGGACACTAGGACGTTTTCCTATCAACTGCTGGGCATTATCCACATTTTTATAGAAATCTTCCCATGACTTTGTATCTTTAAGCCAGGGCCTATCCCTATATTCCGGCGGCGCCGCCTCAATCGGGCTTATCTGCGGAGGGGTATATGTTTCTGAGGCACTTGGGACTTTATGATCAATACTTACTTTTGTTGTTGTTCCAGGCCCACCCGCTGCTGGAGTGCCACCTTCATTACCGCCTTCACTACCACCTTCATTACCGCCTTCACTACCACCTTCACTACCACCTTCACTACCACCTTCCCCGCCAGTTTCCCCGCGGTTATTGTGTAAAAAAAACATCCAATCCATTTCATTTTTTCTTTCCATGAGTCTCTCCTGTCTTGTTTTCTATTTTCTGTCGTATAGTATTGGGTATCGCGCGGCGAATATCTAAATACACCCGACGCTGGGCCTCATTGAACAATGACCCATAGACATTTATCTCGCCGGTATTATAATTGCCGGTAATGATGCTGGAAAAAAAATGATAGCGGTTGGCCATCCAATGGAAAAAAATCTGTCCTGCCTCTGTCTGTGAAATCTCTTTAACCGCTTCTTCTACTATTTCCTGCTCTTTTCTTGGCTTCTTTTTACCCTCGAGGTCTGTCATTGATCGCTCCTTGGCGCATACTTTGGGCCTGGGAGATCTTCATTACCGCGTCGGCCCCAGCTTGAGTCTGCTCCATTTGTTGTTGGGCTTGGATTTGTTGTGCTCTTATTTCTCTTATCTTTTTTATAGTCTCGGAATCCCGCAGGAGGTCTTGATCTACGGCGGTTAGTTCAACAACCTTTTTCATCGTTACATCTGGATCTAAATTATCTAAAATGTCAGATATCGCGTTTCCAGCGGTTAAAGCGATATCCCAGGTGGTCGTTATCCCTTGCAGCTTTTCTGTCTGTAAAATCCGAATAGCCGGAGAGATATATTTTATCTCATAGATTTTTTGGCCGGTCTGAATAGCCCTCACAACTTCATCAGGAATTATAATGGGCTTAATACCTTGATTAAGAAGTTCCCGTTCTTTATCAGACCCTTGAATGACCCCCAAAATACCCATATCAAAAAGCTCATTTATTGTTCCGGTTAAAAGAGGATTAAAGAGCTCATTCATCTGTCGACGGAAAATAGAACTCAACGCCTCTCCGCGAATTCTGTCTCTTATCTGCGCCTCACCAAGAGTCATTCGGGATTGATTGTTCAAATCTAAAAGTTTATCTAAATAAAAAGCCTTTGATATCTGATCCGTTAGACGTTCTTCTAACTGAAAAGAACCCTGCATATCCCCGACGTCAAATAACTGACCAACAGGAGATTTCTCGCCTAGTCCGGTAACATTAAAAACACTCATTCCGCCAGGAGAGGTGTCCACAATGGTAGAACCCAAAGCACCGTTGTCGAGAAGGTAAAGAGGGGGATTGATTCTCTTCTCAACCGCCTTCATCATAATTTCCCAAAACATATTAAGGCGCAGAATAGCCGGTAAAGCGAACATCGCCGGTGACCGGCCGTATGTTTCGCCCATGGCTTTTAAGAAACGGGATACAATTAAAGGCGGTTCTTTGAATCCGCTTTCCCGTAAAATCTTATTTGAATCCCATTCAAAATGAAAAGACGCGATGGGAAAATTTTTGTTTCCAAAAGTTTGACCAATCTCTCGACGAGGTTCAATAAGATGAATGACCCGTACCTTCTCCTGCGTCTTTCCCGCGGTAAAACTTTCCTGATAGCGTTTGCTGACATTCTCAAAACCATATTCCTCAACAAGAGTGCGTACTGTAAATTCTTTATCTATATAAATAATCTCAATCACTCCAAATTTATTTTCTTCAACCACCATAAATTTCACATTGACAGACTTAAATCGGAAGGGCTCAAATATATTTCCTGTTTTTTCTCTTTGAATTCCACTTATGCCGAAACTTCCCTGGTCAAGAAGATATTCGTCTAACGCGGTAGAAAAATTCGCTTCCGGGGCATCTAAAACATCAACCAGGGTTTCAGTAAATTGAGTATAATATTCCCGGACTTGAGGAGAATCAGGGATGTTTCTTGGGCGGACAATACGAATAGACCGCGCGCCATCAGGCCAAAGATTGCCCATAATCGCTGACGCCATATCTCGATTGGCTTGAGGCGCGACAGAAGAAAAAAGCTGTTCAGTTAGAAATTCTCCGGGAAAACCGGAAGAAAGGAAATTTTGTTTGCGGGTTAAAACGTATTCACCAACCAGCTGATAAAGAGGCAGCCAGAATTTCTTTTCTTTGGAAAGCGCGTTAAAACGATCTTTTACAATTTGAACTCTATTTTTTTCAGCCACAGATATTAGTCCCTTCTTTAACCGCTTAAAAGAAACGACCGGGCGGTGTTAGGATTGCTTCCAAAACCCTGTAAGAAAGCCGCGGATCGGCGA
>Ga0114931_10005700_pt1 | contig 15403 bp, 10 predicted proteins | sample 2SBtaG_FD_89579 | JGI IMG/M metagenome (GOLD analysis project Ga0114931, IMG submission 89579) | Deep subsurface microbial communities from Kolumbo volcano to uncover new lineages of life (NeLLi) - 2SBTROV14_V59a metaG | ecosystem: Environmental > Aquatic > Marine > Volcanic | place: Kolumbo...
CCCAAGTCCGCCAACGGCTCAAGTAGGTGCTCAATAAACACTAACCACCCCCCCCGCCTAGCCCATTTATGGTTACTACTAGCGACAGTTATACTAGTAGCCCCCATCGTCTGGATGGTGCTTACTTCGTTAAAGAGTCCCGAACAAATCGCTTCGGCCCCATACTCATGGTGGCCACGACCGTGGCGACTGGAGAACTACGCCGAAGCCGTGAGTACCATTCCGTTCCTCCGCTACCTAGGCAATTCAGTCGCCTTGTGTCTGGGAAGCGTTGCAGGAACGCTCTTTTCCTGCTCGCTGGTCGCTTACAGTTTCTCGCGGATTCGTTGGCCCGGACGCGATTTGGTATTTGGGTTGCTCATTGCCACGATGCTGTTGCCCTGGCAGGTCACCATGATTCCACGATTTTTGGTGATTCGAGAGTTGGGACTTTATGATTCGCTTTGGGCTCTGGTGCTGCCAAAATTTTTAGGAGATGCGTTTTACATATTTCTCTTACGGCAATTCTTTCTGACCGTTCCTCAAGAAATGATCGACGCGGCCCGAGTCGACGGCTGTAGCGAATTTGGCGTGCTCTGGCGGGTCGTGTTGCCACTTGCCCGTCCAGCTCTGGCAACCGTGGCGCTCCTTGAAACGATTGCAGCATGGAACGACTACGGTGGCCCGCTACTCTATTTGAACGATCCCGAGAGATTTCCGCTGGCCTACGGGCTGGAGCAATTCGTGAGTGCTCATTCCAGCGAGATGCACTTGCTATTGGCAGTTGCGGTGCTGTTCACCTTGCCAATGGTGCTGCTCTTCTTTTTTGCCCAACGGGCATTCGTCCGCGGTGTTTCCACAACGGGCATCAAGGGCTGACCTAGTAACACTTATTTCTTGCGATGGCGAATTTTTGCCCGCATGCGTCGCTTTTTGCGACCGACCTTACGACGACCCTTGCCTGTCTTTTTCGTACCCAAAGCGAACTCCACAACTTCAATGAACTGATAACGACTGAATGGGCTGCAAACCCGACCTACCTCACCACGAAGATGAATCTACCAGTCTAGCACTTCTTGCTGGCAGAGTCGACAGGTTCTGAACCCGCTGCTCAGGAGGGGCTCAGGAGGGGTTTCAAAGTCGAAGAAAACATGACGGCCGCCGGCGGTTTCATCCCAAGTGGGCGAAATTGGATTCGAACCAGTGACCTCCTAGCTTGTCAAAATATCCAGAAAACACTTGTTTTACAGGTTTTCCCCCGATGATTTCCCGCATTTTGTCTGGTCAGGAACCGTTTTCTCTCTTTTTGGGCCGGCCTTGAGGGCGACGCGTACTCTCGAGGCCCAAGCGACGCACCATTCGATCGCACCAACTCGTCTCGCCCAGCGGACAGCCTCGCTGTACGCTTCGCCGAAGTGCCAGCAACTCCGCCTCGGTTTGCCCTGAATTCACGTACTCAGCCAACGCGGAAGACGCGGCAGCGGCTGACCATCAGGCAGGCGAAGTCGTTGAGGCCGAATTTACGAGGAACCTCTTGAGCGAATTGGCGGATTGTTGGTCGATGATCATTGCGGATCCTTCCTGTGGACGGAGAGAATTCAATGATCTGGTCATGGGTTGGATCCACTTTGGTCGCAATACCAATCTTTTCGCTAGCATCAATATAGCGCAACTTCAAAACTGACGTGTCGGGTTCCGATTGGTAAGTTTTCATCTGCCGCTCGCCTAATGTTCGTTTTTTTCGGACTTCTTTCGCCCCTTGACCTTTCGTCATTCGTCATTTTTTCCAATCGTGCTCGATCCCTCACAGGTACTGTACAACTACGGCCGATAAGGAAACGCGGTCACAAAGTTTTTTCCTTCAAGCACCATTCTCAAGTGGCGGGCAGCAGGGTGCCCGCGCCGATTGCCGCTCTCGCCGCCAATGTAGCCGATCCGTCGGCCTAAGTCGACCGTATAGATAGTTCGATCTCCCTCGTACTCAACACGTGTGTTCTCACCCGCGAGTGCTTGCAGGTAGGCTTCGTCTACCAGCGCAACTACCTCGGTGGGAACACGGCTTTGGAAAACGCCGTGTTGGCCTGGTCGGTCGGGCTGGTCTTGCGTGTGGGCCAACAAGTGCTTTAGTCGATGGCCGTGCTGGCTACCGCGTGTGTATCGCAATCCGGCCGGCGACTGGTAAGTTCCTGGCCGAGGCGCCTGCAAGACGAGCTCTAGGTCGTCCTTGGGGGGTGGTGCTTCACGAGGGCCGGTAGAGGGAATGCCGGTAGAGGGAATATCGACGGCTGGCTCGTTCGCCACCACACCTGTCAAGTCGCGAAAGCCTGGCAGGTCGACGCCCAGCGTACGCTGGAGCATCGGTTGCAGTAACAAATATGCTGCTGCGATAACAACCAAGCCGACGATCCACCGCGCTGAAAGTCGGCCGCGGCGCGCTAAACGAACCACTTCTTGGACAAGTCTCAGCAGTTGTTGATTGGAACGGCTCAATAGCATCTCGCAATATCAAGGGCGAACAACCCTTCTGGAATGCGCCCATCTTAGTTCAACTTCCGCACTTTTTTACCCGTAAAAAGTCGCAAAAGAACACGAAAAAATGGGGTTATCCGGATTGAGCGTAGGTGGCGACGGAATCGTCTGAAAACGCACAATTCCCAAATCCAGTGATAACGAGTGACGGCCTTGTCAAACAATCTCTTGAAACACACAGGAGGATTGCAAAGTCGCTTTTTTTGAACCGCCAAGGACGCCAAGAGCCAAGGGGCTATTTTTGCGAAACCTACAAGGAGTTTTTCCTCTTTGCTCGTCAATCATACTTTACTAGGCGGGTGTCAGGATTTTCTCTGTTCTCTTGGCGCCCTTGGCGATCTTGGCGGTTAGTCTTTTCAGTTTGAGAAGTTACAAGATCAAGAGCTGGAAGGATTATAACGAATCGTTGGTCCGTCGCGGTGATATTACGTTTAGGTTTGACGAAAACACGATCGATGCCTGGGAACATTCCAACGAGGAATCGAAAGTGGGCCGACCGTTTACCTACAGTGATACGGCCATCGAATGTCTGTTGATGCTGCGTAAATTGTTCCGGCTGCCGTACCGACAGACCGAAGGTTTGTATGAAATGTTGTTTTGGAGCAACCTTGAAAATCGCAACTTTGAAAATCAAAAAACCGAAGCCAAGCTAAGAAGTAAAATTCTCAACCGTTTCACCCACCTCGGGCTGCCGCAGTTCGAAGGGAATTAGTCAACAAGGCCTATTTCTGTTATTATTTTCTTATTCGATTGACGTTTATCCTCGACAGACATAGCGGCTCATTGCAATAGGAGTTTAGTTTTGAAACAATTCTACCTGCTCTTTCAGAGCTTCGTGCTGATTGCCTTGCTGCCAGCCCTGCGTGTTTGTGCCGTTGAGACGCCAACAGAGGATAATTCTGAATGGAAGATTCAGGAAATCTACGGCTATCTGAGCGTCGTGGGGGACGATCTTGGAAAGGAGAAAGTGGCTCGCTATTGCCAGTTTCTTGTCGACAGTCAGGAACCCGAACATGGTATTTTTGCTGATAAATTTGGGAAGACCATTTACTCGGTTAAGGCTTTCTACCTTCTCAAACGATTTGGTTATAAGCCCAAATATCCATTGAGCGTTACGCAGCACATAGGGAAGGATTTGCATTACAGTATGGTCGATGGCGAGATGATTAGCGAAAAATCTTCTCCTGAAACATTTCGAAAGTGGCTGGACAAGACTCGCGACTCCTACGACGCCTATGCGGCCGGCTCGTTGATGGGCCACTTTATTGCACCGCATGTCATGAATCTGGAAATGGCAGGCAAGTCGATCGAAGATTCACCTTTCATTCCGGTTTTTCAACAATGGTTGCTCGACAACCAGGGAGAGAACGGTTTTTGGAATCGACCGGACGATACAGACTTCAACGGTTGGAATGGCGTCATGAAAATGGACCAAGCCCTCGGGAATGCCCACATCAAGTTGCCGCGACAACCTCAAATGATTCGCACGGTGCTGAAACACCAGGACCCCCAAGATAGCAATTTCACCGCGGCTGGCGGCTGCACCAATCACAACGCGCTTCATACGCTGCGGCAATGGTCCAAACGCAACGAATTACTCATGTGGCAGGAAATATTTCTAGCGATGGAACGATTTGCCGACTCAGCCGAGCGCCGCTACGATCCGGCCACTGGCTACTTTCGAGGGATTCCCGGGTTCGACAATCCGCCTGATTTTCATGCAACCGAGTTGGTACACTTAGCCCTGGGGAACATCCTCGGTTACAGCAAAATCCTACTCGATCCGGCCAACCGGGAAAAAATGAGCTCCCAGAAATCTCTAGTAAGCTTGGAAGAGCCGATTACGCCGGAACGCATACGCAGCCTACTGGTGAAAGCCGCCGGTCTGCATTCCTTGGCCGAACAGCGAATCTATTTAGCCTCAATCGGACATTGAGTGAAATTGCTGAGCTAGAGTATAGCCCAGCTCCAGGAGTTCACGATCTCCAACCCCAAACGTTATTCCCCCAAGCAGAAGGTTACGATCGTTCGTCGCCACTTGCTTGAGCATGCCCCCGAATTCAACCTGTGCGGCGAAAACTGCAATCCATGGCGAAACGTCCCAAGCTCATCCGAGACTTCTTCTTTCGATGCAGTACCGCAGACCTCTTCAGGTAACGAATGGGACATTTTTTTTCGAACGGGCCATACCAATAGCGTGGCGTACGTGTAGATTAGAAGTTCTCCCCAATCCTCCTGCCCCAATCCCCAGCCCCTCACGCTATGTCTGCTGAAATTCTTGATGGAAAAGCCCTTGCTCGCCAGATTCGCTCCGAATTGAAGAGCGAGGTTGCCGACTTGATCGCATGCCGTGGCACGACGCCGACCCTGGCGGCTGTGCTGGCTGGCAACGATCCGGCCAGCGAAGTTTATGTCCGCTACAAACAACGCGATTGCAAAGAGGTCGGCATCGAAAGCCAGCTTCATCATCTCCCCGCCGAAACTTCGCAGGAAGACCTCTTAGCGCTAATCACCAAGCTCAACCAAGACGACTCCATTCACGGCATTCTCATCCAACTGCCAGTACCCCCGCAAATCGAGACCGAGGTTGTGCTCGCCTCGATTGATCCCATGAAAGATGTCGACGCCTTTCATGCCGAAAACGTGGGACTGATGGTACAAGGCCGACCGCGATACTTGCCATGCACACCCAATGGAGTGGTTGAATTACTAAAACGCAACAACCTAGCAACGGCAGGCCAACACGTCGTGATCGTCGGCCGCAGCGATATCGTCGGCAAGCCGCTCGCCAACATGCTCGTCCAGCGCGGCGCCGACGCGACCGTAACGGTTTGCCATAGCCGCACCCGCGATCTTCCTGCCGTCACTCGCTTGGCCGACATTTTGGTCGTCGCGATTGGCCGAGCAAATTTTGTAACCGCTGAGATGGTAAAACCCGGAGCCATCGTGATTGATGTCGGCATCAATCGTACCGACGACGGCTTGGTTGGCGACGTAGATTTTGAGGCCGTAAGCGAAGTAGCAAGTTGGATTACGCCCGTACCCGGCGGCGTGGGGCCGCTCACACGCGTGATGCTGCTGGTCAACACACTCACCGCCGCGCGATCGCTGATAGATTAACCCGGTTCAAAGCCGAGGGGTTGCAACCCCCCGGCTTTCACCCCAAACATTTTTCACCAACCCCTCGGCTTTCAACTCCGCCGGTAGGAAACACGTTGACGCTGCGCTTCATAAAACAGCACCGCCGCCGTGACCGATACATTCAAACTATCAGCAATGCCGCTCATCGGCAGCCGAATGCCCTGAACCGACTCTTGTTGAAAACGCCGTGAGACCCCCTGCGCCTCGTTGCCAAGCACTATCGCAGCGCCCCCGCAATAGTCGACCTCGGTGTAGAGAGTCGTCGCAGCAGGCCGAGCAGCCAACATTGGCAGTTGCCACTCCCGCAGCTTGGCAATCGTTTCCACAGTCGTAGCCGTGCAAATATTACCCGCAAAGACGGTGCCAAGGCTTGCTCGAATCGTGTTCGGATTAAAAAGATCCGTCTTCCCGTCGGCAATGATGACCGCATCGAGCCCGGCACCATCGGCTGTGCGCAGAATCGCCCCGACGTTGCCCGGCTTTTCCAGGCCCTCTAGCACAGCGATCAACGGTCGCGATGGCAAGTCGAGTTGATCGAGGTTCCTCTCAGGCGTTGCCGCGACAACGACCACCCCCTCGCTCCGCTCACCGAAGCAAAGTTTTTCGTAAACCTCCGCCGTCACCTCCGAAACGATCGCCTTGGTATCGCGGATTTGCTCAACGACTTGACGAGCTTCTGCCGTAAAAAAAAGGGCAGGGCAGAAAAATGCTTCCAGCACTTCGATCTCTGCCGCAAGCGCCCGGCAAATTTCTCGCACCCCCTCGACAAGAAACCGCCCCTGCTTAGCCCGTTGCCGACCAGCGCGCAGCTTGACCGCTTCCTTCACACGAACATTCTGTCGGCTAGTAATCATCTCAGTCATGGTTTGCAGTCTAGGCAGGCCACCTAGCAAATACTCCGCTTTCAAGCTTGCGCTGGTCCACAGTTTCTAAATAAAGATTACCAACCCGCGGCGGCTGGCCACAGTGACCAAACAACCCTTCCGCGAAATAAGCGCTCAACTCCGCTGGCCCGATACTCGGAGTGTGACAAGTGCAAAGCACAAACGCCCTACGACCGGCCGTCAGCTTGCCACACAACTGCAGCAGCGGCAGCAAATCTCGCTTGATCGACCACGACTCGCCCTTTGGCCCATGTCCGTAACTAGGAGGGTCGAGGATCACCGCGTCATATTGATTTCCCCGCCGGACTTCTCGCTGGCAAAATTTGAGGGCGTCTTCCACGATCCAACGGATCGGTGCCTCGCCCAGCCCCGAAGCCTCGGCATTGCCGCGCGCACGCTCAACAACGCTCTTGGCCGCATCGACATGCGTCACCGCAGCACCCGCACGAGCGGCCGCCAGCGTACTGCCCCCAGTGTAAGCAAACAGATTTAATATCTTAGGCGGGGCGACACGCGCTGTTTGCTCAGTAATCCACCGCCAATTGGCGAGTTGCTCTGGAAACACGCCGACCTGCCCCGAAGGTAAAGGGGCGAGTTGCAACGTCATATCCAGGCCACCACCGACCGTAAGATCAAAGCTCGCCGCGTCCCAATGCCGGACAACAGGCGACCAAACCCCATCAGCCGCCCGATCTCCCCGATAGCAAGCCGTCGCCTCGTCCCACGTTTGCGTCTTCGCAACGCCCCCAGCCCCCGGACAGGGCCGATCGAGCACCCAAGGCCCAAACCGCTCCAGCTTGCGACCTTCGCCAAAATCAAGCAGTTCGTAGTCAGAAAAAATAGACGTCATATCTCAAAAATCGTTGTCTTGGGGAATCTGCCATTTGGCCGTATAATAGTCGATTCGCATTTTTGCCGTGTGCTGCATGGCAGCACGGCTGTTTGCACTTCTCTGACTCTCCCAACTGACTCTCCAACCTCTTAGACAGCACGGACGTATGCCTGCCTCAGACATCATCATCAAAGGTGCTCGCGAACACAATCTCTGCGATGTCGACCTCGTCTTGCCTCGCAATAAGCTCATCTGCCTGACCGGCGTTTCTGGCAGCGGCAAGAGCTCGCTGGCTTTCGATACGCTGTATGCCGAGGGCCAACGCCGCTACGTCGAAAGCCTCTCGACCTTTGCCCGACAGTTTTTGGGCCAGATGCCCAAGCCCGATGTCGACCATATCAGCGGGCTCAGCCCCTCGATTTCCATCGCTCAGAAATCTGCCGGCAGCAATCCCCGCTCGACCGTCGGCACAATCACCGAAATCTACGACTTTCTCCGCGTCCTATTTGCCCGCGTCGGCCAAGGCCATTGTTCTGAGTGTAACCGCCCAATCACGGCACAAACGCGGGAGCAAATTATCGCCCGTATTCAGGGCCAGCCGGCTAAAACCAAATTCTCGATCCTTGCACCGATCGTACGGCAACAAAAGGGCGAATTTCGCGATCTGTGCGTCGACCTCTTAAAACAAGGTTTTGTCCGCGCCCGAGTCGATGGCTGCTTGGTCCAGCTCGCCGACGACCTGGGTCTCGACCGCCAGATGCGCCACGACATTGAGGTCGTTGTCGACCGGCTGACCAACAGCCCCGGCATCCGCAGCCGATTGGCCGAGGCTGTTGAACTGGCGCTCAAAGTGGGACAGGGAAACTTAATCATCGCCCTGGAGACCGACGACGCCTCCACGTCAGCAAAAGCAAATTCCAAGCCGAGCCGAAAAAAGAAGCGTGCGATCCCTGGCGATATCCTGCTCTCGGCCGACTACGCCTGCAACCATTGCGGCCTCAGTTTTTTGCCCCCCACGCCGCAACTCTTTAGCTTCAATAGCCCGCAAGGCATGTGCTACGAGTGCGACGGCCTGGGGCAAATGTTTAGCTTCGATCCCGAGAAGCTGGCCAGCAAGCCCGAAAAATCGCTTGCCCAGGGCTGCTTCGAATTGGTAGGCACTTGGAAAGACCTCAGCCGCTGGAAAAGGCACATCTACAAAGGCGTTGCCGATACGATCGAGCGCAAGCACAAGCTTGCAGCCGGCACGCTGACCGAGACGCCCTGGCAAGACTTGACCGACGATCAGCGTCATCTCTGGCTCTGGGGCACCGGCGACGAGCATATCACCTACACCTGGCGCGGCGGGAAAAACTCGCAAAAGTACGGCGGCGCCTTCGATGGCATCATTCCCGAGTTGCTCGACAAGTATCGGGCCGCCAAAAGCAAGACGCTCATCGCCAAGCTCGAACAGTTCATGAACGTCATCGAGTGCCCCGATTGCCTGGGCGAGCGACTCAACCCCCAAGCTCGCGTCGCCACGCTCACCTCCGCCCACGCCGACTTTTTAGAGCATCCCCAGCAGACGCTTCCTCAAATCAGTGCGCTACCGATCGACGAGGCCGCAAAATTTTTCGACGAATTGGTCCTCGACGAAACGGGGCAGAAAATCGCAGCCGAAGTGCTCAAGGAAATCCGTGGCCGATTAGGATTTCTTTCCAACGTGGGGCTCGATTATCTGTCGCTCGAGCGCACCGCTCCCACACTCTCAGGCGGTGAAACCCAGAGGATCCGCCTCGCAGGCCAAATCGGCTGTGGGCTCGTCGGCGTACTCTACATCCTCGACGAACCCTCGATCGGCCTGCACCCCCGCGACAACGATCGCCTGCTCGCAACGCTAGAGCGACTACGCGATCAAGGCAACACCGTCGTGGTCGTCGAGCACGATGAAGACACGATGCGCGCCGCCGACGACATCATCGACTTCGGCCCAGGCCCCGGCGTTCGCGGCGGCGAAGTCGTCGCCCACGGCAGCGTCGCCGACCTCGCCAAATCCAAACGCAGCGTCACCGGCGCCTATCTCTCGGGCAAACGAAAGATCGAAGTCCCAAAGAAAAGGCGGATTTCCAAAGCGGAAAGCGGAAAACGGAAAGCGGATGATGGTGAATCATGTTCCGCTCTCCACTCTCCGCTTTCGGCTTTTGGCACGCTTCGCGTCCTCGGCGCTCGCCACAACAACCTAAAGAACGTCGACTTTGAAATCCCGCTCGGCAAGTTTGTTTGCCTCACCGGGGCTAGCGGCAGCGGCAAGAGCTCGCTCTTCTCCGACATTCTCGTCGAAGCCTTGCGACGCGATCTCAACGGCGGCAAGGGTTCGCCCGGCGACCACGACCGGATCGAAGGGCTCGAGCATCTCGACAAGATGATCGCGATCGACCAATCGCCCATCGGCCGAACGCCCCGCTCCAACCCGGCCACCTACATCAAAGTCTTCGACGAAATTCGCAGCCTTTACGCTCGACTACCCGAATCAAAGCGCCGCGGTTACAAACCGGGCCGATTCAGTTTTAATGTCGCGGGCGGGCGGTGCGAAGCTTGCAGCGGCAACGGCTCGAACAAACTCGAAATGGATTTTCTGGCCGATGTGTGGATTACCTGCAACGTCTGCCAAGGCCATCGTTTTAACCACGAGTCGTTGCAAGTTCAGTACAAAGGAAAATCGATTGCCGAAGTTTTGGAGATGGACATCCAGCAAGCGCTCGATCATTTTGAGAATATTCCAAAAATCTACAACAAGCTAAAAACTCTGCACGCCGTCGGGCTCGACTACATGAAGCTCGGGCAGCCTTCGCCAACCCTCTCCGGCGGCGAAGCGCAGCGCATCAAGCTGGCTCGCGAGTTGGTCAAAAAATCGACCGGCAAAACGCTCTACATGCTCGACGAGCCAACGACCGGCCTGCACTTTGCCGATATCGAGTTGCTGCTAAAAGTGCTCCACGACTTTGTCGACGCTGGCAACACGGTCTTGGTGGTCGAACACAATCTCGACGTGATCAAAACGGCCGACTGGATCATCGACATCGGCCCCGACGGCGGAAAGTTCGGCGGCCAAATCGTAGCCACCGGAACCCCCGAACAAATCGTCACCGGCGAGACCGCTTCAGCGGTTGGGCAGCCCAAAGCCATCTCCCACACAGCAATAGCCCTAGCCCCCCACCTCAACGGCGACACCCGAGCCAAACAGCTCGCCACCCAAGACAAAGCCCGCGCTAAACGCAAAAAAATTAAGCAGGCAACCCACATCGTGGTCGAAGGGGCCGAACAACATAACCTGCGTCATGTCAACGTAAAAATTCCTCGCGACGAGTTCACCGTCTTTTGCGGACCAAGTGGCAGCGGCAAAAGCTCGTTGGCCATGGATACCATCTATGCCGAAGGCCAACGCCGTTACGTCGAAAGCCTCAGCTCCTACGCTCGCCAGTTCATCGGCCAAATGCAAAAACCTCGGGTCGAATCGATCGAAGGCCTTTCGCCGGCGATCGCGATCGAACAGCGCACCACCGGCCACTCTCCCCGCTCGACCGTGGGAACCGTCACCGAGATTTACGATTACTTCCGCATCCTCATGTCCCGACTCGGACAAATGCACTGTCCCGACTGCGACGTACCGGTCGGCACCCAGTCGGCCGACGAAGTGATCGACGCCGTTCTCGATCGTCCTACGGGAACCAAACTCTACCTCATGGCTCCCGTCGAATTAGCTGCCGGGCAGAGTTACGAAGATCTCTGGCAATCGTTCCGCACCGCCGGTTATGTTCGGGTACGCGTCGACGACCAAACCCATCAGCTCGACGCCATGCCCTCGATCGACCGACGTCGCAAACATAAAATCGAAGTGATTGTCGACCGCGTAAAGATCCGCAAAGACGCCCGGGCGCGACTTGCCGACAGTGTCGAAAATGCTTTGGCTTTGGGCCGAGGCGTCTTGCATACCGCGATCGTCAACACCGAGATCCCTGAAAGTCGCTGGGAGACCAAAGTCCATAGCCAACTGCTGGTCTGCAGCGATTGTGGTCGTAGCTTCGAGCCCCTCTCGCCCCACCATTTTTCGTTCAACAGCACGCTCGGCTGGTGCACGGCCTGCGAAGGGCTCGGCACCGAGATAGGCGCCAATCCCGCCTCCTTGATGCGAAGTACCCAACTCACGTTAGCCGAAGGCGCTGTCCTGGCTTGGCCAAGCGTAAAACAACCCATGTTCAGCGCGATGCTCACAGCACTCGCCGAACACACCGGATTGAAAGTCGACGTTCCCTTCGATCAGCTCCCCCCCCGCCACCGCCGAATCGTCATGTACGGCACGGGCGACGAGTGGATCGAAGTAAAGCAGAAAGCAGAAAGCGGAAAGCGGAAAAAAGGAAAAGATACTTCCCTCGGCTTTCCCCTTTCCGCTTTCCGCTTTCAGTACAAAGGCCTTTACCCCGCGCTCGAAGAAGCCTCACGCGTTTCGCCCCGTTTGCGTTCACGGCTCGAACACTTGGTCGACGAAATCGAGTGCAGCCAGTGTGGCGGCAGTCGTTTGCGCGACGACGCCTCGGCCGTCAAATTCGCAGGACGCACAATCGAGCAGTATTGCCGATTGCCGCTCAACGATTTGCTCACAACAGTGCAAAAATGGAAACTCAGCGCCGCTCATCGCAAAGTGGCCGGCGAACTGGTCCGAGAAATCTGCAACCGACTTACCTTCCTCGTCGACGTTGGTTTGGAATACCTCACCGTCGGCCGCGCTGCCCCCACGCTTTCGGGCGGCGAATCGCAACGCATTCGCCTCGCCAGCCAAGTCGGCAGCGGCCTCTGCGGCGTACTCTATGTACTCGACGAACCGACCATCGGACTCCATCCCCGAGACAATGCACGACTAGTTTCCGCCCTGCACAAGCTTCGCGACTTGGGCAATACGTTGTTGGTGGTCGAGCACGATCGCGAGGTCGTCGAGAGCGCCGACAACCTGCTCGATTTCGGTCCCGCGGCAGGGCGCCTCGGTGGCGACATCGTCGCGCGCGGCACCCCTGCCAAAGTTGCCAACCGTCGCGGCAGCGTCACCGGTCCCTTTCTCTCAGGCAAGAAGGCGATCCCCATTCCAAAGAACCGACGGATCGAAGATACCCAATCTTTCCTCGCACAAGTAAAAAAGAAAAAAACGGGCCGAAGAAAAACATCCACTATCAAAAATCAATCATCAAACTACCCGATGCTCAGCATCCTAGGAGCTCGCCACCACAACCTGCGGAACATTGATGTTCATTTCCCGCTCGGCACCCTGACCGCTGTCACCGGCGTCTCGGGCAGCGGCAAAAGTTCGTTGATCCAAGACATTCTCTACAACCAATTAGCACGGTCGCTCCATCGTGCCAGCACCAACCCGGGCGCACACGATCGACTAGCGGGCGTCGAGCAGATCAACAAAGTAATTCGCGTCGATCAGCGCTCGTTGGGCAACACACCGACCTCCAATCCAGCCACCTACACCGGCCTGTTTGAACTCGTGCGTCAGCTTTTTGCCCAATTGCCTGAAGCCAAACTACGCGGCTATTCCGCCCGACGTTTTAGTTTCAATGTGCCGGGAGGCCGTTGCGACCAGTGCGACGGGGCAGGCCAACTTTGCATCGAGATGCACTTTCTCCCCGACGTTTGGGTTGAGTGCGACACGTGCCATGGCAAGCGATATAACCCCGAGACGCTCGAAGTTCGTTACCGAGGCCGATCGATCGCCGACGTCCTGGCCCTCTCCTGCGGCGAAGCATTGCAACTGTTTGAAGACATCCCAAAAATTCGCCGCATACTGCAAACCCTCTGCGACGTCGGCCTTGAGTACCTAGCATTAGGCCAAAGCGCGGCGACCCTCTCCGGCGGAGAAGCGCAGCGAGTAAAACTTGCTTCCGAACTGGCTCGCCCCGACACAGGCAAGACACTCTACGTACTCGACGAGCCCACCACGGGTTTGCATTTCAACGACATCGTCAAACTGCTCGAGGTCTTGCATCGACTCGTCGATCTGGGCAACACGGTCGTCGTGATCGAGCACAATCTCGACGTTATCAAGCAAGCCGACTGGATCATCGACATCGGCCCCGAAGCCGGCAGCGGCGGCGGGCAAGTCGTCGCGATGGGCACACCAGAAGAAATCGTCGAAGCAAAGGGGAAAGCGAAAAGCGGAAAGCGTAAGGCTACGAACCAAAATCCCCCTTCCCCCTTTCCCCTTTCCCCATTCCACTGCCACACTGCCGCCGCCTTAGCCCCCGTCCTCAAAGCCGGCCCCTACAAAAAACGCCAGCTCTACGATTTCGCCGCCGCCGAGGCTGCTCGCGCCGGCGACATCGAAATCTCTGAACTGGGCAGCAACGTAAAAATGCCCTGGGAAATCGATGGCCACCGCTGGCACACCCACGATCGCGTCAGCCGAGCGGGCGAGCCTTGCCGCTGGGACGGGAAAATTCTCGACGCGGTCGAGCGTCGCATCCAGGAATTGGGCGACTTTAGCGCGACCAACTGGAACTCGCGCACCATCGTCGAAGTCTCGGCAGCCAAGAAAAACGACGGCTGGTTTTTCCACGCCATCACCGGCGAGCCGTGGCTGGTAAAACTTAAATTCCGCACCGCCAAAAAAACCTTTCAACGCGATCAGCTCATGATCGACCTTGATCTGAAACCGCTTAACGATATCCCCGAAGTCGAAGCGTATGGCCGTACTTCGCGTGTGAAATGCAAAAACCTGCGTGGCCCATGGCAGGAAGTCCAAATTGCTGCCTACAGTTGGGCAGAGATCGACACCCCCGCCTTTTGGGCTTTCGTAGAAAAAGCGGTCGCCGGTTTTCAAAAATTTACCAACCGCGTCCAGCAAAATCCCGAAGACGTAATGCCCTGGAAAGTCCTGGGCCGCAAATGGCACTTGGCTCGCAAGGGTTTCCCGCCAGGAAAAAAACCCAAATGGCGCGGCGAGGTGCTCGAAGAGCTCCTCGAACGACTCAGCGATGCCAGCAACGGGCAGCTACTCTGGAACAACCAACAAGTAGTCCACCTGATGGTCCCCGAGCAACGCGCACCCTGGGCCTCGGTCTACACCAAACGACTGGCCGGCGTCGACGTAGTGCTCAACGGCCCCTCCGGCGCATTCGCCACAGGTCGCATCGCCAAACTTGCCTCGCAAAGAGCGATCAGCGCCGAAGACGACGACCGCGACCAAGTTAAACTACGCTTCCTCGAGCCCGAAGACCTCGAACAAGGCGACCTCGCAGACTTCCTGGAAGAGCACCTCGAAGTAGTGCGCGGCGGAACATCGTAAGCTGCGGCGAGATAATCTTTGCTTGATCTTTTACGATTGCCTTGCGATGATGCTTGGCATGTCCTACCAGATTTCCACGGATATTGAATCGCGAGTGCAGGCTCAAATTTTGTCGGGCAAATTCGCCAACGAAGAAGAGGTTCTCAAGGAATCTCTCGACACGTTGGAAAAACGTCAACAAGGCTTGGAGAAGCTGCAAGCGATGGTCCGCGAGGCCGAAGAAGACCTCATTGCCGGGCGAGTCGGCCCGTTTGATCTTGGGCAGACGCTTGACGCAGTTCGTGTGCGTTTAGCACAGCAGCAAAATTCTCGATAGAGCCGGTATGCTTCATGCTCAACGTACTGCGGCGGCTCAGCGAGACTTGGAAGACATCGGTTTTCAGATCGCAGTCGTAGATGACCGCTTAGAAGTTGCTGAGAAAATTCTTCGGAAACTGGTTTCGTAATGCGATCTGCTGGCCCAGTGTTCAACAACTTCTTTACTGGGCACAGCTGCTCCGGAAATCGGCGCAGGCGTGAGACTCTTTTCTTGTATGAGGTGGGTGATTCTTTTTCGTTATGTCGAAGACGGAATCATCGTATTGCGATTTGCTGATGCCAGCCAAAATTATCCGGCCTGGAAGCTATAGAGCTTCTGTAACACTTCAGCCGTCTGCCGTAAATTTGAGTTCACAAAGAAACCTGGAGCAAAAGGGGAAAGGCGAATGCCGAAAGGGGAGC
>Ga0114931_10005701_pt1 | contig 15402 bp, 12 predicted proteins | sample 2SBtaG_FD_89579 | JGI IMG/M metagenome (GOLD analysis project Ga0114931, IMG submission 89579) | Deep subsurface microbial communities from Kolumbo volcano to uncover new lineages of life (NeLLi) - 2SBTROV14_V59a metaG | ecosystem: Environmental > Aquatic > Marine > Volcanic | place: Kolumbo...
GAAGTCCTGAGCTGCTTCCACACTTCGGCCAACACACGACCACGACACCCCACGTGATCACACACTCACAAGGTGGGTCCCTTTTCCGCGCCGATGTGGGTCCGCTTTACACGCCTATCTCCAGCAGATCGCCTCTCTACTTCCAACACGGCTTCGCAGATGGTTACCAACCTTGGCCCGAGTATTTTATGCGTCAGGTACGCGTGAGCTTCGTCGATTCCTGTTATTCCATATTTCTGAGATGTCGGACTGTGGCCAAGTCCGCGGAGTTGGGGGTAGATGTACCACATCCAGTGCGTGCGTTTCTGGCCATCGCGAATTTCAGCGAGTGCGCGATCGTATGTGATCTCCTGTGCGGCCACAAAACGGGCGAGATCAAACGGATCTTCAGGATGTATGTGTGTTTGCATCGAGCGTTCCATTATTGCTGCCTAACGGAGCTAGCGGTTAAGCCGACCGATTGATGGTACCGTCTTGCCGGCGGCCCATCCATCGGTTGGCTTAACCGCCTGGTTCGTCAGTCTGTTTCCCTCGCCAATCGTAAATTGACAGAGGCTCAAGAGGCGTGAGCATGACGACAGTCCGCCGACGCGTCCTGCCGTTGCAGCGGCTATAGGTGATTCGGCCGACCGTGGAGTGGCCTGTGGTGCCTGTACAGGGTCAATCGCTGTCTGGCTTTCTTGATATCGGTATCGGGAGTTCGTGCGATGCTTTCTTTTTGGAGGCGCACGGCTGCATCAAAGTCCCCGTGTTCAGCGTACGCCGCCGCCGCTGTGCCGAAATAATACCAATCAAGTTGTCCGGTCCGAGTCGCGACTTCAATTGCCCCTCGTGATAAAACGACCGCACGATATCCATCGCGAAATCTGGCATCGTGGCATGTCGCGCGCAGCCATGCCATTTCATTGAGCGCGTCCAAACTGTCTGGATCGTGTTGAAGCGCAGCCTTGTACTTATCAACCGCCGTCTGATACTCCTCCCTGTAATAGGCAATGATTCCAAGTCGCCTTTCACGTTCGGCCAAATCCTTGTCGCTTGTCTGTGGATGAATTGGTGGTGGTCCAACCGGAGGCGCATGTTCGCGTTCAATGGTTTCGTTGTCGGAAACCGGTCAGCGTCCGTCGGAAGCTGGCGGCGATTCTTTGGGGGGACTCTTGAACGGCCGTGCGGATGGCGGCGGAGTGTCTGCCGTCGCAGTATTGGTTCGATTGGGCAAAGCAAATAGAACATACACAGCAAGAAGGAACAGGCCTGCAATCAAGATCAATCCGATCCACGAACCAATGGCAAGCGGCCGATCCCCCGCGGCTGTTGCTTGGTTGCTAATTGTTCGCCTGGCCCAGACGCAGCTTCCGAATACGACCAGCTGCGCGATCCGGGCCAGCATCGGGTCGTGAACCACGAAAACGGATTTGTCTTCGTCGTTGACCCAGCGGAAGCAAGCTGAAGCGAACTCCAATCGCAGTAGGTAATTGTCTGGAACCGCGATTCAACCGTTCGCAGGAAGGTTCTTGATCCACATCGGCATAGCAGCTTTCGCACATAGGCTCGTCGAGCCTCTACGCTCGTCATACCGTCCAAGATCTCCCTTGCCGCCACGCTTTGAGAAGATTTCGGACGCACTTTCATCATGTCCGTTTTCGTCATGACGACAGCGATCGGGCAATCAAAGCGTTCTCCCGCGGCAATGTGACGCCGCTTTTCCAGAAATGTGATCAATTGGTCGAGGATTTCGGAAGCATCTGTTGTCGCTGGTTGTATTTTCTTGCGTTGGTCGTCTGACAGTGAGGCGGCGAAGCGAGGTTCGGCGAATGGATCGACAATAAAGACGATCCCGTCGATAAAGCGGTGGAAACTGTGGTCTTCGAGCCGATCCTGGTCTTCGAAGTCCTCGCCGGCAGCGTCGTACAGGTAGAGGAGGCGATCGCGGCCATCGGCGGATTTGAGCGTCACGTTGAATGCCGACGGGATGCCGCCACTAATTGTCTTTGCCGGAAACTTCCGGTTCATCAGCCGACGAGAACCTTCTCGATATTGTCGCTCTTCATCCTCGTTGGTGAACTCAATCGTAAGGGATTCTTGTGGCGCACAGATACTTTCAAGGTGGTGCAGAGCGCTGATCATGAAGGTCGATTTACCGCTTGACTGGGCTCCGACGATGGCGATTGTGTATTCGCGGCTTCGGCCCAGGCTCTTGTTGTCGAGATCAGACGAGCAGTTCGCACAGACTTTCGGGTATTTCAGTCGTCCTGCCAGATCGGTGGTTGCCAGCTCAGCCCGGCAACCGCCGCATCGAGCGGTCCAGACGCCATGGGCAGAGGGCGTCAGATCGGTGATGAGAGCATCACACGTTGGACACCGCACGTGCGGTAATCCACGGTGCGAGCACCTGGGGCAGGTATAAGCAATCCGGAAGAGGCTCCTTTTGACAGGTGTTTCGAATCGCAGCAGGCCGACTGTGGCGAGAACGGCGCCTGCAGCAAGTAGTGACCCGAACAACGGGAGCCATGACCAGGCGTAGACGCCCATTCCAACAAAAACATTCTGCACGACGAACGTTGCCGAACCGATGCAAGCGGCGATCGTGTGGTCGGCGGTCGTTTCAAGAGAACTTTGCCATTCGCTGAGTGCAGCCCAGCAGATTCCACCGACGCACAGACCTGCGAAGCCGCCACCGCTAATCTCCCCGCCTCCCCCAAACAAAAGCGCCAGGCATCCGAGCACCACGCCAACAACTGCAACAATGGTAAAAACTCCAATGACCAACCAGCAAACTCCTGCAACAACATATCCGGCCAAAAGGCAGATGAGGGCAGCTGCGGGGAGCAGGGCGAAAAGTGCACCCGAAATACCTGCGGACGTCAGCAACGTCCGCTGTCGCAAACAATGATGGACCTGTGATCGGTCGATCGCCATGTGGATCAATTGCTCCAGGACCAGACGAGCATTGCGGAGCCGGCAACCGCCAACGCAATGGCTCCCATGCGAAACCAGAATCTGAGACGCTTTCGCAAGCTCTTCGGCCGAACCTCAGGAGCCAGCTCCTTCCAACGGGATCGAGCCCCTTCGGACCATTCGCGACTTGCGCAGTCAACGGCGAGGAAAACTTTGCTGCTGCCGTATCGAAAAACGTCGCTCAGAAATTTCTTTGTTTCGTTGTGCCGACAGACGGAAGTTCCGAAAACCCCCGGAGCGCTCGCCAAGCCCAAAGCAGCGAAGCACTTTAGAAGGTGTGGGCATTTGCCAACGTCTGGGTTATCCCGGCACTGATCCAAAAGATCGGAAAACAATCCAGAAGCCCCGTGTGCGTGCAGAGGGCCGAACAAACGCAGTACATCTTCCAGATTTGTTCGCGTTTCGGCGGATGCGGACTTGTAGATCAACTCATTCGCCACAATCTTTGTGATGCGCTCGGAAATCTGTTCGCGCAACAGAGCCGGTAGCTGCGGCAAGGTGGCCACCAGGAATTGGAGACCCCGCTGATCAAGAGACGGATGTGCCAGAAATCCTTGGGCAGTAGCCCATGCCAAAAGTCGGTGCCGCGTTTTTTCAGCGAGTGCATGATCGGCTCGTACTCGACGCAGCAACTTGATGACGTTGTCATGTCCAAGAATCTCCAGCGAAGCGTTTGACAGCAATTGGGCGACGAGGACATTCAGGCAGCCGGATCCCCGGAGCCTCGTTGCCAGAAATTTGCCATGTGTTCGTGCCAGCGCGGCTGCTCGGGTCGGATCATCGAGCAGTGCCGCTTCGATACATTGTTCCTCGATTCGCGAAGACAGTCGGTGATCGCCGGCAATCAACTGTCCAAGTACACGATCCCCCGACGGGGAGTTGATCACGTTCTGAGCAAGCGACCTGGCCAATTCTTCAGTGCGATTATCGGAGGCGAGTCGTTCAACGACATCAAAAAACAGTTCGGGATCAGCGGCCAGGGTCGAACTCAATTCGGGTTCGATTGTCCCTCGCAGTTGAATATGCCGTATGGAAAGGGTGACTTTCGCAGAATTCGTCAGGTCGGCAGAAAGCAGCTGGCCAATCTGCTCATCACAGCTATCGAGCCAACGATCCAACAGTGCCCGGACTTGCAGCGAATCTTCCGACTCAGTCGCACACCACAGTCTCCTGACCATCGACAGACGGATGTCCCACGCGAGAGCGGACAGATCTGCAATGCTGTCCGTGACGTCGTTCAGTGCATCGACCAGCGACTGGGGTGCGATTTCTGGCAGAACGACATCTAAGGCGGAGTTGACCTGCCACCAGTGGGCGTTTTCGACCGCTGTCCGCAGGGCCTTTCGGACGCTCAGTAGGAATTGACAGAGGTCACCCGCATTCCTGCCGAATTCCGAGGCAAGGCTTGCCAAAATGGGCGCGAGCTCGCGACGATCTTCGGCTGCCCATCGGAACAGTTTTTGGGCTGCGCCTGGTCTCTTCAGTGCGAAGCGGACGAGTTTGGGGCGTTGTAGAGCTTCACGGAATTCAGAATCAGACAGATCGTCCTCCTGTTTTCGGAGTCTGTAGACCAATTCCAAGGTTTGAGTTTCGCTGACGTCAAGGACGGAACATGCTTCGAGTACTTCGTCAATTGCTTCCAAATCACCGTTTGCAAAACAGTCGATGGCAAATTCGACGTAGCGGGGCGGGCAAGATAGCGGCGACATCCGACCCGTAAGCGGGTTGTATCCGACGGACGAACCGTTGTAGCAGGCGTCGGGAAGATCACTTTGAGTATGTTCCCCTCGCCACGAACCGATGAGGCGAGCTCTCGCATTGAGCGGGTCGAGCTCGAAGGTCGAGAAGGTAAAATCGGAGATCATCTTCTCCGGAAGTATTCGGGTCAGACAGTAGACAATCCAGGAGATTGTGCTCCCGTGTGCCGCGACGAAAATCCGCTGATCGCTTGCAGTGGTCAATATCGCCGACAACACGAACTGCAACAGAGTTCGGTGATGTTCTTCTGCGAGAAACTCAACAGCGCCGGAGTCGTTCCACCGGTCAGCCTTGCTAAGCCGGTCGATTTCAGGAAGTTCGGTTGGGAAATCGCCGTCTGCGCAAATCCAGTCGCCATTCCCCAAAGTCAGAATGGCTGACCGGGCCGTAACCGTAGCTGGGACTCCGATTAAAACGTGGCTGAAAACGTTCCCCTCACGTCCCGTCGATGGGTCTTTGCCGACGTAAGTCGTATGGTAGAGCACCCGGCCGAGTTCCGGCGTGTCGAGGAGGGCAAGACGTAACGGCATGTCGGCCAGCGTGGCTGCATCGAGCATGTTCGCAGGCATTTGGTAGCCGGCATGCCTGATGGCACTGCGTCGTTGCTCCGGGCCGAGTGCCGGGGTTACGGATCGAATCTGGAATCCGCCGCAACCACTGACGCTCTTTCCGGGTCGACACGAGGTGTAATAGAGCTGCTTCATTGTTGAGTCTTATTCTCGAATCACGATGACATTGCGGAGAGGTAACCGAGTCGCCAAAAGATCCAGAGTAAAGGGTCGCCAATGCGCCGTGCTGAGATCGGTTCGAGCGCGCCATCTTCACTTGGAGACTGTCCCAAAGCACTGACCGCAAAGAACGCATGGTCACTGAAGCGTGCGGCGATCTCATGAACGAGGGTAGATCCTCCCCACTGGCACAAATGTTCGCGAATCTCCTCTGAGACCTGCGCACAATCCTCAACATTGAATCCACACTCATGCAGAGAGTCGCGGCGGATCAAGCTCGATGGATGAACGAGACCATCGAGCAGGTCCGCTTTCGCTAAAGCAAAAGCCGTTGGAATGCGAAGATTTGTATGCGCCTGCAGGCCGGCTCGGGTCTCAAACAGATCAAGGACGATCTTGATTACCTCGGCAGGATCGACATCCGTGCGGCTGTTCGCCCGGCTATCTCCGTCTTCAAGTCGATCTTCGAGATCTGGGAGTTCCAGTGGATCGAGGAGAAAGACGATTCCCGACGCTGCAGAGACGTACCTGTAAAAGTGCTCGACAACGTCTGGTTGTTCAAGATCTTCACCAGCAGCATCAAACAGAATGAGGTCGATGCATCTCTTTGTCCGAATACCTGCGAACGATGCACGAAACGTAAGCCGGTAGATCAACGGAATCCGAATGTCCGGATTTCCCTCAGCTGATTTCGTCTGTGCGACTGTCTTGGGCGACTGGACATCAAACAGGCATCCGTATCGCCTCTTGAGGAGGCGCGTCGATAGAACCGATTTCTGTTGGCTGATGTCGAAGGTTGGCTCAGGTGTGAAAAGGAAGTCCACTTCATGCTGATAACGTTCTTTCAGCAAGTGCAAGAGGACGCCAAGATAATTGCTCTTTCCAGCATTCCGTGCGCCGATGATCGCGATTGTCTCCGGCTGCAATTCTCCGTTGGCAATCTTGTGCGGCAGGTCGAGATGGCAGTTTGGGCACACCTTTCTTCCTCGATCGACGTCGGCATCAGATACGACACAGCGTCGCCAAGCTCGCTGCCAGGCGGTTTCTGGCGAATCGTCCTCGACCGGTCCCAACTCGGGCGGTTCAATATCGAGAAAGGCGGCGATCCGCAGATCTGGCTCGGAAGCACCATGGTTGGCACGACGCCGTGTGGGGGCCTCGCTCAAATGAAAGCGGTGAAAGCAAAACGGGCAATGGAGTTTCTTGATCGGGGATATCAATCGCATCGTTCTTCCCTATTGACCACGGCAGACGTGTTCCCCAATGCAATGGAGCTGGTGGCCGTCATGCCAATGTCATCCACGTTTCGAAACGCCGAGACTCCATCCGGATACGGTTGACCGGTCACCACAACGTTCTGCATCCGGGGCGCCAAGCTGGAACTCTGTTGTGGTTCGGCTCCAAGCAGCGACGAGGCTACAAGGCATATGATTCCGATCACAGTTACCAGAACAGACAATATGAGAAGCCGCTCCACTCCCGAAAACTAGCATAAGATTCGACGGCTTTTCTTTCTCATCTTTGGCGCGAGTGTAAGCCAACGACCGAGTTCGGCGTCAGCTGGAAACAGGCGAGCAGTCCAAGCGGTGTCGCGGTAGTTTTCTGGAACGGTGAATGTGACGGTGCTTAAGGCTTCGGCTGAGCAGAATGTGCCATGCGGGTTACGGTGTAGACAGGTGCCGTCTTCAGGTGACGTCGGTGTTCCTTCTACCTTGGCCACCAACAGAAGCTCTGGCAGTTCGGTCTGCCTTTCCGCCAGCAAGCGCAACTGAAACACGTTACCAGTGGTGTCAACCGCCTCAGCATCCCGCACGATCTCGTACCGGATCGTTCGACACAGCCGCAGTGGCACGTGGAGCTGTGCACCTTGTGTCGCAGCGGATGAATACTTCGTCTCCCGTCGAGTGCATTCGGCAGAGAAAACCGCGACGTAAAGCTGATCTTGGCAAGCCGGAATTCCAAGTCGTACCCCCTCAGCGCTGTACCGTGTTCGGGTAACTCGCCGGTATTGTGCGCCGTTTTCATGGGGGTGAACCGGAAACCGATCCCCACGGCAGGACACGACCGCTTCGGCAAGACCATGCGGCCAGCGCCACGAGAGGCTCAACTTATCCCCTCCGCGTCTGGCCGACAGTCCGCTGACATCCGGTATTCCGCTGAGCCGAATTTGTGCACCTACCGTTGCCGCTGGACCATCTACCGTAAGTATGATAACGTGCTCTTCTCGGTCCACGCGGTTGATGTGAATCGACCTGTCGTTGTCAGAAATGAGAAGTTCGCCGAGCTCATCCAGTTGAGATGTCAGCAACACCGTGCCGGTCTGAAAGACACGGCCATTCGCTGGTCGCATCACCCTGACGTGACCTCGTGCAGGTGGTTTCCAGCAGATCTCGAAGCCACCGGCGCTAGACAACAAGGCTGCCTTTGTGACCGAGGGTGCTTCCATGCACGCCAAAGCCATCTCGACAGCCGAAGGCCGGTCGTCGGGATTTTCGGAATGGCATCGGTGGATGACCGCTTGCAGGTCTCCAGATCGGTCCCCGATATATTGCTGCAGCAGAAGCCCGACCTCGCGAATATCGTCGCTGGCCTGCCACTCAGGTCCGGCGCCATACAACCGCTCACAAAGGCCACTGAGGCTCGGCCGCAGCTTCCAGCCCGTTTCATCCCAAAACAAGTCGGAAGAGGTGACCGGACCGAGCAGATCGCCACGTGCATGCAGGCAGACGAGGGCTTCTCCCATACATTGTACGAGTGATCGTACCTGTCGATATTCCGACAGACCGCCACCCACGACGATTTCTGATAGGGATTCTCCGCACGATTCTGTCACCAGAAATGCGGCTCCCGCTAGACCGCCGCTCTTGATTGTTCCCACGTCGCGCCACTTCATAATGTGTGGGTGGGCAATTCTGGTGCGATTCCGGATTGTATCGTCCAATAGTTCGAACTGCTTTGCCGTGTCTGCAAGTCCGGCCAGTTCAACCAGCACGGTATCGCTATGCGCGACCGGCGAACCATTACCAAGGAAGGGGTTGCTTGTCGGTCTTGTCTGCTCCGAAAGGCACTCGGCACGAAACAACAACGCGCGCGAATCGTCAACACTCGCCGTCAGCCGATAGCGACCGTCGATCGTTTCTCCGACGCATTGGTCGGCCGTTAGCTGATTAGCAGACTTGTTCGCCATTGACGGTAATAGCTCCCGCTTCTAAATCGGCTGCGACCGTGATCCAGCTTCCCTCAGCAGGCGAACGCATAAAGATCCAATGACTGACTGGAACCTGAACCTGTTCTTCAAGCAGCTTAAGGATTCGGCGACCGCCAAACAGAAGGTTATCTCCCACGGACATGAGTCGCTGAATCAACTTGATTACGCTGCCGTGAAATTCGAGTTCGAGGGCGCAGGTGTCTTTTGCGGACTGGCTGAGCGTCTTCAGGAACTTTCCGGCGATGAGTTCGACGGTGTTTGGTCGCAGAACATCGAATACAACGATGTTTTCCTCGCCGATGCGGTTCAAAAGCTCTGGCCGCTGCAGTTCGTCCTCAAAGTACTGTTTGACGGCGCCGCGGTATCGCAGCACGAGCTCCTCATAGCTTGGATCGGTATCAGTCACCGTCGCGACGCCTTTGCCTTGCTTCAGACAACCGGAGCCGATATTCGATGTAAAGATAATGACCGACTGATCGAAATAGGCGGTCTGGCCTTTGCTGTCGGTCAGTCGGCCGTCCTCCAAGATCTGGAGAAACTTGTCGAGAACCTTTCCGTGCGCCTTTTTGATCTCGTCAAACAACAACACACTGAAAGGTCGTTGCAACATTCGATTCGTCAGTTGCCCACCTTGCTCGTAGCCGACATAACCTGGCGGAGAACCCGCCAAACGTTCGGCCGCATGCTCTTGGGCATATTCACTCATGTCAAAGCGAGCGTAGGAACTCTGATCGCCGAAGATCAGGCTGGCGATTTCCTTGGCCAGCTGAGTCTTCCCGACACCTGTCGGGCCGACAAAGAAAAAGATCCCCTTCGGTTTTCCGCCCCTGGGACCTTCTTCAACCATACTCAGTCCCACGCGGGCTGAAACCAACAGGTCCACCATCTTCTTCACAGCTTCAGGTTGTCCGAACACCTTCCGTCCGAGAGCGTCGCACGCTGTCTCCACCTTTTCTGAGTCGAGATCCGCCCAAGGATCCCGTTTCTCGCCGAACCGATAGAAGTTGACGAGTTTCTTAGCATCGCCCAGGTGCATCGAGTCGGTGTGCGAGGCCATGGCAATCTGCGTCAGGTCCCAGATCTTCAGGCCTTCAGTAACATCTGCAAATTGGCGGAACGCGGCATCACGGTCTGAGCCGTCGAGGGATGCTCCGCCACAAAAGCTGTCTTTGTATCGCGTGACGAACGCCAGACGTTCTGAGCGTTGCGGTTTGGAGACGTGGACAAGTTTGAGGTGCGGATTGTCTCGATATAGCCAGTCCGGAAACGCGTGGAGTTTCTCCGTGACCAGAATCAGTGTGTTCCGCCGGTTGGCCAACGGTCCGTCAGTCAACTGGGCTGCCTCCTGCATGGTTTTTTGCAGCTGGATCAACACTTGGCGTTCGACCTGATCCTGCCGTTCGGGATCGCTCAGCAGACAATCGGAGAAGCTCAGCACGACTGCTGTCGGAGTCTCCCGCTGGCGCAGGATTGTCCGGAACGCCTGCAGCGCACTCGCCGGGTCACGGTACTGATCGTCACCGGGTTGACGCTGTGCCGAACATTGATTGTCTGGACCTCGACTGTCTCTGGCGGCATCAAGCGGCAACCGGCGCCCCGCCTGTTGCTCGTGTCCGGCGTTCGCTGAACTCTCAACGCAAACCGTGGAGGGCCTCTGTCGGCTATCGGCGGCATGGGGAGTCACCGAGTCTCGCCCTTCCGCGCGTCGATGGCTTGGACTTGCGTTTGCAGCCGGGGATTGGCCCGGATCGCATCGGCGGAGCACCGACTCAAACGGCCCACGCATTTCCGAATTCACGAATTGAAGCCCATCGAGCATGTCCCAGAACACAACGACTTCGTAACCGGCACTCATAAAGTACTGTCCCAGGAACCCTTGACTCACCGGGTACATCGGCGACAACTCGGTCAGCGGCAGGAATTCACCGTTTACCAGACACAAGTCATGAACATTGCCATACAGCAGTGCGTGGTTGCCGCGGAACAGCTGGCGCTCAAACTCCGCGATCCACTGCGAAGAAGACTTTGGTGAAACGTTCATCTATGCCCCTTCCGATTGCGTCAGCTCGATGCCCCGCTGATTCATCTCGTGTTCAAAGGCGTCGCGGAAGCCTTCTGGCGGGATTCCCATCCAGTGCAGGCTGCCATCGGCCCCGAATTCGAATTCAATCGACGTATCCCGCTCTTTGAGTGTGTCGGTGAGTCGGCTATAGCGAGAGCTCAAAAACAGAACTCGCTGATTGCTCGAACCGCGCCAGCGTAAATCGGTGTGCTGTTCACGGACGTAAGGACCGTCCACCAAAATGTCGAGCTTGGACAACAGATTCTTCTGTTCCCGCGTTCCGCGGCTCTGCAGATGCTCGATCCTGTAACCGGTGTATGACATAAAGGTCACGTCCGGCCGGCGTTCCCGGATGGAATCGATGAGAGCACACAGTGCAGGCGCCTGGGCCAGTGGTTCACCGCCGCTGAAGGTAATCCCTTCGATCTCCTGGAGCGCACACAACTGAACCGCGAGATCATCCACTTGCTCCGGCGTGCCACCCACAAAGGGCAGAGTCTCGGACGCGACGCATCCAGGGCAACGAAATGGACAGCCTTGCACCCAGAGCACCGCACGCACACCTGGCCCGAGCACCGTGCAACGTTCTGATCGCCGCGCGATGTGAACGACTGAGCGTTCCTCTGGCCAACTGTGAACCCGTTGCATGATCGTGTCCTGCCGTTTCAATCAAACGACCCTCTCATTGGCGACGAGCTTGGTCGGTCTCGCGTCTTGTGGAATGAGGAAGCCGCGCCTGATGTTTACCAACGCGGTTGGGATCTTTATCGCGCCAATTCAGCTCACCTGTCTCAATTCCGAAGGACTCGCGCAGTAGGTCATGCAGAGCCTCAATTTCTTGTTCTGCTTCGTCACACGAGCGCGTAATCTGACCGGCAGCGGAGCCCGCATCAGCACGCATCGGGTAGCCGGCCAATTGGTACCAGACGTCACCTTCTTGCGGGACGCTGACGCCGATTTCTCCTCCCGAGGGACGTCTTGCGTAGATGACCGTGTCCGACCGCGGGTCCGCTTCTTCGACAGACTGTACGTTCTCGATACTGAAGCCGAACTTCCGCATCGCGGAGCACATTGATTCGACGACGTACTGTCGCTGGTCCTCTTTTGCCTGCTCCTGTTGGGCTTGCTGTTCGAGCTGTTTCAGTTCTTGTCTGAGTTCCTGGCACCGTTGCTCGACCGCCGCGAATCGGCCACGATTCAGTTCGGCTCCGATGTCCGTCAGTTGCTCATCAAGCCGCGATATGTCGGCAGACCGCCATCGCATGACGGCCTCATCCGTCGCAATGCCACCGATAACATCTTCGATGTCCGACACGGTCCTCTCGGCTTTTCGCTTCCGCTCCTCGAAGCGCGTAGCCCGTTTCTCGACCAGGGCTTCGTGCTCGGCAACGCGCTCCAAAGTTTGTTGAAGCAGCTCTCTCGCTTCTTCGAGTGAGCGGCGCTGAATCCTCTGTCGGATTCTTCCGAACAGCCCGTCGAGTTCAAGCAGACCGTCCGGATCGAACTTTGTGGAGTTCGCCGATCCTGCGCTCTGCAGGCGCTGCTTGAGCCGACGCAGAACAGCTTCCTCCTGCTGCAATTCAGCGGAGAACTTTTGTGACTCGGCATCGAAAATGAGCTGAGACATCTGCTTCCGCAAACGCCGTAGCTCGCGTTGAACCGGCTTCAACCGCTTTTCGTCAGTTGCCTTCTCAGCCTTTGAGTGGCAGCGGACGAGAGCGGCCTGGTGCTCAGCCAATCCCTCGGAACTGATGAAACGACCGTTTCGGGTCGACAGGAACTCCTGCAGTTCCTGTTCGATTTCGCCCAGAAATCGGCACAGTTCGATTTGGGCCGAACTAAAGCGTTCTTTTCTGCGCCGCTCTCGGTTAGCGGCGCGGCGTGCCCGCTCTTGCTCGCGCCGTCTCCGGCGTTCTTCGCGCAGCTGCCGACGAACTACGGGGCTTATCCGCACGCTGGTCCATTTTGGCGAATCTGACATTGTGGCACCTCTGGCTATCGACGTCCGTTACCTTTTCGACCGCTGAATCAAGGACGTTGCTGCATCACAAGCAGTAACCATTGAAGAATGTAGAGAAAAATAATCAGGCGAAAAAACCAGCCCAAAGGACTGGACCGCCCACGTCGGCCGACAATCAGCCGACTCCACATCGCAGGCCAGAATCCCTCCAGGAGCCCCACACGCCGCAGCAGGAAAACAACCGTGAGGATTCCAGGTAACCACAACAGAAGATCCGAGTTCATGCGGTGGGTTCCTTTGCAGTCCTACATTCACGGCATGTCCCTGTGTCTTTGAAATGCGATGTCATTTTCAATTGTGTTGACAAAAGCAGGACGGTTGACCGCAGTTGGAAGCAGAGAGCCTTTCGAAGCGGTTTCCACACCATATCGACGACGTGCCCTGTTCTGTTGACAGGCCGGGCTGCGCCCCGAGGCTGAGTCAGTCTTTCAAAGTAGCCTTAACCACCCGTCATGTTTTGTCCTCCTTTGAGATCCCCACGAAGCCTTGCCGTCTACTTCGATTATGGCGACGCGCGTCCGGATCTCGATGTCATCAGGGGGTGCGTTGGGCGACTCGAAACAACGAAGACAGGCGTCAGTCCGGCAGCAGATTCAACAAGAACATCCCTGGGTCATGATCGACTGGATGCCGCGGGGGGATTCTCGCCAGACAGGCGTCGCACCACAGCGCGTGCACGGACTACGGCACGTGTGTCTCCAAAAGAAAAGTTCAGGTCCGGGTCTTTGTAGTAACGAGCCAGTATTTCCCGCATCGCTATCCTGCTCGCGTGAGTGTTGTCCCACGAAAACACGAATTGCTCTTCGCCTTTGTCATAGATCAGTACGTTCACTTGCGGACCCCTTTTGCCATCGTAGAAGTTTCACTCCTCACTCCACTCACGGTAAAACATGTCGGCCAGCAACGACCTGCGGATGTCGTCTTGATTGAGAGCTGGAGGAGGGGACAAGAAAATGAGTCGATGCCCTCTTTGGCCATGCTCTTCCCGCATGCAGCTCCCCATCGGCGATTACCGTACGCGTCGCTTCGGAGCTCTGCTATAATCAGAGAAACCGGTGAATCGCATTGGTGTCGAGATTTCTGCTACTCGGCGGCCTCTCTGACATCGCGAACTTCCAGCGACGGTCCATATAGGAGAAGGGCCGGATAGAAACTCGGTTGTGAGGACGTGCAATGCCTGCTGCAGAACCTGATCCGTATTACGACCCGGACTTCAAAACCTGTCTCGAAAAGTGCCAGCCACTGATCAATCAGGCGGTGAACTCCGTCGTCAGCCAAAAAACAAACCAGATGCGGCGGGTCGGAATTGACGAAGAGGACCTGTGGCAGGAGGCGAGAAAGTACTTCTGGGAGACGATCTATAAGAAGTACAAGAAAGAGAACGGGGCGTTCGAGAACTACGCACGATTATCATTAAAAAAAACGCTGATCCACGTGTTGTATGAAGCGGAAACCGCGGGCTGGCCGCAGAATGTGCGCGACGCACGTACAGCTGTTTGGTCTGCCAGTACAGACCTGTCGAAAGAGCGGCAGAGGCAGCCGACACCGGAAGAAATCGCAGTCCGCGCAAGGATTTCGATCGACATCGTCAACACCATCCTCAGCGTTGACCGCACATCCTTGTCGTGGGACGACGGTGACCGGGGCGACCCCGTTGACGGTGGAGAAACACCGGAGCGGAGGGCCGAAAGAGCCGAGGAAAGCGACCAATGGAAGCAACGCTTCGAACAAGCCGGTCTCGACGAGACGGAGTGTCTCGTGATGGAATTGCGTCAGGGCCTTGATGAGAAGGGTTATCGAAAACCACGCCCGCGTTCGCTGGTGACCCGGATGCTCATCGAAGACAAGAAGCGTACAGAATTCCGTCAGGGGCGCAAACTACTTGTCGCCAAGGTGCGGGAAATCGAGGTCCGGGCGATCGACAAACTGCGTCGCCAACAGAGATGACTTGCAGAATTCTTCCCTTCACAGACCAATCAACTCGACGAACCCCTGCAACCGATAGCTCTGACCGTCGCTGGCGATTATTTCGTTACCAGCGACGCCGGCGCCTTCGAAAAATTTCCGGCGAAGAAACTCAATCCGGTCGGTCAGCTGTTGCCCCGGATCATTAACTCCGTTTGTGAGACCGTGCTCTTGCCAATAGTCGAGAATCGCCTGACGCCTCAACGGCTGGTTGTCGTAGCTGGCCAATAACGTGAGGATCGCCAGATCGCGGTCGGCGTTCGGGGTCTTTGGAATAACGATCTGCGTCCCGTTCACCACCAGCTTTTGAAGATCCCGCGCGTCAACCTGGATGCAGTGAACGACGGCAGGCAATGCAGGCAAGAACGCCTCTCGCTCTTGCAATAACCGCAGGACACGAAGCTGCAACTTCGGTCGCCATTCGGAATCCGCCTTCGTTAACCGGTCAATGTTTCGCAGCCGACTCCACGGAGAATCGGCGTCGATAGTCCGCGAGAGCCTGCGCTGAAGGCGCGGATCCGTCTCCGCTGTGAGCACGACAATGCCGATTCCGCGGACATTTTCCATAAGCCACTGTCCCAATTCGACACCGACCTCGGGTCTGGCGATTCCGGCTTGCGGGAGATTCAGGTCGAGCGTGGCCACAGCAGGTCGGAGCGTCTTTGCCTTTTTGATCGCTTCCTCATATGTGCTGGCTGTTTCAATC
>Ga0114931_10005702_pt1 | contig 15402 bp, 11 predicted proteins | sample 2SBtaG_FD_89579 | JGI IMG/M metagenome (GOLD analysis project Ga0114931, IMG submission 89579) | Deep subsurface microbial communities from Kolumbo volcano to uncover new lineages of life (NeLLi) - 2SBTROV14_V59a metaG | ecosystem: Environmental > Aquatic > Marine > Volcanic | place: Kolumbo...
CCATGTACTCAGGCACACCCTTAGCTTCGAGCACGGCCGAAATCCCCAGGCGGGCTGTTTCATACAGGAGAAACAAGCTAAGCAGTAGGACTAGAAATACTGTGCTTCTCTTCATCTTTCTCTCTATCGCCGTAGTAAGAGTAGTAGCCATATCCGTATTTACTCTTTCGAGGATTGAGCCTGTTTAAAACAGTGCCGACAATTTTCCCCCGTACCTTGAGGATTTGACCTATTGTGTGTTGAAGAAGGTTTCGCTGCGTGACCCCGACGCTAGTGACGAGCAGAACCCCGTCGACAATCCGAGAAAGGAGAAGGGAATCGGCAAAGCCCGAGACGGGCGGGGCGTCTATTACGATATGATCGTAACGCTCAGCCAGAGATTCGATAAGCCGGGTCATCCTCTTTGAGCCCAAAAGCTCGACGGGGTTCAGGGTATGGGTCCGGCGGGGATAATATCCAACCCCTCTACATTAGAACTCGCAATTGTCCCTTCGAGCTCCGCTTTGCCCACGAGGTATGTGCTGAGCCCGTAGGAATGCTTTCCATTATTAAGGTAAATCTTGTGAAGCCTAGGCCTCCTAAGGTCGCCATCAACGATGATTACCCTAAGGCCGGACTGCATCAACGAAAGGGCCAGATTAGACGCAGTAGTGGTTTTTCCCTCAAGGGGCTGGGAGCTGGTTACGAGGAATGACTTCGGAGAGTGATCCGCTGAGGAGTACATTATCGAGGTCCTTATAACCCTGAAAGATTCCGATAAAAATGACCTCGGGTTCAAATATACCGCCTTCTCAGGCTCTGGAACATCACCCTCTTGAGCAATGGGGACAGCCCCGAGAAATGGGAGAGGAAACCTCTTTTTAATCTCCTCTTCATCCTTAATGGTGGTGTCGAAATAATCTAAGACGAAGGCAAAGGAAACTCCTCCCATAAGCCCCATAATAGTAGCGAGCATCATGTTAAGCTTCATATTGGGCTTGTAGGGGAATAGGGGAATCGGGGCGTAATCGACGACCTGGATATTCGTGGCTCTAATAGCCGATGTAACCTCAGTTTCCTTTAGCCTCTGCAGGAGATTGTCGTATATCGACTTGTTGGTCTCGACTTCCCTTTTGAGGATTCTATATTGAATGGTTTGGTCATTTAATTTGGCGACCCTTTGTTTCTGCACCTGGGCCCGCTCTTTGAGGATTTGATCCTTCCTTAACGCCGCTTGATAGTCCTTCTTAATACTTTGAGCTATGGCGTCGACTCGGCGGTCTCTATCGTTCTTGACCCGTGCCATCTGGGCGGCCAACTCCTTTATTCTGGGGTAGTTGGGCCCAAAGGTAACGGACATGTTGTCGTACTTAGATTTTAGCTTGGTATACTCCTCGTTTAACACCCCAACGGAAGGGTCATTCATGACCTGCGGAAGGAAGTAATAGTTTCCCGCCTCCGCCTCTCTATAAAGAGCCTCCTTGGAGAGTCTGTTGGTCTCAGCACTGGAGTAGGCATCGTTTATCTCTGAAAGCTGCTTGTAGGTGAGGTTTAGGTCCTCGTCCAGAGATACAATACCCTTAGTTTGGGCGTACTTGTTGAGATCCTCCTCAGCCCTTTCAAGACTAGCCTTTGCTTGAGCAAGCTGTCTCTTGAGAAATTCCCTTGCGGACTTGGTAGCTTGAAGCCTCCTTTCCATAACCCAATCTATGTATTTATCAATAACAGTATTAACGGCCAGCGCTGCAAGCTTAGGATCCGTGCTCTCAAAGCCCAACTCCACTAGCCTCGATTTTCTGTCCGGAGTAATTGATAACCTGCGAAGGAAAGACCTAATTAACCCCTGTTCCTTCGCCAACTCGCTCTTTTCTTCTCCATCGTCCACGGGTAAGCGGGAGTTGCTTAGGGAAGACACCAGCATCCCAAGCGGGTTCTTGAACGTAGAGAGAGAGAACCATCCCCCATCATCCTCCTTCGCTTGAGCAAATTCAGAATATGATGAGAGGTTAAGCGACCTCACCACCTCCTTAGCCAGCGACTTGCTTTTGATTAACTTGAACTGTGTTTCATAGAACTCTCTCTGTTGAGTCTCTACGGTGACAACCTCTTCGAAGTTCGTTATCTTGGGGTTTTCAGGAGATATTTCGATAGTGGCTTTCGCCCTGTACACCCTATCGGAGAAAAGAGAGAAAATGCCGGCCGTAACTACCGTTACAATAAGGAGAGCGATTACAACCCACTTTCTACGCAAGACGACATCTATGTAGTCCTGCAAACTGAGTTCATCTTCTATGGTGATATCTAATTCGCGTTGGAACTCTGTAGATAGCGCCTGGGTTTCCCTTTCCCTTAAACCCTGAGAACCATACTGAACGAGCTTGTTCTCATGTCCGTTTTCCAAGAATCACCCACCTTTCTATCGAATTATCCTAATCGCGCAGGGCTCATAAACTAGCGGCTTGGGGGTCTGTAATTGACCCCAACTAAACCAAAGCCCAGACTAAGTCCGAGACCATAGAAAAATCTCTTAACTCCGCTGGCACCTACAATTATGGCGTCCCTATCTTGCACTACTATGTCTTCGGCCTCACCATTTCGAATCTTTTCAAGATCCAGCTCTATGATTTCCCTTTTCCCGTTGCCGTGATTCCTTATTAACTTGAGATCGCTCGGGTTGGCATAGCTTGCCAACCCCCCGGCTGCGGCTATGCTCTGCGGAATTGTTGTCGATCCTTCCTTGATCGGGAACGGCCCCGACTTTATCACAGCGCCTTCGACGAAAACGTTCCCCGCCTCTGAGATGTAGACTACGTCTCCGGGCCTGAGAACCAAGTTCAGGTCAACATTCCCCTTCTTAAGCAACGCCTCTAGATCTACGAGGTATGCCTCTTTACGACCATCGGAGTCAGTCCGAGTTATATAGGCAGTTTTACCGGCCCCTTTGGTAAGCCCCCCGGCTAAGGCGAGCGCATCAAGGAGCGTTTTCTTACCAATAAGCTCATAGGCTCCGGGAGATTTGACGAATCCCACCACAGAGATCTGCTTGCTATTGTGCTCTGCAATAAAAACAGTCACACTCGGGTGCCTGAGAAACCCGCCGTCCTTCAACAAAACCTCTATCTTTTCTTCAGCCTCTCTAGCGGTAAGGTCCCCGACCTTTACGTTTCCAAGCAGGGGGAGTGTAACGAAACCGCGGGAGCTCACCCTAACCTTTGTAGTAAGCTCATCAACTCCAAAGACCGTTATATCTATCAAATCGGCTGGGCCGATGTAGTAATCCGAGGGCGAAGATGGCGCTATGTCTCCCTGCTTCATCAGCTTATCGTTTATCTCGCCGATCTCTTGGGAAGCTTCAATATCCGACTCAGCCGTCTGCTGCGGCGGGGGGAGCGGACGGCTCGCCACGCAGCTTACCGTAAATCCTGCTACCAGGCTCCAAAGCAAATAAAATATGCGTTTCCTGCTTCCCATAACCCATTCCTCAGATTAACACCGCTCTAAATCCATAGGTCGCATAAGGAGAATAAGCCACACTCAAGGGCAAAATTGCACCATTCCTAGAGCGCAGCGGCATACTGTTTATTATGGGAATGAAGAGGTCAGGTTTCCCTACTCCTCTTACCCATCACTCCCCATCAGGACTTGCGTTATTGTCATTTGATTGAGATGCCGCGACAATCCCTCCCGCCGTGGCCCCACCTCCAAGCAAAAGTGCGGCCACCGCACCGGCTATTATCTTCCCTCCCGCACCATGAGAGGGCAGCCAGGCGGCGATGAGCGACCTGTCAACGGGCTGAACCAGCAGCGTGCCGTCTCCCTTGACGCCCTTTACAACAACCGGGGTACCCTTGTCCAATGCAGCCTCATCAATAGGCTCAAGGTTCTCATCCACGACTACGGCATTGTAACTACTGTTATTTACGTTTACGGTTCCATCCGGTTTGAGGATAGAAGCGGCATCTCCCTTTGTACCAATAAGCTCTTCGAGGTTTTTGGGAGGCGCAGAAACCTCTTCCCCCTCCTCCTCGAGCATCGCTTGAGCGAGCACGATCCTATCTCCCGAGTCTATACCGGCATACCCCTTAGCGGAGAGAACCATCATCTCGCCCTCAGCTATCTCAATAGTCGTGCCCCGACCGTTAACTATAATCCTACCTACGGTAGCACTAGTGCTGGCCCTAACCATTGCAGGCGATGAGACCTCTCCCTGCGGGGTCTTGAAAGTGGTTATCGATCTTTCGGGCTGAAGCTTAAAAGCGAGCTCGCCTCGAGTAACATAGAGCACTACCCTATCACCCTCATCAAGGGCCCGAAACCAAGTGCCTTTTTCAATGATGAGTGTAGCGCCGGCAAGCCTCACGAGAGCCTTCTCCCCGAGCCTCACTTCCTCTCCCGAGATGAGCGGGCGAACGTTTGAAACTGAGTGGCTGTTATAGACAGCAACCTTTCCGAGGATTGAAGCCGCGCTCGCTAACTGAACGTTTATCAACAGAACCGCAAAAAACAATGTAAGCAACTTACTTCGCATGATCCCCGCCTCCCTAACCAAATAATTTGGCTACGACTCTTGGATTTACGCAAGATTGTGCGTTTACGCTTGTTGTTGATGAGTGGAAAGGTAAAGGGGACGGACAGCCGCGGAAGATTAAAACTCTACATATAGACGGAAGCTCCCATGCTACTACTAAGCTCTTCATAGTGTTCCCCTAATACACTACGGTAACTTAAGTTTAAGTAATCAGCTTGAATTATAGTACAAAGTTTTTCCGAATGCAATCACATTGCAAACAGCAAACTCGCATAAACTGTATTTCCTCGCTTGTTACGTTTTACGTTCATTCTTAAACATTGTATAAAGAAATATTAGGAGTTTCTAATATAAAACTCAACATGAAGTGCAAATTGCATATTCCCATACTATCGTAATCCTATCATTTAGTAAAGACTCAACAATAAATCTCGTTATCAAAGCCCGTTAAATTGCCTCCTCGATTCTCCCGAACGACTCAAATAGCAGGCTTCATTCAGCCCAACCCCGCGAGTCCCCAGCCCCTCCTCAGAGATATTAACTCGACCATTGTTCATATATGTTTAGCTTTTTATAGGAAATATATGGAGGGCTCCCACTCGTAAGCGTTTTACTCAGAGTCCGCGGCGCCGACACCCACGCCCCGCTTCCTCCCCCTATAAACGGCACTAAGGCTTAGGAGCGATATCGCGGCTTTCACGACTGCAAAACCCGCCAAAGCCCACGCTGCGCCCACGAAGGAGTGTCCCGGGACCAGTATGAACAGCAAGAGGACGTAGGCCACTGTGGATACAACTGCCACATAGGTCCTGAGACCGGGTTTGCCAAGCGCGAGGAACGCCGGGTTGATCCAGAATGTAATCTGATTTACCAGCATCGCCAACGCCACCACTCTTAACGCAGGGGCGGCAGAGGCGTACTCCACGCCAAAAATGAGCCTCAGAATCGGCTCTGCGAAAACGACAAAGACCACCGTTATAGGCACGAGAACTACGGCTAAGTACTTAGTGGAGTCCAGTATGAGCCTCTTAAAATCCCTGAGCACATTCTCCGCCACTGTCCTCACGAACTCGGGGTATATAGCTTCATAAAATGGGTCTACGATTCGAATAACAAGTTTTGTGGCGGATCTGGCCACCTTATAATAGGCCACAGCCTCCTTCCCGGAGAAAAACCCCAGCATGAGGGGGGCGATGTGCTGGCCGTTTGCCATCGAAAGCGTGCCCACAAAGCTAGTATTCCCTAGAAACCAGGCAATCTCTCTCCACTGGCCCCGAATCTCAGAGAGCCTCGATCTCCACCATGGCCCGAGGCCGTTCTCCACGACGGCGCTCCTTACAAACCACAGCCGAGCGACAAAGCCGAAAAAGGCGGCTCCGATGTAACAGAAGAGTACCGTTCCAACCCCCATGCCCTTAAACAACACCAGCACTATAAGGCCCAGCCTTATGAAGTTGGTTACAGACGAGACGAAGGCAATCTCCTTGAATTTGTTGAACACACGGAGAATAGCATCAGAGGTGTTGTTAGAGGTCGAGATGAGGAGGCTCAGGGAGTAGATGTAGATGAACGAATCCGCCCCCGTGGTCTTGATGAAGAGTGAGACTGCGAGCTTGGCCGTGAGCACTGCAACGGCGAACGCCACAATGCCGGTCGCAATGTCTATGACGTAGGAGAGCTTTATCATAGACCGGGTTTTTTCCGTCTCCCTCTTTGCCCAGTAGTCCCCGATATATTTAGTAGCGGTCTCCCAGGTTCTCCAGTCAAAAAAATTATTTAGCACATCGACGTACGCGATGATAAGAACCAGAAGCCCGTACTGATTTACGCCCAGGCTCCGTGCGAGCACCACTGTCTGTATAGCAGAGAACACCCCTGCCGCAACCTTCCCTCCGAAAAGCCACGAGGCGTTACGGAAGAGCTTTCTGGTTATGCTTTCCCTATCGTTCATCTCTCAATTACTGTCCCTGATGAGGTGAATCCGAGGAGGCGGGGGGGGGAGAAAGAAACAGCCACAGCCCCCCCCTAGGGCAACGAGCGAATTTCACGAGAGTAGCCTTCCATCATAAGCCCCTCCCTAAACTTGGCGAGCACCATCTTCCTTCCCTCCTCTCCCATCTTCGCCGAAAGCTCCCCTCTCAGCGATTCGACCTTCCCGGCGCCCGTATCGAGATTCACGAATCCATCGGCAACCCCATTATACACCACGGCGACCTTTTCTTCGTCCACCCCTATGCCTACCAAGAGTTCCTTCGTGGAGTTGCTCACGGCTATCACCTTCGCCGCGTTCCTATAGAGCCTCTTCAAGGGGTATCCCAGCGCGTTCTTCGCCGGTTTATGGCTGAAAAAGATAGTAGTTATCCCCGAGCCCACTACCCTCGTGACAGGTTTAAACCTATAAAAGGGGAGCAGCCCGCCCACGACCTCGGCCTCCTCCGTTATGAAGAGCACCACATCGGGCTTCTTCCTCAGCAGCATGAGGGTCAAATAGACCCAGCCAAGCACGTACTGCGGAAGGGGGAGCCTCTTGACCCATCTCCTTCCAAGCAGGGGGATTCTCGTGACGCCGGCTTCGATAGCCCTATCGACCTCTCTATCCCCTTTGCCGTACGACGGCGCGAGAGCGGAGACGTCAAAGCCGCGCGCATGCAGACCCTTTACGAGCTTGTAGCTGGAGGTGGCGAGGCCCCCCAGAAACGGGGGGAACTCGTGGGTATAGACGAGGACGTTCATAGGCGGTCAGATACAGGTGTCGAGCAATACCTTTATAAAAGTAAGCGTAGCCTCGCATCGCTTGCTGGCGTTCCACTCCCCAATAGCTGTCTCGATATCTCCCGACACTCTCTTCCTGTCCGCAGGGCTCTGCACGTAAAGGACGCTGAACTTGCCTGTAAGACGCTCGGGTATGTACAGAAGGGCACTCTCCACCAGCCCCTCTGGAATGGGCATTCCGGGATAGCTCTCGAAGCGGTTGGTTATGTAGTTTTTGATGGTCTCTCTACTCATATGCTCGACTTCCCATCTTCGCGTTCACTCTTATATTACACTATTATTGTACGCATTGTTAGAAGCTCATATACACAACAAATCTCTCTAGCCAGCGGTATTGTAAACGTCTTTTCCACCCCTACGATAAGGAGCACACCGATAGTTCAATTCTCCCGCCGTTTGGGGTAAACTGCTTACTAATGTCACCCGTCCGATTTCGCGCGTCTATCCATTCTCCGGGGGTATAAGTGATGCAGGAATTCTTGAACCACCTAACACATTGGCTCGCCGGCTCGGGCGTGAGAATAGCCCTCATAATCATAGGCGCCCTAGCCGTAACATGGCTCGTAAACCTCTTGATTGAGAAAATGGGAAAGCTAAAATCGGGCGAAGAGGATTCAAGCCCTGAAAGCATCGAAACCCAAAAGAGGATACAAACCGTCTCCGGCCTATTCAGGAAAGTAGTGAAAGTAGCGGTCTACACCGTAGCGCTCATGATGATATTGGCCGAGCTCGGATTGAACATAACCCCTATCATCGCGGGGGCCGGCATAGTGGGACTCGCAGTGGGCTTCGGAGCGCAGAACCTGGTTAGGGACGTCATAAGCGGGCTCTTTCTTATTCTTGAGAATCAGGTCAGGGTCGGCGACGTGGCGAGGATAAACGGCACAGGCGGTCTGGTTGAAGAAATTAACTTGCGCACCATAGTGCTGAGGGATATAGAGGGCACGGTGCACGTGTTCCCAAACGGCACCATAGAGTCCCTTTCCAATATGTCTAAGGAATGGTCGCGCTTTGCAATAGACGTGGGGGTGGCTTATAAGGAAAACATAGACGAGGTGATGGAACTCTTGAAGAAAATAGGGGAAGGACTCGCCAAGGACGCCCGCTTCGGCGAGATGATCCTCGAGCCTCTCGAAGTCCTTGGGGTGGACGGTTTCGGCGGCTCCGAGGTGGTGATAAAGTGCGTGATGAAAACCGCGCCCGCAAAGCAGTGGGAGGTAGGAAGGGAGCTTAGGAGGAGGATAAAAAACACCTTCGACGAGAGGGGAATCGAGATACCCTTTCCCCACGTATCGCTCTACGTGGGTGAGGAGACGAAGCCGCTGCCGCTTTCCATCACCGGGGGGGATTCGGGGCTCGAATTAAACGGTATCTCAGAGCTCTCAAGTGCCATAAAAAGCTTAGCGGAGAAAAGGGGAAAGACGATTGAGGAGATATTGAGCGAGCTCGTCGCCAAGGCGTCGGATAAATAGAGAGGACATACTACACCCATTACCCACCCCAACAGCCCCCCCCCGCTTCCACCGCATTAGAATCAATACAAACTAGCAATTTTCACATATAGGTTATATCCTCTAAATATGGAGGCGCAGACTCTGGGCAATGCTTGGGTAACGCCTGGGCCATGCCCCATTTACGGAGCCTGAATCGTCATTAAGCGGGGCGCATATCAATGAATGAGAACAGCGAGCGTCAGTTGCTTGCCCTCTACCGCAGGCGCTACGGGAGCTTTATTTCCACCCTAACCAGGTACCTCGGAATCCCGCATCTCAAGCTGGCCGAGCGGGTCGTCGAGGACGCCTTCCTCAAAACAGTAGAGCGGTGGGGAAGGTACGTGCCCCCCGGCGGTGCCAGACGCGACCCGATAATGGAGATATGGAGTACATTGAACTCGCTTACTATCCAGATACTCAGTGGAGAAGGGTACGCGAGATACCAAAAGTACGAGGCCATGATAGAGAAAGATGGCGAGTGGAGCGCACCCACATTCTTCGTTCTCGAAGAGCAAAAGGACGACATGTTGAGGATGCTCTTTGCGTGTACCCACCCTGAGCTAGAGGAGGAAGATAGAGAGATATTGGTCGCGGCCGTGCTTTGCGGAATGAGCGCAGCCGAAATCAAGGCGGCATTCACCGAGCGCGGTACGAACCCCTCAGAAAGGGTAAAAAGGGCTAAAGACGCTCTTATAGCAGTCAATCCCCCATATAAAATCCCACAGGGCTGGAATAGCCTCGTGAGGCTGGACGAAGCCCTGCGGGTTCTCCACCGCATCTTCACAGAGGGCGGCAACCGCGGCCAGTGGCGCCGCGGCTGGGAGTGGATCCTGATAGAGCTCGTGACTCTTATAGGAGCCAGATCCGGGTTTGACACCCCCAAAGCCCACGCACTATGCGCGTTCATGCTCTTGAGCGCGGGGATGACCCCGTCCTCCCGTAAGAGTGGAATCGATCAAACCCCTCCATCCGAAGAGGAAAGGGCTTTGTGGGATAAGAGGCTCATATCCAAGGGACTTGAACACCTGCACCATTCCGCTCGCGGCACGGAGGTCACCATTTACCACCTCGAGGCGGGCATCTCGGCCTGTCACGCAATCTCAGAGAGCGTGGAAGCGACCGACTGGAAAAAGTTGGTTTCCCTTTACGACAGCTACCTAAACATAAACGACTCCACCGAGGTACAGTTTAACCGTTCGATTGCATTGGCAAGGCTTAAGGGGGCCCGTGAAGGCGTAGACGATTTAGTCGAACTCGTAGAGAAGGGAGGCTCAGGGGATCTCAAACTTCTCCACTCCTCCCTGGGCGATCTTTACATGAAGCTGGGGAAGTTTAAGGAAGCGCTCCACAACTACGGTGTCGCACTCGACTCGACCCGGTCAAAGGCTGACAGAAAAAGGATAGAGAAGAGGATTGACGGCTGTCTCAGAAAGATTGACATGACGAGCCGGTACCCGGCGGGAAGCACCTTTTAGAGAGCGGGAGAGATTACTGCTTTAGAACCCTGTTTATCATTCTTAAAAGCACTTCTGATGTGTAGGGTTTGGCCAGGAAAGCCTGTATGCCGTTCTCCCCCGAGCCCACAAGCTTTTCATTGTCTCGCAACCCGCTCATGCCGATAACCTTAACTCCGGGATCTATCCTGCGTAACGACCTGACCGTTGTGGGGCCGTCCATAATAGGCATCATCATATCCATAATGACCACCTTGACCCGCTCTCTCTCCACAGCGTAAAGGGCAAGCGCGTCCGGACCGTCGGGCGCTGTAATAACGGTGTAACCGGAGTTTTCCAACGTTATCTTGGTAATATGGCGAATTGAGTCTTCGTCATCTACAAGGAGAACAAGCTCGCCGTTGCCCCGGGGGACTTCCTCATTCTCCTCAGCCTGATAGTCCTCTTGTATATCCTCAGCGGCGGGGAGATATACCCTGAATGTAGTGCCCTTATCGACCTCGCTGTAGATGTTGATAAACCCCCCGTGCTTCTTTACAATCCCATACGCGGTTGCAAGACCAAGACCCGACCCCTTATCCGGATCCTTTGTGGAGAAATACGGATCAAACACCCTGTCCATTATCGATTCCGGGATCCCGCATCCCGTGTCAGACACGGTGATTATGGTGTACCTGCCCGGCTCGGCGTCGATGTTTATCCTCGCATATTTTTCATCAACATAGACATTTTCAGCCGTAATGGTCAACTTCCCCCCACTCGGCATAGCATCGCGGGCATTCAGGCACAGGTTCATGAAAACCTGATCAATCTGGGTAGGGTCCCCCGAGACCATCCAAGTATCAGCCGGCACGTCAACTTCCATCTGTATCGACTTGGGGAATGTTTCAAGCAACATTTTCTCAAGAGATGAAACTAGTTGTGGAATCCGGAGCACAACCTTTTGATATTCAAGGCCGCTTGCGTAGGATAGCACCTGATTAACGAGATTCGCCCCACGGTTGGCATTGGTCTGCAGTATGTCGATTACATTATTGCTGGTTTCATCCTTCAGGCTTGAGCGTAGTAGGTGCAGAGAGAGCATCATAGGCTGGAGCACGTTGTTAAGGTCATGGGCTATCCCGCTCGCCAGGTTCCCAATGCTCTCAAGCCGCTGCGCGCGGAGGAATTGCGACTCGAGCTTCTTCCTGTCGGTTATGTCGGTGTTAATAATAAGCATGGACTTCGGCTTACCGTCGCAGTCTCTGACCAGCGCCCAGCGGCTTTCAACGACAATAGCCCTGCCGTCCTTCGTGACCTGAGGGAGTTCCCCGCTCCATTCCCCCTCCTCAATGACGATGCGGCGCACCTCAAGGGGCTGCGGAGATATCTCCTTATGAGCGTTTTTTCCCATTACCTCTTCCCTAGTCCATCCGTAGAGATTCTCCGCCCCGGCATTCCAGAAGACGATATTTTGATTCATATCAAGCACTATAACCGCATCCGGCGACATCTCGATAAGGGCGGCCTGGTCTTTGAGCCTCTGCTCGTCTGATTTAACCGCGGTAATGTCCATAACGACCCCCTCGAATGCCACCGGATCGTCCGTAACGGGCGAGAAAACGCCTTGCCCCATCTCCAACACCCCTCGCTCTTCCCCACCGGCTGTACGGATGCGATAGGTGAGTTGAAACGGCTCCTTCTTGAGAAGCGCGCTCTCTATCTCCCCCCTCACGCACGCTACGTCCTCCGGGTGTATCAACTCCGCATAGGTGAGCTTGTCCCGCAACATGAAGTCCGCCGGCTCGTATCCGGTAAGAGACCTGCACCCCTCGCTCACGAACTCCATCGTGAGCCTCTTATCGTTGCGGCACCGGTATAACATAAGAGGCAGATCGCTCAAGAGAGGAATCGTAAGACCCTCGTGCGAACGCAAATCGGCTCCGGCCGTTCCCGCGGGCTCAGCGGCCACTACCCTCTCCACATTGCTCTCGCCTCGCTGAACAATTACATCATTTGCGTGTTCTCTATTAAACCCCTTATCCCTACTCATGATCTCAACACTAAGATCTCCTCCTGCCATCGCCGTATAGGCTATTGAGCTGGTTCAGGCAACGAGGTCACAATTGCGTTAAATCGTGGCTCATCATTAAACTTAATACAATTGTCTCATTCAAACAATAGGGTAATCATTGATACTTTACAGAATAACTCGGTGCTCGGGTTTAAAGAATCCGACAACACTCTATGACCTTGCCCACCAATAAACACGAGAAATGGCGAGGTAGAGCGCGAAGCATTGCTGATTTCTCATCGTACGCTATCCGATGTTCGGTGGCCAGATGTAAACCTAAGACTCAACTTTATATCTTGTATACTACCCTACTGTAATATTTGACTATTGACATTTAAAGGAAATCTCGAAATAATAGAATCAATGCCGAGCACGCTTTGCGGTTCGGACTAGAACCAAGTTCTCAGTCCACGGGAGGTATCAATACCCTGCTCCCCCCCGCTCGGCTAAATAGTTTTCACGGCCTTCGCGACCTTTTTCTTTCGGACTTGCGAATGACACTTCATGGTCAGCACTAAAGTTTTTTTGCTTCAATTTGGAGAGAACACTATATTTTCCAGTGCAAAGGTCAGCCAGCAGAGAGAATTGTTAATTCAGTCCGCAGCTTATATTAAAGCCGCTTAAGGGATTTAGTTCACATGCAAAAAACCGGTTCGCACACTTTAATTACCCTCGGAAAATATCCACATCCATTTAATTGCATCTTAACTCTATACAGCCGTCAGAAAAAGACCAGGGAGAGATTGAAATGAGAACAATGGGATATTTGATCTTAGCTTTAGCCGCGGCGGTTATAGTAGATTTTCAAACACCTAGCCTGGCGCAGGAAACTGAGTTATCCCCAGGATACGTAAAGGAAAACAAAAAGAACGACTCAAAGGTAAGCTCGCAGATAACAAAAGTGATTGAAAGGATGAACTCGATGGGGATGACGAGGGGCAAAGCAGAGCAGCGCAATCTATCCACCCTCTCAACACCTCTCGTTAAGGTCAATAGCTCCGGAATGGTAGAGGTATACATCTATCTCGACACACTTAACAGCACTAACCTGGCAATACTCAAGGGCCATGGGGTTCGGATAGAGATTACAAACGAGAAATACGCGATTGTGCAGGGGTGGATACCGGTTGGAGCAATAGAAGAAGTGGCCTCGCTGGGGTTCGTAATCAAGGTAAAGCCTCCGGGTTACGGGAAAATGCGGGCAGGCTCGGCAACTACTCAGGGAGACGCCGTCATGAACGCTCCAGACGTAAGAACCATGCTCGGGCTCGACGGCACGGGCGTAGGCATAGGCGTTATCTCCGATGGGGTTGACAGCCTCATAGTCTCTCAGGCCACCGGAGACCTCCCCGAAGGCATCATAATCGGAACCCCGGGAAGCGGTAACGAGGGGATAGCGATGCTGGAGATAATACACGACGTAGCCCCAGGCGCACAGCTCGCTTTCTCAGAAGGGTTCTCATCCAGTCTAGCGTTCGTAAATTCCATCAATTTCCTGGTTAACACTGCAGGGGTGGACATAATAGTGGATGACATCGGCTTTCTCTCTGAGCCTTATTTCGAGGATGGGATGGTCGCTCAAGAGGCAGCAGACGCAGTGGCGCAGGGAGTGGTCTTCGTCACCGCGGCGGGGAATGCAGCAGACGAGCACTACCAGGGGTTATACGTAGACACTGATCCATCGGTTAACAGAGCTCCCGGAGACCCGGGAGGATTGGTTTCGGACGACCACGATTTTGGACTTGCGGCCGGTCAGTCAAGCGATACGGGCTGGCGCTTTGCCGTACCCCCGTTCAGTACGGTCGTAGCAATCCTACAGTGGAACGACCCATTCGGAGCCTCCTCCAACGACTATGACCTTTTTCTCTCCAACGTAACCACAGGAGGCGTCGCGGAAGATAGCAGCACGACTATTCAAAACGGCGACGACGATCCCATGGAAACCGTAACGGCTTCCAATTCAACGCCCGACTTCGTTGAGTTCGCGCTCTTTGTCAATCGCTTCTCAGGGGATCCCAGGATACTCGAAATATATTTCATCGGGCCTGTAGTCATAGTGGAGAACCAATTCAACGTCCCAGGGGACAGCGTCTTCGGCCATGCCGCAGTTCCGGGGGTGCTAACCGTGGGAGCCGTACCCTGGTTTGACCCCGGCTTTGTCGAGGAATTCAGCTCTCAAGGCCCCGTGACCATATCCTTTCCCACACCGGAGCTGAGAGACAAGCCTGAGGTCGTCGCTCCAGACGGAGTCTCAATCAGCGGCGCCGGAGGGTTTACCACCACCTTCTTCGGCACGTCCGCATCGGCCGCCCATGCAGCCGCCGTACCGGCATTGATGCTCCAAGCAAACCCCTCGCTCACGCCCGCCCAGGTGGTGGAGGCAATAACCTCTACTGCAACGGCGATGAACTCCGGCACCGCATCCAGCCTTTTCAGCAAACCATTCCTGGCCGAGACCGCTCAATTAAACGACTCCTCAGGCTTTGGTCTTATAAACGCATTCGAAGCGGTAAAAGCGATAATCCCCTCGCCGTCGCCTTCACCATCACCATCACCATCGCCTTCGCCGACTCCAGCCAATTCCTCATCCATGCAGTCCAGCGGGGGCGGAAATAGTGGGGGCGGGGGCGGCTGCAGCCTCGCCGCCGCTCAAGGGACAACGCCACTTTCCTCCCTGCCGGCATACCTCCTCATCCCGCTTTTAATAGCACTGCGAATGGCGATAAGGGGAAGGGGCATAAGGGAAGGTAAGCATAAGCAAGCATATCGGGGATAAATAGCACCTAATCGGCGTTAGGAGGAGAGGGAGGAGAGGGAGGAGAGGGAGGAGAGGGAGGAGAGGGAGGCGATGGCCTCCATCGGAGGTCCGGTTTTCTGTTCGCCCTCGTTTCGTCAAGCCGCCTCACGGGGGTTGAGTGTGGCGCGCTCTTAAGAAGCTCCGGCGCAGTCTCAGCCTCTTGAGCAATCGCCAGCATCGCTTCGATGAACCCGTCGATACTATCCTTGGTCTCGGTCTCAGTGGGCTCTATCATCATCGCGTGACTCACTATAAGGGGGAAGTAGACGGTAGGGGCGTGAAAGCCGTAATCCGCCAAACGCTTTGCAATATCAATGGTGGCGACA
>Ga0114931_10005703_pt1 | contig 15400 bp, 11 predicted proteins | sample 2SBtaG_FD_89579 | JGI IMG/M metagenome (GOLD analysis project Ga0114931, IMG submission 89579) | Deep subsurface microbial communities from Kolumbo volcano to uncover new lineages of life (NeLLi) - 2SBTROV14_V59a metaG | ecosystem: Environmental > Aquatic > Marine > Volcanic | place: Kolumbo...
CCTTGCGCGAGGTGCGTATGGCGCTGCTGGAGGCGGACGTCGCCTTAGCGGTGGTGCGGGACTTCGTTGACCGTGTGCGGCAGCGGGCGATTGGCCAGGAAGTACTGCAGAGCCTGACGCCCGGGCAGGTACTGATCAAGATCGTCAAGGAAGAGTTGACGGCGGTTATGGGGGAATCCAGCGCGCCGCTGAACTTCAACGTGACGCCGCCGGCTATCATCCTGATGGCGGGTTTACAGGGGGCCGGGAAGACGACGACGGTAGCCAAACTGGCCCGCTGGCTACAGCAAACAGAGAAAAAATCAGTGCTGGTGGTGAGTGCCGATATCTATCGCCCCGCCGCCATCAAGCAGCTGGAAACCCTGGCGGCAGAAGTCGGGGCGACTTTTCATCCCAGTGACAGCTCACAGAAACCGGTGGCAATAGCCCGTGGCGCGGTGGATTATGCCCGCAAGCATTTTATCGATGTGGTCATTGTGGATACTGCCGGCCGCTTGCACATTGATGAAGCCATGATGGACGAGATCAAGATACTTCACCAGGCGCTGAATCCGGCAGAAACTCTGTTTGTGGTGGATAGCATGACCGGGCAGGATGCTGTCAATACTGCCCGGGTCTTCGGTGAGGCACTACCCCTGACTGGCGTGATTCTCACCAAGACCGATGGTGATGCTCGGGGTGGCGCCGCCCTGTCGGTGCGGCAGATCACCGGTAAGCCTATCAAGTTCATGGGAGTTGGTGAGAAAACTGCGGCGCTGGAAGTTTTTCATCCCGACCGTGTGGCTTCGCGTATCCTGGGGATGGGTGATGTGCTCAGTCTTATCGAAGAGGCCGAGCAGAAAATCGACCGCAAGAAAGCGGAAAAGATCGCCAAAAAACTCAAACGTGGCAAAGGGTTCAATCTGGAGGATTTTCTTGATCAGTTGCAGCAGATGCGCAATATGGGGGGTATCGGCAGCCTGCTGAGCAAGTTGCCGGGAATACCTCAGCTACCCCGGGAGGCAGTGAATCAGGTAGATGACAGGAGTTTTATTCACATGGAGGCGATGATCAACTCCATGACCATACAGGAGCGGCGCTTTCCGGAAGTGATCAAGGCTTCACGCAAGCGGCGCATTGCCGCCGGTGCCGGTGTTCAGGTTCAGGAGGTCAATCGTCTGCTGAAGCAATTTGCGCAGATGAAGAAAATGATGAAACAGATGTCCAAGGGCGGTATGTCAAAAATGATGCGCAGCCTCAAAGGCCAGCTGCCTTTCTAGCTGATTCTGAAATATTGTCTTGATTATCATATGGATAACTTCATCGCATAGGGCTGACAGCGCCATCGCGTGAAGTGAGGGCAAGCTGTACCGGGCGGCTTTTGTCATAAACCTTTCATTTTTGGAAAAATCGCGTAAAATGAAGCACTTTTTTGTGAGCAGCAGTAATCAACCAAGGGGTAAACAGAGTATATGGTAAGCATACGATTGGCCCGCGGCGGTGCCAAGAAGCGGCCGTTTTATCATGTTGTCGTGACCGACAGCCGCATGCCGCGTGATGGCCGCTTTATTGAGCGCATTGGCTTTTTCAACCCCATCGCTGAGGGGAAGGAAGAACGTTTGCGGCTGAATCAGGATCGGCTGAACTACTGGCTTGCACAAGGGGCGAAGGCCTCTTCACGCGTAGCCAGCCTGGTTAAGCAGGCTGCCGCCTGAGACGGCAACTTTTTTACGGGGCGTAAGGCAAGGGCTTGTGAGTGTTTGCCTGCCGGCAGTGGTGATGACTGCACGTGATGTAGAGGTGGTGGCCGGACGGATTTCAGGGGTCTATGGTATCAAGGGCTGGGTTAAGGTGTTTTCCTACACCCAGCCGCGGGAAAACATCCTCACTTATTCACCCTGGATATTGCGCCGGGGCACGGGCTGTCAGATGCTGCAGGTGTCTGAGGGCCGCCGTCAGGGGGCGGGCGTGGTTGCCCATCTCGAGGGTTATCATGACCGCGATGCTGCGCGCAGCCTGACGGGTGCAGAGATTGTGATCAATCGCAGCCAGTTGGCTGCGACCGGCGAGGGCGAGTATTACTGGGTCGATTTGATCGGGCTGCAGGTGCTGACGCTGGACGGTAAGTTGCTGGGCACGGTGGACCATCTGCTGGCCACCGGTGCCAATGATGTGCTGGTGGTGCAGGGCGAGCAGGAACGGCTGATCCCCTTTATTCAGGGTGATGTGGTGACCGACGTTGACCTGGAACAGGGCCTTATACGGGTCGATTGGGATCCGAGCTTTTAGCCAGGTGGCCGTGCGGATTGATGTGGTCACACTGTTTCCGCAGATGGTGGAGACGATCGCGGCCTATGGTGTGACCGGTCGGGCGGTGGAACGGTGCATTCTGCAGTTGGCCTGCTGGAATCCGCGCGATTATACGGTCGATCCATACCATACCGTGGATGACCGTCCCTTTGGTGGTGGTCCAGGGATGGTGATGATGTATCAACCCCTGCGGGACGCCATTCATGCGGCACGGCAGGCGCAGACAGGCACCGAGGCAAGAGTGATCTGTCTCAGCCCCCAGGGGCGGCGACTGGACCAGGCCTATGTCTGTGAACTGGCCAGGCGGCGGGAGCGTCTTATTCTGGTGGCCGGGCGCTATGAAGGCATCGATGAGCGCCTGATTGAGGCGGAGATCGACGAAGAGCTGTCCATCGGGGACTATGTCCTCAGTGGCGGCGAACTGGGTGCCCTGGTGGTGATCGATGCGGTGGCGCGCCAGCTGCCGGGTGTGTTGGGTCATGGGGATTCGGCGCGGGAGGATTCCTTTGCGGCGGGGCTGCTGGAATTCGGGCAGTATACCCGACCCCGGGAGATCGGTGGCAGGCCGGTGCCGGCGGTCCTGCTTAGCGGGGATCACCAGGTGATCCGTCTCTGGCGTGAGCAGCAGGCCCTGGGGAGAACCTGGTTGAAGCGGCCGGATCTGCTCGAAAGGATGGTATTGACAGCCCGGCAAAGACAGCTGCTGGATGAATTTATTGCTGAATACAACAGACAGCATAGTGACTAATAGCAATAGCGGGAGCAAAGCAATGAGTAAAATGATCAAGCTGATTGAAGAGGAACAGATGGACCGGGAGATCCCGGCTTTTGGTTCCGGTGATACGGTGGAGGTCAAGGTGAAGGTGAAGGAAGGGACACGCGAGCGTCTGCAGGCCTTTACCGGCGTGGTCATCGCCAAGCGTAACCGGGGTTTGAATTCAGCCTTTACGGTGCGCAAGATTTCCCATGGCGAGGGGGTGGAGCGGGTGTTTCAGACCTACAGTCCCGCCATTCATAGCATCAGCCTGAAACGTCGGGGCGATGTGCGCCGCGCCAAGCTTTATTATCTGCGTAATCTGCGTGGTAAGGCTGCCCGCATCAAAGAAAAACTCTGACAGGTCTGGGGGGGTGGCGGAGCGCCTGACGGCTGTCTTCAAGCCCCCTGCCGGTTTAGCCGGCATCGGCATTTTTAGCACCGGAGCGCAGCTGTGTGCCTTGAGATGGCTGCCCGCTGCAGAAAAAACCCCTGCTCTTGGAAGGACGGCGCCCGACCCCCTTGTTGACGAGATCTGTAGGCAGCTGACCGCCTACTTCGCTGATCCCCATTGGTGTTTTTCGCTGCCGCTGCAGTTGGTGGGCAGCACATTTCAGCGCCGTGTCTGGCAGGCATTGAGAAATATTCCTGTCGGTACCACCTGCAGTTATGGGGCGCTGGCGGCGCGCTTGCAGACTTCCCCGCGCGCCATTGGCGGCGCCTGTCGCTGTAATCCTGTTCCGATCGTTATTCCTTGCCACCGCGTGGTGTCCGCTAGCGGCCCGGGGGGCTATTGTGGCCGCACCCGGGGTGTGCTCTGGGACATCAAGCGCAGTTTGTTGGCCCATGAAGCCCCTGGCCAGGAGCAGCAATGAAGACGGTGGCTTCGTCGCCCAGTACCGAGTGCCAGCGCTTGCTGGAGCGCTTCCTGGATGCCTTGTGGGTGGAGCGGGGGCTGAGCAGCGCGACCCTGTCCGCCTATCGCAGCGATCTGCGGGGCCTGGCAGTCTGGCTGGCGCGTCGGGCGGTGAGCCTGCAGCATGCCGGTCGTGATGAATTGCTGGACTATCTGGCGGAACGGGTGGCCCATGGGGTTCGTGCCCGCACCTCGGCGCGCCTGGTTTCCAGTATGCGGCGCTTTTACCAGTATTTGGTGCGGGAAGGTCTGCGTCCTGATGATCCCAGCAGTCGCATCGATGCACCACAGCTGGGTCGCCCCCTGCCCGGCTCCTTGACGGAGCAGGAGGCTGAGCGTCTGCTGGAGGCTCCGGATGTGGACAGCGAACTCGGCCTGCGCGACCGCGCCATGCTGGAGCTGCTGTATGCCACCGGCCTGCGAGTCAGTGAACTGGTCGGTCTGGCGATAACCGGCATCAATCTGTTGCAGGGTGTCATTCGGGTGACCGGCAAGGGCGGCAAGGAACGCATTGTGCCCCTGGGGGAAGAGGCGCAGCATTGGCTGGAACGCTATCTGGATGAGACCCGGCCGGCCTTGCTTAAGGGGCGCCAGTGTGCTGCGGTCTTCGTCACCCGTCGGGGTGGGGCCATGAGTCGGCAGGCTTTCTGGTACCTGATCAGGCGCTATGCCCAGGCGATCCATATCACTGCACCCCTGTCGCCGCATACCCTGCGCCATGCCTTCGCCACTCATCTGCTCAATCATGGTGCGGATTTGCGGGTACTCCAGATGCTGCTGGGCCACAGTGATCTGTCTACCACCCAGATCTATACCCATGTGGCCACGAAGCGCCTTCAGGCGCTGCACGCGCGCCATCATCCCCGCGGTTGATGGCGCGTTGATGGGGATTTTGCAATCCTGTGCGCGGGCATGGGAGAATAACGCCGACACTTCGTCTTCAGCACAAATGATGAGAGACTTCATGAGAACCCTGATCGCCACCGTGTTTTTTTTCCTGTTGATTCTGGCGCCTCTGAGCGCGCCGCTCGCCGATGAACAGACGGCTGCCATTGAGAAGGTGCTGAGCCGGATTTTCCCCCGCCAGCATCCGGACACCATCGTGGCGGCGCCTGTTCCTGGCTTATATGAAGTGAGCTATGGCACTGAAATTTTTTATGTCACCGGGGATGGCCGCTTTCTGCTGCAGGGTGATCTGATCGATCTACAGTCCATCAACAATCTAACCGAGGAAAAGCGCTCGGTGGCGCGCAAGAAGATCATCGCCGCCATCGACCCTGCCACGGCGATTATTTTCAAACCCGGGAAGACCCGCTACGTCGTCAATGTATTTACCGATGTGGATTGCCCATACTGTCGTAAGATGCACAAGGAGATCGACGGTTATCTGCGCGAGGGTATCGAGATTCGTTATCTGGCCTATCCCCGCAGCGGTATTAATACGCCATCCTATTACAAGGCTGTGGCCGTGTGGTGTTCCCCTGATCGCAAGGCGGCGATGACCATGGCCAAATCAGGCGGCAGCGTGGAAGCCAAGGCCTGTAATGACCCGGTACGTGCCCATATGGCCAGGGCCAGGGAAATCGGTATTTCCGGTACGCCGACGCTGGTATTGCCGGATGGTAGCGTAATTGCGGGCTATATCAGCGCCAAACAGCTGCGGCGTGTTCTGGATGAACGTATCGGCAAGCAGCAAGGCTGATGGTCCTGGCAGAGTGATTGCCGTCAGGCATCCAGCTGATTTTTTTAGAATGCATGGCCGAATGCATCATGAAAGATAGCTGAGCCCGTACCTACAGGGTGGATGAAGAGCCTAATGTTTTGATTCCACAATGGAGTCAAAAAATCCTAGTTTCACCCTCAGGTTAAGCAAGTATTCTTTGAACCGCTCTGGAATCGATATATCGATACATGCTATCAGTCTTGCCGAGACATTGCCGCTGGGACTAAGTCGACACCAGTGGTGAGGTGAAGCGGCAATACAGTCAGAAAGACCTGGAATGGCTGGTGATGGCCGTTCTTAGTACCAGCTTAGTCCGCCACCGGTCTGATACTCCGTTACTCGCGTTTCAAAAAAGTTCTTTTCCTTGCGAATGTTGGATTGCTCATCCAGCCAGGGCAGGGCGCATTGTGCGCCGGGGAAGGGCTCGTCGAAATTGAGCTGGCGGGCGCGGCGGTTGGCGATGAAACGGAATTGTTCAATATGGCCTTCGGCGTTGTAGCCGAGGATGGGGTCTCGCAGGATATGCTGGGCGTAGGCGGCTTCGGCGGCCTCAGCCTCGTCCCACATTTGTTGCAGTGCCTCGGGATCGGGGGCGCTATTTTCTTCCTGTATCAGTTGCTTGACGGTGCGAATGCCGAATCCGCAGTGCATCACTTCGTCACGCATGATGTATTGCAACTGCTCGGATGTGCCTTTCATCAGGCCGCGGCGTTGCAGGGCAAAAATGGGGCTGAAGCCATTGAAGAACCAGCAACCCTCGAACACGGCAGCAAAGAAAATATACGACATCAGGAATTCCTGCAGGTCATCGCAATTGGTTAAATCCATGTCTGAACGCAGCACGGAATCCAGACGTCGATTGGCAATTTTTATTTTTCCGTAAATCTCCGGCACCACGCGATAACGGTTGTAAATTTCACCCTGGTCGAGGCCGATAGTTTCGATGCAGTGCTGATAAGTCCAGGTATGCAGGGCCTCTTCGTACACCTGGCGTGCCTGATAAATCTGCAATTCCGGGGCGCTCATTTTCTCCATCACAGCCAGACCGACATTGCGCATGGCGAGGATGTCTGAGGTGGTCAGATAGGCCAGCACATTTTCGTAAACGTGACGTTCGTTATCATTGAGTTTGTGATGATAATCCAGCACGTCCTGTCCCATGTTGATGTCCAGTGGCGTCCAGTGATTCTTGTTGGCGTTGAGAAAATAATTCCAAGCCCAGGGATATTTGAATGGCGCCAGCTGATTGATGTCGGCCAGGCCGTTGACTACGCGCTTGTCTTCGGCGCGCACGGGGGGCAGTTTGCGGATGTCCTCTGGGGCATCTTGCAGGTCAATGTCATCAAGTATGGCCTGCGTGACGGGCTCCAGGGCTTCTGTTTCTGCCTGGCTTGTCGCTTTGGGCGCTGGGGTTGTTTTCGGCTTGGTGTTTTGTGTCTGTAGTGGGTCGTCCCAGTTCAACATGATGTTTTCCTTTTTTCCTATCGTAGGGTGGGTATTATCCACCGGTGTTTTCCGTCTGGCTTGTGGTGGGCAGTGCCCACCCTATGGTCGTGCCCTGCAATTACTGGCAGGCTTCGCAGTCCGGGTTTTCGATGGAACAGACCTTGGGCGCGTCGTCGCTGATCGCATGTGCGGCACTCTTTTCAACGTGGGTGGCGCCCAGGGTGCGCAGGTAGTAGGTGGTCTTCAGTCCGCGCACCCAGGCCAGTTTGTAGAGGCTGTCCAGTGCCTTGCCGTCGGGTTCGGCCAGATACAGGTTCAACGACTGCGCCTGATCCAGCCATTTCTGGCGACGGCTGGCGGCCTCGATCAGCCAGCGCGAATCAATTTCGAAGGCGGTGGCGTATTTCTGTTTGAGGATTTCGGGAATGCGTTCGATGCTGCCCACGGAGCCGTCGAAATATTTCAGGTCGTTGACCATCACTTCATCCCACAAATCCAGTGCCTTCAGATCATTGACCAGGTAGGGATTGACAACAGTAAACTCGCCGGACAGGTTCGATTTGACGAATAGGTTTTGATACGTGGGCTCGATGGATTGCGACACGCCGCAAATATTGGAAATGGTCGCAGTCGGTGCAATGGCCATACAATTCGAGTTACGCATACCGACCTGGGTGACGCGCTGGCGCAGGCTGTCCCAGTCCAAGGTGCTGGTTTCGTCCACATCGACAAAGCGGCCACGTTCCTGTCTGAGTTTGTTGAGTGAGTCGTAGGGCAGAATGCCCTGACTCCACAGTGAACCCTCGAAGCTCGAATAGCGGCCGCGTTCTTCGGCCAGGTTGGTCGAGGCTGCAATGGTGAACCAGGATACGGCCTCCATGGATTCGTCGGCAAAGTTTACCGCCTCTGCCGAGGCGTAGGGCAGGTCGAGCTTGTACAGTGAATCCTGAAAACCCATAATGCCGAGGCCGACAGGACGGTGGCGCAGGTTGGAATTGCGCGCCTGCGGAACAGCGTAATAATTGTATTCGATGACGTTGTCCAGCATGCGCATGGCGGTGTTGATGGTGTGTTGCAGCTTGTCTGTGTCGAGCCCCTTTTTCGTAACGTGTGCCGCCATGTTGACGGAACCCAGGTTGCACACGGCGATTTCTTTTTTCGAGGTGTGCAGGGTGATTTCTGTACACAGATTTGAGCTGTGCACCACGCCGACGTGCTGGTTGGTATAGCGAATATTGCAGGGATCTTTGAATGTGATCCACGGGTGGCCGGTTTCAAAAATCTGTCCCAGCATCTTGCGCCAGAGGGTTACGGCAGACAGACGTTTGTATAGTTTGATCTCGCCGCGATCCGCCATGGTCTCAAAGCTTTCATATTTTTCGCGGAAGGCCTGTCCGGTAAGATCGTGCAGGTCGGCGGTTTCGTTGGGAGAAAACAGCGTCCACTCGGCGTCGTCGGCGACGCGTTCCATGAACAGGTCGGGCACCCAGTTGGCGGTGTTCATGTCGTGGGTGCGGCGGCGCTCGTCACCGGTGTTTTTGCGTAGTTCAAGAAATTCTTCTATGTCGATGTGCCAGGTTTCCAGATAGGCGCACACCGCGCCCTTGCGTTTGCCACCCTGATTGACCGCCACGGCGGTATCGTTGGCCACTTTCAAAAAGGGCACAACGCCCTGCGATTCGCCATTGGTAGCTTTGATATGTGAACCGAGACCACGCACGGGCGTCCAGTCGTTACCCAGGCCGCCGGAAAATTTCGACAGCAGGGCGTTGTCTTTGATGGCGTTGTAAATACCTTCCAGCGCATCCGGCACGGTGGTGAGATAACACGATGACAGCTGCGGGCGCAGAGTACCGGAATTGAACAGGGTGGGCGTCGAACACATGAAATCAAACGATGACAGCAATTCATAAAATTCAATGGCACGCGCTTCGCGGTCGATTTCGTTGATGGCCAGACCCATGGCAACGCGCATGAAAAATGCCTGTGGCAATTCCAGGCGCTGGTTGTCGTTGTGGATGAAATAACGGTCGTAGAGGGTTTTCAGGCCAAGATAGGTGAACTGCAAATCGCGCTCGGGGCGAATGCCCTGTCCCAATCTGGCGAGATCAAAACGCGCCAATTCGGGGTCGAGTAATTCCAGATCAATGGCGGTATGCACGTAATCGGCAAAATAGGCGCTGTACTGTTCGCCCATGGCTTGCTGATTGATGGGCGGCAGCGGCGACTTGTGTAAAAAGCGCAGGGCTTCCTGCCGCATGGCGTCCAGCAGCAGGCGGGCAGATACGGCGGAGTAATTAGGCTCGCGTTCGATCAATGCGCGGGCGCTCATCACCAGTGCGGTGGCGACGTCAGCTTCATTGATGCCGTCGAACAGATTGCGCAGGGCATCGCGGAGAATCAGTTCGGCATCCACGTCAGTGAGTCCGACGCAGGCCTCGTCGATGGTGCTTTTGAGTTGCACCATGTCCAGTGGCTGACGAGTGCCATCGAGACGGGTAACGTGAATTAGCGGTTCATTACTGGCAACGGAGGATTTACTGCGTTGACGCGCGTGTTCTTCACGATACAGCACGTAGGCGCGGGCAATCTTGTGGTAGCCGTTGCGCATCAGTGCCAGTTCGACCTGATCCTGAATATCTTCGATGTGCACGGTGCCGTCGTCGGGCAGGCGGCGAAACAGGCCGTCGCTGATCTGCTGCGTGAGCTGCGCGGCAATGTCGCGGATGCGGTGCGAATCGGCGGCCTTGTTGCCTTCCACGGCGAGAAAGGCCTTGGTGACGGCGATCTGAATTTTTGAGGCATCGAAGCTGGTCAGCTGACCGTTGCGGCGGATAACTTGAGAGTGCGCGTAATCGCGCGGCTTGTCGGGGTATGTTTCTGGGGATAAACTCGCAGAAAAATCGGTAGTCTGCGTGGCAGCAGCTAATGGCGCGTTAGTATGCATGGTGGCCCTCGTGAGTGAAATAAACAGAGGGGCCAAACGCAGGGCAGGAGAGAGGGCGGCAGTCGTGGTAATGTGGGTCGAAGAAAAAAGGGCAACCCCGCCACAAGACATGTGCGCTCAACCTATGACCTTGACGCGAGGCCCGGTTAACGAATGCGCACGATGACGTGCCCATTCATCGCTCCGGTCAGGTATTCGGACTAAGGGGCGCAGGCGCTGGTCGTTGCCAGACCCACCTACGGCTACGGCTTCCTATCCTGCTTGGACAGTGCCTGTGGATTGCCACCTGTAGCCTTCGTTCCCCCATACCGCTGCGCGACAGTCCCGGATTCACACCGGGTTCCCTGTTTGTGCAATCACACTACAAAGTACTATATGTAGTGTTTGCGCCGGAACTGATCCACAGGATAGCGGAGTGCTTGCCGATTTTCAAGAGACGAATAGAAATATTTATTGCATCGCTGCGCGCCCCAGGGCGATAAAGCCTTGCGCATAGGCGAGTTCGCTTTCTGCCCTTCGCATCGCCGCATGCAGGGTGCCGTGCATGCCATGCTTGCCCAGTGGGCGAGTGGTCAGGCGGTTGTGGCTCATGGACTCTTTCAGCACCCAGTCTGGCAGAACGGCGACGCCTTTCAGTGTAGTTACCAGCAGCAAAATGATGGCGGTGAGTTCGGCCTGCCGCACCTGTTTTGGCTCCACATTGGCTGGTTGCAGAAAGCGTGAAAACACGTCAAGGCGTTTGCGACCCACCGGATAGGTCACCAGGGTTTGGTCAGCAAGATCCGCGGGGCGGATGAAATCTTTGCGGCTTAGCGGATGGTCGTGGGCGAGAGCGAGTTGTGCCTCGTAGTCGAACAGTGGCTCGAAACTGAGGTCTTTGTAGGGCTGTGGGTTAGAGCTGATGACCAGATCCACTTCGCCCTTTTGCAGGGCGGCAATAGGTTCGAAACTGAGGCCGAGGCGAATGTCTATTTCCACCTCGGGCCACTGTTGACGGTACTGATCGAGCACCGGAATCAGCCATTCGAAGCAGGCATGGCATTCGATGGCGATAAACAAACGGCCGCTGTCTCCGCGGGCGTGACGGCGTAGTTGTCGGTCGGTGGCGTCGATTTCCGGCAGGACTTTCTGTGCCAGATTCAACAGGTTGAGCCCTGCCGGTGTCAAGCTCAGCGGCCTGGTGCTGCGCAGGAACAGCGGCGTTTCGTAGTAGTTTTCCAATGCCTTGATCTGATGCGAGAGCGCCGACTGCGTCAAGTGCAGGTGTTCGGCGGCGCGTCCCAGACTGCCGTGTAACTGTATGGCCTGCAGGCTGCGCAGGTGGCGGACTTCGAGAATCATATTAGATACGCTCATGTTAATTATGAGAATAATGAAGTTTACTCACATATTGCTCTGCTTCAAACTCCGTGGCAACAAAATACAGTAGACAGGAGTACGACATGACCACCATTCACAACCTCGGTTTCCCCCGTATCGGCGCCCAGCGTGAACTGAAGAAAGCATTGGAGAGCTATTGGCGCAAAGAGATTGATCGCGATGAACTATTTAATGTTGGTCGTGAATTGCGTCAGCGTCATTGGCAGCTTCAGGCGGAAGCAGGGGTGCGGTGGATGCCGGTAGGGGATTTCTCTTATTACGATCAGGTGCTGGATTTGTCAGTCTTACTGGGTGTGGTTCCTGCGCGCTTTCAGGACGACAGCCACTTTGATATCGACACCTACTTTCGCATGGCGCGTGGCCGTGCACCGACGGGCGAACCCGTAGCGGCCTGTGAAATGACCAAGTGGTTCGACACCAACTATCACTACACAGTGCCGGAATTCGTCGCTGGCCAGCGTTTTACCCTGAGTAGCAATAAGTTGTTCGATGAAGTGGAAGAGGCTATCAGCCTGGGGTACAAGGCTAAGCCCGTACTGCTGGGACCATTGAGCTATTTGTGGTTGGGCAAGGTAAAAGGAGAGAGCTTCGACAAGCTAGATATGATCGAAGACCTGCTGCTAGCCTACAGTGAAATTCTCACCAGACTGAAGGCGCAGGGCGTAGCGTGGTTGAAACTTGACGAGCCGATTCTGGCGCTGGATCTGCCAGTGGAATGGCAGCAGGCCTTTGGATCGGTATACACTCGCTTGCAGGTCAGTGGCCTGAACAAATTGCTGGCCACTTATTTTGGCGCGCTGAGAGACAACCTGAAACTGGCCTGTACCCTGCCCGTGGAAGGCCTGCACATCGATGCCGTGCGAGCCGCCGATGAAATCGATACCGTGCTGTCGTGGCTGCCATCGTACAAGGTGCTGTCGGTGGGTATTCTCGATGGCCGCAATATCTGGCGCGCCGATCTGGATGCCGTGCTCGACACTTTGCGTCCGATACAGGTACGCATCGGCGAACGCCTGTGGATTGCGCCGTCCTGTTCGCTGCTGCATGTGCCGGTGGATCTCAAGCAGGAAGAAAAACTGGGTGTCGACATTCGCCGCTGGTTGGCCTATGCGGTGCAAAAACTGGCCGAGCTTGGCACCCTGAAAACCGCACTGGATCATGGCGAAGATGACTGTGCTGAGGTACTGATGGCCGCTCGGCTGGCCAATGAGGCTCAGCGTAGTTCTTCGCGCATTCACAAACCGGCCATCAAGCAGGCTTGTGCCGATATTAGCCCGGCCATGACCCAGCGCCAGCATGATTTCAAAACACGCAGACACCAACAACAGGCGCGTTTGAATCTACCATTATTTCCAACCACCACGATCGGCTCTTTTCCACAGACGGCAGAAATTCGCCAAACGCGGCGCAAGTTCAAAGCTGGACAATTATCAGATTGTGAATACCAGGCGTTAATGGAAAATGAGATCAAGCTGGTGATTGAAAGGCAGGAAGAGATTGGCCTGGACGTGCTGGTACACGGCGAGCCGGAACGTAATGACATGGTGGAGTATTTCGGCGAGCTGCTGGACGGCTTTGCCTTTAGCCAATATGGCTGGGTGCAGTCCTATGGCTCGCGCTGTGTGAAACCACCGATTATTTTTGGCGACGTAAGTCGTCCAAAGCCCATGACCGTGGCCTGGAGTCGCTATGCGCAGTCGTGCACGAAAAGGCTCATGAAGGGCATGTTGACCGGGCCGGTGACCATTTTGAATTGGTCATTTGTGCGTGACGATCAACCGCGCCCAGAGACCTGCCGGCAACTGGCGCTGGCGCTGCGTGACGAAGTCTGTGATCTGGAAAAAGCGGGCATCAAAATCATTCAAATCGATGAAGCGGCGTTGCGCGAAGGTCTGCCGTTGCGCAAGGGTGATTGGCAGCACTATCTCGACTGGGCGGTAAATGCGTTCAGAATTACCGCCACCGGTGTCGCGGATGAAACACAGATTCATACCCACATGTGTTATTCCGAGTTTAATGACATCATAGCGGCCATTGCCGCGATGGATGCTGACGTCATTACAATCGAGACCTCACGTTCAGACATGGAATTGCTCGAAGCCTTCGAGGATTTCGATTACCCCAATGATATCGGTCCGGGTGTTTATGACATTCATAGTCCCAATGTGCCGACGGTCGACAGTATCGTCGACTTGCTGAACAAGGCGCTGGAACACATCCCGGCCCAACGTTTATGGGTTAATCCGGACTGTGGTCTGAAGACCCGTGTCTGGCTTGAAGTAGAAAGGGCATTGGTGAATCTGGTGAAGGCGGCTGTGCAGTTGCGAAACGAGCATGCACAGGAAAAAGCTGTATAAAGGCGAACACTGTTTGGATATCGGCAGGCAGCATGGCTGATTTTTCTGCCGAAGTGATTGCCGTCAGGTATCCATCTGCAGTTCATAGAAGGTGGCACAGACGGTAAACAACAGACCGATGCGTAACGGGCGCTCAGGCCAGAGCTTGCGCACCCCCTGACGATAGCACTGCATCTGCTGCTTATAGGGGACAGCCAGGCTTGCCAGATTCTCCGGTCTGGCCTGGGCCTGGGTTTTATAGTCCACCACGATCACGGCATCCTCGGCAAACACCAGGCGGTCGATGAGCCCGTTAACGGTTTGTTCGCCCTGTATGTAAATGAGCGGGACTTCATTGGCTGCCCACTGATAGCAGGCGGGGTCGAACAGGCTGCCGAGCTGTGGATGATCGATCACTTTCCGTGCCTCTCGCCAACAGTCCTGCAGCATTTCCTCTCCAAATTCTGCACCGCTATCAGCAGCGATGGCGGTCAGCAGTTGCTCAGTCGGCAAGCGCTTTTCCTCACGGGTGAGCAGGTCCAGCAGACGGTGTATCAGAATGCCGCGGGTGACCGCATCCTGATCCTGATGAATGATGTCGCCAGATCGCCTGGTGGTTTCTCCCTCCGCTGTCTGAGGGCGCTGTACGCGACGGCTGGGACTGATTTCCCCCCTGGAGGGGCGGAGGCTGGACAGTGGTCGCGACAGCCGGGGATCCGGGGCTTCGGTGATGACGGGTGTCACTGATGGGGGTGAGTTTGCCGGTGCCGGGTGATCTCCGCTTTCCAGGATATAAGTCTGCTCGCCGATGGCTCCGGGAAGCTCAAGACGCCTGGCCATGGCGCCGTACCAGCCGAGATCATCGCCCCGGGTCGGGGCGCAGCCAGTGATGAGCAGCCATTGTCGCGCCCGGGTCAGGGCGACGTACAGCAGGTTGGCTGCCTCCCGGCGGTCTTCCTGGATATTGGCCTCATAGAGCCGCCGCGTTGCGGCGTCCAGTTCGGCCGCCTTGCCGCTGAGAATAAAGTCGCCGGGACGGTCGTGATCATTGGGCCAGTTGATCAGCGGCTGATAGGCGCGTCGGCGTGGCTGAGCACGCGTCGCGTCGGCGAGAAACACGACCGGCGCTTCCAGTCCCTTGGCGGCATGGATGGTCATGAGGCGGACGCCACCATTGTGGTCCAGGGCCGGTGCCTCTTCCAGGGTGTCCTGGTCGTGTTGCTGCAGGTCGCGGATGCGCTGCAGAAAATGCGCCAGGCTGGGATAGCGACCGCTGTCGATTTCCAGCGCCAGCTCGATGAAGCGGGTCAAATTGGCCTGGCTGCGTGGCTGTAGCGGCGGTGGAAATGCCTGCCGGTAGCGCTGCAGGACATCGGCTTCGCAGTAGATGCGGTCCAGCAGGTCATGCACGGGCAGCTGGCCCGCCAGGGCGCGCCAGTTTTCCAGCAGGCGCCCAGCGCGGCCGAGCGCGCTGTCGGGCGCCTGCCCGGGACACAGCTCGGTCAAGGCCTCATACCAGGGGAGGGCGCCATCGTTTTTGCCTCCGGCCCGTTGTGCCAGGCTGACCAGATCCTCATCGCTGCAGACGAAAAGCGGGGAACGCAGCACC
>Ga0114931_10005704_pt1 | contig 15399 bp, 12 predicted proteins | sample 2SBtaG_FD_89579 | JGI IMG/M metagenome (GOLD analysis project Ga0114931, IMG submission 89579) | Deep subsurface microbial communities from Kolumbo volcano to uncover new lineages of life (NeLLi) - 2SBTROV14_V59a metaG | ecosystem: Environmental > Aquatic > Marine > Volcanic | place: Kolumbo...
TCATTGGCTGCGCGTCATTGGGTCATTTGTCATATTAGCATCATCCGCCGGGTTTGCGATAATTTTTTATAATGATGGCGATGGATTTCTTCACTATCTTTATCTCGCATTTATCAAACAAAAGGCTTGATGCAAAACGTCATCCAACAATTAATTCACAACAACCGAATCACTCAAACACTCAAACACTCAAGCACTCAAGCACTCAAACACTCATGCAATATTCGGAAACTGAAATTTATCGGCATATTTTTGTTTGAAATGCGCATTTACGCCGGCGTGTTCCGGCAGCCGCAGGTGCGGATCGCGCGCCACAATCGCAAAAGCGTCCTGCCGGGCGACGGGCACGATTTTCTGATCCGTCACCAAATTGGCGTATTTCAAATCCGGCAAACCGTGCTGGCGGGTGCCGAAAAATTCTCCGCTGCCGCGCAGCCGCAAATCTTCTTCGGCAATCTCAAAACCGTCGTTGGTGCGGGTCATCACCGCCATGCGATCCTGCGCCACTTCATTAATTTCCTTCGGCGTTACCAAAATGCAATACGATTGTTGCGAACCGCGCCCTACTCTGCCGCGCAATTGATGCAGCTGACTCAGACCGAATCGTTCGGCGTGTTCAATCATCATCAACGTGGCGTTGGGCACATCCACGCCTACTTCGATCACCGTGGTGGCAATTAGCGCATCGATTTTCCCGGACGTGAAATCATTCATAATTTTCTCTTTTTCCGCCGCTTTCAAACGCCCGTGCAGCAACGCCAGCTTAAATTCAGGAAAAACATCCGCTTGAAAATGCGCGTGCGCCTCGCTGGCCGCTTTTAAATCCAGCTTTTCCGATTCTTCAATCAGCGGGTAAACGATATACGCCTGCTCACCGGATTCAAAGCGTTTGCGAATGAAATCATAGATCAGCGGCAACCGGTCTTCGGTGCGCCAAAAGGTTTTGATTTCCTGCCGGCCCGGGGGCATTTCGTCGATCACGGAAACGTCTAAATCGCCGTAAATAGTCAGCGCCAGGGTGCGGGGAATGGGCGTTGCGGTCATTACCAGCACATGCGGGGTTTTCTCGCTTTTATCGATCAACACGCCGCGTTGCAGCACGCCGAAACGATGCTGCTCGTCGATCACCACCATGCCCAGGTTTGCGAAATCGACTTTTTCCTGAATCAGCGCATGGGTGCCGATCACCAAATCCACATCGCCCCGGGCAATGCGCCGCTGCACTGCTTTTTTCTCCTTCGCGCCCAGGCTGCCGATCAATAAATTGATGCGTATGCCGCTGTTTTTCAGCAGGTTGCGAATGTTAAAAAAATGCTGCTGCGCCAAAATTTCCGTCGGCGCCATCAGCGCGGCCTGGTATCCGCCAGAAATTGCCAAATGCATGGCCAGCAGCGCCACCACGGTTTTTCCGCAACCGACGTCACCCTGCATCAGCCGGTTCATGGGACTTCCGCTCTGCAAATCGCCGCGAATTTCCGAAAGCACGCGTTTTTGCGCGCCGGTCAGGGCAAAAGGCAGCGAATGTTGCAACTGTGCAAACGCCGTTTCATTCGCTTCAATCGGCAAACCGAGCACCGGTAGTTGATAAAAATGTTTGCGCAGCGCCATCAGCAATTGCAGGTAAAACAGTTCCTCATATTTGAAACGCCGCTGCACCTGTTGCAGCATTTCCGGCGAATCCGGGAAATGCATTTGCCGGTAAGCATCTTTGCGAGAAATCAGCCGATACTGTTTGATGAGCTGCGCCGGGAGGGTTTCGGGAATGTCTCCGCCGTAGCGTTGCAGCGCCAAAAAGAGGATTTTTCGCAGCACGTAATTGCTGATCCAGGCTTTTTTCAAATTCGCCGTGGAAGGATAGAGCGGGATCAATTGCCCGGTGTTGAGCTGCTCGCGTTTATCATTAATAATGTCGTAATCGGGATGCACCATTTGCCAGTTTCGGTAGCGGACAGCCTTGCCGCTAAAGGCAACGGTTTGTCCTTCCTGAAACACCTTGTCAAAATAACTTGCCTGGTTGAACCACACCCCTTCCAAAATGCCGGTATCGTCATGGATGCGCACGATCAACCGGCGTTTGCCTCGCTTAATTGTCTGTTTTTTCAGCACTTCACCGATCACGGTTACCACTTCGTCAACTTCCAGCTCGCGTATTTTTCGCATCGCGCGGCGATCCAAATAGCGACGCGGGCAGAATTCCAGCAGATCGTACAGCGTTTCAATCCCGACGGTTTTCAATGCCTCCGCACGGTTGGGGCCGACGCCTTTTAGAAACGTCACTTCAATTGTCATGAGATTATTTTGCATGTGAGGCGGGGTCATTTTACCGCTGCATTTTGTCAAAAAAAACGATTGTTAAACAAAAGTCAGGACAAAATCGTGATTTTTAAATCTGTATATTTTTGAATTTTTTGAAAATCACGTTTATTGTATGTGATCAACTCATCACAGTATTCTTCAGCAAGTGCAGTGTGAATACAGTCATTGATATTCTTAAATCCAATTTCATACGCCAAGTCGGATGCTCGTACAAACGTGTTTACGGCAAAAAAATGAGTTGCAAAATAAAGCAAGTTCAAAATATTATGTCTGATGAAATCTCTGTTAAAGCCCAGTTTCGCTAAAACAAAACCCGTCTCTTGTATCGCTAATGTAGAAATATAGCACTTATTTTCAAAAATCGCCTCAGCAATTTGGGATACGGATACATCATGTTTAGATTTATCTTGAATGATTAAAGAGTGAACAAGAATGTCGGTATCAAAATAAATCATTATTATTGACCTCGTTCGCCAGTTCAGATATATCAATTTCAGGATCAACGGTCAGATCAAATTGTTGATTATATTCAATTAAGTTATTAAATAACTTGAGCTTCTCTTCCGGGGTCATTTTGTCTTTTCGAATGATGCTGAGAATTAACTTTTCCACATATTGATCCGGCGACAGTCCTTTTCGATTTCGCAAATATTTTTCTACTTCGCGATTCTTTATTTTAATTGCTAACATCATTAAACCTCTAAAATATTTTAACAACAACCCTTGTTATACGCAGCTTTCTGCGCATCTTCGCGGTTAAACTCAAGCGCTTCCGCAAGGGTAACCTTTAATGTCTCTACCAACGCCTCACGGGTCGCCTCCTGGCAATTAACGCCTGGCACCTCTTCAAATTCAGCCAATCCACCAATTGCCGCTTTTTTTGATAATCGCTGTAAATTCGTTATGCATTTCCGAATCTCTTTTCTATCTCTTGTTGACTTAATGTCCCTTCTTTTTCTGCCCGCTCGATTCCCCGTTGAATTTTCTCAACCACGTATAAATGATATTGAATATCTTCAAACGAACAATCATCCGGAAGCTTGTTAAGCAAGGCTTTGACTTCATCTTTTGCTGTGTTCATTGTTGTTCCATTTTTTATCGTTCCAAAAAGCCCAGCATTCTGAACAGCTTAATATTTACTTCTTCCATTCGTTCTTTACTTAACCTTCCAATTCTTCGCGCAAGATCAACTTTTTGAATCGTTCGGATAATTCCAACTAATAGTTTGGAATCCTGTCTTAATCCAGCCTCTTTAGCAGGAATTAAAATATCTTGTTTGTAAACCCGATTCAATTTTTTGGTACTAATGGGTGCAACGATAACAAGTGGATACTGCTGATTGAAGTTGTCTTCATCATCTTGTAGAATGAGAACAGGTCTTTCTTTCTCGACTAATTTTTTGCCTTCATGGGGAAACTCAAAAAATTTAGCAATATAGACCTCTCCCCGCCGGATTTTTTTAGGCGCCAATTTTCAGTACCTTTTATGAATTTCTTGGGAAGGTTTCGTTATAAACTGATATTAATTCCTCAGCATATTCTTCATCGGGAGATTCGCCAAATTTAAAGGATTTTGAAAGCTGAACGTATTTTTCTTTGGTATTGTTGATCAACTCTTTTTCGCTTTCAGGCAATTCGTCTTCAAGAAAAGTAATAATAACCATTGAATTAGCTTTTTGGTCAACTTTTTTTAACGGTACAATAACATTACCGTCATAAATTCCTTTAACGGATAGCATCTTGTTTACCTCTTATAAACAGCCGGTTTTTTTACGTTTTAATAAATTCGTAAATGAGACGAATAAATGATTTAATACAATTGTCTCAGTAAGATATTCCCATTTTTCGGAGATGTCAACAAGAAAGCTGTTTACACAAAGCGGTTTTACGAAAGCAGGGATGCGAATGTGGGAATTACCGCAAAACCTGCTCTCGTTCAATCACGCCATCCAGCAGATAAATGATGCGATGCGCCCGTTCCGCAAACATTTCGTCGTGGGTGACGATCACAAATGTCTGCCCGTAGCGTTGATTTAATTCCATGATCAGGTCGAACAACGCCCGGCTGTTTTTGCGATCCAAATCGCCGGTGGGTTCATCCGCCATGATCAAACGCGGGCCATTCATAAATGCCCGGGCAATGGCCACACGTTGCTGCTCGCCGCCGGAAAGCTGGTTCGGCTTGTGATAAAGGCGATGCTGTAAACCCACATCCGTCAACAACTTACGGGCATGCGCTTCATCGTCGCTCCAGTTGTTTCCCTTGATCATCCGCGGCATCATCACATTTTCCAGCGCGGTAAATTCGGGCATCAGGTAATGAAATTGAAAAATAAAGCCGATATGTTCGTTGCGAAAACGCGCCAGTTTTTGCTCTTGAAATTTGGAAACTTCTTCCCCGTTGATCAATAATCTCCCGCTGGTCGGCTGATCCAGCGTTCCCATCAGGTTCAGCAGCGTGCTTTTGCCCACGCCGGAGGGGCCCATAATCATCACGATTTCGCCATCAGCGATGCGAAAACTGATATTTTTGAGCACCTGCACTTTTACCGGGCCGGAGTCATAAACCTTGGTGAGATTTTCCGCTTCCAAAATGTAATTGTTTACCGAATTCAGGTTCAACATTTTCTCCTTCTTCCCTATTCATACCGAATGGATTCAACCGGGCTGAGCCGTGATGCTTTGTATGCCGGATAAACGGCGGCTAACAGACACAATACCATGGCAATTGCCGCCACGATCGTAAAATCAAGCGCGCGCATTTGAATGGGCAGTTTATCAATGATATACACTTCCGCCGGCAACGTGACCAGCCCAAAGGTCTGCTGCGCCCAGCAAACGCCGTACGCTAAGAGGCTGCCGATGACCATTCCCAAAATCCCGATAATCACGCCTTCCATTAAGAATATGCGCATGATGGATCTGGAAGATGCGCCCATGCTTTTCAGAATTCCGATTTCCCGGGTTTTTTCCATCACAATCATCACCAGCGAGCTGATGATGTTGAACGCCGCCACCGTAATAATCAGGCTGAGAATGATGGTAAACAACCATTTTTCATATTCCATCCAGCTATAAAGGCTCTTGTTTTGATCAAACCAGGTGCGCGCCATAAAGGGATATCCGCCTAACTTTTCTTCGATTTTTGGCGCAATTTCGCGGGCATTTTCATAATTTTTCAGACTCACGTCAATACGGGAAACCGCCCCGGGCATATTGAATAACTTTTGGGCCTGCTCAATGGAAATATATGCCAGAATCTTGTCGTACTCATAAAATCCCAGCTCGCTGATGCCGGTGACAAAAAACTGCTGCGCTTTTGCCCGCGCCATCAAACTGAATTGCCGCGGCACCGAAAACATCGTCACCACATCGCCCGGCTCAAAAATAAATAATTGTTCCGCCAGGTAACGTCCTAAAACAATGCCGGGCATTTGTTTATCTTCCACGGTTTGCATACCCAGGTCTAATTTTCCCGCCACCATGCTTTTGGGAACAATACTCACCTGCCCCACGGTTTTGGGATCCACCGCGCGTACGGCCACCGGCTGATTGTTGCCTTTAGAAACCAAAACACTCTCTTTGATGATCATCGGCGATGCGCCCGTTACGCCGGGAATGGCGCGAACGGAATCCGTCAACGCCTGATAGTCTTCGATGTCGTTACTGTAAAATTTACGTACGTGAATATGCGAATCCGCGCTGATCAGGCGGGAGCGCACTTCGCTTTCAAAGCCATTAAACGCAGATAAAACAATATCCAGCGCCGCCACGCCAATCACCACGCCGATGACCGAAATGAATGTAATAATCGAGATAAATCCGGTGCGGCGTTTTGCCCGGAAGTAACGAAGTGCAACAAAGGATTCAAAATTCATATACTTTACTCCGGTCTCATGTGCGGGAAAAAGAGGACGTCTCGGATGGACGGTTGATCGGTCAAGAACATCACCAGGCGGTCAATGCCGATGCCTAATCCGGCTGTGGGCGGCAGACCGTATTCGATGGCTCGCAGGTAATCTTCATCCAGCACTTGCGCCTCTTCGTCGCCGCGGGCTTTGAGTCCCATCTGCGCTTCAAACCGCTCGCGCTGATCTTTGGGATCGTTCAACTCGCTGAAGGCGTTGCCGATTTCCTTTCCGGCGATGACCGGCTCAAAACGCTCCACCAATCCCGGTTTGCCGCGATGCTTTTTCGCCAACGGGGAAATTTCGACCGGGTGATCCATGATAAATGTGGGTTGAATCAATTTGGGCTCGACGTATTCGCCGAAGATTTCATCGATAATTTTGCCGCTGCCCCAGCTTTCGTCAACGGTCACATTCAGTTTTTTAGCAGCCTGGCGCAATTCTTTTTCCGATTTGCCGTATAAATCCAGCCCGGCATACTCTTTGATGCCTTCGAACAAGGGCAAACGTTTCCACGGTGGCGCAAGATCGATCTCATGTCCCTGGTAAGTGATTCTCGTCGAGCCTAACACACGCTCTGCAATTGTGCTGATCATTTGCTCCACCAATTCCATCATCCAATAGTAATCTTTGTAAGCAACGTATAGTTCCATTTGGGTAAATTCCGGGTTATGAAACCGGCTCATTCCCTCATTTCGGAAGTCTTTGGCAAACTCAAACACACCGTCGAATCCGCCGACCATCAACCGCTTGAGATAAAGCTCATCGGCGATTCGCAAATACAGTTTCATATCGAGCGCGTTGTGATGGGTCACAAACGGACGTGCGGATGCGCCGCCGTAAATCGGCTGTAAAATGGGCGTTTCTACTTCCAAATAGCCGCGGCTATTCAAAAAATCGCGCATCGCGGAAATGATTTTGGAGCGTTTGATAAACACATCCCGCACTTCGGGATTCACAATCAAATCCACATATCGCTGGCGATAGCGCTGCTCTTTGTCGCTAAATGCATCATACACAATACGTTTGCCGTCCTCCTCCCGCTCCTTGGCGATGGGCAACGGGCGCACGGTTTTGGTCAGCAGGGTCAGCTCATTTGCCGCCACGGAGATTTCACCGGTTTTGGTTTTGAAAACCAATCCGTCAACGCCGATAATATCGCCGATATCCAGCAATTTATAGACGTCGAAGCCATTTTCCCCTAACGTATTCTTCCGTACAAAAATCTGGATTCGTCCGTCCATATCCTGCAAATCGAGGAAGCCTGCCTTGCCCATTTGACGATTGGCCATCACCCGTCCGGCAATTCGCACGGTTTGATTTTCCAAAGTTTCAAATTGATCTTTAATCTGTTTTGAGGTATTTGTGCGGTCAAATTTATAGGGGTATGCATTAATATCCATTTCCGCAAGCCGGTCAAGCTTTTGCCAGCGTTGCGCTACCAACTGGTTGACATCTTCCAAAATCCTATCTCCTTTTTTTCCCAACATTTAGACCCAATGAATAAATAATTATATACAACCGGGTGTATCGTTTCATTTAAATTCAAAAGTTAAAGAAATTTCGTTTCTATCACAATGTTTTCTTCAAAATGCCTTATTTAATGATGAATGAAAATCAAAAAAACATCATTTTTAAACGCTTGGGAAAACGTGAAAAAATAATAGCGATTTATTTGAACGATACTAAACGATACTAAAGGCAATAATCTTTTTTATTGAAATTTTTCTTCCAATCACAAAAGAGATTGTGTAAATTTTCGTTCCGCAACCGTTCAAATGTGGCTATTCTCAATAATTTGCATTTTTAAACGCGATATTTTTGCTTGACAATATTTTTTTTTGATACTAAATTCATTAAAAATCTTGAGTTAAACGAATTTAATCTTTACATAAAGCTTTTGTAAAAAATTACGATTCTATACAGTTAATCATAAAACCTGAATTTGCGTATTTATTCAACAGAAGAATAGGAGCTGAAAGGTGAGTCAAGTGTATGCAAGGTCCGATCAGTTAAAGGAAAAAGTGTTTGATGTAAAACTGCAACTCAATGAATGGAAAGTATTGTTTGCAGTAGATGGTAAAATGGACGAAAGAGATATCGCCTCTCTCCTGGAAATGCCGGGAGAAGAAGTCCAGGCGACATTAGAGAAACTTGCCGGCTTGCAATTTATTTCCGGTAATGGCGAGTTAGCGGCGGAAACCGCTGAAGCTGAGGAAGCATTCACATTTGAAGAAACATTAGAATCAACAGAAATAATTGAAGAAGCGGTCGATGAAGCGGTTGATGAACCACTCCAGGCATCGGAAGCGGAAACTTCGACCGGGGAGGAAGATGTTGCTTTTGATTTGGACAATCTATTGCCCGAAGAAGAAACATCGGAAAGCGCCGGCGAAGAAACCGGTGAAATAGATGAAGATAGCGAAACGGATGAAGATATTGATGCGTTGATCGGCGATATTTTGGAAGAGGATGCCGAAACAGAAAGCGACGATATATCCGGGGACGCATTGGATCAGGCTGAAACGCTGACGGAAGAGGATGAATTTGATCTCGGCAGCATTTTTGAAGATGACGTACTCGAAGCCGAAACTTCCACGGAAGAATTGTTGGGCGAACTCGAAGATACCGACGTCGAAACAACCATCGAGACACCGGTGGAAAAAGTTGTCACCACCGGTCAACCGGCAACCATCCTGGTGGTGGATGACAGCGTGGTCATTCGCAAAATGGTGGAAATCGCCCTGGAAAATGAAGATTACAACATCGTATCTGTTTCCAACGGTAAAGATGCGCTTTCATACCTGGATGAAAACACCCCGGACTTGATAATTTTGGATATTATGCTTTCCGATGTAAACGGGCTGGATGTTTTAAAAGCGATCAAATCCAGCAAAGATATTCCGGTGGTGATGCTTTCCGCCAAAGATACCCCGCGCGAAACGAGCAAAGCAAAACAATTAGGCGCCGATGACTTCATTCCTAAACCGTTCAAGGATGAAGAGCTCGTCGGTAAAATCAAAGACTTGATTAAGCAATAGGTTTTCTTTGACAACGATTTCCATGGATCGTCAACCAGGACGAAAAACACAAGAAATTGAAAAGCTCTCAATATTTGAATTGGATGGCAAACTGTTTGGACTTGAAATTTTAAAATCACGCGAAGTTTTTCCATTGCCGCGTTTTACACCGCTTCCAAATTGCCAGGACATTTACATTGGCGTTTTCAATTTACGTGGAGAAATTTATCCACTTGTCGATGTTTCGCCAATATTAGGGCTGCCCCGGAAAACCATTCAACCGGAAGACATGGTCATTCTGGTTGATGACAGCGCGGGTTTCCCGCTCGGCATATTAATCGATAACATTCACGGCATCGTCACTTATCTCCCCGGTGATTTAAAAATCGCCCGGGGCGTCGTTTCAAAATCCATGGAAAGTTCTGTTACAGGTATCTTGCATCACCAACAGGATTTCATCTATACCCTAAATTTGGAAAATATTTACAACGATCACAAACTTCTTGCTCATTCATAGCAAGGTCTATTTAATGAATCGCAAATATCTTGGTCTTCAGTGGAAATTTTTCTTTGTCTTGCTTGCCATCAGCGTTGTGGTGTTGGGCATTTTGGCTTATCGCTCATACAATAGCGGAAAGCAGGAAGTGCTTTTAGAAACCCGGCGATATTTGGAAGACGTCGGCAGAACCCTTTCGTTCAGCATCAATGGCGACAATATTGTCAGCGCATATCAGCAGCAATCTACCCTGAATGTGGAATACGAAGCCGCGACAAACCAAATCCGGCGATTCAAGCAACTTTTTGATAGCAACCAGAATGATCTCCCCATCAAACACATCTCCGTTTTTATTAGTGATGGAAATAGTATCAGAGTATTTTTTACGACCCGCACGCCATTTGAATTTTTAGAACAACGCCCGGTCTATCCGGAACTTCAAACAGCCAGACAGCAAAATACGGTTACATACAAACCGGAATATGTTGAAAATAATGAGCGGTTGTTTTCTTCTTTTGCCCCGATTTATGACGAAAACAAAGAACTGGTGGCATTTGCCAAACTGGATATTGACAGCGGGATTGTTGACGCACGGGTTCCATCATTCTGGTTTGAATTTTTTGTCTATTTGATGTGGGGCGTTGTGATTAGCATGGCGGCAAGCTACATACTCGCAAAAATGGTCACCCGTCCCATTGATCGCTATGTCGATTTTGTCAACAAAGTATCCGAAGGAAATTATCATCTTCGTTTAGACATGCAGACGGAAGACGAACTGGAAAAAATCGGGCACGCCCTGAACGTCATGCTGGAAAAAATTGAAGGACTGATCGAGACAGAAGCCGACCGGGATCGTCTGCAGAAAAACATTACCAGCCTTTTGGGCATTGTTTCCCGCGCCGCGGACGGCGATTTTACCGCCTCCGCGGAAGTAACCGCGGATACGCTGGGCGCCTTAGCCGATTCTTTCAACCTGATGGTCGCGGATTTATCCAACCTGATTCGCGACGTGAAAAGCGCGGCGGCGCATATTGAAAAATCAACCCGGGAAGTACTGTTTAACACAGAGAACATGTCACGCGGGGCAGATACACAGGCAAAAGAAATTGAAGGCATTTACCGAGCCGCCAAAGAAATGGCGGAAATATTGAAATACGCCAACGTGCGAACCTCACAAGCGGCAGACTCGGCACGGCGGGCCGCCCAGGTTGCTCTGGCCGGTACAGAAGTGGTGAAAAAATCTACCGAAGGCATGCACACCATTCGCGACCGCGTGCAGGAAACCGCCCGGCAAGTGCGCACGTTGGGACAAAGCTCGATGGAAATCGGGGAGATTATCGAAGTCATCAGCGATATCGCCAATCGCACCAACCTCCTGGCGCTCAACGCGACTATCGAAGCAGCACGTGCCGGCGAAGCGGGGCGCGGTTTTGCGGTCGTTGCGGATGAAGTTCGCATGTTAGCCGAACGTGCCAGTCAGGCCGCCAAAGACATTTCCAACCTCATCGCAACCATTCAGGATGGCACCAATGAGGTGGTTATCGCCATGGAACAGGGTACCGAAGAAGTCGAAAAAGGCGCCTATTATGTGGATGAAGCCGGCGCGGCATTAAAAGAAATCATCGCCATGGTGCAGGATTCTTCGCAATCGATTACCGAAATATCCGGCTCATTTCAACAACAAACCAAAGCCAGCTCGGATATCGCGGAAGCGGTCAAACGAACGGCAACGATTGCGCAGGAAACTGCTAAAAGCGCGCGCCATTCGCGGAAACTGGCAGAGCAAATGGAAACATTATCACGCATGTTAAATACCGCGGTTTCAAAATTCCGTTTGAGCAAAGTTCGCACAAATCATAAAATGAAAGTGTGAACAAAGCCGGTTGCTGGTTCCCGGATAAAATATTTAATCAAGAATCCAGTTTCAAGTTTCATTAAAATACTCAGGGATTGATTATGAATACGAGTACACTCGTTAATTTTGAGACGTATTATTTCCATGAATTATTGGAAAAAATCCGCAAAGGCGGGGAAGAAGAATACGACGAGGAATCAAAGGGATATCTGGAAAAGCTTCTGACTTTTCTGGAAGCGGAAGAAGATGCCCATACCAGTATTGAAAAATTAGCCGGGGCACAAAGCACCAGCGATTTGGCAATCTTTTTTTATGATATTCTGGAGCAATTACATACGGCCACCCCGGATGACTCAATGGGAAAAGTGGATGGGCGGGTCAATGATTTTTTAGAGATTTTCCAGGTTTTTTTGATGAATGAAGAGTGGAAAGAATCGATTGAACGGGAAATCTACAGCCAACTCGAGGATGGCGCTTCAGCGCCCGCGCAAACCGCGGAAGAAGTAACCGAGCTTTCGTTGACGGAATATTGCCGGCAATTGATCTCTGAAAAAATTTCAGCGACGGCAGCGGAGTTACCGGTTGACAAACAAGATCAGTTTGCATCATTTGCCGAAGAATTGTTACAAAACCCGGAATTGGCAAACCAAATCGAATTAACGGTTGACCATCCCAATGCCGCGGATTTTTCTCAACTGACGTATGCAATATCGCAATTTCACAGCGACGAAAACCTGACTGAAAACATGCCGCAATTCGAAGAGAACCTTGCCAAATGGGTCACGGCGTTCAAAGAAATGTCGGCTGATCGCGCGGATGAAATTCAGCAGGTCTTTCAACCGGTTGCCCGGGAAACGGTCGTTGAGCAAGAAGAAACCGCTGAAATCAGTAGCGAGGAAGTGGATCAACCTTTTGAAGCACTCTTTGAAGAAGTTGAGCAGGAAGTGGTTGAAGAAGAAGCTGAAACCGCTTCGGCGTCGGCTGAGGAATTAGAAGAGATTGTAAAAAGTGTCAACGACTTGGACTCGCGCGCGGTTGCGCCGGAAACAGATGCGGAAGAAGAAAAAGAGCGGCGGCAACTTTTACGTGATTACGTGATCAATGAAATTCGCAGCTACACTGATGAAATACTTGAACTTACGGAACGTCTGGAAGCAGCCCCCGGAAATATTGAACAGGCTGCTAAACTAAAGGATAGCTTAAAAGGATTAAAAGACCTCGGTCAAATCCACGCCTACCCGGCGGTTGAACAAGCTGCCGAGAATTTGTTAGTGATTTTTAACCAGCTTCACTCAGAAGGACGCGCATTCACCGGGGCGGATCGACCCGTTTTAGAGTCGCTTTTTGATCAATTGCCGCTTTATGTGGACGCAGCCATCGCGGAAAATGACGCCGAAGAGCGTTCAACGCTTAATGCAACCGTTGAAGAGCTTCGATCGAACCTGCTCAACATCGAACCGGTTTCCACTGTCGTTTCCGCGGAAACACTTGAGGGCGCATTTCAAGACGTAGTGATGCGCTATGCCCGCAACATCCAAACCTACCTGGAATCCCCGGACGGCGATGACGCTCCACTCTCAAGCATCTTTGACAACTTGCGTTATTGGAATGATCTGCTGCTGCCAAAAGGCGCGAATCAAACCCTTGACCTCGTGCAATCACTTTTGGAAAAAGATCATCTGGAAAATCTGAGCGACACTGATCGTCAGCTTGTTTCGGACATCATTAAAAGCTGGGAGACGGCTTACGTAAATCTCAGCGAAGAGATGTGGCATGATTATGCCGGTCAATTAAGTGGATTGATAGCGCCGCCTACCGGCGAAATCACCGTTTTAGAGGCACACGAGGCTTTCGAAGCGGTCACGCTGCAACAGTTGGCGCATCTGCAAACGATGCTGGAAGATTCAGTTCATTTGCCGCAATTTTTGGCGACCTCTTTTCCGCAATTTTTATCCGCATTGGCTGAAAACTGCGCATTGATTGAAAACACTTCATTGAATGACCTGGCAGTAAAGATTTACGACCACCTTTCGGCGATAGATGCTAATGCCGTTTCAAATCTCGAAACCGCTTCGGCAGCTTTACAGCAGTTTTTGGCGCATTTGAAACCGCAAATTCGCACGGATGCAGACCCCGAAAATAATGTAACGCTTTTGGGCGAATTTCAACAGATTTTTACGGCAGAAGCTGAGGCAGCCGCGGATGAATTGTTAGAATTTGTTGAAAAGCAGGAAGTTAGAGACGCCGAAGGAATCGCGGAAAGCGCCGAAACGGACGAAGAAGACATTTTCCAAATGTTCAAATCCGAAGCATACAGCTACATTTCCCAAATGCAAACACAATTGGATTCATTGGAAGCAAATACCGGTGATCTTGACGGGTGGCGTCAATTTGGCGTTACGGCCCACACGCTTCGCGGCTCTGCAAAAATGATCGGCCGGGAAGATATTGTAAATCTTGCCGACCCCATTGACCGCACGGTTGATTTGATGGAAAACGGACTTGTTACCGCTGATTTGGAACTTGTCACGATCTTTCGCAATCTTGTGGGCGCCATTAACGAGCGGGTCAACGGCAATGAAATCAACCCGGAAGCAGTGTTAGGCGATCTCGAAAATTATCTCATACCAACGACCGGCGTTTCCGACAGAGCACAAACGGCTGTCGAACCCGATGTCGAATACATCTATTTATCCGAACGGGATCCTGAACTGCTGAATATTTTTCAAAACGAAGTTGCCAGCAATTTTGATGTAGTGGAGAAAAATCTCACCAACCTGGAAAAATTCACTTATGACAAAGAAGCGGTTCAGCAGGTTGAACGGGCGGTACACGAAATTCGCGCAGCTTCAAAAATGCTGGGCATCAGTGAAATCGCAGCCATTGCGGATAACCTGGAGACGATTTTTGAGCGGATGGTTCAAGGGCAAATCGAGGATTACAAAACCGCGATCCCGGTAACACGTCGGGCAATGTTTATCATTCGGCAACTCACCGATGAGTACAAAGTTCGCAAAGATATGTATGACTCCGCCCTGGCGAATTTAAAAGCCGTTGAAGACGGCGTCGCACCGGAGGAACCTTTGGATATTGAACCGGTGGAAACGGCAATCCCGGATCAGCCTGTGGCGGAATTGTTCGAAGAACCGACTGAAGAACCCGCGCTATTTACATACGAAGAAACCGAAACACCCGTTGTCGAAGCGCCCCCGGAAGCGGTCGATGAAGACCGGCGGGAAGTGACCGAGCAAGTATTAAGCCTTTATTTGCAGGAAGCACGCGAACAAAGCGATGATATTAATTATCTGTTGCTGAAATTAGAAAAAGACCCTGGGAACCAGGAGCTCCAACATCATTTGATGCGCTGCATGCACACCTTGAAAGGCTCTTCGGGAATGGTGTATGCCGATCACATTGAATCGCTTTCCCATCGCAGCGAAGATATTTTGGAGAAGAATATTCAGGACGGGCAAAAGTTGCCGGCGGAGCTTTTTGATCTGCTCTTTGAAGTGATGGATGAGATCAAATACATTCTGGATTCGCTGGAAACGACCGGCAAGGAAAAAACCAAGAATCATGAAGAACTATTTTTAAGACTTGATAACTACTTCCGCGGATTGGTGGCAACCGAAGCAGCGGAACCTGTATCGGATGAGGCTGGAGAACTCGTTGAAAAACCGGAAGAAGCGTTTGAAGAAGCGTTGCCCGAAACCAGCGAGGAAGAGACGTCCGAGGCGGTCACGATGGTTGAAGAAACCGCGCCGGAAGCGCCCAAACGGGATACTTATCTGCGCCTTAAAATCGA
>Ga0114931_10005705_pt1 | contig 15398 bp, 12 predicted proteins | sample 2SBtaG_FD_89579 | JGI IMG/M metagenome (GOLD analysis project Ga0114931, IMG submission 89579) | Deep subsurface microbial communities from Kolumbo volcano to uncover new lineages of life (NeLLi) - 2SBTROV14_V59a metaG | ecosystem: Environmental > Aquatic > Marine > Volcanic | place: Kolumbo...
CTGGTGCTGTTCTCGGGCGCCTCCGACCCGGCGCTCACCCGCCCCCGCGGCCCCCGGGTCGCGGTCCTGCGCGCGCCCGACCTCGGCGATCTCGCGGCCGAAGCGGCGATGGCCGCGGTCGAAAACCTGCTCAGACCGCCGCGCCCAAGCGCCGGCTGACCGCCTTCTCGCCCTCGACGAGGATGAAGAGGGCGATGGCGAAGAGCCCGATGCCGAGCCAGCCCCTGGCGTCGACGGCGGCGGTGGCGAAGAGGCCCTGCATCACCGGCCAGTAGGTCAGGAGTCCCTGAAACCCCGCGACGACGACGATCGCGGTGACCACCGGGCGGCTTCCGAAGACGGCTTGGGGCGACCAGCAGCGGGCGAGGATGCGCCGGCAGTTGATCAAGTAGACGGCCTCGCCGGCGACCAGTGCGTTGACCGCGACCGTCCGCGCCGCCTCGACCCCGGCACCGAGCCCCCGCTGCCACTCGTAGAGGCCGAAGGCGCCGCCGAGCAGCAGCAGCGAGACGAACAGCACCCGCCACATCAGAAAGGGTGAGAGGATGGGGGCACCGGGCCGCCGTGGCGGCCGCACCATGACCCCGGGCTCGGTGGGCTCGAAGGCGAGGGCGAGCCCGAGGGTGACCGCGGTGACCATGTTGACCCAGAGAATCTGCACCGGGGTAATCGGCAACGCCTGGCCGAGGACCACGGCGGCGACGATGGTCAGGGCCTCGCCGCCGCTGGTGGGGAGCACGAAGAGGATGCTCTTCCTCAGGTTGTCATAGACCGTTCGCCCCTGCTCGACCGCCTCGACGATGGTCGCGAAGTTGTCGTCGGCGAGCACCATCTCGGACGCCTCCTTGGCCGCCTCGGTCCCCTTCCGGCCCATGGCGACGCCGATGTCGGCGCATTTCAGCGCCGGGGCGTCGTTGACCCCGTCGCCGGTCATGGCCACCACCTCGCGCGCGCCCTGAAGCGCCCGCACCAGCCTCAGCTTGTGCTCGGGCGCGGTGCGGGCGAAGACCTCCACCTCCCCGGCGACGCGGCTGAGCCCGGCATCGTCGAGGCGGTCGAGATCGGCGCCAGTGAGCACCCGATCGTCGCCACCGAGAGCGAATCGGGCGGCGATCGCCTGGGCGGTGACGGGGTGGTCGCCGGTGATCATCTTGACCCGGATGCCGGCGGCACGGCACCTCGCCACCGCGGCGATGGCCTCGGGCCGGGGCGGGTCGATCAGCCCGAAGACGGCGATCAGGGTCAGCCCCTGGGCGACATCGCGGAACTCGAGGATGCGGTGCTCGGGCGTCGCCGGCCGCCAAGCGATGGCGAGCACCCGCTGGCCGGCCGCCGCCAGGGCCTCGACCTTCGCCGACCAGTAAGCGGAATCCAGCGGTGCCCGGCGGCCGGCGATCTCTTGATCGGCACACATGGCGAGCACGCGTTCCGGCGCCCCCTTGAGGTAGATCAGCCCATGGCCTTCGTGGTCGTGGTGGAGGGTGGCCATGAAGCGATGCTCGGACTCGAAGGGGATCAGGTCGGTCCGCGGCCGCACCCGGCGCTCGAAGGCGATGTCGAGCCCGGCCTTCATGGCGAGCGCCGAGAGCGCTCCATCGGTGGGATCGCCGTTCACCGTCCACGCGCCCTCGTCGCAGGCGAGCTCGGCGTCGTTGCAGAGAAGGGCGGCACGGGCGGCGGCCAGCAGATCGGCGCACGCCGCCGGCGCGGCCGCCTCGCCCGCGACCGCGAACGTGCCCTCGGGGGCGTACCCGTCGCCGGTGACCTCGTAAACCGCGAACCCGGTCACCAGGGACTGGACCATCAGCTCGTTGCGGGTGAGCGTCCCGGTCTTGTCCGAGCAGATGACGGTGACCGAGCCCAGGGTCTCGACCGCCGGCAGGCGCCGGACGATAGCGTTGCGCCGGGCCATGTCCATCACCCCGATGGCAAGCGCGATGGTCATGATGGCGGGGAGACCCTCGGGAATGGCGGCGACGACGAGACCCACCGCGGCCATGAACATCTCGCCTGCGGCGAAGCCGCGAACGAGCACCCCGAAGGCGAAGGTGGCCGCGGCGACGGCGAGGATGGCGCCGGTCAGCCAGCGCCCGAAGCCCGCCATCTGGCGCAGCAGCGGGGTCGATAGCGGCCGCACCTCGGCGACCATGGCGCTGATCCGCCCGACCTCGGTGGCGGTCCCGGTGGCGGCGACTACGCCCACCGCGGCGCCGTGGGTGACCAGGGTGCCGCCATAGGCCATCGAGGCGCGCTCGGCGAGCGGCGCCGCCTCGGCCACCGGGGCGACCGACTTCTCCACCGCCTGCGATTCGCCAGTCAGCGGCGCCTCGTCGATGGCGAGCCCCCGGGCCTCGATCAGCCTGAGGTCGGCGGGGACCCGGTCGCCGGCCCTGAGCACCACGATGTCGCCGGGGACCAGGGCCTCGGCGGCGATGACCATTCGCCGGCCTTCGCGCAGCACCGTGGCCTGGGGCGCGAGCATCGCCCGGATCGCCTCGAGCGAGCGCTCGGCCTTGCCCTCCTGGATGAAGCCGATCACCGCGTTGACGACGACGACGCCGACGATCACCCCGGTGTCCACCCAGTGCCGGAGCCCCGCGGTCACCATCGCCGAGCCCAAAAGCACATAGATGAGGACATTGTCGAACTGGGCGAGGAAGCGGGCGAGTGCGCCACGCCGAGGCGCGCCGGCGACCCGGTTGGGCCCGTGGCGGGCGAGCCGACGCCCGGCCTCGGCGGTCGAAAGCCCCCGGCGGGTGGTGGCGAGACGGCCGAGCACGGCCGCGACCGGCATGGCGTGCCAGGGCGGAACCCCCGCCTTCCCGCTCGTGGCCTCGGCCTCCTTCGCCACCATGGCTCGCTATGTATGCCCGCTGGCCGGCCTTGCAAGCGGTCGCGCGCCGTAGGGTTGCTTCACTGGCCCGTGATCCTGGTATACCAATTTTCTCTGGCACCCTCGGCCGTCCGCGCCTATCCTTCGACGAGCCGGCGACGGTCGGCGGCGGTTTGCAGGGAAACCCGGTTCATGGGGAGCATAGCCCAAAGGCGGGGCGATCGCTCGGCTGCGAAGGTAGCGACACCATGAGTGCGCCGGCGGAGGCCCCGCTGCTCGAGGTCGACGCCTTGCGCGTCCACTTCCCGGTGACGCGCGGCGCCCTGCTGCAGCGGACTGTCGGCCAGATCAAGGCGGTCGACGGGGTGAGCTTCGCGATCGCCCGCGGCGAGGTCCTGGGGCTGGTCGGCGAATCGGGCTGCGGCAAGACCACCGTGGCGCGCACCGTGCTGAAGCTGGTGCCGCCCACCTCGGGGGCCATCCGCTTTGCCGGGCGCGACATCTGGAGCATCGAGCGGCGCGACGAGGCGGCCTTCCGCCGCCGCATCCAGGCGGTGTTCCAGGACCCGTACTCGTCGCTCAACCCGCGCATGACGGTGGGCGAGATCGTCGCCGAGCCCCTGCTCATCCACGAGCGCGCCAAGGGACGCGCGGCGATCCGGGTGCGGATGCGCGAGCTGCTCGGCCTGTGCGGGCTGTCGCCGCGGCTCGCCGAGCGTTATCCGCACGAGATGAGCGGCGGCCAGCGCCAGCGCGTCGGGATCGCCCGGGCGCTGGCGCTCAACCCCGACTTCGTGGTCTGCGACGAGGCCGTCTCGGCCCTCGATGTCTCGATCCAGGCCCAGATCATCAACCTCTTGGAGGACCTCCGCGCCGAGCTCGGCCTGACCTATCTCTTCATCGGCCACGACTTGAGCGTGGTCCGCCATCTCTGCGACCGGGTGGCGGTGATGTACCTCGGGCGCATCGTCGAGCTGGCGGGCAGCGAGGCGCTGTTCGCCGACCCGCGCCACCCTTATACGCGGGCGCTTCTCGCGGCCATCCCGACCCCCGACCCGGTGGCCGAGGCGGCGCGCGAGCATGTCGCCGTGAGCGGCGAGATTCCGAGCCCCCTGAACCCGCCGCCGGGCTGTGTGTTCCACCCCCGCTGCCCCTGGGCGGTGGCACGCTGCCGCGCCGAGACACCGGTGCTGGAGACCCAGGGGCCGGAGCACTGGGCGGCGTGCTGGCAGATCTCGGCACTCGTCCATTGACGTTGAACGACGACGACAACACTGGAGGAAAAGAAATGAGCGATCCTCGGAAAGACTTGGACCCGATCACCGCCGCGCGGCTGCGCGACGAGATCGAGACGGCCTATGACTTCGATCCCCGCGACCCGCTGTTCGGCCTTTCGCGGGCGGCGCTCTCGGGCCCCCGGCTCGAGCGGCGGACCGTCTTGCGGCTGATGGCGGCGGCGGGAACGCTGTCGATCTATCAGTTGTTGCCGGGCCTCGGCGCGAGGCCGGCACGGGCGGCGAAGCGGGGCGGCCATCTGCGCGCCGCCTGGGCCTCGGTCAGCGAGATCCTCACCCTGGATCCGGCCCGGATCAACGAGGTCCTGGAGTTCCAGATCACCTCGAACGTGCTCAGCGGGCTGACCCATATCAACGCCGATCTGATTGCCCAGCCGGACCTCGCGACCGACTGGACCATCTCCGATGACGGCAAGGTCTACACCTTCAACCTGCGCGAAGGGGTTCGCTTCCACAACGGCGATCCGTTCACCGCCGACGACGTGATCTTCACCTACAACCGCTCGAAGGACCCGAAGAAGTCGATCCACTCGCGGGTGCTCGGCAACGTCGCATCGGTCGAGAAGATCGATGACCACACCGTTCGGATCGCGCTCAAGGCGCCGCAGGCCTCGTTCCTGACCAAGACCCTCGAGCGGGCCTCGGGGCGGGCCATGACGATCGTCAGCCGGGGCGCTCTCGCGGCGATGGGACCGGCGCAGTACGGCCTGACGCCGGTCGGCACCGGGCCGTTCAAGGTGACCTACCACGAGCTCGGCCAGGGCGTCGTGCTCGAGCGCAACGACGCCTACTACGACCCCGAACGGCCGGTTCTCGACAAGGTGACGATCACCCCCATCGCCGACCCCGAGCCGCTGGCGGCCGCGATCGAGGCCGGTGACGTCGAGCTTCTCGGCGCCAACTCGCCGCCGGCCGAGCTGATCGACCGCTTCGAGGCCAATTCCGACCTCGTGGTCAGCTCCGTTCCCGGGCCGAGCTTCCAGTCGCTGTGGCTCAACCCCTGGCGCGATCCCTTCAAGGTGACCGACTTCAACAAGCCGATCGAGGCGCTGATGAAGGAGCCGGGCTTCAAGGTCCGCCTCGCCATCGCCAAGGCGCTCGATCGCGAGCGCTACATCAAGCAGGCGCAGTTCGGCCGCGGCGTCGCGGCCTATGGCTCGATCAACCCGGCGATGGGGTTCTACTTCGACGACAAGCTGGGCGAGACCAGCCCGCAGCGCTTCGAGCCCGAGGTCGCCCGCAAGCTGCTGGCCGAGGCCGGCTATCCCAACGGCGAGGGGTTCCCCAAGCTGACCCTCCTCACCGCGCCGTCGGCACGGCGCGAATCGCAGGTGGTCGCCGACATCCTCAGGCGCAACCTCAACATCGAGGTCGCGCTCGACGTCAAGGACGGCAACGTCCAGTGGGAGAACGAGCTCAAGATGGACTACCAGATGTCGCGGGACGGCTCGGGCGGCGACTTCGATCCCGACGACGGGTTGGTCGACTGGTTCCAGACCGAGTCCAAGTTCAACGGCCCCAACCGCGACAAGTCCAAGATGCCCTTCGGCTACTTCTCGGACAAGGAGGCCGACGCGCTGATCGACGCCCAGCGGCTGGAGACCGACATCAACAAGCGCAAGGTGATGGTGCAGAAGGCCAACTGGATCACTTCGGCCAAGGTGGCCTGTGCCTTCCTCTACCATCGGATGTCGATCCTGGTCTATCGCAAGTCGGTGAACTACCCGGCGGTAAGCCGGATTCCCGGGCTGGTGGAGCTCGATCGGGTCTCCTTCGTCTAACCATCGTCATCGCGTTCCGGCGGGCGGTCCTGGCGGGACTGCCCGCCGCGTTCGCCGAACCCGGGCTGGGCCGGCCAAGCGATGAAGGGCTATCTGATTAGGCGAACGATCGGCGCCATCATCGTCATGTGGGCGGTGGCGACGCTGGTCTTCTTCATGCTCAGGATGGTGCCGGGCGATCCCTTCCTGGCGATGATGCGCGACGTCGGCGACCCCGCCATGGTCGCGCAGATGCGCCGCGACTTCGGCTTCGATCAGCCGACCTATGTGCAGTACTTCAAGTACCTGGCCCAGATCGCCAAGGGCAACCTGGGGACGTCGATCTACGGCAGCCGGGTCGAGGTGGCGCGGATCGTCGGCGAGGCCTTCCCCCGCACCATCTCGCTCGCCCTGCTCTCGTTCTTCCTCGCCCTCGTCATCGCCGTGCCGGCGGGATTGATCTCGGCGCTGCGCAAGCACTCGGTGCTCGATCACACGGTGACGCTGTTCGCCTTCCTCGGCCTCAGCATGCCCGATTTCTGGCTCGCCATCCTCTTGATCATCGCCTTCGCGGCCGGGCTTCATTGGCTGCCGGCGGTCGGCTACGCCCCGTTGTCGCGCGGCTTCTGGCCCTGGTTCTCGCACCTGATCCTGCCCTCGATCGCGATCGGCACGCCGTTCGCCGCCATCATCGCCCGGATGATTCGCTCGTCGATGCTCGAGGTCCTCAAAACGGACTTCATGCGGGTCGCCGATTCCAAGGGCCTGCCGGCGCGCCGCTTGATCGTCGTGCACGCCTTTCCCAACGCGCTCATCCCGGTGGTCACGGTCATGGGGATCGCCTTTGCGCTTTTGATGGCGGGCACCGTCGTGGTCGAGAACGTGTTCGCCATCAAAGGGTTGGGCCGGGTCCTGATCCTCGGCATCCTCAATCGCGACTACCCCGTGGTGCAGGGGGCCATCCTGGTGGTCTCGGCGATCTTCGTCTTCTCCAACCTGCTGGTCGACGTGGCCTATACCATGATCGACCCGCGCATCCGCTACGACTGATGGCCGGCACCGAAGCTCTCGCGGTCGCCGCCGATGATGACGACGCGCTACCGTCGCGACGCGGCTTGCGTCTGCGCTATTTCCTGCGCGACAAGAAGGCGGTCGCCGGCCTCGTCATCCTGAGCGCCCTGACCCTGGCTGCGATCCTCGCGCCGCTGGTCGCGCCCTACGACCCCAACGGCATGGACTTCGCCATGATCGGCGCGCCGTCGCTGGATCACTGGCTGGGGACCGACGATCTCGGCCGCGATCTCTTCAGCCGGCTGATCTACGGTGCCCGGATCTCGCTCTTCGTCGGGGTCTCGACGGTGGGCGTCGCGCTGATCATCGGGGTCGCGCTGGGAATCGCCGCGGGCTACTACGGCGGCTGGCTCGACACCGTGATCATGCGCTATATCGACCTCCAGTGGGCGTTCCCCAACTTCATCATCGCGGTCTATCTGGTGGCGGTGTTCGGGACCGGGCTTTCCAACGTCATCGTCGCCATCTCGCTCGCCTTCGTCGACGACTTCGCGCGGATCGCCCGCGGCATGGTGCTGACTATCCGCGAGGAGCAATACATCGCCGCCGCGCGCACCATCGGGGCCTCGGATCTGCGCATCATGGCGCGCCACATCCTGCCCAACGCGATGGCCCCGATCATCGTTCAGGCCACCGTCAGCGTCTCCTACGCCATCCTCGCCGAGGCCGGCCTTTCCTTCCTCGGCCTCGGGGTCGAATCGGCGACGCCGACCTGGGGCCTGATCCTGGCCGATGCCCGCAGCTTCATCTCGCGGGCCTGGTGGCTCGGCGTCTTCCCCGGCCTGTTCATCATGCTGACCGTGCTCAGCATCAACTTCCTCGGCGACGCCTTGCGCGATATCCTCGATGTCCGCGAGGTCAAGGAGGCCCACTGAGCCTCGCGCCCTCGCCGGTGTGTCAGGAGGCGCCGATGCCCCGAGACCCCCTGCCCGTCGGCCCGCCGGTTGCCGGTTGGCGCCCCCGCCCGCGGCCGCCGCGCTCGGCCATGATCGGGCGCTGGTGCCGGGTCGAGCCGCTGGCGCCCGAGCGCCACGCCGCCGATCTCTTCGCAGCCTGCGCCGAGGACCCAGGCGGGCGGATGTGGACCTACGTGCCCTATGGCCCGTTCGCCGACGAGGCCGCCTATCGGGCCTGGATGGCGGATTACTGCCTCGGCGACGATCCCCTCTTCCACGCCATCGTCGATGCCGAGAGCGGCCGGGCCCTGGGGGTCGCGGCCTTGATGCGCATCGACCCTAAGAACGGGGTCATCGAGGTCGGCAACATCGCCTATGCGCCGGCGCTGCAACGCAGCCGCGCCGCCACCGAGGCGATGGCACTGATGATGGCGCGGGTCTTCGACGCGCTCGGCTACCGCCGCTACGAGTGGAAGTGCGACGCCCTCAATGCGGCCTCGCGGGCCGCCGCCGAGCGCCTCGGCTTCCGCTTCGAAGGCATCTTCCGCCAGGCCATCGTCTACAAGGGACGCAACCGCGACACCGCCTGGTATGCCGTGATCGACCGCGACTGGCCGGCGCTCCGCGAGGGCTTCAATCGCTGGCTCGCGCCCGAGAACTTCGACGAGCGAGGACGCCAGCGGCGCAGCCTCGCCGCCTTTCGCTGAGGGCTCACAGCGCAGCCGAGCGGAAGCAGGCCGCCTCGTGGCCCTCGAAGACGGCGGCGAGCGGCGGCCGGGCGACGGCACATTCGGCCACCGCCCAGCGGCAGCGCGGTCGATAGGCGCACCCCGGCCCGAGGCGGGCGAGATCGGGCGGCTGACCGTCGATCGGGACCAGGCGCTCGCCCTTGGGGCGGTCGATCCGGGGCACCGAGGCGAGCAGGCCCACCGTATAGGGATGACGCGGCCGGGCGAAGATCTCGCGGGTGGTCCCGCTCTCAGCGATCCGCCCGGCGTACATCACGTTGACCCGCTGGGCATAGCGCGCGACCACGCCGAGGTTGTGCGTGATCAGCACCAGGGCGACCCCGAAGCGGGCGCTCAGGTCCTTCATCAGCTCGAGGATCTGGGCCTGGATGGTGACGTCGAGCGCGGTCGTGGGCTCGTCGGCGATGAGGAGCCTGGGCTCGCACGAAAGCGCCATCGCGATCATCACCCGCTGGCGCATCCCCCCCGAGAAGTGGTGCGGGTACTGGTCGAGCCGGCGGGCGGGCTCGGAGATGCCGACCAGGCTCAGAAGCTCGACCGCGCGCGCGCGCGCCGCCTTGGCGCTCAGGCCCAGGTGGAGCTCGATGGTCTCGGTGATCTGGGTGCCGATGCTCAGCACCGGGTTGAGCGAGGTCATGGGCTCTTGAAAGACCATGGCGACGTGACGGCCGCGCAGTCGCCGCAAGGCGTTCACGTCCATCGTCGTCAGCTCCTCGCCGGCGAAGCGCACGCTGCCCCGCACCACCCCCGGCGGCGCCGGCACCAGGCCCATGACGGCGAGCGCGCTGACCGATTTGCCGCTTCCCGATTCGCCGACCACGGCGACCCGCTCGCCCTGGTGGACCGTGTAGCTGATCCCGTCGACCGCCTTGACCACGCCCTCGAGGGTGTGGAAGTGGACGCTCAGGTCCTCAATCTCGAGCAGTGCCGGCACCCGCGCCTCCCTCGCCTCGCGCCCGGCGAGCCTATCCCCTCACCGCAGCGCCGCCAAGCGCGGTGGCGGGGGCTCAGCCGGTGGCGAAGGGGGAGGGGACGCCGACCGCGGCCAGCGCGCGTTCGAGGTCGGCCTTGACCCGGGCGAGCGCAGCCTCGTCGGGGGCCTCGCAGCGGGCCACCAGGACCGCCTGGGTGTTCGAGGCCCGCAACAGCCACCAGCCGCCGTCGAGGCTGACCCGAACCCCGTCGATGTCGTTGACCCGGGCGCCCTCGGCGGCGAGCCGGGCGCGGATCTCCTCGACGATGCGGAACTTCCGGTCCTCGGGGCACGAAAGCCGGATCTCGGGCGTGTTCACCACCCGGGGAAGCGAATCGCGCAGCGCCCCCAAACTATCTGCGCCCGAGGCGACGATCGAGAGCAATCGCACCGCGGCATAGAGCGCGTCGTCGAAGCCGTAATAGCGGTCGGCGAAGAAGATATGGCCCGACATCTCGCCGGCGAGCGGGGCGCCGGTCTCGGCCATCTTGGCCTTGATCAGCGAGTGCCCGGTCCGCCACATCAGGGGCGTGCCCCCGAGCCGGGCGATCTCGTCGAACAAGACCTGGCTCGCCTTGACATCGGCGATGATGGTGGCACCGGGGCGGGCGGCGAGCACATCGCGGGCGAGGATCGCCATGAGCTGGTCGCCCCACAGGATGCGGCCCTTCTCGTCGACCACGCCGATCCGGTCGCCGTCGCCGTCGAAGGCGATCCCGGCGTCGCAAGCGTGCTCGGCGACCGCCGCGATCAGTTGCTCGAGGTTCGCCGGCACGGTGGGATCGGGATGGTGGGCGGGGAAGGTGCCGTCGATGCGCTGGTTCAACAGCACGTGGCGCCCCGGCAGGCGCTCGGTGAGGCGCACCATGGCCTCGCCGGTGGCGCCGTTGCCGGCGTCCCAGGCGACGGTGAGCGGGCGGCTGCCGGCGTAATCGCGCACCACGCGGTCGATGTAGGCGTCGAACACCGGGCGCTCGGCCGCGCTGCCGCTGCCGCTCACCCAATCGCCGGCCGCCGCCACCCGCCCGAGTTCGAGGATATCGTCGCCGAAGAACGAGCGCTTGCCCATCATCAGCTTGAAGCCGTTCTGATCGGGTGGGTTGTGCGAGCCCGTGACCATGATCCCGCCGTCGGCATCGAGCTCGAAGACGGCGAAGTAGAGCATCGGCGTGGGGCCGCGCCCGACCCGCCAGACCGTCATTCCGCCTTGCGCAAGCCCGTCCACCAGCGCCGCCTCGAGCTCGGGCGAGCTCAGCCGGCCGTCATAGCCGACGCAGACCCGGCGTCCCGCCCCACGGCGCACCATCAGGGTGGCGAAGGCGCGCCCCACCGCATGCGCATCGGCGGCCGAGAGGGTCTCGCCGACGGTGCCGCGAATGTCGTACTCCCTGAGCACGGTGGGATCGAAGCGATGGCCCGTCATGCCGACGTCTCCTCGCGAATGGGGGCGGCCTCGGTGCCGCGGCCGACCCCGGTATAGACCATCCCGGCGGCGGTGATGCGGGCCGGGTCGAAAACATTGCGCAGATCGACCACGACGCGGCCCCGCATGGCATCGCGCACGCGGGCGATGTCGAGGCCGCGGAACTCGTTCCACTCGGTCAGCACCACCAGGGCATCGGCGCCGCCGACGGCGTCGTAGGCGTCGTCGCAGAGCGTGATCCCGGCGATGCGCCGCGCCGCCTCGGCCCCACCGGCCGGGTCGTAGGCGCGGATGCGCACCCCCGCCTCGAGCAGCGCCGGCAGGATGACCAGGCTCGGGGCGTCGCGCATGTCGTCGGTGTTGGGCTTGAAGGTCAGGCCGAGGACGGCAACCGTCTTGCCCGCCACCTCGCCGCCGCAGGCCGCGATCACCTTCTCGGCCATCCGGCGCTTGCGCGCCTCGTTGATGGCGACCACGGTTTCGACAATGCGGATCGGGGCGCCGGCACTCTCGGCGGTGTGCACCAGGGCGAGCGTGTCCTTGGGGAAGCAGCTTCCGCCGAAGCCCGGGCCGGGGTGGAGGAACTTGCGCCCAATCCGCCCGTCGAGCCCCATCCCGCGGGCGACGTCGTGGACATCGGCCCCCACCCGCTCACAGAGATCGGCGATCTCGTTGATGAAGGTGATCTTGGTGGCGAGGAAGCTGTTGGCCGCATACTTGATCAGCTCGGCGGTCTCGAGCCCGGTCATCAGCACCGGGGTCTCGATCAGGTAGAGCGGCCGGTAGAGCTCCTTGATGACGCCGCGAGCGCGCTCGGATTCGGTCCCCACCACCACCCGGTCGGGGCGCATGAAGTCGTTGATCGCCGAGCCCTCGCGGAGGAACTCGGGGTTCGAGGCGATGTCGAAGTCGGCGTCGGCGCGGACCGCGCGCAGAATCTCGCCGACCCGCCGCCCGGTTCCCACCGGCACCGTCGACTTGACCACCACCACGGTATAGCCGTCCAAGAGCGGCGCCACCTCGCGGGCGGCGGCGAAGACATAGCCCAGATCGGCGTGGCCGTCGCCGCGCCGGCCCGGGGTGCCGACGGCGATGAAGACCGCGTCCACACCCGGCACGGCCTGGCCGATGTCGGTGGTGAAGGATAGCCTGCCGGCCTCGACATTGCTCGCCACCAGGGCCTCGAGGCCGGGCTCGTAGATCGGGATCTCGGCCCGGCCGAGACGCCCGATCTTGTCCGCGTCCTTATCGACGCAGACCACGTCGACGCCGAACTCCGAGAAGCACGCCCCCGACACCAGGCCGACGTAGCCGGTGCCGATCATCGCTATGCGCATCGCCCTTCTACCCCCTCATTCCGCCGTCGCCGCCGACAGTGCCCGGCGGCCCCTTACCGGCCCCTTAATCGGCGCTGATCCTGTGGACGAAGGCCAGCACCTCGTCGCGCAGGTCGTCGCGCGCCAGGGCGAAGGCGAGGTTGGCCTTGAGGAAGCCGGCCTTGTCGCCGCAGTCGAAGCGGGTGCCCTCGAAGCGCAGGCCGTGGAAGGGCTGCGCCCGGATCATCGCGGCCATCGCGTCGGTGAGCTGAATCTCCCCCCCGGCGCCGCGTTCCTGGCGCCCGAGGTGGCCGAAAACCTCGGGCATCAGGACATAGCGGCCGATGATCGAAAGGGTCGAGGGCGCCGCCGCCGGCTCGGGCTTCTCGACCAGGCCGCGGACCTCGGCGAGCCGGCCGTCGTCGTGGGCGACGTCGAGGATGCCATAGCGCCGGGTCTCGGCGCGCGGCACGTCCATCACCCCGACGATGTTGCCGCCGGTCTCGTGGTAGGCCTCGACGAGCTGGCGCATGCACGGGGTCTTGGCCAGCACCAGATCGTCGGCGAGAAGGACCGCGAAGGGCTCGTCGCCGACCAGGTTGCGGGCGCACCACACGGCGTGACCCAGGCCGAGGGGCTCCTGCTGGCGGGTGTAAGCGACCTGGCCCGGCCCCGGCAGCCACGAGGCGAGCCCTTCGAGGGCGTCGAGGCGGTGGCGCGCGGCGAGCACCTCGTGAAGCTCGTGCGAGTGATCGAAGTGGTCCTCGATCGCGGTCTTGCCGCGCCCGGTGACGAAGATGAACTCCTCGATCCCGGCCGCCTGCGCCTCCTCGACGGCATAGTGGATCAAAGGCTTGTCGACCACCGTCAGCATCTCCTTGGGCATCGCCTTGGTCGCCGGCAGGAACCGCGTTCCCAGGCCGCCGACGGGAAAGACCGCCTTCCTGATGGGCCGCACCATGAGCCTCTTCCCCCTCATATGAAATCCACCCCCGACGGGCGAGGGCGGCGGATGTTACCCCGGATCATGCGCCGCGGTCACGGTCTGCGTCGCACCTCAGCCCCCGAGCAGGACCTCCTTGGCCAGGTTGATACGCGCCGCGAGATAGGCCGATCCGCCGTGGTCGGGGTGGTTGAGCTTCATCAGCCGGCGGTGGGCGGCGCGAATCTCCGCCTCCGTGGCGTCGGCGCCGAGCCCCAGAATCTGGCGCGCCTCGTCGGCGCTCATGGCGGTGCCGGTGGGGCCCCCGCCGCGCTGGCGCGCCGCCATGGCCTGGCGCCAGTCGCGATGGGCGCTGCGGTCGAGATAGGCCTCGAGCACCCGCAAGGACTCCGGGTCGCTCGCCGCCACCTCCTCGATCAGGGCGAGAAGCTCGTCGAGGTTCATCTCGGCGAGATCGCGGCCGGTGAAGCGGCCGGCGATCACGGTGCCCGAGAGCGCCCCGGTATCGTGGTCGAGGATCATCCGCAGGTGCGGGGTCTCGACCGTCGAGGCCTGTCCGCCGGGGCGGTTCGAGACCCGGTTCCACATCCGCTTCAGCGCCCCGAGCCGGCGCACCGTGGGGAGCAGGGCGAAGGCCGCCGGCACCAGCGCGAAGAGGTAGCCGGCGCGGCCCGAGAGAACGACATAGAGCCCGATCAGCACCAGCAACGTCCCGCCGGCCCAGCGCACGATCGAGGCCAGCGTCGCCGGGTCGGCACGGGTCACCCCACGGCCGATCAGCAGCACCACCACCAGCGCCGCGGCGCCGAGCAGCATGTAAGCGAGGAACATGGTCGGGTCTTCCCGGCGTCAGCGCACTTGGCTGGCGATCTGCAAGACGGCGCCGCCGGCCCGGCGACCGTAGTCCTCGAGCGCCCGGCGCCCTCCGGCGGCGTAGACGGCGACCGCGCTGAGGAGCTCGCGGAGCGCACCCGCGCTCGCCGCGTCGAAGCGGCAATAGGCGCCGCCCGAGAGCCGAGCGATCTCGCGGAAGGCATACCCGGCCACCGGATCGTGGCCCTCGTGGAAGAGGAACGCCGGGACCCCGAGAACCCCGAGCTCGCCGGCCAGATGGCAAAGCTCGTCGACGTTCTCCTCCATGCAGTCGCCGACGAAGACCAGGGCGTTGACCTTGCGCTTGCGGGTCTCGACGATGGCGTGGCGCAGGACCTTGCGAATCTGGGTATAGCCGCCGCGGCAGAAGACCCCGGTCATCAGCTTGACCAGGGCGCGCGAATCGCTCACCCACTTGCTGTGCTTGCACTCGCCGAAGCCGCGATAGTAGACGAGCTGGACATCGAGCCCGCCGAGCGCGTGGGTGGCCTCGAACATCTCGCCTTGAAGCTGACAGGCGCGGTCCCAGGTGGGCTCGCGGCTGGCGGTCGCGTCCATGGCGAAGATCAGCCGCCCGCGCCCGGCCGTCGGCGCCGACGCCGGCGTCGCCGCAACCTTGTTGAGAAAGGCCTCGACCTCGGCGCGCGAGGTCTCGGTCGGAAGCGTCTTGTCGTCCTTGCTCATGGCTCCTCGGCGGGGGCTGAGCGACCCGCTCGCGCAATCATACTAGAAGATCGCCGAGACTGCCGCCCCTTCCGAGCGCCGTCCCTCAGGCCACGCCGTGGGCGGCGAGCACGCGTCGGACCGCCGGCCGGGCGGCGACGCGCTCGGCGCAAGCCGTCACCGCCGGGCATTCGCGGGCCAGGCGCTCGGGCTCGGGGTGCCAGCCGGCGAGCATGTGGAGATAGAGATCGCAGGCGCTGAAGCGCTCGCCCAAGAGGTAGGGCCCCGCCGCCGCCAGCACGCCGTCGAGCCGGCCCCAGGCGCGGGCCAGCCGCTCGGCCGCCTTGGCCTGGACCGCGGCGGCGTGCGCCGGCTCGGCCGAGTGGCGCTCGGGGTAGTAGTGAAGCTGATAGGCGATCTGCAGCACCGCCGCCATGTAGAGGAGCCATTGGAGGTAAGCCCCGCGCTCCGGCTCGTCGACACCGGGCGCCAATCCGCCCTCGGGGTGGCGGTCGGCGAGATAGAGGACGATCGCCGCCGATTCGTGCATCACCCCGTTCTCGTCGATCAGCACCGGCACCCAGCCGTCGGGGTTGAGCGCGA
>Ga0114931_10005706_pt1 | contig 15397 bp, 15 predicted proteins | sample 2SBtaG_FD_89579 | JGI IMG/M metagenome (GOLD analysis project Ga0114931, IMG submission 89579) | Deep subsurface microbial communities from Kolumbo volcano to uncover new lineages of life (NeLLi) - 2SBTROV14_V59a metaG | ecosystem: Environmental > Aquatic > Marine > Volcanic | place: Kolumbo...
GGCCCAGCGCAGGCCCACAGACCAGCGGATCGGGGCGCCGGCCAGGCGATGGAGGACGAACAGCCAGATCACCAGCAGGGGGGTCAGGACGTGGACCCAATAGCCGACCTCACGGGCGGTGGGATCGTTGACCTCGAGAAATCCGAAGCGGGTGAGCAGGACGCCGCTGAACAACAAGATCAGGGCGGTGCTGAACAGGCCGATGCCCGCCCGTACTGCGGCCCGGTTCGGGCGATGCACGGTGTTGCGCATATGGGCGATGCCGAAGGCCACCACGGGCACAATGATCAGCAGTCCCAGGGCCAGGTGGACCAGGAACATCCACTGATAGAAATAGTCCTGGTAGGTCCGTCCGGTGAGGGCCTCGGTCGCTGTGATACTGGCCAGGTAGGCCGAGTTGATCGCCAGCAGGGCAAACAGCCCCAGCACCACAAACAACAGCCTGCGCAGCCTGGGGCCTACGGCCGGCACGAGTCGCTGTCTGGCCGGACGCTGCGCTTTCCTATCGTGTTGATTCTCAACCTCTTGCACGCTGCCTCCTGAGTTCATGGCTATGCATTACTATCTGCTAATCTGCCAATCTTTGGCATTTTAACGCAATTGGTGGTGCAGGATATACCCGTCGCACCTGGGTTCTCGGTTTTCAGGGTGCGTGGATCTGGATGCAGGACAAGGCGGAGATACGCAGGCATATCACTCACTGTCAAGCATCTCCAATGCCGTCATGGGCCCAGAGATGCGGGGCCTGAATGCCGAAAATCCAGGTACGCCGGGTATAAATATGTTCCCTCGGGGGGATCCTCTTGCGGGGATGCTGCTGGCGGAATAACGGGATCTGGATCAAGCTGCTATACTCCGCATGCCCATACAAGAAGGCAGGGCTTCCGGCATTCACACCATAACTGAACCGAACGGGGTAAGAAGAAGATGAGCCAGGCAATGAGCAGGATAGCGGCCGTTTCGGTGGCCGAGGTACTATTGGGGCTGGGTGGTTGTGCGACCACCAAGACTATCGATGAGCTCAAGGATCGGGTCGCCAATCTCGAGGCGCAGGTCACCGACAATACGTCGAAGGCAGACAGCGCGCTGACGACCGCCGAGGAGGCCAAGGCGACTGCGGATGACGCCAAGGCCACCGCGGAAGAGGCCGGTGCATGCTGTATGCGCAATTCCGAGAGACTGGACCGGATGTTTGAAAAGGCCCAGATGAAATAGGCGGTACCCGCGATCGCCCCGCTCGGCGGTGCGATCGTGGAGCCCTGAACCTCCCGGTCCCGCCCCTGGGGCCTGCGCGCCACGGAAGGTCGAAAGCCCACCGGTGCGTTGCCTGCTCAGTAGGTCTCCAGATAGAGCTCTGTCGCCGTCTCGGCATGGGGTCCCGTCTGGGGCGCATTCTTCTGCTCGGGGCGCTGTCCGCTGTCAGCAGAGATACGGCGGGCGATAGGGCGCGGTATCCCATCGGCGTGGGCCACCATGGCATCCACGCGTTCCCAGTCGACTTCCACCGCCTCACGGTCTGCCAGCCCCGCGGCGATCATCTCGTTGACGGCGTGCGGGTCCGCTGCGCGCTCGCGGTCTCTGCGCAGAGGCGGATGGACCTCCAGATAGAGCACATCGTCGCGCCAGCCCAGCTTGTAGGGCTGGTTGACGATCCTGACCGGTGTGCCCGCGGATACGGAATCGAACAGGCGCTCGATGTCCTCGGGATAGAGGCGTACACAGCCATGGGTGACCTGCATGCCGACACCGTTGGGCCTGTTGGTCCCATGGATGAGATAGCCGGGGATGCCCAGGCGCAGCGCATACCCGCCCAGGGGATTGTCGGGACCCGGGGGGACCACCTTGCCCAGCGGACGCCCGTCTGCGGCATGTTCCCGGCGGATCGAGGCAGGGGGATACCAGGCCGGGTCGCGCACCTTGCGGACGATCCGTGTAACCCCCTTGGGCGTCTCCCAGTCCTGGCGCCCGACCGAGATCGGATAGGTGATGACCGCCTTGGGTCCCGGGCCGCTCTCCTCCTCAGGGTAGTAATACAGCCGCATCTCGGGCACATTGATGACAATGCCCTGGCGGGGCGTGTCGGGCAGAATGTAGCGTGTCGGAATCACCACCACCGTACCCTCGCCGGGCAGCCAGGTGTCCACTTCGGGGTTGGCCGCGCGCAGCTCGTTCAGACCCACATCATAGAGCCGTGCGAGGTCCACCAGGGTATCCTCGTGCAAGGCCCTGACGTACTGGGGCTCCCCGATGACGCTGTCTCCTGGCGGGGGGGCGTCGAAGGTGGCCGCGCCGGTCGTGCCTGCCACTATGAGGGCCCAGCATAGGAAGGTGGGGCGCCTGTTCATGTCCGTGCCATGTGTCTCTCTTGTCTGCGGTCTGCCGGGGTGTCCCGAGGGCTGCTCATGTTCTTCGAAAGCGGAGGGTCTCCAATGTTCCCCCGGACCCCGGCCCGGAGACCCTGTACCGGATATCATAACCGAGCCGCGCGCCGACCGGTGTCTGCGAACACCGGCAGGCGCGGGATGTGCCGGCTGATCGCCGGCTATACTGTGGCCATGATGCCTTCATCTGCAGATTCACGACCGGGGCCGACGCACGGGGCGTGGATGGTGTTCGACGGGCTTCCGGCCCGCGGGCATCCCCAACCTCGGGGTACGGTACGGCTGGGTCTCCACGCCACGCCCTTCGGTCGCTTCGGGCTGGTGGTGCAGGGGCGGACGGTCTATGCAGCCGGCTTCGTCGGGGGCTCGGGGGCGGCGGCCCTGGTGGAGCGACTGCACAGGCACTGGCCGGCGCTGGAGCCCGTCGAGGTGGATGGTGCCGGAGACGAACTGGTGGCACAGCTGCTGGGGCGCCGGCCGTCGGGGCCGATAGGGGTGCGGCTGCGCGGTAGCGTGTTTCAGCTGGCGGTGTGGCGCCGGCTCCTGGACATCCCCAGGGGGGAGGTGTGGACCTATGGCCGGCTGGCCCGTGCCGTGGGCCGGCCGCGGAGTTGCCGGGCCGTGGGCAATGCCGTGGGCGCCAATCCGATCGCCTGGTTCCTGCCCTGCCACCGTGTGGTGGGGGCCGGGTCACGCCTGGGGGGCTATCACTGGGGGGCGGCGTGCAAGCGTGCCCTGCTCAGGTCCGAGGGCTGGGAGGCGTCATGAGGCCGAAGATCGTCTCCGGCGGACAGACCGGCGTGGACCGGGCGGCGCTGGATGCGGCCCTGGACCAGGGGGCGGCCTGTGGGGGCTGGTGTCCCCGGGGCCGGCGCGCCGAGGATGGTCCCATCCCCGCACGCTATCCCCTCCAAGAGCTCGACAGCGCGGACTACACGGCACGCACCCGCCGCAATGTCATGGACGCCGATGGGACACTGATCGTCTATTTCGATCGTCTGCAGGGTGGCACGGCCCTCACCCTGAGCTATTGCCGCGAGCTGGGCAGGCCCTGCCTGCTCGTCGATGGCACGCGGTCCACGGTCGAGGAGGCCGTGCGCCAGCTGGCGCAGTTCGTGGCCGCCCACGGCATACGGGTACTCAATGTCGCGGGGCCGCGGGCCAGCCAGGAGCCCCGCGCCTATCCCTACGTCTACCGCCTGATCAGCCGCCTGCTGGCGGACTGTTGAGGGCAGGTCTCAGGCGAAGACCACCCAGGTGGTGGCGATATATTTGATCCCCCGGCGCAGGGTCACCCCACGGTGCTCGTGGGTCCAGAAGGGCGGGAACAGGGTCAGTTTCCCCTCTTCGGGCCGGATCTTGAGATCCTGAAACAGGAACTCGGTCTCCCCACCGGGGCCGTCCACGGTGTTCAGGTACCACACGGCGACCAGCTGGCGCTGGCTGAACTGATGGCTGCCCCCGTCGATGTGCCAGTGATAGAACCCCCCGGGGGTGGTGCGCTGGATGGCATATCCCATGTCCTTGAAGGGCCCCTTGAAATAGGGGAAGGCCTCGCGGAACTCGAGCATCGCGGTGCCCAGGGAACGGAACAGCGCCCGGTCGATGTCCCTCCAGTGGGGCTTGCCACTGACCACCAGGTCCGTCGAGCGTTTGACACGCCCGTCGCGTTCGGCGAGCTGACCTATGCGGCCGGCGTATTGCTCGTCCTCGGCGGCCTCGAAGCGCTCGATCATCTGGCGGCACAGCTCGGGCCTCAGGGCCCCGTGTTGTTCGAAGACGAAGGAGCCGGGGGCGACCTCGTGGAGGGTCCGCAACGGTCTGCGGACGGGCCGTTCGGGTCTCGGCACTGATCTACCCATGGGGCACCTCGAGTGGCAGGAAATCGGGGCGGGACGTGGTCATCTCAGCCCGTCAGACGGTTGTTCTCGACGAGTCGCTCGATATGCTCGTGGCACTGGGCCCCGAGGCGGGCATGCAGGTCCAGGATCTGCTCGCCCAGGCTCGACCAGTGTGCCTGGCCCTGCGCCGCGGCCTGGCTGATGGCCTTCCAGTCCCCGCCCGCGGACCACTGGCGATAGGCCTGGGTCAGACCGGGGAAGAGGTCTTTGCGCATCGCCGTGAGATTGGCCATGTAGAAGTGGAGCGAGACCCGGTTGTCCGTCTCCACCAGGCGGGGGAGGGTCGACAGGGTGTCGGCGAGCAGGTCGCGGACGGCACGGACCATGAGTTCTGCGCGCGAGTGGGGGAGTTCGCAGAGCATCTGTTCCCATGCCTCGCCCAGGAGTCTGCCCGCCCGGACCTCGCCGATCTCGTGGTGTATGACCGCATCCAGCTCATGGTTGGTCATCTCCTCCAGGGCGCCATCCAGGTCATGGTCGAAGTCATAGGACTGCAGGGCCCGGGCCATCGCGTTCTCCAACCTGTGCCCACGCCACTCCTGGACCTTTTCCCAGAGCATGCGGCGAATGGATTCCCGGCGGATGAATATGTCTGTACCCAGTGCCATCGCAGGCGGGGCGGTCAGGTCCCGGGCATATTCCTCGGCGGAGACATAGATGTGATATCCCTCGGCCTGGATCTCCGTTTCGAGGCGTGCGAGAAAGAAGTGGGGCGTCCCCCGGCCACCGATACCGCCACTGTAGACCTGGCCCTCGGGAACGAGGTACCGGTTGATGGTGCCGGTCTCAAAGGGGTCGATCTCTCGGCCGCCCACGGGCAGGGGGGCAAAGGGGGCCGTATCCAGCGTCTCCCAGAGTGACTCCCTGGCGGTCAACCACTCGCCCATCTCGTCGTTGGGCACGGAGTCCGTAAAGGCGTGGCCCTTCTCCCACCGGTAGAACTCCCGCATCTTGAGCAGATACACGCACAGGGTATAGTTCGAGGCGTGGCGGGCGTCAGAGATGTGGCAGTTCCTCTGTACCACCTGACGGATCAGGTCGGGATTGGTCTGCATGTCCACTGCTCTTCTCTCCTGGGGGTGCGTGGGGCCTGGTGGCTCAGAAATTTCCTTGCAAATGAGCGGGATAAGCCACGGCCGCTTTTATGCTAGCATTGCCCTATCGGGTTGACCAGGGGCGTTTGGGCCTCGAAAGGACAGGCTTATGGCACGATTGAAAACGAAGTGGCAGCAGAAGGACCGGCAGCGCGGCGTCGGGGACCTGGCCAGCGTGATGAGCGTCAATATCTGGCGCATCTCCAGTGAGGCCCTGTTGAACCTGGAGAACGAGGGCTTCGAGACGGTCTCCCATTCTCAGTGCCTGGATATTATCGCCGAGTTTGTCATATTCCTCCTCCACATGGTGGACAGGCTGCTCTACGAGCGCTACGACGATGAGCAGCGCCGGGAGTTTCTGACCGCTCTGGCGCGGCACCTGAGCGGTCTGGTCCAGGATAACTGGGTCGATGCGAATGGGCCCGGGGTGTATCAGGGGCCGTTCATCGACCTTCTGAATGCCCGGATGGACGAGTATTCGGAGTGCGCATATTCCCCCCAGGAAGGCCCCGGGTTTACGCTTCGGCGCCTCGTGGGCGAGCACGTGCGTGACCGCTTCGGCCCCAGGGATCGAAAGTGGATCCCGGACTATGTGATCGATGTGGAGGTACCCAAGGCGATGGCCTCGTTGACCCAGGCGCTGGATGGCGTGCTCGGTGCCGGCCCGCGGCGCAGGCCGCCGGTCCCTGAAGGCGGGGTCTGGGGAGAGGGATGATCTGGCTGCCCGTGGGGTGAAGGCCCCCGATCGGTGCGGCCTGGCGGGGTCGGGGCGGGCGGGGTCTGGACCCCGCCCGCCAGACTGGGCTTGGGCCTACTTCTTGACCCACTTGTCGAAGTTGGCGGTGTTTTTCTCTTCCCCATCCGCGTACCCGGCTTCATAGGCCTCGGTGATGCGCTGCTCCTCGCGCTTGGGGTGGCCGAGATAGCCGGCCTGCCAGCCAAGAATATACTCGGGATCTACGCCCATCTGCTCCATCTTGGTCGTGGCGTCGCGGTAGTCTTGTCCTGGGTGTGCCATAGGTCTCTCCTCTATGATCGATTGAGTGGTGATCGACTGACGTGAATCGGTATTTCTGCGGGTTCAGGACGGGTGAAGATGGGCCAAGGCCTTGCCCGAGTCCAGCACCGCGCGCACGGCCTTGGCCCCGGCGGCCCTGGATTCACAGCGCCGCAGGTGATGGAGCATGATCGTCGCGCCATAGACCAGGCTGTCCCGGGTCGGACCGTCCTTCCCCTGCAGGGCCTCGATGCCGGCCCGGGCTGCGCATTCGGCCGCGACATCGACGTCGAAGGGGGTCGCAATCTCGTCACCCGCCTCGGATGCCGGTGGCAGGTCCTCGGGCAGGGGGGCCGCCCGGGTCTCCTGTTCGATATCCAGGTCCTGGGGGCGGATCTCGACCGAGGACTCCTGGCCCAGGTCATGATAATAGAAGACCTTTGCGGGCTGCTTGAGGGACGGGATGACGCCACCCTCCACACCGCGGACGATCGCCGCGGAATCGAAGCCGGAGAATCGGGCCAGACTGGCATAGATGGGCGGGTAGGCCTTGTGGACATAGCCGGTCATCAGGTGTGTCCGCCTGCGCCCCCGTAGGGGACCCACCAGGACCTCTATGGTGGTGATCAGGGGGCGTTTCACGATTCGGGCGCGCAAGGGGACCAGGCCGTGCAGTGGCGGACAGTAGTGGCGCTGGTCCACGTAGCCCCAGCCCACCTCGGGTTCGGCGATCCGCTCGGCGACCTGCGCCGGACTCAGGTCCACGTCGACGCCCGCGGCACGCAGCACCTTGCGTGAGGTGATCCCGTACTTCGGGCCGACGCGCTCCAGTCCGTGGGTGACCGCAGGCACGCCGAGGGCCGCCAACACCGCGGGCAGGAAGGGCGTGGCCGGGAGCCCGCGGGTATGCCCGTCGTAGGGATCGGCCACGTCGACGAGCTCGTCGACCGCGGCATGGGTTGGCGCCGTGGCCTCCCTGACGGCCTGCAGGGCGCCCTTGAACTCCTCGTCGGTCTCCCGCTTCATACGCAAGGCGATCAGCAGGATCGCGGCCTGTACGGGATCCGCCTTGCCTTCGAGGATGAGGCCCATGGCCTCATGTGCCTCGTCGAGGCTCAGATCCTTGCTATACTCCGGGCCCGTCGCCACCTTCTGGATGCACGAACGCATCGCGAGATAGGCGCGGCGGTCTTCTATCTGTGGCAGCGTGGACATGATGGCCTCGCAAGGCGTGGGGCATGGCTATAAGGCGGCAGAAGGATACAGGAGGCGGGCCTCGGGCTGTATATCCCCAATGAGGGGGATGTGCGCCTAAATTCAATGACTTAGATGTACGGAATCAGAGGGTTGGGCCCGCCAGACGGCTGAGTGCAACGGGCCGGTGTCGGCACTTTCGCCGGATGCCACGGTCCTATGATGCAGGCCTGCAGACGGTCCCGGCCGGCGGTGCGCGCCATCGAATGATCGGTGCCTGCGGATATCTCGGCCGTGAGAGCGTCTGGCACCATCCAGTCATAGCGGAGGAGACGATGTCCAAGCACGATTCACAGGAACAGTTGGACGAGATTGATTTTGCCAGCGCGATGGCCGCCTTCGAGGCCAAGCATTTTTCCAGGGCCATGCAGCTGTTCTCCCCCCTGGCCGAGAAAGGGAATGCCGAGGCCCAGCACCGGATCGCCATCATGTGCCAGAACGGTCTGGGTATGGTCCCCAATCCCGAGGCCGCCCTGCGCTGGATGCGCAGTGCAGCCGAGCAGGGCCACGCGCTGGCTCAGCACGGGCTGGGATTCATGTACATGGAGGGCGATTGCGTGGAACAGAACGGCGCCGAGGCCGTAAAGTGGTTTACGCTGGCTGCCGAACAGGGGCTGGCCGGTTCCCAGACCACCCTGGCCATGATGTATGAGCAGGGCCGTGGCGTGGACCGGGACCCGGAAAAGGCCCGGGAGTGGTACCGCAAGGCGGGTTTCGATCCAGACGAATAGGGGCCCCTGGACTTGACAGGCCCCGTTCACCCGCTGCCCAATGCCCCTGTTTGGTCGACACGCGCCCATTCCGGATCCATGCGCCCTGCAGGCCTGAGGCCCCGGTGAGGCAGCGATCGTTTCTTCAATCTCTTCTGACCCGTAACAGTCCATGCGTCCCGCTCATCTGACCGAAGTACTCGACAAGGAATTTCTCGGGGCCCGCAGTGGCCATCACACCCCGGTCATGCTGTGGGGCCCGCCCGGGGTGGGTAAGTCCCAGATGGTCATGCAGATCGCCGAACGCCACGAGGTGCCGGTCATCGATATCCGCCTGTCCCAGATGGAACCCAGTGATCTGCGCGGGATTCCCTTTCGTGTGGACGACCTGGTGGAGTGGGCCGTGCCTGCGATGTTGCCGGATGCCGAGCGCCATGGCCCGGAGGGGGTCCTGTTCCTGGACGAGATCACCTCGGCCGCGCCCAGTGTGTCCGCTGCGGCCTATCAGCTGATCCTCGATCGCCGCCTGGGCAACTACTTCGTCCCCGGCGGGTGGGCCATCTTCGCGGCCGGAAATCGCCAGGGTGACCGGGGGGTCACCTATACCATGCCCTCACCCCTGGCCAACCGGTTCTCGCACTTCGAGGTGGACGTGAATCTGGATGACTGGGTGGCCTGGGCCTATGCCAACGGGATCGACGAGCGGATCATCGCCTTTCTGCGCTTCAGGCCGGATCTGTTGTTCGACTTCGACCCCGCGCACAATCCGGTGGCCTTTCCCTCGCCCCGCTCCTGGGAGTTCGCCCATCGCGCCCTGAAGAAGTTCGTGGGCCATCCCCGGATCCTGCTCGGTACGCTTCAGGCCTGTGTGGGCCCCGCTGCCGGCGTGGAGCTCCATGCCTTCGTGGAGAGCCTGGACCAGATGCCGGATCTGGATGCCATTGTCCACGGCGAGGAGGTCCCCGTGCCGCGTGAGATCGACCTCCAGTATGCCATTGCCTCGGCGCTGGTGGGGCGGGCCATCCGGGCGCGGGATGGGGCTGACGCCACCGCCGTCGTGGGCAATATACTGAAGTACGCCAGCCGTTTCCCGCAGCGGGAGATGGGGGTGATGATGGTCTCGGACATGCACCGGGCGATCGGTCAGGCGCTGTTCGATGTCCCGCAGTTCACCACCTGGGCCAACGAGATCGCGGATCTGATGCTCTTTGAGCACTGAGTCCGCACGCCAGGGGTGGCCATGAATCCGGAACAGATAGAGCACAAGCTGGCGGCTGCCCGGACCCGGCTGATCCTGGACAAGCCCTTTCTGGGGGCCCTGGTCCTGCGTCTGCCCCTGTGCGCAGCCGACCAGGCGTGGTGTCGGACCACAGCCACGGATGCCCGCAAGCTCTATTACAATCCCGACTATATCGAGGCCCTGCGCCAGGACGAGCTGCAGTTCGTCCTGGCCCATGAGGCCCTGCACTGTGCCCTGTCCCATTTTGCCAGACGCCAGCATCGCCTCAAACACCGCTGGGACCTGGCCTGCGACTTCGCCATCAATCCGCTGCTGGTTCGCGAGGGCTTCACGCCCCCGCCCAGCGCCCTGGTCGAGGAGCGCTTCGAGGGCCTGACGGCCGAGGAGATCTACCCTTGTCTGGACGACCTGGACGAGGAAAAGGACACCCTGGACCAGCACGTCTATGACAACGAGGACCCGGACCAGGGTGTGCGTGACCAGGACCGGGGCGGCCAGGGTGAGGGCGCGCAGGGTTCCCGCGGGGAACAGCAACAGGGACAGGGTGGGAGTTCGGACCGCGAACAGCCCCAGGACCAGGGAGGGGAGGGTGGCGGCCCCGAGCCGCAGGACGAACAGGACGGCGAGGGCAGTCCGCAGGCCGAACAGGATCGGGGGCGCGGAGGGGCACCTCAACCCCCGCCGCTCAGCGCCCAGGAGCGCGAGACCCTCGGGGTCCAGTGGCAGCAACGTCTGGCCAGTGCCGCCCAGCAGGCCCTGCAGGCCGGCAAGCTGGGTGGGGCCATGGCGCGCATGGTCGACTTCCTGCTCCAACCCCAACTCCCCTGGCGGATGTTGCTGGCCCGCTATGTCAGCGCCACGGCGCGGGACGACTACAGCTACACCCGTCCTTCCACGCGACGGGGGGAGCCGGCCATATTCCCCAGCCTGCGCAGTGCCCAGCTTCATGTGGTCGTGGCCCTGGACGTGAGCGGCTCAGTGAGCGAGCGTGAGATGAGCGAGTTCCTGTCCGAGGTGGATGCCATCAAGGGGCAGATCCGGGCCCGTATCACCCTCCACGCCTGTGACAGCCAACTCGCCGGTGACGGCCCGTGGTACTTAGAGCCCTGGGAGGACTTCGAGCTCCCGCGCAGCTTCCAGGGCGGGGGAGGGACCCGCTTTACGCCGGTCTTCGACTGGGTGCAGGCCCAGGACAGTCCGCCGGACCTGTTGCTCTACTTTACCGACGCCAAGGGGGAGTTCCCGGCCCTGCCACCGCCCTTTCCCGTCATCTGGCTGGTCAAGGGCAGGGCCCCGGTGCCCTGGGGGCAGCGGATCCAGTTGAACTGATGGAACTCGCTACCGAAGATCAGCTCCGTCTCAATGTCCTGCTGGCCCAGGAGCTGCAGGCGGTGCGTATCGACGAGTCCCGGATGATCGTCCATGGCCTGTCCGAGCGCGGCGAGGCGAAGATCCCCCTGCACCCCACCGGGCGTGACGAGGCCTATCTGCGTGTGGTGCGCCAGACCCTGTCCAGCCATGTGCTGGGCTCACCCGGTGGCTATCCGGTGTATCTGAAGCGCTGGACCCGTATGGGGCAGGCCCGGAGCGAGAGCCTCGAACGCCTCCTGCTGCTGGGTGAGCCGGAGGCGGTGGCGGCGGTCGTCCATGCCCCGGGGCTCACCGACGAACTGGCACGCCGGGCCTGGTGGGCCGACCCCTCGGCGGAAAACGCCCGGCGTATGCTGGAACGCGCGTGCGTGGCGACAGGGTCCATGGGACCGGTGCTGGCCGAGTTCCTGCTCGAATTTCTCCCCTTTGAGCAGGAGCCGCAGGCCATGATCGATTCGGTACGCCTGATCCTCCAGCCGGGTCTGATCGATGCTGCGCAAAAGGCCAAGCTCTGGGAGCGGGGCCGGCGCAAGAACATCTATTACGTCGGTTTCCTGCAGGCCATACCGGACGAGCTGCCCGTCGATGTGGCGCCCCACCCGGGATATGAGGCCCTGCTGCGTGCCGCCCGGCCGCTGGCGGACGCGGGCAATCCAGTGGCGGAGCAGCTCCTGCGCCTGTTGAGCGCCCCGGGGCAGGCCTTCGTGCAGACCCTGGACCGTGTGTTGCGCAAACCCGCCAACCAGGACGTGGTGGTGGCGCTGCTGGATGCGCTGTGGGCCTATCTGGAGCCGGTGCGTGTCGGCACCACCCGCCACCGCCGGATGGAGGACGTGCTGGCGGCTGCCGCACGCTGTTGCGAGCCGGGTGGGCGCTGGGCAAAGGAGCGTGCGGCCGTGCTGGAGGCGATGCCCGAGGCCCGCGACTGGATTCAGGCGATGTTCCTGTTGTCCATGGTCAGCGAGCAGCTGGTCGCGCCGATCTTCGGCCTCACCGATGCCATAGGGACGGTGATGCGTCGGCGTATCGAGCCCGTCAGCGGTCCTGTCCTGGCGCAGCTGGCCATGCTCGGTGCCCGCGGAGACTGAGTCTCCGGCCATCACCCGGCCGCGCAGACAGGTCCTGTTGGGGCGCAGGGCGAGGAACCCGGGCGAGCGACCCGGTCTGTACCCAGCGGCGGGCGTCCGCCGACCCGGCCTCGCCCCGCACCGCCCCATCCCGAAAAGCGAAGTGCCCGAGGTCGGGGCCCTGGTCGGGCTCTGATGGGCCGCATCGATACTCCCAGCCGGCAACGGGTACTGCTGCTGTTCGCCTGGGTGCTGATGTCCGCACCGCTCCAGCTGGGTGCGCCGTTCACGGTGGACTGGCTGCGTTACGATCGCGCGCGTATCCAGTCGGGGGAGCTCTGGCGCCTGCTCTCCGCCCATCTGATCCACCTTGGCTGGGGACACTGGGCCCTGAACACGGGGGGGCTGGCGCTGGTCTTCGCCCTCTATGGGCGGCAGCTGAGCCCGGCCGCCTGCTGTGGGTGGGCACTGATCAGTGCGCTGTCCATCGGCCTGGGCCTGCTGCTCTACTCGCCCTCGGTGCTGTGGTACGTCGGTCTGTCCGGTGTGCTGTACGGTCTACTGGCCGCCGGCGCCATCACCGATCTGTCCCGCCATCCCGCCGTCAGCATTGCCGTGCTGGCGCTGCTGACCGTCAAGCTGGTGTGGGAGCAACTGTGGGGACCGCTGTCCGGAGCTGCGTCCCTGGTGGGCGGGGCCGTGGTCGTTGATGCCCATCTCTATGGCACGGTCGGCGGGCTGGTGGCGGCGCTGCTGTGGCCGGTCGTCGCTGCGCACCTCGTTGTGGCCCGTCGGCTCGGGTCACGGTCCGCGAGACCGCAGGTACAGCCCGAGTCCGAGCAGAAGCAAGGTCGGCCACCCTAGGGCGCCCCCACCCCCGCTGCCTCCACCCCCATTGCCTGAGACCGGGTCCGAGTGGCTGATCGTCAGGACGTAGTCCCCGCGAGACGATCGAGAGCGCCCCTCCACGCCCACGTAGTAGGTCCCGGTGTCGAGTTCACGTTGGATCTCGAAGTTGGTGTCGGTGGTGCTGCGATTGTCGTTTTGTGCGATCACAGTGGCGTCGGACCCGAACAGATAGGCATAGGTGTCCGTGCCTCCGGAGCCGAGCGCGCGGAAGCTCTGCCGTGAGCCCAGCTGGACGCGATACAGATCGATCTGTCCGTCTCTGGTCAGCCTCCCCCTGATCGGGCTGTCGAAGCCCAGCGGTGTGGCGGCCCTCAGGGCGGCGGCCAGGCCATTGCCTTCGGCCTCGACGTCGATCCGGCCGGTCCGCACCGCCGAGACGGCCCCGGCGGCATCCGCGATCCCGGTGCCACACAGGGGCTCGCCGCACTGGATGCCCAACGCGCCGGGGAAGGCGTGTGTGTTCGCCCTCAGAGTCCCTATCAACTGTTCCACCGACAGGTCCGGCCGCAGACTCAGCATCAGGGCGGCCACCCCGGAGACCAGGGGAGTCGCGAAGCTGGTGCCGAAGCAGCCTGCCGGGCCCCCGCCGGCACAGCCCCAGGCGTCCCCGCCCGGGATGGGGCTCTGCAGGCCGCTGTTGGTCGCCACCAGGATGCCGGTGCCGGGGGCGCTGAGCCCGATCTTCACACCGAAGTCTGCAAAGGGCGCCAGGCCGCCGTTCCGGTCCGTGGCGGTGACCACCAGCACGCCCCGGCAGTTCGCCGGCGCGGTGCGCAGGGTGTCCCGGCCGTCGTTGCCCGCTGAGACCACCACGAGGGCGCCGGCGGCATGGGCGTCGTCGATGGCGGCCTGCTCGGACCGCAGGCAGGTCCCGGCGGACCCGATGCTCAGATTGATGACCCGGGCCGGGTGCGGGTTGTCCGGGACTCCAGGTACCGCAAGGCCGGCAGCCCAGCGCAGGGCATCATTGATGTCGGAGACATAGCCTCCGCAGCGTCCCAGTGCCCGCACGGGCAGCAGTCGCGTCTGCCAGTCGACCCCGACCATGCCTGCCCCGTTCTGGGCGGCCCCGACCAGGCTGGCCACGCCGGTGCCGTGCCAGGAGCTCGGTGTGGCCGGTGTGCCCGGACCGCAGCCGCCTGCGTTCACCCCGTCGCCCGGGTCGCTGGGGTCGGGATCCCGGCCGTCGCCGTCGTTGGCGGTGAAGAACGAGCCGTCGGGATCGGTGGAGACGAGGTCGTAGCCGGCCAGGACATGTCCCGCCAGGTCGACGTGGCCGGCGAGGATTCCGGTATCCACCAGGGCCACGACGGTGTCCGCCGACCCGGTGGTGATCACCCAGGCCGGAAGTGTGTTGATACCCGTGTGTGCCTCGCTCAGATAGCCCTGATTGTTGAACTCGGGATCGGCAGGCGGGACCTGGACCGGGTACCGGTGGGCATCCACCTCCGCGTAGCTGACCTCGGGCTGGGCGTTGAGATGCTCGACCAGTTCGGCGAGCTGGCCTGGATCGTAGTCCGCCGGTGGCGTCACCACCTCCACGCCTCCGGAACAACGGTGCCCGTGATGGAGCACCACCCCCAGACGCCTTCCGAGTGCCTCGATCCTTCCCGCAGCGCTGCCCACGATCGGGGCCTGGAGGCGGACGATCAGTCGCGGGGTGTCCGTGCCCCCGGCCGATACGGCACTCGCCAGGGGCCCCATGCCCAGGATCAGCAGACCGAGGGCCGCGGCCGGGCTCATCGGACACCCCTTCGTGTGTCGAGCTCTACGTGGGCGATGTCGCCCCGTCTCTGCAGGGTGCGGAGGACCGCGTGCAGTCGGCTGGCCGGGAGGGGCGGTGTCCGGTAGCGGAAGTAGCCCCCGGACAGCGCCGCTCCAGGTGCAGGGCGATCGTGTCACCTGGGGCCACGATGACGCTGAGCTCAGGCGGCGGAGCGGATGGCAGGGGCTGGGCGAACCCGATGATCAACCGCCCGAGCTCGAGGTCCGGCGCGGGGCAGGGGGCCCCGCGGGCACAGGCCGTAAGGCCCAGCGCCAGCCCGACCAGCAGGATCGGCAGGCCGTCCCTCATAGGATCATGCGGTGCCACAGGTTGCACCCTGGTGCGCCGGGAGACGGTCCAGGGACCTGGTGGATCGGGGGGGGGTGGATCGGGCGCCACACCAGGGTGGTCGTGCCCCGTGGGGCAGCTCTGGCGCCGCCGCAACAGGGGCTGGGTGAGACGTGCAGGCTTGCAGCATAGGGGGCTATGGTACACCCAGTGACAGATCGGAATGCCCCAAGTGCGCCCGGGACAGAGCACCGGTCGTCAGAAATCGCCCAGCCTCTGGACCCAAGGAGTCTGTCGGACTTAGGCGATTGCCGGAAAATCACGTACCAGAGTGCGCAGGATTTTGGTTCGCCTTCAAGGCGTGGCAATAGGCGCATAGTCGAACTATGCAACTGTTGCCACAACGCCGGAGGCGGGCGA
>Ga0114931_10005707_pt1 | contig 15395 bp, 15 predicted proteins | sample 2SBtaG_FD_89579 | JGI IMG/M metagenome (GOLD analysis project Ga0114931, IMG submission 89579) | Deep subsurface microbial communities from Kolumbo volcano to uncover new lineages of life (NeLLi) - 2SBTROV14_V59a metaG | ecosystem: Environmental > Aquatic > Marine > Volcanic | place: Kolumbo...
CCGGATGCTCTGGCCGGTGATGTAGCCGGCATCGGATGAGAGCAGGAAGGCGACCGTGCCCGCCACCTCGGCGAGCCGGGCATAGCGCCCCGCCGGGATCTGCGCCACCAGATCGGGATCCTCGGGATAGTTCTCGACGAAGCCGGGAAGAACGCTGTTCATCCGGATGCCCTCGGCGGCATGGGCGTCGGCATAGATCTTGACGAAGGCCGCGAGCCCCGCCCGCATGGTCGAGGAGACGGGAAAGCGCTGGCTCGGCTCGATCGCCCCCAGCGCCGAGATGTTGACGATCGCCCCGCCGCCCTGCGCCCGCATGATCGGGGTCACCAGCCGGGCCATGCGGACCACGTTGAGCACCAGCATGTCGAGCCCGGCGTGCCAGTCGTCGTCGCCGATCTCGAGCAGACGCCCGCGCGCCGGGTGGCCGGTGTTGGCGACCACGGCGTCGATCCGTCCGAAAGTCTCGTGGGCCTTGGTCACCAGGGTCGCGAGATCGGCCGGCTCGGTGACCGACCCGCGAACGCCGACCCCGCCGAGCTCGGCGGCCAGCGCCTCGGCGGCCCCCGAGGGCGACATCAGGGCGACCCGATAGCCGGCTGCGGCGAGCGCTCGCGCGCAGGCGGCGCCGATGCCCCGCCCGGCGGCGGTGACGATGGCAGCCTTGGTCTCGGTCATGCGCTGTCCTCCTCGTTGTCGTGACTGTCGTCGTCGGTCTCCGGTCGATAGCGATAGCGGGCCAGATCGACCCGCCCGCCGGCATCGAAGCGAACGCCCTCACCCTCGAGCAGCGCCCGCTGGCGGGCGTCCGCGCGGCCGCCGCGGGCGCTGATCTCACCGCGGGCGTTGATCACCCGCCACCACGGCACGGCGTCGTCGCCGAGCGCATGAAGCGCATAGCCCACTCGCCGGGCCCGGCCCCGCCACCCGGCATAGGCGGCGACATCACCATAGGTCACCACCCGCCCCGGGGGAACCCGGCGGACGATGCGATAATAGGCCTCGTACTCGGCGCTCGCCATCCGCCCTCACCGTTCTCGCCCGCGCCCCTCGCCGGGGAGGGTCACGAGGTCCGGACCCCGGCCGACCGCCGCGCCGGGCCGACCGGACACCCGTCCCGATCCCTTTTAACCTGACCAACGGCGAGCCGTTCGCTGGTCTCCAGCTTTGCCGCCGCGGGCAGGCCAATGGCGCGCCGGATCGTCGGCCCGCAGCCCCGAGACGAGCCGGTGCTCGGGGCCGCGGACGGCGGCGAGCCGAACCCCTCGTTCCTCATCGCCGATCCGCCGCACCGACGAGGAGAACCCCTGCATGGCGCTTCCTGCCGCCCCTGACCTCCGCGCCACAGGTGGCTCAATCGAGCCAGCGTTTGAGGTTGCGCCGGACGAAATCGTCGTCGTTGAGGTGCGGATAGGCGGCGTACACGCGATCGATCTCCGCCGCCTGGCCGGGGCTCAGCCCCTCGTCGGGGTCGAGGCACCAAGTGCCTTGCACCAGGCCCTGGCGCCGGAGCACCTCGTGACAGCCGGCGATGCAGCCGCGAAAGCCGTTCGCGGCATCGAAGAAGGCGGCATTGCAGTCGGTGATCTGCGCCGCCAGGCGCAAGAGCGCGTCGTCGACGCAGCCGGCCGCCACCGCCCGGTGGACGCGATCCAAGAGCGCGACCGCGCGCTCGACCCAGACGCTCCAATGGCCGAGCAGGCCGCCGCGGATACGCAGGACGACCGCCTCGCCACCGCGCGCCACCGTAAAGGGGGTGAGAAGGTCCAACAGGATGTGATCGTCGTTGCCGGTGTAAAGCACGATCCGATCCTCGGCCCCGGCCTCGGCCACGCCGCGCACCACGTCGAGCGTGCGGTACCGGTCGAACGGCGCGATCTTGATCGCGACCACGTTGTCGATGGCGGCGAAGCGGCGCCAGAACGACGCCGGCAGCACGACCCCGCCGACCGCCGGCTGGAGGTAGAAGCCGACGAGCGGAATCTCCTCGGCGATGCGGCCACAGTGGGCGAGGATCGCGTCCTCGCTCGCCCCCTTCCATGCCGCAAGGCTCAAGAGCCCGGCGTGATAGCCGAGGCCGACGGCCGTTCGCGCCTCGGCGATGGCCTGCTCGGTGCGGCCGACGATGCCGGCGATCAGGACCAGCGGGCGCGCGGTCCACTCGCGCGCGGTCTCGGCGGCGATGGCGAGAACCGGCTCGTAGAGCGCGGCCTCGCGGATGGCGAACTGGGTGGTGTGGACACCGACCGCGAGCCCGCCCGCGCCGGCGTCGATGTAGTAGCGACAGAGCGCCCGCTGGCGGCGGCGGTCGAGCCGGCGTTCGCGGTCGAGGGCCAGGGGATGCGCCGGGATGACGGCGCCCCGACGCAACACCTCCAGCACCCCGGCCGCCAACTCTTCGCGCTGCAGGCCCACCGTCGTCAGCCGCCTTCCCAGTCGATCGGCCGCAGGTAACCGAGCACGACCTCGACGATGTGCGCGGCCCGCCTGGCACAAGCCTCGGGCGTGGCGAGATCGGCCGCGAAGATGGTCGACAAGGTGTGGACGTTGGAGAAGTAGAAGTACCCCATGCCGGCGATCGAGATGTAAAGCTGCACCGGATCGACGTCACGGCGAAAGACGCCCGCCGCCTGCCCGCGTCTGAGAAGATCACCGATCATGTGCACCAGCGGCGAGTGCATCTGGCGGATTCGCGCCGAACGTCGAAGGTGGCGGGCACGATGGAGGTTTTCGCTGTTCAGCAGACTGATGAAATACGGGTTCCGGGTGTAGTAGCCGAAGGAGAACTCGACCAACCGGCGCATGCCGGCCACCGGTGCCATGTCCTCGAGGTGCAGCGCCGCCTCGCGCCCGCGGATATCGTCGTAGGTGCGCTCCAGAACCGCGAGAAAGAGGTCCTCCTTGTTGCCGAAGTAGTGATAGAGCATGCGTTTGTTGGCGCCGGCGCGGGCCGCGATCTGGTCGACCCGGGCGCCGTCCAGGCCCTTCTGCGCGAACTCCACCAGCGCGGCCTCGAGGATTTGTGCGCGGGTGCGCGCCGGGTCGCGCCGCTCGGCCGGCCGTGGCGCCGCGCCGGCGGCCTCAGCCACGGTCGCGACCGGCGATCGCATGGAAGCCCTCCGGTGTGCCCGTCCGGGGCTCGGCGTCGGTCAGGGTCACGTTCGCTCCGCGGCCGCGGCGACGGTCGCCGAAAAGCTGCCGTCGCGGCGCTCGAATTGGGTCGGCTTGCCCAGGCGAGGCATGGCGCGCGCGACCCAGTCGGCGACCCAATCGATCATCCGCGCGAGCGGGACCGTGGGATAGCCGAAAAGCCGGGTGGCCTCGCCGGCATTGGAGAGCCAGGCGGTCGGCGCCTCCTCGCCCACGATGATCGCGTTGCGGCCAAAGCGCGTGGCGAAGGCCTCGGCCAGCGCCCGTATGCTCACCGTCTCGGGACCGGTCACGTTGAGGGGCGTGCTCGGCACCGTCACGTGGCGAAGGGCCCGCAGCACCATGGCGTTGGCATCGCCCTGCCAGATGACGTTGACGTGCCCCGTCGTGACCTCGACCGGCTCGCCGGCGAACACCTTGGCGGCGACGTCCAAGAGCACCCCATAGCGCAGGTCGATGGCATAGTTGAGGCGAATGAGGCGCCCCGGCGTGCCGTGGCGGGCCGAGAAGTACTGGAACATGCGTTCGCGCCCTACGCAGGAGTTGGCGTACTCGCCGGGCGGCGGGGTCGGCGCCGTGTCCTCGGTGGCGCCTTGCGAGCCGATGTCGACGAAGGGATAGACGCAGCCGGTCGAGAAGGCGACGATGCGGGAGTCGCGGAAGGTCTCGGCCACCAGGGCCGGAACCTGGACGTTGACCGCCCAGGTCAGCGGGTCGTCACCCGCGGCGCCGAACTTGCGCCCGACCATGAAGACGACATTGGCGAGGCGCGGCAGGCGCGCCACCTGCTCACGGTCGAGCAGGTCGCAGGCGAGCGCTTCGACACCATAGCGCTCGAGGGCGGCACGTGCAGCGGGCTCGGTGAATCGGGCGACCCCGACCACGCGCTTGCTCGGCGCCGCGCGCTTGGCCAAGCCGGCGAGGGTGGGCCCCATCTTGCCGCCGGCGCCGAGCACCAGAAGGTCGCCGTCGAGCCGCGCCAGATCGTCGATCAGCGCCCCGCCCGGCGTGGTCATGAAGTCGTCGAGCGCGACGCCATCGGCGAAGCCCTCGGGAAGCCCTCGCGCGGACGGCGTTCTCACCACGGCCGGGGCCCGTCGCCAGCCCCGTCTACCGGGGCCAGGAACCGCGAGAAGGCAGGGCCACGCATGTGCCGTGCGGCCCCTAACGGAGAAGCTCGGGGCGACGGTCGCCCTTGTAGGTGGCGATCGCGGTCCATCGCCCATAGTCCTCCGCGCTCACGTCGATGCGCGCCACCGCGATGCCCTCGCCCTCGGCAATCGAGGCCAACACCTTGCCCGACGGCCCGGTGACGCAGGAGTAGCCGAAGCTCTCGAACACCAGCTCGGGGGTGGCGTTCTCGTGGCCGACGCGGTTGGCCATGGCGAGGAAGGTCAGGTTCTCGAGCGCCCGGGTCGAGGCCAGCGCCTGCGTCGTCGGCCCGGCCCAGCCCCAGGTGCCGCGCTGATAGGCATCGGTGATCCAGTCGGTGCTGTTGATCAAGAAATCGGCCCCGAGATCGACCAGGTGGCGGACGTAGTCGGGGAAGATCAGGTCATAGCAGATGGTCATCCCGATCCTGCCGATCGGCGTCTCGACCACCACGGGGCGATCGCCGGCCCGGCACAGCGCCCGCTCGCCGGCGAACAGGTGCGCCTTGTCATAGGTCGCGAGATGGCGGCCGTCGGGGCCGTAAAGAAGCTGCGAATTGTACAGCCCGTCGTCGCGCCGCGTGTAGGCGCCGACCGCCATGTAAAGCCGGTTGTCGCGAGCGATCGCGGCCAGCTTCTTCGAGGTCGGCCCATCCGGCGGCTCGGCCAGGCCTTCGAGCCGGCTGCCCAGGAAGTAGCCGGTCGTGCAGCATTCAGGGAAGACCGCGAGATCGACCCCGAGGCTCGAGGCGAGCGCGGCGAAGCGGCCGATCTTCGCCACATTCCTCGCCGAATCGCCGAGCGCACAGTCCATCTGCACGACGCCGATGGTCCACCTCATCACCGCCATCGAAGCCTCCTCGGGCAGCCTGGCATCGCCCAGGTAACCAGTTGGTTACTCATAACCGTCGGCTGGAACCGCGTCAAGCTGCGGTGCCGCCGTCTCGCCCGGCGCGGCGGTGGCGGCGGTGATCACGGCGTGCTCGTCCGTCGCCGCGGTCGCCATCTCGGCCACCACGCGGCCATCGCGCATCACCAAGAGCCGGTGGGTCACCGCCAGAAGCTCCTTGATCTCCGAGGAGATCAGCAGGATGGCGGTGCCCTGTGCGGCGAGGTCGAGCAGGATGGTGAAAATCTCGTCCTTGGTGCCGACGTCGACGCCGCGGGTCGGCTCGTCACAGATCAAGACCCGCGGTTCGGTGAGCAAGGCCCGGGCGATCAGCAGCTTCTGCTGGTTGCCGCCGCTGAGCTCGCGCGCCGGGGCGTCGAGGGACCGGGCGGTGAGCCGCAGGCGCTCGAGGATGCGCCGGCTGCGCCTCCGCTCGGCGCGCCGCGACAGGAAGCCGAGGTGCGAGATGCCGCCGAGCGAGGCGGCCGTGGTGTTGCTCGCCACCGCCAGGTTGGCGAAGACGCCGTCGCGCTTCCGGTCCTCGGTGAGGTAGACGATGCCGAGCCCGAGCGCTTGGCGGGGCGAGCGCAGCCGCTGCGGGCGACCGCCCAGGGTGACCCGGGCGCCACCGTCGAGGCCGACGAGGCGACGGGCGAGCCGCGAGCGTCCGGCACCGACCATGCCGGCGAGCCCGACGATCTCGCCCGCCCGCAAGGTGAGACGCACCGCGCCGCCCGGCGCGGCCACCAGGGTCTCGAGCAAGGGCGGCGCCGCTCGGTCGATCGGCGGCAAGGGGACCGTTCGGCGGGCCTCGCGCCCGGTTATCAGCCGCACCAGATCGGACTGGGTCGTCTCGGCCACCGCCATCGTCCCCACCGCCCGGCCGTCGCGCAGCACGGCGAGCCGATCGGCAAGCGCGAACACCTCGTCGAGCCGGTGCGAGACGTAGAGGATCAACAGCCCGGCGCGCTTGAGCTTGCCGATGATATCGAAGAGGTTCTCCTGCTCGGGCCGTGACAGCACCGAGGTCGGCTCGTCGAGGATCAGCACCCGGGCCTCGAAGGCGAGCGCGCGGGCGAGCTCGACCAGTTGACGGGCGGCCACGCCGAGGCGTTCGACCGGAGTCTCGGGCTCGAGCGGCAGGTGGTGCCGCGCCAGCAGCCCGCGGGTCTGGGCGTCGAGCCGAACCCGGTCGACCCTGCCGAGGAACCCCGAGGGCTCGCGTCCGAGGAAGACGTTCTCGGCGACGCTGAGCTCGGGGATCGCACTGAGGTCCTGGTAGACGGCGGCGATCCCCGCCGCGCGCGCGGCACGCGGCGAGGGGAAGGCGACCGGCGCCCCGTCGAGCCAGATTTCGCCGGCGGTCGGCGGGAAGACCCCGGCGAGCAGGTTCATCAGGGTCGACTTGCCGGCCCCGTTGGCACCGACGATGGCCATCACCTCGCCGGCCGCGCCCGCGACATCGACGTGATCGAGGGCGAGGACACCAGAGAAGGACTTGCTGAGCCCTCGCGTCTCGAGAAGCGGCATCGTCGTCCTTCGGATCGTGCCCCGCCCTACTGCGGCAGGAAGTCGGGCGGCAGCGTCGTCGGCCACCAGTCGTCCGGGCGGTCGGGGTCGTACAGCTTGGCCGCCTCCGCCGGCGTGAGGTAACGGGTGCCGACGATGACCGCATTGGTCACCGGCTTGCCCATGAGGATGTCGAGGCCGTGGCGAACGGCCGCGCGGCCGACCTCGAGGCCGCTGGTGACGCTGCCCCACTTGCCGTGCCTGGCCACCCACTTGGTCCAGCCATTGTACTCGTCGCCCGGCGACATCGTCAGCTCGTCGAGCCGCCCGGCCTCGTCGAAGGCCTCGAGGATGCCCATGGACATCTGCCCGGCGGGCGAGAAGGCACCGTCGATGCGGGGAAACCGCTGCAACAGGTTCTCGGTGAGCTGCTTCGCCTTGGCCCGGTTCCAGTCGCCGTACTCGATGCTGACGAGCTCGATCCCGGGGGTATCCGCGAGGACGTGCCTGAGCGCCGCAAGCTGGGTCACCGCCGCCGAGGAGCCCGCGATCGGCAGCATGGCGAAGACCTTGCCTTTGCCTCCCAGACCGCGAGCGAAGTGTTCGGCGTTGTCGACACTCATCGCCCACTGATCGACGTAGGCATTGCCGGTGACCCAGGGACTGTCCATGAAGTTGTAGCCGACGTTGACCGTGGCGATCCCCTTCTCGACCGCCTTCCTCAGCGCCGGCAACACGCTCTTCTCGTCGACCGGCCAGTAGAGCAGGACGTCGACGTCCTTGCTGATCAGGTCCTCGATGTCGGCGACCTGCTTGGCCGGGTTCCAATTGGCGTCGGTGATCACGAGATTGGCGATCTCGGGGTGCAGCGAGGCCTCGTACTTGACGTACTGGCTGGCGAAGAGGATCCACGAGTTGCTGAGATACCCAGCCGAGAGCCCGACCTTGTAAGGCGGCGCCTTCTCGAACGGTTTGGTGTCGATCGGCCGCTTGGCGGCCTCGAGGATGGCCTCGTGCTGCTTCAACAGGGCCGCGATGTCGGGCTCCTGGGCGCGACTCGCGGAGGCCTCGAGAAAGCCAGCTGCGAGGCCGCACAGAAGCAAGGCTGGTAAGAGCTTGCGCATCGATCGGTTCCTCCCTCGTTGGCGGAGGCCGTGGCCCCCGCGGTCAGTGATAGCGCTGGACGTACTCGTAGGCCGCCGAGGCGGCGATGATGATGGCGCCCTTGACCATGAGCTGGGCATAGAAGCTGAGCCCCAGGATGTTGACGAGATTGAAGGCGATGACCAGCACCAGGACCCCGGCCACGCTGCCGCCGACGCCCCCTCGCCCGCCCTGGAAGGTGGTGCCGCCGAGCACGACCGCGGCGAGCACGTCGAACTCCAGCCCGCGTCCCACATAGGTGCTGGAGACCCCGGCGCGGGCGAGTAACGCGATCCCCCCGAGCGCGGCGAAGAGACCGGAGAGCGCGTAAGCCCCGAGCGTGACCGCCGCGACCGGCAATCCGCAGAGCCGGGCCGCCCGGGGGTTCGAGCCGATGAGATAGAGACTGCGGCCGAAGCGGGTGGCCCGTTGAAGCCACGCCATGACCGCCGCCAGTCCCAGGAACGCCAGCGCCAGGACCGGCGCCACCCCGCCGACGCGGTAGTTCATGAACTCCCGAAAACCGGGCGAGACCTCGCCGCGCGCCGTCCCCCCGGAGTAGAGCAGGGTCAGCCCATAGACGGCGATGGCGATGCCCAGCGTGACGATGAAGGGCGAGGCCCGGCCGAGGGCGATGACGACGCCGTTGACCAGGCCCACCGCGGCGCCGGCGAGCGAGGTCACCAGCACGGCCGTCGCGAGGTTGCTCGTTTGGCCGTTCATGAGGACGGCACACAGCACGGCGCCGAGCGAGATCACCGCCCCGACCGAGAGATCGACCCCGCCGAGGATCATCACCAGAGTGACGCCGACCGCGGTGATGCCCACCGGGGCCGCCTGGCGGATCAGGTTGAAGAGGTAGATCGGCCGGAGGAAGGCCTCGGAAAGCGCCGCGGCGAGCAGGAACAGGAGCGCCAACACGACCCAGATGGCCGCACCCTGCAGACGCTCGGCCGAGCCGACCGGCGAACGGGTGATCAGGGCTCTCACCCCGAGACCTTCTCGCGCGGCCGGTTGACGAGCACCGCGGCGACCACGATGAGCCCCTTCACCACCATCTGGATGAAGGCCGAGATCTCTGCCAGGTTGAGCACGTTGCTGGCGATCCCGAGGACCAGTACGGCGGCGACCGTTCCCGGGATCGAGCCGCGTCCGCCGGCCAGCGAGGTGCCGCCGAGGACGACCGCGACGATGGCATCGAGCTCGAAGCCGTTGCCGGCATTGGGATAACCCGTGCCCAGCCGCCCCGCGATGATGAGCCCGGCGATCGCCGCGCTCACGCCTGAGAGAACGAAGGCCAGCAGCTTGATCCGCCCGGGGTCGATGCCGGCACGCCGCGCCCCCTCCTCGCTCGAGCCGACGGCGCGCAGGTGAAGGCCGAACCGGGTGCGCTGAAGCAGCCAGTGGCCGGCGATCCCCGCCGCGGCGATGACGAACACCGAGACCGGTATGCCCGCCAGGGCCCCATTGGCCAGCCACAGGATCTCCGGCGCCGTCAGGCCGGTGCTGCGGTCGGTATAGAGGAAGATGACCCCCTGGAGAACGCTAAGCATGCCGAAGGTCAGGATCAACGGGTGGACGCGCAGACGGTTGTTGAGGACGCCGTTGAGAAGGCCGACCCCGAGCCCCACGGCGAACGCGACCCCCACCGCCGGCGCCACCCAGGCCGAGCGCCCGGCCATGAGGTCGCAGGCGAGCACCGCCACCAGGCCGAGAAGCTGACCCACCGAGAGGTCGATCATGCCGCAGGCGATGACGAAGGTCTGGCCGACCGCGAGCACCGCGAGCACGGCCGATTGGTTCGCCACATTGGCGAGATTGGCCGGCGTGGCGAACTGTGGCACCCAGAGGGCCGCCGCTGCGCCTACCCCCAGCAGCAGGGCGAAGATGGCGAACGGCCCCGAGAGAGGCGCCGGCGGCCTCGCTCGCAGGTTCACGGCCCGCACGGTCACGACGTCGCTCCGTTGTTCCCCCCGCGGCCTCGTCCCAAGCCGGGCCGTCAAGTAACCAACTGGTTACACTAAGCTGGGGCGTCGGCGTCCGTCAAGACGAGGTGCGGTCACAACGCCCGCGCCGTCTCATGGGTGCGTCCCCTGGGGTGGTGTCGGCGCCGTGGGTGACCGGCTTGGCGAAGCGACCGCCCTCAACCGAGGAGAACCACGATGACAGGAGGACCCTTCGCACGCTGTGGGAGAAGCGTGCCGATGCCGATCTCTTGCGCGAGAGGATCGGGTTCGCCGACCAGACCGGTGAGCGATGCGGCGCCGGGGTTCATTCCTCGCGGTAGCCGAAGCGCACGAGACCGGTCCTCATGAGAAGATACATGGTGACGAAGACGAGGAACACGAGGCCGTTGACCAGCGCGGCGAGGGCGAACAGCTCGGGCTTGAGGCCATAGCGCAGCGAGCCCCAGGCGACCGTCGGCAGGGTCGGGATGGCGCCGAGGTTGTAATACGAGATCTCGAGATCATTGAAGGCGAGCAGGAAGGCGATCAGGAAGGCGCCCAGCATCGCCGGCCAGATGTTGGGAAGGGTCACCTCGCGAAAGCACCGCCAGGGGGTCGCACCGAACACCATCGCGGCGTCGTCGAGCCGCCAGTCGTAGCGCACCAGTTGGGCGAGCACGATGAGGAAGCCGAATGCCGTGCCATGGGCCGCGTTGGCGAGGATCGCCGAGCCGAGATTGCCCGGCAGCCCCAGCACCTGCTTGTTGAAGATCAGGCTGGCGATGCCGACCAGAAGCTCGGCGATAAAGAGCGGGCAGACGTAGACCAGGAGAACGAGCCCCCGCCGCTTGACCGGGTACTTGAGCACCGCCATCCCGCCGGCGGTCGCGAATCCGGTGGCGAGCACCGCACTGCCGAGCGCGAGATAGACGCTGTTGCCGAGGGCCTGCTTGTAGTCGCTGCTGTTGGCGAGCTTGGCATAGGCGGCGAGGGTGAACTCGGGCGGGAAGGGCCAGACCGCGTTGACCGAAAACGAGGCGTAGATGATATAGCCGATGGGCGCGTAGAGAAAAACATAGAGAAGGACGAGAACCGTCCCCATCCACAGTTTGGTCGCCCGTTCCTGAAGCTCGCCGCCCATCGTTCAGTCCGTCACGCCGGTGAAGCCGCTGCGCCGCAGGCTAACCGAGCGGAACAGGACCAGGATGACGGTGAAGGAAACGGCGAACAGCAGGACGCCCATGGCCGAGCCCAGCGCCCAGGTGCCGGTGCTGCCGAACTGATTGCCCAGAATCATCCCGAAGGATGCCCCGTTGGGGCCGCCGAGGAAGCGCGGCGTGATCGATTCGGCGAGCGAGGGAATGAACGCCAGCGCGACCCCGATCACGGTGCCGATCCAGTTGAGCGGCCAGGTGATCTCGACGAAGGCCCGCCACGGCCGCGCCCCGTTGACCTTGGCGACCTCGAGAAGCTCGAAGTTGAAATTGACCAGCGAGAGATAGATCGCCGTCACCACGAACGGCAGGTAGAGATACCCAGTGCCGATCCCGGCGGCGACCTTGGTGTACATGAGGGCGCGGATCGGCTCCAGCCCGAGGTTCATCAGCGCCATGTTGACCAGCCCGATCGGCCCCATGATGGTCTGCAAGGCGGCGACCCGGAGGATGATCCCGGTGAAGAACGGCGCCGCGAGCGCCACCACCAGCAGCAGGCGATAACGCCCACCGTGCTTGGCGATGAAGTAGGCGACCGGCCACGAGACCACGAGGCTTCCGAGCGTGACCAGCGTCGCCGTCAACAGCGAGCGGCCGAGAAAGACGAGATAGGTGCGCTCGGTCAGGATGACGCGGTAGTTCTCGAGGTTCCAGTCGGCATAGATCTCATAGCTCTCGGTCCGCCAGAAGCTGAAGACCACGATCGTCAGAATCGGGATCAGAACGAAGACCAGAAGAAAGATCACGCCGGGCAGCGAGAGAAGCGCGAAACGCACCCCCGCGCGGTCGATGAAGCGTTCCCTCGCCGCCGTCATCCTAGTCGTCGGCGAGAAAGCATTGGCCCGCGCTCACCGGCCAATGGGCGAGCACCCGGCTGCGCGACGGCAAGCCGGCGGCCACCGAGGCATCGCTCACCACGATCTCGGTGCCGTTGTCGAGGGCGATGAAGTAATCGGCGATCTGGCCCTTGAAGATGACGTCCCGCAGGGTGCCGGCGAGGCGGTTCTCGCCCGGCTCGGCCGCGCCCTCGGACGAAGCCTCCTCGGGCTCCGCGATCAGACCGATGCGCTCGGACTTGACGAAATACTCGACCCGATCGCCGACGGCCGCGCCGTCGGGCCGCGGCACCCGGATCTCGAGGCCCCCCCAGTCCATCCGCGCGCGCGCGTCCTCGACCGCGACCAGGGCCCCCGCGAGGTGGTTCGACTGGCCGACGAAGCTCGCCACGAAGCGGGTCGCCGGATGGATGTAGACCTCGAGCTTGGGCGCGACCTGATCGAACGCGCCGTTGCGCATCACCGCGATCCGGTCGCTCATGGTGAGCGCCTCTTCCTGATTGTGGGTGACGTAGACGAAGGGAATGCCGAGCTCGCCGTGATAGCGGCGGACCTCGATCTCCATCTCCTTGCGCAGCTCGCGGTCGAGGTTGGCGAGCGGCTCGTCGAGCAGTAAGAGGGCGGGTCTCGAGATCAGCCCGCGGGCGAGCGCGACGCGCTGCTGCTGACCGCCCGAAAGCTGGTTGGGATAGCGGTCCTCGAGGCCGTCGATGTGCAGCATGCCGGCGATCCAGGAAAGCCGCTCGGCCTGCTCGGCCTTGCCCACCCCCTGCATCTTGAGCGGGAAGACGATGTTCTCGCCGACCGTCTTGTGGGGAAAGAGCAGGAAATCCTGGAACACCATCGAGACGCCGCGGAGATAAGGCGGCAAATGGGTCACGTCGCGACCGTCGATCAGGACCCGACCCGCGTTCGGCGCCTCGAGACCGGCGATGATGCGCAACAGCGTCGTCTTGCCCGACCCCGAAGGGCCGAGCAGGGCGAAGAACTCGCGCTGATCGATCGCGAGGTCGACATCGCGCACCGCCGTGACCGCGCCGAAGCGCTTGGTCACGCCCTCGATCACGATCGCCGCGTCAGCCATCGCGCCGGGCGCGCCTGGGCGAGACTTCGGGGGTGGCGAAGCCGGGAGCGGCGAGAGGCGCCGCCCCCGGTCCATCGACGACAGCCAGAATGCGCCCGCGGGCGACCCTCACGCGGCCTCGACCTCTGACCAGATGCGCTCCCATTTCTCGGGCGAAGAGGGCTTGTCGAACTGATAGAGGCCGTGAATGTCCGCGGTGTGATCGAGGAACAGCGCATCGACGTAGCGCTGCGGCACCAGCTTGCGCATGTCGACCGTCGGCGACCAGCCGATCTCGGTGGCGACCAGCGCCATGTTCTCGGGGCTGAGCCGGTGGTCGATCCACTTGTGCGCGATCTCGCGGGTCTCGCTGTCGGTGACGCCTGAGGTGATGTTCCAGGTGTCGACCCAGCCGAGCCCACCCTCCTTGGGCCTGAGCACATGGATGAAGTGCAGGTTGGTCTTGCCGTCGAGCATGTCGAAGTAAATGCGCCGGTAGATTCCCGACCACTCTGGCGAGACCCAGACTACCTGTGAGCGGAACAGCCGCTCGAGCGTGTCCTCGTCCTTCCAGCGCGTGACCAGGAGGCGTTTTTGCTTGATGAGCAGACGCTTGGCCTCGGCGAGCTCGGCGTCGGTCAGCACATAGGGGTTGAAGCTCTTGCCGTCGGGGCGTGGGCTGCCGATCGTGCCCATGGTATAGGCGGCGTAGAGGCCGGCCTCGGCGATGTTCTCCTCGAAGCGGTCGCTGGTCGAGACGTGGCCCTTGTACTTGTCGTTGAACAGGATGCCCATCGACTTGGCGTCCTCGGGATCGACCTTGTCGGTGTTGATCGAGTTGCCATAGCCGCCCCAGCAATTGGGCGCGCCGACCATGGCGGTGCCGTCCTCCTTTTGGAGAAGCTTGTACTTGGGCGGCAGGAAGTCCGGGAACACGTGCTTCATGTTCGGGATCTTGCCGTAATCGGCCGGCTGGGTCAGGCCCTGCTTGTTATAGAGGCGGGGCCAGAAACCATCGGCCATCACCAGGTCGAAGTCCTTGGTGCCGCCGGCCTTGAGCTTGTTGTAGGCCTCGGAGTTGCCGTCGAAGAAGCCCGCCGAGACCTTGACGTCGTACTCCTTCTCGAAGTCGTTGGTGATCTTCTCGACGTTGTAATGCTCCCACCCCAGCCAGCGCAGCTTGAGCGTCGCCGCCTCGGCGTTGCGGATGAACGGGCCGACGCTGCGCGCCGAAGCGCCGGCCGCGGCGAGCGCGGCGAGACCCTTGAGCACCGGACGCCGGGGAAGCTCGCCGACGGACGGCGCCGTCTTGGACTCGGCTGGATTCTTCCTGCGGGTATGCGACATGGTATTCCTCCTCTGTTGTGGCGACGCTACGGCATCCGGTGACCGGCGGAACATCGCGACCCAGGCGGCGCCGAGACCGCCCCAGCGCGCCCCGGCCCGATCCTCGCCACGAAGATTGCGCCCACTCCCGCCCCGGTTCTCCGGCGCCTCGCGCCCGCCACCCCTCCATTTCAGCGATCGAGGGTCCGAAAGCCTCATCCCTCTTGCCCCGATTCGAGCCGCATCTTGTCAGTGATGGGGCGCACCCGCAAGCGGGTTCCAAGCCTTGGTGGCGAGCGCTTTGGCGGCCCTCGCCGCGGCCGACGCGCCTCTCGATCCCGTCGACCCGAGAGGGCCGCCCGCGCCCCGGGTTCGGCCAAGCCGCGATCCCCCGGCATCTCAGTCGCCGACCGAGGGTGGCTCGGCGAAGGGGTACGGCCCGTCGCCCTCGCCGAGCCGGATGACGTGGCTGAGCAGGGTCTCCTGCGGGGTCCAGTAATGGAGCGGATAGCCGGGCGCATCGAGCAAGAACTCCGAGGGCCGCTCGAGCGTCAGGTCGAGCGCCAGGCGCATCCCGGTGCTCGGCGCCGTGCCGACCATGGTGCGACGCCAGCGGACATGGGCCTCGAGGTGGATGTGGCCGCAGACGATCCGCTCGATGTTGGGGTAGCGCTCGACCACATCGCCGCGGCGCGCATCGCGGTCTTCGAGTTCATCGAGGGATGGTACAATCCTCGCCGGCGGCACCCCGCCATCGGCTACCTGTCACCCATGAACTTCGAGAGGAGCCAGCCACCCCCCGCAAACACTCTGAAATTCCCTCTTGACTCCGTATCGCGGTACGGGGCGCACGATGCCCTTCGAGATGATCGCACGGAACCCGAGGACCATCGGCAAGGGCAGGTGCGAGGGAGGCTGGAGAAGGGCGACCGCCAGTTCCTCAACGTCGTCGACGGGGTCCAGCTCCCGGTGGCCCACGACCTCAACGGGACTCAGCCGACGACCGATTACCGGGCGCGGATCGAGTTCGTCTACCACTTCTAGGAACCGGCGTTCGCGGCCCAGACGCGCTACCAGCTTCAGGTCGACGGCTTGGCCTGCCCGTTCTGCGCCTACGGCATCGAGAAGGCGCTGAACCGGACCGAGGGGGTCAAGGACATCGCGGTCGACA
>Ga0114931_10005708_pt1 | contig 15394 bp, 14 predicted proteins | sample 2SBtaG_FD_89579 | JGI IMG/M metagenome (GOLD analysis project Ga0114931, IMG submission 89579) | Deep subsurface microbial communities from Kolumbo volcano to uncover new lineages of life (NeLLi) - 2SBTROV14_V59a metaG | ecosystem: Environmental > Aquatic > Marine > Volcanic | place: Kolumbo...
GCCGTTCCGCCGGTGCCAGCCGTTCCGCCGGTGCCAGCCGTTCCGCCGGTGCCAGCCGTTCCGCCGGTGCCAGCCGTGCCGCCGGTGCCAGCCGTGCCACCGGTGCCAGCCGTGCCGCCGGTGCCAGCCGTACCGCCTGTGCCAGCCGTGCCGCCGGTGCCACCGGCACCCGCGGTGCCGCCGGTTCCGCCGGTGCCACCGGTACCTGCGGTTCCGCCGGTGCCAGCCGTTCCGCCGGTGCCAGCGGCTCCGCCCGCTGCCGAGGCATCGGCCTGGTTGATCTTGCTGCGGTCGACCTCGGTGATGAGCGTGCAGCCCACGATCGAGAATCCGAGAGCGGTCAGGAACAGATAGGTACGTACGGAACGCATGACAAAGCCTTGAGGTGTGACGCGCCCCTCACGACGCGTGCGCGCCATTCTTCCCGCACCGGCACGGGAGCGCAAGGGGGGATAGCGTGGCAGAGCCTGCCGATGGGTCCGGACGGCGCAGGTGACGGGCCGTCAGCTACCGCGGCCGTGCCAGGGAGAGGCCGAAATAGCCGTTTTCCGGCGTGTGCCACTCGACCAGCTCCAACCCAGCCGCCGCGAGCAGGTCCGCCACACTCTGTCGGGTGAATTTGCGGCTGATCTCGGTCCGGATCGACTCGCCGCGCTCGAAGCCCACCTCCATGTCGAGCTTCGCAATCCGCACCCGGTGCGCCTCGCGGGCCTCGAGGTGCATCTCGATGCGGCTCTGTTCCGCATTATAGAAGGCCACATGCTCGAACCGGCCCGGGTCGAAGCTCGCCCCGAGCTCGCGGTTGAGCACGCTGAGCACGTTCTTGTTGAACTCCGCGGTGATGCCTTCCGAGTCGTTATAGGCCGCGTCGAGGACCGCGTGGTCCTTGACCAGATCCGTGCCGAGCAGCAGGCGGTCACCCGCATGCAGCTGTCGGGCAACCCGCGAGAGGAACAGCACTGCCTCGTCGGGAGGGAAGTTGCCGATGGTACTGCCGAGGAACATCACCAAGCGGCGGTCGCCCGACGGGAGCTGGCCGAGATGGCGGTCGTAGTCGCCCACGATGCCGTGGACGCCGAGCCACGGATAGCTGCCGAGCAGCTCGGTTGCGCTGTCGCGTAGCATGCTCTCGCTCACGTCGAACGGCACGTACCGGCAACGAACTCCGGCGCGGCCCGCCGCGTCGAGCAGCACGCGCGCTTTGCGCGCGGCGCCGCTGCCCAGCTCGATGAGATCGGACGGCTCCAGTCTGCCGACCAGGTCGTCCGCGACCTTTTCGAGCAGGGCCTGCTCGGTCCGCGTCTGGTAGTACTCGCGCGTGTCGCAGATGCGATCGAAGAGACGTGAACCAGTGTCGTCGTAGAAGTACTTCGGCGGCAGTGACTTCGGCGAGCTGCGCAGTCCCTCGCGCACGTCGCGGGCGATCGTGGAGCTTTTGCCCGGTTGGAGATGCACGTCCACCGTGAGGCGGTCGTTGCGCTTCCGAGTCGGTGCGTGGGCGCGATCCAGCGGGCTGTCGGAAGCAAACATGAAGAACCCCTCCGTCCACTCGCGGCCCGTGCCGGGTGGTCAGGTTGCGCGGCATTCCCGTATAGGTCCCGCAGGGTACGAGCGCAACCCGGCTGATTTCCAGGCAAAACGCCGCGAATCGGCGCCGTCGCGCTATCATGGCCGGCCATGTGCCGTATGCTCGGCTACCTCGGGCACACCGCGACGCTCGCGTCGCTGGTGGAAACGCCTGCCCATTCGCTCGAACGACAGAGCTACGAACCAAAGCTGCAGAGCGCTCTCGTCAACGCCGACGGCTGGGGCGCCGGCTGGTATCTCGAGGGCGACCCCGAGCCGTGCCTGTATCGCTCGACGGCGCCCATCTGGGCGGACGTGAACCGCGAGCACATCTGCCGCGCGGTGCGTTCGGACTGCATGCTGGCTGCCGTTCGCAGCTCCACGGATCCGCTGAGCCTGTCGCTCGCGAACACGCAGCCGTTCGCGGCCGGGCGCATCGCGTTTCTGCACAACGGTTTCATCCGCGCGTTCGATCGGAAGGTCGCGCGTCGCCTGCGCGAGTCGATCGGGGACGAAGCGTACGAGCGGCTCAAGGGCAATACCGATTCGGAGCACGTGTTCGCCGCGGTGCTCGACGAACACGCTCGGTTCGACGCTGAACCGGCGCGGCTTGCCGATGCCGTCAAGGGGGCGCTATCGCGCGTCACGGAGCTCGTGCGCCAGGCGGACACGCAGGCGCTCCTGACGCTGATCGTCAGCGATGGCGAGCAGCTGATCGCGGCGCGCAGCTCCCTGGGCGCGGAGGCTCCGTCGCTCTTCTATTCGTCCGGCCCTTCGCCGCTTGCGCCCGGCATGGTGGTCGCTTCCGAACCGCTGGACGACAGCACGGCCTGGACGGAGGTGCCGACGGGCACGCTGCTCGTCCTGGAGCGCGGCTCGTCGCCCCGCCGCGAGGCGCTGTCGTGAGCCTCCGGAGCGAGCTCGCGCGTGCGCTCGACGCCGCGCGTGCGAAGACCCTGCGTCTCTCGGGGGGGCTCGGCGAGGCAGAGCTGCGGCGGCAGTACGATCCGCTGTTTTCCCCCATCGGCTGGCATGTGGGGCACGTGGCCTGGCAGGAAGAATGCTGGGCGCTGCGCCGCGCGGGGGGCGAGCCGCCCATCGATGCCTCGCTGGATGACCTGTTCGATTCCTTCGAGAGCAAGAAGCACCAGCGCGGCGGTCGCCTGGCGACGCCGGTCGAGCTCTTCGCCTACGCGGAATGCGTGCGCGAGCGTACCCTGGCGCTGCTCCAGCGCGCCGACCTCGATGCCGAGGACGAGCTCCTCGGCGCTGGCTACGTGTTCCGCTTCCTCGCCAACCACGAGCGGCAGCACGCCGAGATCATCGGCGTCGTGCGGACGCTCGGAGAGCTCTATCTGCAACCGGCTCCGCCGCCGACGCAGCCCAGGTCGGCAGAGCGCGATTTCATTCCGTTGGCGGGCGGGCGCTTCGCGATGGGGGGCGATGGCGATCCCGATTCCTGGGACAACGAACGGCCCGCGCGCGAGGTCACTCTTGTCGACTACCGCATCATGTGCCGCCCCGTCGAAAATGCGGCGTGGCTCGAGTTCATGCGAGCGGGCGGCTACGAAGACGACCGCCTGTGGACCCCCAAAGGGGCGAAGTGGAAGCACGAACGCGCCGTCCGGGCCCCGCTCTTCTGGCATCGGGCGGGCGACGGCTGGCAGCGCCGCTCGCTCGGCGGCGTGCGCCCGGTGGAGCCCGAGCGCGCGGTCTGTCACGTGTCGTGGCACGAGGCCCAGGCCTTTACGCGCTTCGCTGGAGCGCGATTGCCCAGCGAAGCCGAGTGGGAGCACGCCGCGAGCTGGGACGCGGTGCGGGGGCGGAAGAATCGCTGGCCCTGGGGCGACGTCCTGGGTGCGTCCGCAAACCTCGGGCTCGCGACCCTGGATGCCACGCTGCCCGGCGAGGTCGGCGAAGGCACCGCCGCGTCGGGCGTCGAGGACATGGCCGGCGGCGTGTGGGAGTGGACGGCTGACGTGTTCGAGCCGTATCCGGGCTTCTCGTCGCAGCCGTACCGGGGCTACAGCCAGCCCTGGTTCGACGGTCGGCATCGAGTCGCGCGCGGCGGCAGCTTCCTGACACAGCCGGAGATCGCCCGCTCCTGCTTCCGCAACTTCTACCTGCCGGAAATCCGCCAGGTCCCGCTCGGGCTCAGGCTGGCGCAGTCCGGTGCAGGAAGCGGGTCATGAAGATCCATCTCGTCGACGGCACCTACGAGTTGTTCCGAGCCTACTACGGCGCGCCTTCCGCTGTCGCCGACGGGCACGAGGTGGGGGCCACCCGTGGCATCCTCGCCAGCCTGCTCTCGCTGCTGCGTGAGCCCGAGGTCACGCACGTCGGCTGCGCCTTCGACCACGTCATCGAATCCTTCCGCAACGGGCTCTACGACGGCTACAAGACGGGCGAGGGCATCGACCCCGAGCTGCTGTCCCAGTTCCCGCTCGCCGAACGTGCTTGCGAGGCGCTCGGCATCGTGTGCTGGCGCATGGTCGAGTTCGAAGCCGACGACGCACTGGCCACTGCCGCGGTGCGCTTCGCCGACGCGCAGGCTGTCGAGCAGGTCGTTGTCTGTTCGCCCGACAAGGATCTGACCCAGTGCGTGCGCGGCCGGAAGATCGTGTGCCTCGATCGCATGCGCAGGCGTCTCACCGACGAGTCCGGCGTCGTGGAGCGCTTCGGCGTGCCGCCCGCGTCCATTCCCGACTACCTCGCGCTGGTCGGTGACAGTGCCGACGGCCTGCCTGGCGTTCCGCGCTGGGGTGCCAAGTCGACCGCCGCGGTGCTCGCCCGCTACGAGCACCTGGAGGCCATCCCCGGAAGCGAGGCCGACTGGGACGTGAAGGTCCGCGGCGCCGCCGCGCTCGCGCAGAACCTCGCTCTACAGCGAACGGAAGCGCTGCTCTACCGCCGTCTCGCCACGCTCCGCACCGACGTACCGCTCGACGAGTCTCTCGACGACATGAAGTGGCGGGGGGCCGACCGCGCCGGCCTGGAAGCCCTGTGCGGCGAGATCGGCGAGCGCCGCCTGCTCGATCGCGTTCCCGCCTGGCGCTGATCGCATGAATCCCGCCCATTTGGGCGCCGCCGGGCCGGCCTGCTACGATCGGCTCCATGAAGATCCTTGCCTGTCTGGTCGCGCTGGGGGTGACAGCAACGGCTCCGGGGGTTGCCCTGGCGCAGGGCTACGGGCAGACGACGCCGCCGCCTGCCGGCGGTAACGGCGGGATGAGCGCGGGGGGCCTCGCTCCGCCGCCCACGTCGCAGGAAAACCAGAGCTCGTCCGAAGTGCAGACGGAGCAGGAGCTCAACAAGTCCGAGCAGGAGGACTCCGGGCGCGGGCTCGAGTTCTTCTATCTCAACGGCGAGATCGGCATGGAGCACCTCGGCCTGCAGACGTTCAAGGCGAACAACCTCGTCGACGCGAATGTGGTCAAGTCGACGCAGACGGGTCTGATGTACGGCGGCGGGCTCGGCTTCCGGTTGGTGTTCCTGACGCTGGGCACTCGCTTCCGCATGGGCAACTTCAGCGACTGGCAGCTGTGGACGCTCGACGGCGAGGTCGGGCTGCACATCCCCCTCGGCAACCTGGAGCCGTACTTCACCCTGGCGGGCGGCTACGCCTCGCTCGGGTCGTTCAGCGCGGGCAACCTCGGCAGCGATTTGAACAGCGCAGGCGTGAGCATCACCGGCTACAACATCCGCGCCGGCGCCGGCCTCGATTTCTACATCACGCCGATGTTCTCGGTGGGCGCGAACCTGACCGGCGAGATGCTCGGCCTCACGCGCCCCGGGGTGGACCCTGCCAAGCTCAAAGCGAGTGCGGGCAGCACCAACAACACCAAGCAGGCCGCCGCCGACGTATACAAGGCCGACGGCTCCAGCGTCGGCGCTGCGGTCAGCCTGACCGGCGTGATCGGACTGCATTTCTAGTGAGTGCCTCCCGGCTGGACGAAGCACGTCAGCGGACCGCGACCGGCGAGCCGGGTTCCGGGTCCGTAGGAACGTCGTGCTTCTTCATGTAGCAGAACCCTGATGCTGCTGCGGGCCCTCTCGAGCGTCGCTGTCGGAGCGCTTCCGCTCTTGATCGTCGCGTGGTTGTGGCGGCGGATCAGCCGCCGCCGTCACGTGCCGGTCAGGCTCGCGGTGTACGTGGCGATCGGCGGCGTGGCGGCGGGCGCCTTCGCCATGTACGTCGAACGGTTGGTGCTCGGTTGGACGGACCTGGCGTTCGAGGCCGCCCGCGTCGGGGAGGCCGGCGCGCTGATGGCGACGTTCCTGCTCGCCGCGCCGCTCGAGGAAGCGCTGAAGGTGCTCGTGGTGTGGTCGATGTATCGCACACGGCACATCAGCGGTCCGAGGCTCGGCCTGGCCTACGCGGCGACCGCCGCCGCGGGCTTCGCGTGTGCCGAGGCGGTGTGGGCGATGTGGTCCGGAACCGGCAGCGCGCTGGCTCTGGCCCGCGAGGCGCTGGGCGCGCCCGCGCACCTGTTCTTCGCCGGGATGTGGGGCTACGCGCTCGGCAGCGGCCGGCAGAGCCGCGGGCGCTGGTTCTCCGTGGCGTGGCTGTCGGCGATGCTGCTGCACGGACTCTACGATCACATCGTGTTCGGGCGCGGACCGGGGTTCCTGGTGGTGGCGTTCCCGATGCTCGGCGCGATGGGCATGTTCGCGTGGCTCGCGCTGCGCGAGGTAGCGCCGCGTCGCGATTCGTCCGGTCCCTTCTCGGGGCCGCTCTCGGGGCGCGTGCTGGCGACGCTACCGGAGCCGACGTCGCTGCGCGCCATGCGCCGGTCGCTCCAGCGCAGCGACCGGCCGCTGATGCTGCACTGGATCGCCATCGGCACCCTGGTGACGATGGGCGTCATGATCGCGCTGATCGCGCTGGCGGTCTTCGTCGGGCATCGCATCGGCATCGACTTCGCGATGGCCGACGAGGCCGATGTGCGTTCGAGTGGCCCGCTCGTGCTGATCGGATCGGCAATCCTTTCCGCCTTTCCCATCGCGGGCTATCTAGTGGCCCGGGCGAGCGCGGCGACCAGCGTGCTGGAGCCGGCCATGGGTGCCGGGCTCGCGATCGCGGCTGTTCTCGCCATGCTGTCCGTGACCGCGCCGATCGCCGTCGTGTTCGCCCTGGCCGTCGCGCCCGTCGCCTTCGCCCTGGCCTGTGGCGGCGCCTGGTTCGGCCTCGGCGGGCAGTAGCTAGCGGGCGGTAGCAGGCAGCTCGTGGCGCTTGGGGTGCTTGTTGCGCCAGCGGGCATAGGCGCCGCTCTCGAGCAGCGGGTCGGCAGGGATGGCGGTGAGCGGCGGTTCGTCCGTGAGCGGGTTGAAGTGCGGATCGAGCAGCCGCCGCAGATCGAACTCGATGAAGCGGCCGAGCAGATGCGGAGCCTCGCTCACCCATAGCGTGCGATGCGTGGTGTCCATCACCACGCCGTGGGTGGCGATGAGGGCGTTGAGGGCGCGCCGGTCTCCGAGCGGAAGCTTCTTTCCGCCGACGCCGAGGCGATCGCGGAGCAGCGCGACGGCGTCGGCGACGGTGGCCGGGTGGTCGAGCTTGGCGAGCAGCTCGTCGCCACGCCGCCGCCGGGGCAGCGTCGAGGTCTTCTTCCGGACCGTGATGTTCTCCGGATCCGGGGCCGACGGCCCTTCGAAGTGATTCGTCACGGTCGCCTTCCCGCCCAGGCGCCGGACGTACTGGGCGCGTCCCGGGACGCGCTCCACTGCGGCCGTGTGCCGCTGGGCATCGGCCACGATCACGATGTGGCTCACCATCGGTTCGTGCCGGGCCAGCGCGGCGATGGCCTCGTCGGTGGTCGTCGCCGTCTGCAGTACGCGCCTCAGCGCGTGAGCTACCGGTTCGCCGTGCGTGCGGGGCTGGCCGGCCCGCCCGCCGTGCACCACCACCGCCAGGCCTTTTTCGTTCATCCCGCTGAGGACGCCGATCAGTCCCGGCCAGGCCACCGATGCGAACGGGATCTTGCCGTTCTGTTCCACGAGGAAGACCACCTTCTTGGTGTCGAAGATGTCGTCGGCTTCGAAGTCGAAGTTGCGTGCCAGGAGCGTACCGCCGCCCGCCACCGCGTTGCCCGTGAGCGTGAAGGTGGTGCAGCCGATGAGCGGTGAATGTTCGAACGAGAGCGAGATGTCGTACAGCGCGTCCAGGTACACGAAGCGCTGGTAGGTATCGAAGTACTGTTTGTAGGGATCGGGCGAGAACCCGGCCGCACGGGCTGCGATCTCGCGCTTGCGCGCCAGGCTCATGTCCTCGTCGAGGTGGCGGTAGCGGAACTGCGCCAGGTCCAGAAGCAGCGTGCGCGCAACGCTGCTCGGGACGTAGTCGCGAAACAGGTTCCACACGATACCCTCGTTCTCGACCATCTCGGGATAGAGCAGGGTGGAGTGCGAGTAGCCGATCTGGGTCGGGGTCCCGACGAGCCGCACCTCGAAGATGCTGCCGCGCCGTCTGGCGTAGTCCCGCCCCATCACGCGCAGCCCGGGGTGCGGATGGGAGACCTTCTCGTGCGGCAGCGTAAGCGTGGGAGGCACGAGCCGCGCCCCATGCCCGATCGCGACGTGCGCCACGAGCGGCAGTGCGACGAGCAGGGCCAACGCGATCAGCTTCTTCTTGTGGCGGCCGATAAAACCCTTCATCGTGGGCCCGGAGCGCTCACCAGGGTGGCCACCACGCGGGCGACGATGCGGGCGGGATCCCGGACCACGTGGAAGTGCGAGATGCGCTCGTCCGGATACAGGACACGCACCGGCACCTGGGAGATCTTCCATCCCGCGCGGGCAGCTCTGAGCACGATTTCCGCCTCGTAGGCGTAGCCGTCCGCCCGTGCGTCCAGGGCCAGCGACGCGCGTACCGGATAGCGGCGCAGCCCGCACTGCGTGTCGGCCAGCGGCCGCCGCGAGAACAGCGAGAGGAAGAAGTTGGAGATGCCGTTGGAGATGCGGTTGGCCCGCGGCGCACCGTCCCGCTCGAGGTTGCGCACGCCCAGCACGAGCGCGTCGGGCGGCGCGGGGTCGAGCGCGAGGCGCAGCGCTTCCTCGGGCGGGTGCTGGGCGTCGGCGTCCACGCTCACCGCCATTTCCGCGCCGAGCTCGAGTGCCTCCATAAGAGCGGTACGCAGCGCGGCGCCCTTGCCGCGGTTTTCGCCGTGACGGACCACATGTGCACCGGCAGCGCGTGCCTGCTCGGCCGTGTCGTCGGTCGAGCCATCGTCGACCACAATGACCGCGGCCTTGCCCGGCTGGTCCGGCCACAACTTGAGCAGACCCGTGACCACGCGGGCCACGCTGGCCCCGGCCTGGTACGCGGGAACGATGGCGACCGTTTTCATCCAGTCGTACCTCGCCGCGATTGTTGGCAGCGCCTCGGTTCGACGCTCCGCATCCGCATGGGTGGCCGCGGAGCCTAGCGGCAGCGCCCCGCCCGGACAAGGTGTGTCCCGGTGGGCCGGACTGCCCGCTCTGTGGGGTGGTAGAACCGGCAGTAGTGCCGGACATCGACCCCGAAACGCTGGCGGACCTCCGCGAGCGCGCCAAGAAACAGCTCCGCTCCCGTATGCGTGGCGTGCGACTCGCCATTTCCGCACGGGCTCTCGGCGAGAGGAGCGCGCGGATTGTCGAGCGGCTGGAGGCCCTGTCGTTGTTCTCGACGGCCGGGAGCGTGGCGCTGTTCTGGCCCATGCAGGCCCATCACGAGGTCGACCTCAGGGCGCTCGATGCCGCTCTGCGCCTGGCGGGCAAGGCCATCTACTACCCGTTCATGGACAAGTCGAACGGCGGCTACCGCACTGGCTTCCGTCGCGTCGACGACGCGTCGCTGCTCGAAGAGCGCGGGCGCGGCTTCAGCGAGCCGCCGCCCGATGCGCCCACCGCCCAACGCGGAGATCTCGAGCTGGTCGTCGTTCCCGCGCTCGCAGCCGCCGCCGACGGACAGCGTATCGGATACGGCGCGGGGTTCTACGACGCTACGCTGCCCGACGTGTGTCCGCCGGCGCTGAGCGTCGTGGTGGCATTCGACTTCCAGCTGCTCGCCGAGGTGCCGAGCACGCCCCGGGACGTCGCGTGCGACCTGGTGGTGACGGACTCGCGCGTGATCGATCCGGGCGGCGTGCTCGCCTCGTAGATCGTCCTCAGGGCGTAAAAAGGATGTGCTCGCCGTTGTCCTTGGCGGCGCTGTCGGTAGCCACGTCGGCCTTGCTGAACGGGATCGGGTGGTTCTCGTTGCGGCGCCAGTGCTGCATGTCGTCGGCGTAGTGCGGACTGGTCGGATCCGCGCTCGCGCCACCCAGGATGGCCTGGCGCGCCGAGCTCGTCGAGATGTGCGCTCGAAGTGACCTGCGTACGGTTGCCGTAGGGGCCCCCGGACGAGGGCGTGCCCGTCCCGCCCGGTGGCGTGACCCCGGTTAGTTGTGGGTCCGCTTCTTCTTCGGGTTCGCTCTCTTCTGGCAATCGCGGCACACGCCGTACAGCTCGTGCTTGTGGCTTTCGACCTGGAACTCGTATCGTGCCGCTACCCGCTCCTGCAGCTCCTCGATGAGCGGCTCCTCGAATTCGGTGATGCGCCCGCACTCGATGCAGATGAGATGGTCGTGATGCGCTTCGTCGTCGGCGATCTCGTAGCGCGTGAACCCGTCCCCGAAGCGGCGCTCGTGCGCGATGCCGCCATCGCTGAGCATCTTCATCGTGCGGTACACCGTGGCGTAGCCGATGCGCGGCTCGGCGGAACGGACCCGCTCCAGAAGCTGGTCGATGGTCACGTGCTCGGCAGCGTCGAAGAACGTGTCGATGATCAGCCGCCGTTGCTCGGTGGAGCGGAGATTGTGCTTGGACATGTAGGTGTCCAGCTCGCGGCGCAGGCGCTCCACGTCGGGTGCTCTCGGCGTATCCCGCGCGGCGGCTGCGCGCTGTTCCCCGCTCTTCACTCTGTTTCTATCGCGCCCGGCGAGCCGGAGGTCAAGCAACACCGCGCTGCGCCGCGGCGGGTTGGGACTCTGGCTGGGGAACCCGCTCCGCCGCAGAAATCGACGCCCACGCGCTACTTCGCCCGCGCGCGCAGCCGCCCGACCGCTGCCAGCGTGCCGAGCAGCGCCGCGATCGGTGCGATGCTGGGCGGGGCGACGCCGAAAGCGACTGCGAGCGCGCCGCCGATGCCGGGGCCGAGCGTCAGGATCATGCCCAGCCGTCCTTCGCTGCGACAGTGGTGCGCGAGACGCACCGCGTAGGCCGCGTCCCGCGCGTCGTCCGATGCGAGCTGGACGCTCCACTCGCCCGCGCTCGAACCCGCTGCGCCAAGGGCGATAGCGACATCTGCAGCCGATAGCGCGGCGTCGTCGCCCGGGCTCAGTCCGACCACGGCCACCGTGGCGCCGCCGTCCGCGAGCCGGCGGATCTCGTCGCCGCGCTCGGTGGGCAGGAGCTCCGGGCGTACGTGTTCGATGTCGAGCGCGCGTCCGAGGGCCTCGCAGGTTTCCCGTGCGTCCCCCGACAGGAGCACAGGCTCCACGCCCACGTCGAGCAGGTGCTGCACGGCTGCGCGGGCGCCAGGTCGGAGCCCATCCTGCAGCCCGACCACACCGATCAAGCGTCCTCCCAGCGCCACCAGGAGCACCGTCCTCCCCATCGCTTCTAGATCGGTGATGCGTGACTCCGCCGTCGCCACACTGATGCGTTCCTTCAGCATCAGCGCGCGGCTTCCCACGACCAGCGGCTGCCCGTTGGAGGCCACCGCCGTCACGCCCAGGCCGTGCTGCACGTTCGGGCTGCGCACTCCGTCGGGGCGCACCGAGCGCGCGCGCGCTGCGCGCAGCACCGCGCTGGCCACGGCGTGGTTTGCTCCGCTTTCGGCGCCCGCCACCAGCGCCAGCACGCGCTCGGCGTCGTGCGGGCCGATGGGCTCGATGTTCGCCACCTCGGGCTCGCCGAGCAGCAGTGTGCCGCGCGCGCAGAACGCCGTGGCGGAGATGCGTCCCGCGCGATCGAGCGCATCGGCCGAACGGAACGCCACGCCGCGCCGGAGCGACAGGAGCACGCTGCGCGCCACGTGCAGCGCGCCGATCCCGGCGACGCCGGCGTTCGCCAGAGCCGCCTGCGCGGCGACTGCGAACATCACGATACCCAGAACCGTCTGGTTCGCGGCGAACGCCGTCAGCGCCGCCAGACCAGCTGCCATCGGCGCGCCGCGTTCCGCCGCCAGCCTCCCGACCCGCGCGAGCGGTGCCAGCAGATCCGCGCGCCGCCGCGGATCGTTCGTCAGCCGCATCCACGCGCGATCGTATCCGCCCCAGCCCACCACGACGCGGAGCCGTCCTTCGACCACGCGTGCTCCGGCGACAATCGGGTCGCCCTCGCTGCGCTGCTCGACGGCCTTGGCGCCGAGCCACGGCGAGACGCTGGCGTTGCCCGCAGCCACGGTCGCATCGACCGGGACCGTCTCGCCGGCTTCCACCACGATCTCCTCGCCGGGCCGGAGATCGGCAGCGCGCGCCTCGACCATCTCGTCGCCGACCACGCGATGGCCGGGCTGGTCGAGCTCGGCGGCGATGTGCTGCCGTTCCACGTCGAAGGTGCGGCGCGCCCGCTGCATCACCCACACGGTCGCCGCTACGCACGCGATGACGACGCCGGCGAGCGTGAGTGCCTGGCTCGTCTGCGCGAGGCCGAGCACGCGCGCGCCCAGCGCCGCCGCGGCTGCCGTCACGGGCGCTGCCAGCAACGCAACCGGATGCGGTTCGATGGGATCGCGCTCCCCCATCACGTACTCCGCAACCAACGCCGCGCACGCGACCAGTACCACCACCACGCGCGAGCTCTGGGCCACGCCCGAATTGCCGGCCAGCACCAGCGCGACAGCGAGGGTGCCGCCGAGCATCGCCAGTGCGAGCAGCAGTGAGCCGATGTCCGTCGGCGCGACCACGTCGTCCGCGACCACCGGCGGAGCCCCCAGCGGTTCAGCGTCGGGATCGTCCTCGCGCTCGACGAGCACCGCTTCGTGCGCCGCCGCGACATCGATCGGCTCCGAAAGCGCGTCGAGCGGATCTTCCGTCACGTCGGCCAGTGCTTCGGCTGCCTGGCGCCGGGTCGACAGCGTGTCGGGCCGGGGATCCTCGCGCACCGTCACGACGTGCTCGCGACCTGGCGCTCCGCCGGGGCGCCTCGCGCGCGGGCGCGGCAGCGGCGTGCGCGTCGCCACCGGGTCGTAGCGGTCCCGGCACTCGCTGCTGCAGAAGTAGCGGAAACGGTCGTTGAAGATCGCCACGCGCGCCGCGCGCAGCGGATCGACCGGCGAACCGCAGCTCGCGCACGCCACCGGTTTGGCGACGGGGCCTACCGCCGGGCGCGTGCTGCCGTGCTGTTCCACCTCATGCATCTTCTTCGAGCGCCCAGGCCAGCACGGCCTTGGCCGTGTGCAGCCGCGCTTCGGCCTGATCCCACACGAAGCTCCGCGGTCCTTCCAGGACCTCGGCGTCGATCTCCTCGCCGCGGTGCGCGGGCAGACAATGCAGCACCACGACCTCGCTGGACGCTGCGTCGACGAGCGCCTGGGTGACGCGCATGCCGGCGAACGCGCGCAGCCGTTTGGCCTGTTCGGCTTCCTGTCCCATGCTCGCGAACACGTCGGTGCTGATCACATCCGCGCCTTCGGCCGCCTGCCGCGGATCGCGCACGACCTCCACCTTGCCACCGCGCTCCTTGGCGCGCGCGAGCTCCCCGGCGTCCGGATCGTAGCCTTCCGGGCAGGCAAGCCGGAGCTCGAGGCCGAGCAGCCCCGCCGCTTCGATCCAGGAGTTGGCCATGTTGTTGCCGTCGCCGATCCAGGCGTAGCGGAGCCCCTCCAGCCGGCCGCGCGCGCGCCGCACCGTCTGCAGATCGGCCAGGAGCTGCATCGGATGGCTCTTGTCGGTCAGCGCGTTGAGCACCGGTACGCTGCTGTGCTGCGAAAGCTCCAGCAACCGATCGTGCCCCGCGGTGCGCAGCGTGATGCCGTGGACCATGCGCGACAGCACGCGCGCCGTGTCCGCGAGCGGCTCGCCGCGTCCCATCTGCGAGCCCGCGCTCGTCACCACCAGCGGATGTCCGCCGAGCTCTGCGACACCGACCTCCAGCGAGATGCGGGTGCGCGTCGAGGCCTTCTCGAACACCAGCGCCACCGACCTGCCGGTTAGCGGCCGTGGCGCATCCGGCGTTCCGCGCCCGTCGCGCAGCTGGTCCGCTGCGTCCAGCATGCGGAGCAGGCCGTCACGGCCCAGATCGGACAGCTCGAGGAAATGCCGTGTCACGCGGGCCTTCTAGCCCGGAAACGCCGCGTGCGCCCACCCTGCAGCGCGTTGCTGCGCGGGGCCTAGGGTCTTGGTATGTGACATTTTGCTACAAAAGTGTGGCAAAATGTCACAGTTGGGTGAGCGCGCGGTCGACCGCGGCGACGCCTTCGTCGAGCTCGGCTTCGGTCACCACCAGCGGCGGCGAGAAGCGCAGTGCGTGGCCGCCGGCGATCGTCAGTAGCACGCCCGCATCGCGCAGCTTTCCGAGCAGCGCGCGCGCGTCCACGCTCTCGCACAGCGCCAGCGCCTGCAACAGCCCCTGCCCCCGCGAAGCCTCGACGTGCCTTTCGTGGCGCGCGGCGAGATCGGCCAGGCGTGCGGCGAGGTGTTCCCCCTTCCGGGCCGCTGCTTCGACCAGCCCCTCCGACTCGATTGTCTCGAGCACGCAGAGCCCGGCGGCGGAGGCGAGGGGATTGCCCCCGAAGGTGGAGCCGTGGCTTCCCGGTGGAAGCGCCCCGGAGAGCTTCTCGCTGCAGAGCATCGAGCCGATGGGCACGCCGCCGCCGAGCGCCTTGGCCAGCGCGACGGCGTCCGGTCTCACGCCGGCGTGCTCGCAGGCGAGGAAGCGTCCGGTGCGGCCGATGCCGGTCTGCACTTCGTCGAGCAGCAGGAGCGCATCCTGCTCGTCGGCGATGCTACGGAGCTCTGCCAGAAAGCCGTCGGGGGCCGGCACCACGCCGCCCTCGCCCTGTACCGGCTACACGAGGATGGCCGCGACGTCCGGCCCCATCGCCGCGCGCACTGCGGCCGCGTCGCCATACGCGACGTGCGTGACGCCCGGCAGTGGACCAAAGCCGTCGCGGTACTTGTCCTGTCCGGTAGCGGCCAGCGCGCCCAGGGTGCGGCCGTGGAAGGAGCTCTTGAACGCGATCACACGGTAGCGCTCGGTCTGGCCCTGCGCGTGGAAGTGGCGCCGTGCCAGCTTGAGCATCGCCTCGTTGGCTTCCGCGCCCGAGCTGCAGAAAAAGGCGCGGTCCATTCCCGACAGGGCGCACAGCTTTTCCGCCAGGCGCACGTTCGGCTCGTTGTAGAAGTAGTTCGACGTGTGCAGGAGCTTTTGCGCCTGCTCGGCGATGGCCTGCACCAGCTTCGGGTGGGCGTGGCCGAGCGAGCTGACGGCGATTCCGGCGTACAGGTCGAGGTAGCGCTTGCCCGACTTGTCCCACAGCTCGCAGCCCTGGCCGTGATCCATGATCAGCGGCGGCTGACGGTAGTTCGGGTACAGGTGTTGCTGGGCGGAGTGGACGAGCTCGTCGGTGTCGCTCATGCCCGGAGGCATAGCGACGCCCGCCACGGGGGGCAAATGCGATTCTGGTCCAGCCAGGGTATGCTGCCCGACGGATCGCATGGGGACACTGCGCTTGTTGTCGAGGGAAAACGGCTAGCGGTGCGGAGCGAGCTCGCTCTGTCCGTTCTCGAAGCAGCTGGCGGCGGCGTTGCGCGGCGCAGCCGCGCGTGCGAAGCAGCCATCGCTTCGATGGAAACGCGGGACTAGC
>Ga0114931_10005709_pt1 | contig 15394 bp, 16 predicted proteins | sample 2SBtaG_FD_89579 | JGI IMG/M metagenome (GOLD analysis project Ga0114931, IMG submission 89579) | Deep subsurface microbial communities from Kolumbo volcano to uncover new lineages of life (NeLLi) - 2SBTROV14_V59a metaG | ecosystem: Environmental > Aquatic > Marine > Volcanic | place: Kolumbo...
AAAGCGTTGTTTGGCGGCCACGTCCGTGGCCGCTCGGCCCGCACGGTGCGGGCCGAACTCTTCATGAGGCTCATCCTTAATAACATAATCTTGAGAATTCAGGGACTTTTTCTACAGACCCGGTTTTTAGTATATTCAAGGAGGACACAAAATGAAAATATACCAAAACCTTGGAATAAACAGACCTGAAGATGCTAATCTTCCAGTCGGAACTGTCGGACTTCCACATACAATTGAATCTGCACAAAGAATGAAAAGAGCATACGGCAGTAGAACTGTCCTGCACATGGGACTGCGAGAATCTGGAAAAGATTTAGGAACAGTTTTCGGATATGGACTTATTGGAGAAAAAGTGTTCGAGCAATTTATGGAAGAAATGGGAGTGGATAGTGTCGACGCTTTGGTTGGAAGAGAAGTATTAGCATTCATTCCACCGCAAGGTGATGTAGCTGAAGGTCTGGCTGTAAGAAAGTAAATCTTTCTATTTTATTTTTCAACAATTTCGTTAAAATTTTGTTAGGCAAGTTACGAAGTAATTTTGTGAGTTTTTTCTTTATGATTTTAACGAAGATAACAACATTAGAATTTTCGGTTTTAACCTCTGTGGAGGCGAGCCCCGAATTGCGTTGAACCGTTGTTATCTGGCCAGAGCGAAACAAGAGTGTAGCGGTGCAGAGCGAAGCGGAGAAAGTCGCGGGGAGGCAAATTACGCAACTAAACGATTAGGATAGTTATATTGGTATTGTTCGTTAGAAAATTCTCTTGATAAATCACACAGCAAAGAACTAAGTTCTTCTAATCTCTTAGAATTGGTTGGAACATCTTTCAACTCAGATCTAAGTAGCCTCATTTCTAAAGCAAGTTCTGACATCCAGCGAATATCTTTATCTGAATTCTTTCTCACAGCTTTCCAAAGAGGAAGATAAGGGAAATGAAGCTCAGTCAAAGCAGTATCAGTATCTTTCAATTGATATTTCTCTAAGATCCCAGCCAATTCTTGAACATGGCTAAAATCGTGATTTCTCCCAAGAAGATGATTATCAATTTCAATTGCCCCATGTAAAGATAATTCAGAAAGATACCAAAGAGAATTTTCTACCCTATCATAATCGTGACAAATTTTTTCAACATAAAAACCTTTCAATTCGCTCATGTTAATAAATAAATTATGTTGAAATATATAAAGATTTGCATGGTAATTTTCCCCGAAGCGGTTGCAATCGCTGTTATACGAGGGCGAGGTCGTAGCCAGAAAGCGCAGCGTTGTCGAGGAGCAAAGCGGAAAAAGTTGAGAAAAAAGCAGATAGATTTAAGAAATACATAAGAATTCTAATTTACATGGATGAAAATCACGAAGTAATTTATCTTGGCAAAGTTCAAGGAGAAGAAGATCGTTATGGTCTTATTCATCATACTGAAAGAGCAGATCATTTAAGTTTTGGTTTGAATTATTATAATCTTTCAGGTTATTTAGAAGCAGCATTTGCATTTCGTCCTTGGGAGATTGAAATTGCTAATGGTATTCCTTCTGAAATCAGAAAAGGATTTCGTCCAAAAATTAAATTTTCTCAAATAGCTGATGTGACCCTAGATGAATTATTAATAAATGCTAGAATAAAGAGTAAATTAGAATTCTCAATTAGGCGTTATTAAAAAGGCTTTTTCTCAATTGCAATTAATCGCTGTTATGTCTCCCGACGACAGCATAGTCAGAAGACGGTCATCACCTATGCGCACTGTGTGCGCCAAGTCCTCGCCCGGCCGCGACTGCTGTCGGTCAAGAGCTCGTACGACACGCGACAGGAAGACATTTAAGGGGGTCTCTGGTCTCGGACGCCATGCGTCCTATCGTCGCGACGAAGTACCATTCGCTCAAGGTCGGCCCGCTCTGCGAGGGCTGCAAGCGCTGCGTCAAGGGTGAGAAGCTTGTCGTCTTCGTGACGGGCGTCTGTCCGGCGCGGTGCTTCTACTGCCCAATCAGCGAGGAGAAGAAGCAGGCCGATGTCAAGTACGCGAACGAGCGCAAGGTGTCGTCGGACGAGGACTTGTTGCAGGAGGCCCGTGATTCTCGCGCCACTGGCGCCGGCTTCACCGGTGGCGACCCGCTCGCGCGGCTCGAACGGACGCTGCGCTGGATCCGCTTGTTGAAGAAGGAGTTTGGCACAGGATTCCATATCCATCTCTACACGCCGTTCAATCTCGTGACTGAGAAGCGGTTGCGAGAGCTGTATGATGCGGGCCTCGACGAGATCCGCTTCCATCCCGAGCTTGAGAATACGCGCTGGTGGGACCGCATCCTTCTTGCAAGGAAGTTCCCCTGGACGGTCGGCGTCGAGATACCGGTGCTACCCGACAAGATAGAGCCTACAAAGAAACTATTGGAATATATAGATGGAAAGATAGATTTCTTGAACCTCAATGAGCTCGAGATCAGCGACCTAAACGCCGGCTTCTTTGCAAAGCTCGGCTACCACACCAAGGCCTACGATTCCTACGGCGTCGCAGGAAGCGAGGAGGCCGCCTGGAAGCTGATGGAGCACGTCCGAACGAAATTGTCCTATCCGGTCCACTATTGCACGTGCACGCTCAAGGACCGCGTCCAGATGGGCAATCGCCTCAGACGCAGGGCTGAGAATACGAATCTACCGTTCGACCTCGTCGACGAGGACGGCCTCGTGACGCGCGGCGCGATCTACGCGAACCTCGTGCCGGGCTTCGGCTACGAGAAGGCGATCGAGAACCTTTCCGACGAAGTGCACAGCAAAGAAGTACGGGAACTCAAAGAGATTCTCAAGGGACTCAAGAAGATGCACGCCGTCAAGGAGAACGTCGACTACGCCATCGACCTCCGAAAACCGCGTATCCTCGTCGCGGCGAAATGGCTCAAGAAACATGCGAATGACATCGGACATCCCTGCGCGATCGTCACGGAGTATCCGACGTGGGATTCGTTCCCGATCGAAGTCGAATTTCTTAAGGACTCCAAATAATCAAGATTTATATATCGGTTCATTTATTGGTATTGCATGGTCGTCATCAACATCGACACATCAAAGGACTCGCACGACGAGATCCGGCAGACAATCCGCTACCTGCAGTCGCTCGTCGGCGACACGCCAGACGCTTCCCCCGCTTCCTCTCCGGTGGCCGAACCGATGAACGAGTTCGCAGGCATGATGGGCATCTTCGACGACACCGAATCGCAGGAGGATGCTGCGCCCGCGTCCACTGGTTCCTCGTCCTCGCAGAAGAAGTCAGAAGCCGAACAGCTCCTCGAGGAGAGCGATGAGATGAACATCGAGGTCGAGGACGACAAGGACTCCTTCATCGAGATCGTCGAGTATAACTGATTCTAAAAGGTGTCTTAACGAGATGCTCACTGCGACTATTTCTTATATTCGTGGATATCTAGAGTTCCAGGATGAATCCTTTCCGGCCGACGTTGATGACGCGCGTCTTCCCAATCCGCTCCTCGATGCCCTCCGCCTCATGCACGTGCGAGCAGAACGCGATGTCCGGCTGGAGCTCCTCAATAGCTTTCCGAACGCCCGTACTGCCTGGAAAGAAGCGCGTGAACTTCTCCATCAGCGTCCCGGACGGATGAACGTGTGTCACCATGATCCGCTTTGGGAGATAGCCGATGTAACCGTGCGCCTTCCTGAGCGTGTCCTGAATCTCAGTCTCGTCCAGCCGTTCCAGGCCGATGTTCGCCTTGCCGCAGCCGAAGAAACCAATGTCCTCATACCGTGCGGAATAGCCGTGGAGGTTCCGAATTGGGTAGGACTTCGTCAGGACATCCGTCGTCGCCAGGCTGTCGTGGTTCCCCGGGATAAGGAGGACCTTCTTCTTCGCCGTGAGGAACGGGCCGATGATCCCTTTGGGCTCGTCGTCGAAGAAGGTGAAGTCGCCGCAGACGACGACGAGGTCGACCTGCTCCTTCTCAGCCCTCTTCGCGAGCCGTTCCGCGAGGGAACGGTCGCCATGGAGGTCGCCGACGCCAAGGATCCTCATCGTCATCGCTCCCTAAGCTCCAGGGATCCTGTGTCGAGCCGTACAATCGTGCTCGGCCGCCCCTTGAGCTCGCCGACATAGAAGATGATATCCATATTCTTGCGGATGATAGGATTGATGTTCTCGAGCGCAGTCATGTGGTCTTCGCCTGTCAGGTTGGCGCTCGTCGTCACAACAGGCAATCCAAGTTCGGCCACCACGTCGCTGAACCAGTTGTCCGGGATGCGGATGCCGAGGGTGTCTAGCCCCATGTTGACTGCGGACGGGATGCTTTCCGGGTCCTTGAGACGCAGAACGAGCGTGTAGGGGCCTGGGAGCCGGTCGAGCCACTCCTCACCCTCCGGCGGCAGGATGCAGTGGTGTCGAATCCATTCCTTGGAGGGGGCGATGACGCTGAACGGCATCGCGTGGCGCTTCTTGATCGCGCGAACCTTGTGAACGAGCTCCTCATCGAGCGCATTGCAGCCGATCCCGTAGATCGTGTCCGTCGGATAGATGAAGACGCTCGTGCGCAACTTCTTCAGGACCACCTGCTTCTGCATCGCGAACTCGTCCCGGTTTAGGATGCGCACCATCCTCGTCAGGAGCGTGGAGAGCTTTAAAAAAATGGCGTTTGTTCAGGCGTTCGCGAGGCTCTGCTCGCGGACAGCGCGCCGCCACAACAAGTCGTCCATCTCGTGGATGAAGGAGACATACTCCGTCCAGTCCAGATATTCTGTCCGCCGCCAGAATGCAAACCCCATGTTCACCACCCCCTGAGGAATTGCTTCATCTCGCGTTCCTCGTCGTCCTGGAGCAGGCCGTGGTCCGTAAGGATTCTACTCACCTGCTCGGCATAGATGTCTTGTTCCTGCATCATCGTATCCGCGCTCATCGTTGCACCCCCTGCAATCATGCTCTTGTCTCGCTCCTCATGCTCTTGTCTCGCTCCTTCAGATCCAGGCATCGCTGAACTGAATCGAGAAGCTTCTGGTCGCGTCTATCGTCAGCCGTCGCATCTGGCGGTAGAAGATTTCTTCGATGAATGCGTGGTCCTGATGCGCTTCCATGATGTTCACCTCGGGCCGCTCCCGGCCTGTTCTTCTCGTATGCAACTCGCTTTAAAAGCGTCACGGGCCAATGTCCAGTGCTCCTGCACGCTCACGACGAACAGGACCTGTGTCCAGTGCCCCTTCTTGTTGTGTTGGGGGTGCGTTTCCTGCGCGATTTTCACACTCAAGGAATATATTTTTAAACTACGCAAGTATACCTTTCTTTGACGTCCGAAGAAATTTCTTCGCCAAGTGGGTGGAACGTCATATATAGGATCAGGTGATTTAAGAATGACAAACAAAAAGAGAGCGAAACGTGGCCGCGGACGACCGCGCGGCATGGGTCCCACACCCAAGAAGTTCAAAGACCGTTTCCAGAAGTTCTATTATGAGCATCGCTCACGGCTGAACGAGGAGCGGCGCAAGGCCTATGAGGAGAAGAAAGCCAAGGGCATCTGCGTTCGCTGCAGCCGGAAAGCCGTCAAGGGCAGTGTCTTCTGCAAGAAGCACCGGGACAAGAGCCGAGAGTACAACCGCGCAGAGTAATCGTATAAAACATTATTTCATATTCTTAAGATAATATTCTTCAGAACTCCGTCAGCTTCTGGTTGACGATGTCGCCTTGGAGCACTCGCCGGGTGCGAATGCGGCTGAACGCAGGGAGGCCGCTCTATGAGCACCTGGGAGATGCCTCTCTGGAGGAGAGGAAACGACTCCGCGGCATCGTCGATGCCTCAGAAGTCCGTAATCTTCCGGTTGACGATAGTGGTGTTGCCGCCCTCGCCGGTCTGGCGCGTGAGTGAGACAAACTTTGCCTCGTCCAAAGCGGCGATCTTCCGCTGGAAGGTTTTGTAGGAGGCCTTGCCGCCATCCTTCTTATACTGGTTGTAGAGGTCGCCGATCTTGCGGCCGTCGTTCTTCTTCACGAGGTCATAGATGAACTTCTCCTCGTCCGAGAGGTCGGCGCTCGACTTGATCGTGAACTCGTCCATCACGCCCAAGGCGATCTTGACGTGCTCTGCCGTGATCCGCTTCGCGGCCTGCTCCTCTGCCTTAAGCGCTGCCTGGCGCATGAGATACAAGCCGGTGCGGATGTCCTTGGCAATCGCTGCCCGGTGGACTGTCACCTCGAATGCGTCATTCTCCCAGACGCCAGGCACGAAGGCCGCCTCTTTGCGCTGCTCGAGGATGCCCCGCGTCTCGCGCTCGTCGTACTGGCGGAACTCGATCAGCTCGGGCGTCAGCCGGGACTTGATCCGGTCGTCCAGCTCGAGCAGCCACGACTTGTAGTTCGTGATGAGGACTATTGACTTCTTGAAGAGGTCCTCGATGAGGCTGTAGAGGAAGTCCTGTTCCTCCGCCTTGTCAATCTCATCGAACACGAGAACGGCCGCCTTCTTGTTGACCATCGTCGCGATGACCTTTATCAGCTCCGTCGAGTTCTTGTTTTGCGTGAACTTGAAGCCGAGCTGGTCGCACAGCTCGAGGAAGACCTTGTAGCTGGTGTTTGCTTGCCAACAGTTGACGTAGCAGACGAAGACGTCGTCGCTCTTCTCCTCCAGCTCGCGGAGGACGAACCGCGCGGCGGCCGTTTTGCCGATGCCTGGCGCGCCGTGGATCAGTGCGTTCTGGCCGTTCCTGCCTTCCAGCAAGGGGGCGACCAGACGGGCGAGATGACGCTGCTCTCGCTCGCGGTACGGCAGCAGCTTCGGCAGGAACTCGTACTCGAGCGCGTCCTCGTTCCGAAACAAGGATTCGCCCGCGCCAAGCACATCGTCAAAGAGGCTCATGGCCTTGCGGGAGGGTGGCATCTTTATATGGATAGTGGTCGACGCATCGGACACGATAATCCAGAGACGCGCTGCGCGTGGCACGGACGCGGTGTCCTCCCAGGGTCACTGGTTCGGACCGGCGAGGAAGACCGAGCGATGACGACCGAGAGCAGCGCCGGCGCGGTTAACGAGACGGTCATCGCGGCCCTGCACTTGCCAATATTTATATACCTTCACAGTCTTTTCACACCTATGCTTTATTCCTCCCTCGTCGCAGTGTACACTGCGCTCGAATCCACGTCGAAACGCCTGGAGAAGACGCATCTCATCGCGGAGTTCCTGAAGGGCGTCTCGGAAGGTGAGCTGGAACGCGTCATCCTGCTCATCCAGGGCAGGGTCTTTCCTCCCTGGGACAAGCGCACGCTCGGTTTCTCGTCGAAGCTCGCGGCGAAAGCAGTGGCGGCGGCCGCCGGGAGGAGTGAGAAGGAGGTGAACGAATCCTGGAAACGGCTGGGCGACTTAGGCAAGGTGGCGGTCGAGCTCGTCAGAAAGAAGAAGCAAGCGACGCTCGTCTCGCAGGACTTGACGGTGCAGGAGGTCTTCGAGACTTTGCAGAAGCTCCCTGCCATGGAAGGAAGCGGCTCGACGGAACGGAAGATCAAGACGATCGCCTCACTGTTGCACAATGCAAAGGACAACGAATCGCTCTTTCTCCTCCGCACAGTGCTGGAGACGCTCCGTGTCGGTGTCGCTGCTGGAACGCTGCGGGACGCAATCTGCTGGGCCTTTCTGCAACCCCAAATTAACTACAATATAGAAAAGAATGATATTGAGTTCACCGATGAGAGCTCTCGGGAGGAGTACAACCTACTCGTTGAAGCGGTCCAGAAGGCGTACGACCGGTGCAACGACTTCAGCCGAGTCGCGAAGGCCGCCAAGCAGGGCGTCCGGGAGCTCAATGAGATCACGTTTACGCTCGGCACACCAATCCAAGTGATGTTGGCGCAGCGCGAACCCTCTGTCGAAGCAGGCATAGACCGTGTCGGCCGACCGGCCGCGCTGGAGTACAAGTACGACGGCTTCCGCCTGCAGGTCCACAAGGACCGCGACACGATCGTCCTCTTCACACGCCGCCTCGAGAACGTCACTGCGCAGTTCCCGGACGTCGTCGCGACGGTCAGGGAGCACGTCTCCGCACAAAACTGTCTACTCGACTGCGAAGCCGTCGGCTATGACCCGGAAACAGGCAAGTATATGCCTTTCCAGCACATCAGCCAGCGGATCCGTCGAAAGTATGACATCGATCGGCTGCAGGAGAAGCTCCCTGTCGAGCTGAATGTCTTTGACATCCTCTATTTCGATGGGAAAGAGGTCCTCGACCGTCCGTTCCAGGAACGGAGAGAACTTCTTGAGAAAGTACTCAAAAAACCCGTACCGAAACGTATCGTCCTGAGCAAGTTCCTGACGACAGATAATACGAAGGCCGGCGAGCGGTTCTATCAGGAATCCCTCGCTGCGGGCAATGAGGGCATCATGTGTAAATCCCTCACGGGCAGGTACCAACCCGGCTCACGCGTCGGCCACATGGTCAAGGTCAAACCCGTGCTCGACACCATGGACCTCGTCGTCGTGGCTGCGGAGTGGGGCGAAGGAAAACGCTCCGGCTGGTTCACGAGTTTTACGGTGGCGTGCAGGGACGACGAGGACAAGCTCGTCACGATCGGCAAGGTCGGAACAGGCCTTAAGGAGCTCGAGCAGGAGGGCGGCGTCACGTTCGGCCAGGTCACGGAGCTCTTACGTCCTCTCATCCTCGCGGAGAAGGGCCGCGAGGCCAAGTTCTCGCCTTCGCTGGTGCTCGAGATAGCGTTCGAGGAGATCCAGGCGAGCCCCAGCTACACCTCAGGGTACGCCTTGCGCTTCCCGCGCGTCATCCAGGTCCGCGATGATCGCAGGGTCGAGGACATCACCTCCATAGAGGAGGTCCGCGTCGCGTATGAGCACCAACGGGGACGGTGAGTTCTTTTCGGTAACTTTCCAGTTGAAAAAGCATAGGTGGAAGGGGGTAAGAAAACTATTCCATGCGCTTGAGCTTGGTACTCAGTCGATGGTTCAGCCGGCTGAGGGGACAGTGACGTTCATCTCGGGCGCTGAACATAATTTTCATTTCTTGTGGAAATTTTTTTGCACCCCGCGCGCAGCCCTATTGCCGCAGTCGGTGTCGGCATCAAGGCTGCCGACGTAGTTGTTGCGGCCAACAGGGCGCACTTCACCCTCCGCAGGCAACCAAACACACCCATTGTCCCGTATCTCCGACGGGAGCCGACTAAAAGGACGATCAAACAGACCAGAGACGAGACGCGAATTAGCCTTTGCCACATCCGGCAAATGTATCCACGTCTGCAAAGGAAGGTCGGCAGCATCATATCGAGTCGCAGCAGTCGCCTGCGCATTCACATATGAATTCCCATTCCACGTCGCGACACCCTGCGCAAGATAAAGCACCCCCTCCCTGACGAGAACGAGATCGCCGCTCCACTCGCCAAAACTCCAGAACATATCCTCAAAGACCACCTGCTGTTCCTTGTTCAGCTTGCCTTCCAAGCCCGGAATGATGACCTTACCAAAGATCTCTCGCATGCTGGGCGGCACCAAACCCTTACCAGCAAGCAACGAAGCCGCCTCATTGTGGAACAAGAGCTTCTTTCCCTCTTTGCCCGGCTTGCGGAACGCTCGCCGCTCGAAACCCACATCACCAAACCGGACGAGATCAGCAGTAGGCTGCTGTTCCTCGCCAAGCGCACGATAAAACTCATCAAGCACCGTCATGAACAGTCACCTCGGAACCCTTGTTTCCTGCGGAGATTTTCGGCGCCCACCTGCGAGCAAAGCCGTTGACGCTGAAAGCTTGGTTCATGGATAGGAGAAAAGAAATTCCGTTTATAAATGTTACTAACATAATCACTTAGAAGTGAGAATTTTATCAGAGACTCATCCGTCACTCTTTCCGATACCCGAACTTCTTCTCGTAATCTCGATGGTTCAGCCGGCTGAGGGGACAGTGAAGTTCATTTCGCGCACTGAACATACCCTTCATTTCCTGCGGAGATTTTTTGCGCACCCGCGAAAGCAGGCCTGACGCCGCAGTGGCCGCTGCCCGGGCCCAGGTCGAACCAGCCGCCGCTGCCGCCGCTGTCCAAAAAGGACCCGGTGAAGTTCCTGTTCTGCGCTGTCGGAAGCCAGAACCTGACTTCCCGCAGGTCGCCGTTTGAGAGCGGCGGGCTGTGAAGCTGATACGCGGCGCCTGCTTGTTCAAGGTTCTCACCAAGGAACGCCTCGAGAGTCGGACGTACGGTTGAGGAAATGGCGCTCGTGTGGCCAAGCCTGCTCGCGCTCTGCTGTGGTGCGAGGACAACATAAGACTAGAACTTAGAAACTCTCTGTGTGCCTTCCGGAATCTCAAGCGTATACGCCCCTCCTTCCGTCACGGTGCCGTCAAGTCTGTAGTGTTGGATGGTGCTCGCTTCACCGAGAGGTTTAAACTGCGTAAACGTCGCGAACCGGAACGCACGTTGATGCGCAACGCTGCCGATTTCTTTGATGCGGTCTACGAGAAAATTGTACGCCTTATTTTTATGCGCTTTGAAGTTCTGCATCAGCACATGATGGCCGTCGAGGATGCTGAGGGGACGCGGCTCGCCGAGAGCGACCTGTTTCTGCGCTGCCTCCAACATGTCGTTATTCGTCAAGCTCTCGCCGCCACGATAGAGACCGTCGATGAGGATGATCTGTCCTGAGTCGCCCGCACGAGCAGGGTAGACGATGCCACTCGGCATCGTCCCGACGACGTTCACCCCTTCGTATTTCGCGACCATTTCCGGGTCCCTGACCAGCACGACCTTGCCTTTGATAAGAACTGGAACACCGGGAACAACGACAAAGTTTCCTTCCTCATTCAACATCTTAAATGTCATTCCGCCAGGAATCCGAGTAATCTGCTCAAGACTCGCAACCATGAAACATCCCTCCTGAATATGAACTCTCCTCGACAGAAAAGAAGAATCATTTAAAAAAGTTATTATTGTTCCGACTAGGAAGTAGAAACTTCATAATCTTGGCTTCGGGCAATCACCCCTTCCGATACCCAAACTTTTTCTCGTACTCTTTGTGGTTCATGGTTCAGGTTGTTGAACTTCTTTCGCGGCGCTGGTGATTTTCCGTTTTCTCAACCACAAAATATATAATGCGGAACGCATTACAAACGCATTACAGGTGTTTATGATGAGTCAACTTGTGCAAGTGCGGCTGCCTGAGGAGCAGGTGGAGAAGCTCAACCGTCTCGTGGAGCAAGGACGTTATGCTTCTCGTAGTGAAGCAGTTCGAGATGGTATTGGCAAAATCATTGATTGGGGTGTTGGTACGATTCCTAACACGGGAGATAGTGTTGAGGAAGTTCGTGAAATCAGGCGAAAGATGGGTGTGATGACTGCAGAGGAGATTAATAGCGTACGAGAGCGTCTGGAGAAGCTACGCTGATGTAGTGCTCTCTTGCGATCTTCATCAATGTCCTATCTCTTGTCACGAGTATTGCTCCTTCTCTCTCGGCCATAAGCATATGGATGATATCCGCGAATGATATTTCCTTCTTGGTGTCCTGATACATTCTTTGCGCTTGAGCAATGACGTCTTCAGGGATATCGAGTGTCTCAAGTTCATCAAGAAGCTGGAAACATCGAGCTTTGAACTCTGCTTTTGAGAGCTTACGCTCGATCTCTGCAAGCACTTTTGTCGAGATGAGTTTGTCCTTCTTGTATTCCTTGAGAAATTCATCTGATATCTTATAGAACGGTCTTCTTTTGTTCGGTCCGATTTCTCCCTTCCAAACGTTCAAGAAGATACACGTGTCAACATAATATTTCATCCCTTACGTGCTGTTCGGTTCTTTCAAGAGCCTTGTTACGTTCCTTCCGGAATCGTTCCGAACAGACGGTCTAGCTTTTAAACGCCCGTTTCGGAACATCCTCCATTCTCACATTTTCAGCACTAAACGAGTATAGGATTCTGCACAACAGGTTTTGACCCCCCTCGGTTTCCTATGGAAATTGTTTGTTTCATTTTTGGAACGCTGTTTCAAAACCGATATTATTATATAATCCAAGCATTCTGGCCTGTGCAGCAGTGATGTCCTGATGGAACCGGCAAAACTCATGGAGAGCCTCTTCGACAAGAAGAAGATGTCCCTCATCAAGCTCTTCCTCGACAATCCTGAGCGCGAATACGGGGTGCGCGAGGCGGCGAAAGCGGCCAGGGTCAGCCTGGCGACGACCCATCGGATCCTCCATATGCTGCTGAAACTTGAAGTGGTTGAGGAGCGCAAGATCCGGCAGTTGAAGCTCTATCGGATGCGGCAGAACAAGGCGACGCAGTTCCTGGACGAGCTGCTCGCAATCAAGAAGACCGCTATCGAGGAGTTCGTGGAGCAAGCACACATAGTCCCGGGCGTCGAGGAGATTATCCAGCACGGCAAGGCGACGAAGGAGAAGGTCTCACTCCTCGTGATCGGGGAAGGAATCGACAACCCCGCCCTTGCGCGCATCGTCGGGGAGATCAAGGACAAGTACAAGTTTGCGATTCTGCACCTCACACTCAGTCCGGAGCAGTACGAGCAGATGTCCTCAATGGGGCTCTACGCAGGCGAGAAGACGACGCTCTTCCGTCGATGAAGGTTATTCTTTTCTATATTTTATTTTCTTCATCATACATGTACCAATCATATACTTTTAAGAACGACAACATTTATATATAAGAAAAAACTTGATTTGCTCAAAAGGTTTTGGCGAGAACTAAATTTTCTTCCGGTCTCTGAGGCCGGAGGAGACGAACATAGGCGTGCCCGCCGAGCAGGTAGCATCCTAGCGAGAGCACGTTCCCGCTGAACGACGACAACACACAGTGAGGGGAAGCAACATGGACTTCATCGTGAACAGGGCTGTGCAGCAGCAACGCGTAACAGAGACACCGGAGATTGAAGTGGGCCAGGCCAACATCAAGGTCATCGGTGTCGGCGGAGCCGGCAACAATATGGTCAATTGGCTCTATAACAAAGGCGTCAAAGGGGCCGAAATCGTCGCGTGCAACACGGACAAGCAACATCTAGACATCACGGAAGCGGATCGCAAGTTCCTCATCGGGCGAGACACCACACGCGGCCTCGGCTGCGGCGGCTTCCCGGAGAAGGGCGCGGAAGCTGCCCAGGAGTCCATCCAGGAGCTGAAGGAGCACCTCCGCGGCAGCGACATGTGCTTCGTCTGCGCCGGCATGGGCGGCGGCACAGGCACCGGCGCGGCACCAGTCGTCGGCGGCGTCGCGAAGGATGCAGGAGCGATTGTCATCGGCACGGTCACGATGCCGTTCAAAATCGAGCGTGCGCGCGTGGACAAGGCCGAGTTCGGCCTCCAGCAGCTCCGCCAGGTGACGGACACAGTCATCGTCATCGACAACAACCGCCTGGTGCAGATTGCGGGCAACCTCCCGGTCCAGCAGGCCTTCGCCGTGGCGAATGAACTGGTAGCGACCATGATCAAAGGAATCGTCGAGATTATCGCAGTGCCGAGCCTGGTCAACCTCGACTACGCGGACGTCAAGGCCGTCATGACAGACGGCGGCGTCGCGGCCATCGGCGTCGGCGCCTCCGACACGAACAACCGCGTCGAGGAGGCGGTCAAGGGCGCGCTCGCCAACCCGCTCCTCGACATCAGCTACGAAGGAGCAACAGGGGCAATCATCCACGTGGCCGGCGGCCCTGACATGACGCTCGATGAGGTTAGTCGCGTCGGCGAGCTCGTCACCGAATCCATGGATGACGACGCGAACGTCATCTGGGGCGCCCGGGTAGATGAGAACATGAAGGGCAAGGTCACCGTCATGACAATTATTACCGGTGTCAATAGCCCGTGGATCCTCGGCAAGCAGTCCGCGAAGGAGCGTGCCGCCTCGAGGCAGCGCCTGAGCGAGGACCTCGGCATCGAGATTGTCCACTAAACCTCCTTTTCCCACTCACTACGGTGGTGACGAAGGGACCGACAGCGACGACAGCCAACCGCCCATAGACACGACAGCCAAGCGATGACGGGCGAACGACGTGCAGTGATAACCGGCCCCCGTTTTTTCCACCTTCAAACGCCTTGAACGGCGAGCAGACAAGCTCCTTTCATCACGAAAGGTTTTCTGCCTTCACGATGCCGTTCTCACACCCCCAACCCCCCAAGACCATCGTGAAGGCTTTTTTCTCTCCTTTTTTTCACACTTTTTTCACATCTTGCTCTTATCCACAACATGAGAAAATGCGACCATCAATAAGTAGTAAAAATAAGAAGAGTTTTAAATCCCTGCGTCTTCTACTCCGGGAATGGACCAGACGCATCGCCGCTTGTTCGCTCTTCTTGGTGCCACTGATGCCGACATTGGTCTGAGACGGATGCTGCGGCGCGTGCGGGATACCGGGTTCGTTCCTTTCGAACCAGAATATGCCCTCGAGGCATTCTACCATCTGCTGGGTCAAGGCAGGCTCCGTCCAGGAGCGCGACTCCTCGACCTCGGAGCTGGCACCGGCAACATCGTCGCCGTCGCCGCTGTAGCAGGGCTCAACGCCGACGGCATCGAGATAGATAAAGGGTTAGTCTATCGAGCGCGTCGAAAAATCAAGACATTGCGCTCCCAAGGCCTGCTGCCTGCCGAGGTCTCGACACACGTGGTTTGGGGGAATTACCTGCCTCAGGAATATTTCACGGCGCATCGTAAGGGAGAGTCTATCGCGTCTCGTTATGAAGATCGCCCGCTCCCTCCACGATGGAGGACGCACCATGGCGGCGATCCGTATGGTACCCTGGGGGCTGAGCCATCCTCTTTTGATTCCTTCTTCTGCTATGCCTGGCAGCAACAGGTTCCGAGCGTCTGTGAGTTCTTCTCCCGCTACGCGCGACCCGATGCCGTGCTCCTGTGCGCCGCATGGGACTTGCCGGAGCGGCATGAGGAGATGCTGAGGAAGCTCGGTTTAGAGTACACGATAGATCCTTATCTCGACGGCGAACGATGGCGCGCAGAGGGATCAGTTCGGCGTCTACCCATCTACGAGTTCCGCAAGACACCTCAACCCAACGTTTAAGAACACGCCGTTGACCGCAAGAGCCATGGAGTATGCAGTTGGAGTATGCAGTAGGATCCACCAGTGGCTACGTGGGCAGTGGCTACGCCTCTCGGGGAGCGTACTATACCTCTTCTGGGACCTCTGGCACCTGCCCACTCCACGTCTCCGCTTTCGGCAGTCGTTCGGTCCAGTTAGCTGCACCTATGGCAGCCGCGGCCCGTGCCGCGCGACGTGCCGGACGCCGCTGCCAGAGTGAGGGTGTGCTTCTGTGATTGGTTTCTCACCCTGCTCTCAGGTAAAGTCCGGTTCGCTCCGGGTCTGTAGAAAGTAAGCGTCGGCGCCATGGTTGGGTCGTGGTTGGCTTCGCCAACCATGGCCCTGGCCCGACGGAGCAGCACAGGTTGCCATACGTAAGTGTGGCGTTCTGGGCTGTGGAG
>Ga0114931_10005710_pt1 | contig 15394 bp, 13 predicted proteins | sample 2SBtaG_FD_89579 | JGI IMG/M metagenome (GOLD analysis project Ga0114931, IMG submission 89579) | Deep subsurface microbial communities from Kolumbo volcano to uncover new lineages of life (NeLLi) - 2SBTROV14_V59a metaG | ecosystem: Environmental > Aquatic > Marine > Volcanic | place: Kolumbo...
AGGGACACGCATAACAACAGGTGACTTCCATTCACCGTCGCTTCTCCAGCGCATTAGTGCCAGCTCATTTCTGATTTGATGATAGGCAGGGAAAATATAATCAAAAAACTGAATTTCGACAACGGGTTTTAGTCCGCGGGTCGCCATTCCTATAGCTCGTCCGACAATATTTGCTTCGGCGAGTGGGGAGTTAAAAACTCGATTACTACCAAATTCTCTTTGCAGATTCGCCGTAACTTTAAACACCCCGCCTTTTCCTTTTACTTGTTCAAGATATTCTTCCCGTGAGCAATCAGCGACATCTTCGCCGAAAACCATGATTCTTGGGTCACGTTTCATTTCAGCGTGAAGACAGCGATTAATCAGATCAACCATAGTTCCAGGTTTACCCGATAACTCTGCGCCAGCTTCAGTATCAAAGTCACTTGATGTTGGGTCAACATCTTCTGAATAAACGTTACGGAAAGCAGATTCAGGTGAAGGCTAAGGACATAAAAGTGCCTCGTCAGAAGCCTGTGTCACTTCTTTATCAACCTCGTTTCTAAGTGTTTCTAATTCTTCCGAAGAAATAACACCTTCGGTCATAAGGAATTCTCCGAAGGTTGTAATCGGATCAATTTCGGCGTCTTTTTGACGTTCTTCTTCGGGGCGATAAGCGCGTTCATCATCCGAGAGAGAGTGTGAATAGGGACGCACTACTTTAGCATGAATCAGCGCAGGTCCTTTCCTTTCGCGACAATATTTTACGGCTTTTTGAAATGTATTATAAGAATCTAGTGGGTCCGTTCCATCGCATTTTTGAATCAAAAGATCAGGGAATCCAATCAATAAATCGGAAAGACTCCCACCAGCGGTCTGTACTTCTACCGGAACTGAAATCGCGTAGCCATTATCCTCGACCAGGAAAACAACCGGCAATTTGAGATTGCAGGCAGTATTCATTGCTTCCCAAAATTCACCTTGAGAAGAAGTGCCGTCCCCGATAGAGACATAAACAACTTCATCGCCCTTAAATCCCGTAACGCTAGATTGGATATCCTTAAGCAATGAGGCTCGATAGGTCGCTTCAGCCGCGCCAACACCTTGCAATAATTGAGTTCCCGTTGGGCTTGACTGAGAGGGAACATTTAGCTTTACGCTTCCCCAATGAGACGGCATTTGTCGTCCGTGGGAATTTGGGTCATCTTCCGCGCCAATCGCAGCAAGAATCATTTCCTTAGGTGTCATGCCGAGCTGCAACATCAAAGCTCGATCACGATAGTAAGGATAAAACCAATCATATCCGGACTTCATCGCCAAACCCGCCGCTGTTAAAACACCTTCGTGTCCAGCACCTGAGATTTGGAAGAAAACCTTATTTTGCTGTTTTAACTGAATTTCTTTATCGTCAATCCGGCGGGAAGTGTACATCGTTAGATAAATTCCAATCAATGCCTTTTTGTCCAAGCCATGATAGGCGCTTCTCTTTTTAGCAGGTCGTTTACGCCTTGATGCACCGATAGTTTTTGACGCTGTTTTTCTTGTTCTTACGGATCTCTTTTTTGGGTTTTTAGCTTTTTCTGTTCCTTGTGGCATTATAAAAAATTCCTATATGTTGATAATTCCAGTTAATGGGCAAACTAATAAAATACCAAAAAAAGGGGGGTTCGGCAATATGGGAGACTTTCATTTCGCGTGGTGTAGATAGTTCTTTTTGGAGGTAAATAAAAGATAAAATTTTATTTACGTGCGAATCCCATTTGCGGTAAATTAAAAGGTGAAAGTAGGTCTTTCAAAAATTCCTGCCAAATCAAACGAACAAAATTAGAATACCTTGAACCAGTTTCTGCCTTGAGCGGAAATGAAAGGTTTTTTGGGGTTTATTTCGTAAGTGAGTTTTGTTAACAAAATATAAGGGTACTTTGTCTATTATAGTAATAACTAAACGAGCTCACAATTAGCTTCACCAACGACAGGTAAATAAACATATGGATTTTATAAAGGATATTTGGTTCTTCACGATCGAACGCAAAAAATTTTGATTGGCACGATGAAAATTTCTTGGGTTCTAAGTTTCATCGTGCCGAATATTCTGTTGAGCAGGGTGTTTTATCTCATCCTATTTCCGGTTGCGGTTTTGTCGAAAATGTTTGGGGCAAAAGATCCTTTAATACTTAAAAATACAAGAAACAGTATAATTTGGAAATCCCGATAAGAAATTCAATTGCGCATTTTTTTTGAAAAGACTTGGTAGAGGGGAGTGACGACACTATCGCCCTATTTTTTATCTATTTTGGAACAAAATGGTCAGCATTCAAATTCGCGCAATTACGAAGGTTTGGTTTCAAAATCTTGGAATATAGGAGTGTCATTCATCTTGAAAAGTCTGATTGCCGATTCGATTATCCGGCTCTGTAGTTTCGGGTTATTAGGCTCCCCCAACGGATAGCCTAACGGAAACGGCACGAATAATGAACGTGGCGGTTTTATTACCGAAGTAATTTCCTTCAAAAGGGAAATTGAAACGGTTGGAATTCCTTGTCTTTCAATTTCCGCCGCAATCAAGCCAACTGCTTGAACACAAAATGGTCAAACGGGTGTAAGAAAGACAGCGTCAACGCCATCTTCTTTTAGTAATTGAGCTACTTCCGGAGCCGTATTTTTTATCAAGCCGCTAGGGGAAATGATCGACCCCATGAAAGAAAAATGCCGTTCATTTAGGCTCCCAATTTTGCCATTTTTTTCCAGTTCGCGAAATCTATCGAGAGGAAACCCTAGGTTTTTATCTTCTTCCAAACCAGCGTGGCTAAAGGAGTCGCTGCTATGATCTTCAATTAAATTCTGAACTATCGCGTTATTTGGTATCTCGCGGAAACTTGTGTCGCCGAGTTTGAAAGTATTATCAAACCTTTTGTCTTCAGGAAGCATAAAACCCGCAGTCGTAACTAGTGCAATTTTGCATTCACTCAAAGGCTTTTCGAGTTTTGCACTTGGATTATCTTTTATCTCGTAACGATGGAAAGGATAATTCCTGGTAAAAATCCGGTGCGTTAGTTTTAAGTCTTCAAAAGTCGCCATGTAGTGTTTGCTCTCAATTAAGTTTGAACTCTCTTTTTCTAATTTTTATTTCAAATTTATTAAATGAGTTGATGATAATCAAAAAAGAAATATTTTCCAAATTTGTCAATAATTGGAATAATATGGGTGAATTTATCTATTATTTAATAGTTTGAGGTGAATTATGAAAAGAATATTCTCGAATAAACTGTTTTCGTGGGCGATACTTATTGTGGTTCTCGTCTCGGCTTATTTTGTAAACGTAGAAGTGCAGAGTTATTGGGGACGGCAAGCATTGGCTGCAACGCGGTTGCAGAGTTTGCCCCTTGATGAGTCAATCAAGAAAGCCGCTGCTGAAGATAAAATGATTATCGTGGACGTTTCCGCAATTTGGTGTCCTACGTGTCGAAAGCTTGATAAAACGGTTTTTGCCGACCCACAAGTTAGAAAAGTCATAAACGAAAAATTTGCTTTTACCCGACTCGAATATGAATCAAAAGAAGGCACAGAGTTTCTTAAAAAACATAAGACGCGAGGGTTTCCAAGCTTGTTTCTTTTACGCCCCGACGGAAACGTTGTAAGAAGATTGCGTGTTGTTTTTGAGCCGGATCAATTTCTAGCTCAGTTACCGTAATCTCGATTCGGTTCCCGCTCCCCGCGTTAGTTTTCGGTTTTAGCCATCATATTTTTTTTTACGCTCCTTTCCATTATAAGATCGATTTGAGGTGATGAAGCCAAGTTAAAAGTATGGGTTCCCACTTTCTTAAACCCAAATTTTTCATAGAATCTAATTGCGCGCAGATTATGTTGCCAAACACTTAGCCAGACTACATCATTTTTATTGTTATTGGCTTCTTTTATGCATTTCGCCAATAGAATCGAGCCAAGATTCTTACCCCAGTATTTCTTTTTTAGATAGATTCTGGAAATCTCCAAAGGATTTTTTCCCGAAACTCCCGATCTTGTACTCTCAAGCAAAAGTTTCGAATAGCCGATCTGATCCTCGGAATTTTCAGCGAGTAGGAATAGGATATTGTCATCAATAATTTCCTGCTCAATAGTTTTTTGGCTGAAAGCTTGAGTGATATAAGCTTTTATATGCTGTTTTTCCAGGTTAGATTCAGTGCGATAGGCATCCCAAAAGGTCTCAGCACCTAGTTCCCCGAGAATTTTTGCATCTTCAGTTTTCGCATATCTAATTTTCATGTGGTTTAAATAGCAATCTTATGTGAGACAAATTAAAACCACAATTTCTCAGGCGAATTTACACAAAAACGAGAAAAATAATTTCTTATCTGTTTGTGCAAATACCTTTAATTGGCAGTCAAATATTTTCATGCGTCAGAAAAATACTTTCATAGGTGCACATTTACGATTTAGAGGAAGTATATGATCAGGGCGAAACAAGTTTACTCACGTGTATAATGCCCAACTACATAAATATTCGCGATCTTCAGCTCCCCTTCGACACTTTTTATCTTCACTGCTTTGATCGTAACGTTTTCTAAACTTTTCAAATCGCTTTTTTCTTTGTCAATAGAAAATTGCGAGCAAACCTGATCTTTTTCGTCACTACAGTAACCCTGTCCCTGCCCAGCAAAAACAAAAGGAATCTCACGATTATTGTCATCAACTGCCGCCACTTTAAAATCGATCAAGGGCTGCTTCTCTACTTCATCATTCCATGCATCCTCTTGCGGATCACAATACTTTTTTGACCATTCTATTTTGTTTTTATTTAAATCTTTTATTTCTTTGTCACTATAATTGTAATCAGGGTCAAAACGCAGTTCCTTTGGAAAATCACAATCGGGGCGTTTGCTCCTTAACTCCAAAGAACAAATGCGACTGCCGGATTTTCTGTCATAACAAATTGTTTTGCCTTCCAGATCAAGCCCGATAGAGATCATTTCGCGGTCTTTGAATTTTCGCGGCGTGATATTAAACGTTGTATATTCCGTATTGATCTTCTTTCCTTTGCTCAATAAAAGGGGATATTCGCCCGGCGGCATTATCCAACACGAGGAACAAAACATTATTAACAAAATCGAAGGAATGGTTTTAAGCTTTAAAATGTTCATAAAATTAGGGCATATACCTTAAATATCCTACCTCTTGTAAACTGTGATCAAAATTATGTTCGGCAATAAATTTTGGCGGAACGCTGTCGGGTTTTAGGGGAGTTATCGGAATTCCGCCCTGATTAAACCAATAAATAACGGCTTCCGTGCAAAACATACGGTTTTTATAACCGCCCCAAACTTTTTTGTTTATCATGATGATCGCTCCCGATCCGCCCGGAGATATTTCCAAGTCTTCCGGTATCAAATTAACCGCCTTTCTTGCGGCATCTTTAACTTCATCTATTGCTTCAACCACACTAACCGCGGGAAACGCGGTTGCTATAGCTTTTCCGCTTGTCGAACTCATACCGGCTCCGGCTAAGCCAAGCCAATTATATTTTACAGGGTGTTTGCCATATGGCGGAACACCCGCATTTACATTGTCTCTGGCGGCACGGACAACTTTCTTAGCACTACCAGCCGACCTGTGCCTTTTAACAAGGATCAGATTTACGCCTTCACCCGGACTCAGAAATTCGGCTTTTGTTCTTCGGGTAATTCCGCGGGCAAGAGATTCGATTACAAAATCATTGCCCTCGTAAAAAGCCGTGTGGCTAGAGAAAGTCCAGGTTCCCATTCTGATGATTTTTGAAGCAATTCCTACACCGCCGACACAGAAAATATCCGCAGGCTGCAGATCGCTCCATTCGATCATCTTGATCGGATCAAACTTTGTTATTGTAACCTCCTTAAAAGCCGGATTAAACGAAACTTCGATACCGAAATTTCTTAAAGCATCGATAAAACTTTTCGGCACATTAATTTGCAGGGTATAATCCCTAACATTGGGAATTGAGTTCTGAGCCTGAAAATAAGGTTGTTTACGGAAATTCTGTGCCTCCTTGAGGATATAGTTGTCAGCCTTTTCCTCGGAATATTGATTTGCAAAAAGAGTCCAGCTACTCAACACCTCGTCGGTACGTGTTACACCAAACATATCCAGATAGGCTTCGGCGGCGTTCCAGAAAAAGTCCGCCGGATTGCTGATTTTAATTTCTACCGCAAAAGCAGTTTCGTCTGATGCTAGATCATTGTCGGAAGAAGGGGATCCGAATGAGAAGTTTCTAACACCGCTGCCTGAGGCTAAAGTCATAGAGGCACTCCTTAAAAAGATTTATACCAAATTTTAGCACTGAAACACATAAAACAACAAATTTTTCGATATACTTTGGGCAAAATATAGTTTGGGCAAATCTTAAGATGTTGGTATCCGTAAGTGGCTAAATAATAGGGAATTGTTGTTTGACAGTGCCTTAAAATAAATGCCGCTGATTTTTTCTTATTAATTGCCCTGGGCTTTAACCGCTGACTTGAGAAACTAATTTAGATTTCAAAACAATCTCTGCTGAATTGGCAATGAATTCTTTTCGACAACTTGTAGCGGCGCAAACTTTTCAAAGCCTAAAAGCTTGAAATGCAGATTAAACATACGCTTTGCCAATTCCCATTGCTCGGTTTTTCCCGCGTTTCGCTCTGCGTAAGTATCGTGCTGAAGTTTTCCGCCTTTTTCGCGTTTTATGTGGTTTATGATCTTGCTCATTTTTGTCGGCATTTTTTCTTCAAGACGCTGCGTAAAATATTGCTCGATAGAATCCGTATCAAAATGAATGAGCGACATAAACGCCTTACTCGCGCCATTTTTGTGTGCTTTTTCGAGCAGAAGAGGAATATCCGAATCGTTGTATCCCAATATCACAGGCGCGATTCCAATCCCGGTTGCGATTCCCGCATCCGATAATTTTTTCATCGCTCTAAAACGTGCTTCGGGAACTGGCGTATAGGGTTCAAAAGGGTTTGAGCTTTCTTTTGTCAAAAAGGGAATCGAAAAAAGTACCGTTGCATCAAGTTTTTTTAATAATTCAATGTCTCTGGTAACGAGCGGAGATTTTGTTATTATTCCAACACGGATCCCAAATTCCCGACAAACCTCCAGACACTTTTGAGTGAGTTTGTAATTTGCCTCAATCGGAATATATGGATCAGTCGCAAGCGAAAACTCGAGATTAGGAATTTTCAAACGAGTTCTTTTTAATTCGTTTCTTAAAACTTGCGGAGCATTGACTTTCGCAACAATTTTTGTCTCAAAATCAGTTCCTGCTCCGTATCCAATAAATTCATGGTAACGCCTTGCGAAACAATATGTGCATCCGTGAATACATCCGCGATAGCAGTTAACCGTAACTCTATATCCAACTTCACTGTCCAAATAACTTTTTGAAAGAATGGATTTTGTTACGGTTTCTTCAAAGATTTCAAGTTTTGTTTCCGGCGGTTCGCCAATGTATTCGGAAGAGAATTTATTGTACGGGTTTGGTGGGTTTTTAATGTGTCGCATAAGTGACACAATAATGCATCTATGGTCGCAACGCAATATTTGTTTTGTCAAATACACGCGTATTATATGAATGAATGTTGGCGAAACTCATTTTGAACAATAGATTTTTTCAGCCGACTAGTTCCGAATCTCGATAATACTTACCCTTCGCAGTTACAATTGCAGAATTCTCCGTTATACTTATCCGTTTTAGCAAAGGCGAGTTTTTACAATGAACTTAAAAATAGAAGACATAATTGACAAAGATACCTCGTTCGCACAATTCGGGTTAAGCGAAGAATTGATCAGTGCTGTTAATGCTCTCGGATATGAGACGCCGTCACCGATTCAGGAAAAAACAATTCCTATCCTTATAGAAGGCAGAGACATTATCGGGCAAGCGCAAACCGGAACCGGCAAGACGGCGGCATTTGCACTTCCGATGCTTGAGAAAATTGACCCGAAAAGTAAAAAGGTTCAGGCGTTAGTTCTCGCACCGACCCGCGAACTTGCGATTCAAGTTGCCGAAGCGGTTCATTCATATGCAAAGCATCTTGGTGGAGTTCGAATATTGCCGGTTTATGGGGGGCAATCAATTAGCCCGCAAATTCGTCATCTAAAAAGAGGCGTGCAAATCGTTGTTGGTACACCCGGTCGAGTAATGGATCATATTCGCAGGGAGACTCTTGATATTGCGGAGCTTAAGGTAATGGTTTTGGATGAAGCCGATGAAATGCTGCGAATGGGATTTATCGATGATGTCGAATGGATTTTGAGTCACACACCTAACACCCGCCAAACTGCTTTATTTTCTGCCACGATGCCGCGCCAGATCAGGCGAATCGCTGAACGCTATTTGAAAAATGCCGCGAATATTGAAATCAAACAAGGTACTCTTACGGTTCCGACAATAAAACAGTATTTTATAAGCCTTCCTGAAAGACAAAAAACCGAGGCGCTAATTAAAATTCTTGACGTTCAATCCACACCCGGAGAAGCCGTTTTGATATTTCATCGAACAAAAATTGGAACCACAAAGCTTACAGATAAACTTCAAGCACGAGGTTATGCTGCCGAGGCAATGAACGGCGACATGAATCAAAATCAGCGCGAGAGTGTTATCAAGCGCATGAAAAAAGGAAGAATCGAGGTCGTTGTTGCTACAGACGTTGCTGCACGTGGTTTGGATGTGGAACATATTACGACGGTGATTAATTATGATATGCCGTCTGATACGGAATCGTATGTTCACAGAATTGGTCGCACGGGGCGTGCGGGACGCGAAGGGAAAGCAATTTTGTTTGTGACTCATCGCCAGCGCCGAATGATGCGAGATATCGAAAGATACACAAAACAAAAAATCGAGCCGCTAAAATTACCGACCGAGGCGGATGTGGCTGCAAGACGTGCGGAGAAACTTAAGAAAAAGATCATCAACACTTTAGAGAAAAAAGATTTGACGCTTTACCGTGATCTTGTCGATAGTTTGGCAGAGGAAACGACCGTTGATATCGCTGAAATTGCAGCAGCCACGGCATATCTTGCAGCGGGAGATAAAAGAATTGAGGTAAACAAAGGGTCAGATACGAAAGAGTTTTCCTATTCTGAAGAAGGAATGGTGCGTATGCTAATTGGAGTTGGTCGTCAGGATCGCGTGAGCCCGGGAGATATTGTCGGTGCGATTGCGAATGAAGCTGATATTCCAGGCAAAGTAATTGGCGCAATAGATGTGAATAAAAACTATACCTTGGTTGATATTCCCTCCCAACTTGTAGATCAAGTTCTCGAAACCATGCGAGGAAGCAGTATTCGTGGGAAGCGAATGAATCTTCGTCGTGCATCCGCGGAGGAAATGAAAAGGCTTGTCAATTCCTCGCGCGGAAAAGATTCCGGATTTAGTAAAGGCAAGCCAAAAAGAGCTTTCAAAGGAAAAGGAAAAAAAGCCGGGGGACTTAAAAAGAAAAGGAAACCGAAGAGTACCGGCAAACCTAAAGGAAAAGGAAGTTTTTACGGAAATTTTACTAAACGGAAGAAAAAGAAGAAGAAATAGTTGGTTTTTTTGTTTGGTATTGAGAGCCATTTGCCCACCAGCAAATAAGTGCGGGAGCGAAACGATCCTTCCTTACCTGCAAGTTTCTTTATCTTGCCTTCAAAACTTTATATTTAATAATCCCAGAATTCCTTATCCTAAACCTTCAAATCGGGCAATGATTATTTTCCACTCGTAATCAGTTTCGCAATTGTTTGAAGTTGCATATTTGAAGTACCTTCGTAGATCGCGCCGATTTTGAAACACGTCAGAATTTTCCGAATAAATTTAATCAACTACTACAACTAATTTTCCACTTGCTTGATTTGACTCCATATAGCGATGTGCCTCGACGATTTCATCAAGTGAAAATGTGCGATCAATCTTTATTTGATTTTCGCCGCTGGCAACGCTATCAACAAACTCCTGCAATCTTTCGACTGACAAATCTTTTGATTCGCCCGTGTAAACCGTTAGGCGAACTTTGTGCGGAATATCGTCCATCGGCGTAAATTCATTGAGTGTCCAAGAATTTCCTAAAATTCCCGTCATACAAACGATTCCGCCCGGTGCGGCACATTGCAGAGAATCCAGCAGAGTTTTTGCACCGACGAGTTCGAGAACACGCTCAACTCCGTTTGGGAAACTCTCCCTTACTTTATCGGCAATTGAGCCGTCGTCAATGATAACTTCATCAACTCCGTGTTCTTTCAGAATTTCGATTTTGTTTGGATTGCGGGTTGTCGAAACTACTTTCAATCCTATATTTTTAGCTATAGTTGAAGATGCCATTCCGATTGAAGATGTGCCGCCGCGAATGAGCAGAGTTTGTCCAGATTTTATTTCCAAGCCCGAAATTAAAGAACCATAAGCAGTTTGAAACATTTCGGGAATTGCACCGAGGACTTTCCAGTCCAAATCGGTTTCAAGCGGAAAAACATTTCCTTTTGGAACGGTTGTATATTCTGCATAACCGCCATCAAAATCTCGTCCCATTCCGCCCATAATTGCTGCGACCTTTTGCCCCTCTTTGAAATTTGTTCCGTTTGCGTCTTCAATAAGTCCAACACACTCGATTCCTAAAATACGCGGAAATTTCACATTCGGAGAATGTCCTTGTCGCGTGAACATTTCGGAACGATTTAACCCGAATACTTTAACTTTTATCAAAACCCAACCATCTTTTGGCTTTGGAATTGGCATTTCTTCAACCTTCAAAACTTCGGGAGTTCCTGCTTCTCTGACAACAACAGCTTTCATCGTTTTTCTCCAATTTGTTTGTAAAAAAATTTGATGGAGACTTTAATCAAAACTTACCCTTCTCGTATTTTTTGTCTTATAATTTGTCATCCCAACGCACATATATGAGCATTGTTTTAACATGGCTTTCGCCGTAAACATCAACGCCTGCAAGTTTATCAATCCAGCGTTCCTTGATCTCCTGATAACTTTGCACGACCAACGGATCGAGTATGTTTTTGAAAATCAGAAATTTATTATCAGCACCGTATTTCCTGATGATTTTCATCGCCATCTTATTTTGGTCGGCAGAATTGTGTATGCGTTTGACGGTTTTGTAAACATCTAAAGTGTAATTTTTAGTATCAATCACATCCTGCCGATTTCCAAGTGAAGTTAAATGCCCGGGAACAAGAGTATCAAAATCATACGCAAGCATTCGATTAAAAACTTGCAAATACTCGTGCATATTCATCGTCAAATCGAAGTTCATAAACGGCACGTAACCCGGAGCGAGGGTATCAATCGCCATCAAAACTTTCTTTTTCGGCAGATAAATAAACAAATCACCTTCGTTGGAATGAAACTCCATTTTCTTGAGTTTGATTTCTGCTGTTCCGAATTTTATTGTTGTTTGATCGGTAAAAGTTTTTGTAGGAACGAGCCTTCGCGGGTCTTTCATTTCTTTCAGAAAATCAGCGACTTCTTTTTCGGCGATAATTTCTAAATTCGGAATGTCTTTCAGAAATTCAACTCCCGCCGTGTGGTCAACGTGGGCGTGACTGTAAATGAGTTTGCGAATCGGTTCTTTCGTAACTTCGGCGACGGCTTTTTTGATGTGCTGACCGAATGATGGCGGAGCGTCAAACAAAATCACACCTTTGCCAGTTGTTACAAACATTGATTGATAAGCACCGTCTGTGATGATAAAAACATCAGGTTTAATCTCTTTAACCAAATAACCTTTTGCATAATCTACGGGCAACATTCTCGTCTTAACTTTCGGTAAAACGGGAACATATTCTATCTTTTCCTGTGCATAAATATTTAAATTGAATAAAACCAAAAATCCTGCCAAAAATAATAATCCTGTTAAACTATTCTTAAAAATTTCTTTTGTCATAGTGTCTCCTAGTCCTTTTCGGCTAACAACAATTTCAGTAAAACTTTTGGAAATTGCCGTTGCTGATGATTCAAGGATGACAGAAGGATGACAGAAAAGAAAATATTGCAAAATAAACTAGGTTAAGAAATTTTCTTGAAGTAGTTTAAGATTTAGCGGAGCTTTTCTGGCTTAGATTTTTACGGATTTTGCTGAGAAATTCGGGCGTGATACCGATATACGAAGCGATTTGTGTCTGAGGAATTCGATTGACAAGTTGCGGATAACTTTCAACAAAAGTCAAATATCTCTCTTCCGCAGTCGAACCGATATTTTGCAGAACTCTTTTTTGCAATGCGACAAAAGCATTTTCAATCAAAACTCGAAACACTCGGTCAAAACTCGGATATTTAATAAACGCCTCGATCAAATCAGGCTTTTCGATCTGAAAAATTTCCGTCGGTTCAAGAGCATCAATATACAGCGAAGTGTGAGTTTCACTATAAAAACTCCCAATATCAGCAATCCACCAATCTTCGGCGGCAAACTGCAAAATATGTTCAACGCCATTTTCGTCAACATTATAAAGTCGCAAACATCCTTTATTGACGAACGTATAATACTTGCAAATATCGCCTTCCTGCAAAATATATTGCCTTCGCCGGATTTTTCTAAAATTGAGATTTGATGTAAAAAATTCAATTTCCTCATCGCTCAATTTTATCCACTTATTGATATTTTTGATGATGTGTTCGTAATTCATAAGTAATTGCTTAAAAATTAAAATGGACAGGATATGTTTTGCAAATCATGTCCATTTTAAAGTATTTTATCTCAAGCTTATGCGGATTACATTTGATAATGTTGCATTAACAATTTCAACTTTATTATCAAACGCTTGGATTTTAGTCGGAGAAACCGACGGTATATTTGTAGCCCGCGGTGCAAGCCGTGGGAAGATGCAAATAAGAATTTGAAGCCATTGAAAATGGCGGCATAAAAGATATGTCGCGGTTTTCAACCGCTTGAGTTCCCACGGTTAGCACCGTGGGCTACAGATATGTTGCCGTCTTCGACGGCTTAATCTCAATTGGATTATTGAACAGTTGCTAAGTCAAATCCGTATTACTTTCCACTCGTAATCAGTTTCGCAATTGTTTGAAGTTGCATATTTGAAGTACCTTCGTATATTGCGCCAATTTTCGAGTCACGCCAGAATTTTTCTACCGGATAATCTTTTACGTAGCCGTATCCACCAAAAAGTTCGATTGCCTTTGACGAAACACTTTCTGCGACGCGAGAAGCCTGGAGTTTCGCAATTGCCGCTTCTTTCAAGAAAGATTTTCCTGCATCCTTTAGTCGCGCGGCATTGTAGGTTAAAAGCCTTGCCGTTTCTATTTCTACTGCCATCTCGGCTAGTTGGAACTGAATTGCTTGGAATTTGTCGATCGAACGACCGAATTGTTCACGTTCGGCAGCGTAGTTAAGCGCGGCTTCAAAAGCACCCTGGGCTATTCCAACCATTTGGGCGGCAATGCCGATTCTGCCTTCGTTGAGCGTTTCGATAGATACTTTGTAACCTCTACCAACTTCACCAAGTACGTTTTCTTTTGGTACTTTGCAATTGTCAAGGATAAGTTCGGTCGTCGAACTCGCGCGAATTCCGAGTTTGTCTTCTTTTTTACCAACTGTGAACCCTTCAAAATCTTTTTCGACGATAAATGCTGTGATACCTTTGTAGCCTGCTTCGGGATCAACCGTTGCAAAAACGATAAAAATATCGGCTTCGTTGCCATTTGTAATCCAAAGTTTCTGCCCGGTAATTTCGCAATAATCGCCGCTATCAACCGCGCGACTTGCCAATGCAAACGCATCCGAACCACTGCCTGCTTCGCTCAAAGCATAGGCACCTACTTTTGATTCCGCCATTTGGGGTAAATATTTTTTCTTGAGGTCTTCATTTCCCCATTTTATAAAAGCGTTTGTAACGAGGGTATTTTGCACATCGACGAAAACTGCGGTCGATGCATCAACCCTCGCAAGTTCTTCAATCGCTAGAATTGCGTTAAAAAAAGTCGAACCCGCGCCACCATATTCTTCCGGAGTTTCGATTGCCATCAAGCCGATTTCGAAACATTGTTTAATAAGTTCGGGATCTAGTTTCGCTGCCTTTTCCATTTCGTCAACACGAGGTTTTATTTCACCCTCGGCAAATTCTCGAAAAGTGCTGCGGAATAATTCTTCTTCCTCCGATAAATCTGTTAACGCAGGTCTTAAAATTTCGTTTTCTAAAGCTGTCGCGCTCATTTTTAATACTTCCTTTGTTTAAGTAATTTGTTACTAATAAGTTAGAATAATATAAAATGGATACGGCAAAAGGCAAACTAGGTGAGCAGCAAAACTGACACGGAAAATCTGATAAGTAAAACTCCAAGCTCGAATACGAATAATGTAAGACGGCTGAAAATTTTTGGCTTTGTTCTTACCATTTTCGGCATATCTCTGTTTGCGTATTTTGTTTATTATGTTGGTTTTAGAGAGATATTGAAAGGGATTGGCGCGATTGGTATTAGCGGTTTCGTGGTTATTCTTTTCATATATTTTTTGCGGATTGTCGTGCGTTCGATTTCCTGGAAGTTGTCGGTAACGAAACCATACGCGCTGAGTTTTAAAGATACTTTTCCAGCGGTGATTATTGGTGAGGCTCTAAGCAGCATGATTCCTCTCGGAATCTTGATGAGTGGGACAGCAAAAGCTGTTGCAGTACGAAAACGTGTGCCGATTGTCGCCGGACTTTCCTCTGTGGCGACCGAGAATTTGTTCTATTCTTTAGTCACCGCGCTCTTTATTTGCTTCGGCGCGGCGGCATTCCTAAGTCGATTTGAACTTCCATTTCTCTGGGTTTATTTGGTCGATCTTATTATTGTGTTTCTTATTTTGGCAATAATTCTGGGAGCATTGGTGGTAATTCGTCAATGGAATTGGGCGAGTGCGATTTGTGATTGGCTTTACAAAAAAAATATATTGAGAAGTGTTTTGGACAGCGGAAGGCTTCAGGTGCGTTTGTTTGAGAATTTGATATTCGCCTTTTATAGGCAATATCCAAGACGGTTTCTTCCCATTTGCGGGCTTCAAGTGCTGTTTCATTCTTTGGGAGTTTTTGAGGTTTGGTTTATTCTGAGCCGAATCGGAGATAGGATTCCGGCAATTTCAACAGCCTTTTTTCTTGAATCAATTAGTCGTTTGATTACGATAGTCTTTAAGCTCGTTCCGCTTGTTATCGGGATTGATGAAGCGGGAGCGGAATTTATCACCGAAACGCTGGCAATTGGTGTTGGCGTTGGTGTTACTTTAGCGATTATTAGAAAGAAAAAGATAAAAAGCGAGGTAACCCTGAACCGCTTAAAGCTGAACCTGGACATCATGAGGACCACCCATACCACAAAATGTTATCGTCATTTACTATGATAGATTAGTGCCATTTTTTATGCCGGGAAGAATTGTTTTAGTAACATACAAAAAACAGCGCTTTTCTGCAAGAAAAAGATGTA
>Ga0114931_10005711_pt1 | contig 15393 bp, 10 predicted proteins | sample 2SBtaG_FD_89579 | JGI IMG/M metagenome (GOLD analysis project Ga0114931, IMG submission 89579) | Deep subsurface microbial communities from Kolumbo volcano to uncover new lineages of life (NeLLi) - 2SBTROV14_V59a metaG | ecosystem: Environmental > Aquatic > Marine > Volcanic | place: Kolumbo...
GTGCAGGTCGAGCTCGTCGGTGATCTCCCAGACGGGCTCGCCATCCTCGTCAACCGCGCTCACGTGCGACACTATGCCACGATCGGCGTCCGGCGCCGACACCGCCCCACCCGCGTCGGCCTTCCCCCGGTCGACTGTGGATCCGTAAGCGCCATCCCTGTACTAAGCTGAGGAGATCTGGCGATCGATGAGTGACGTTGAGCTCGAACTGGCCGCCCTGCAGGGTGTGACCCTCGCCGACCGGTACCGCCTGGAAGCACTTCTAGGCGCGGGCGGGATGAGCTACGTCTACCGCGCGGTGCAGCTGCCGCTGGGACGGTCGGTGGCGGTCAAGGTGCTGCGCCCCGACCTGCTCGGCGCCGGCGCCGACTGGTTCCGTACCGAGGCGATGGCCGCCAGCCGGATCAACCACCCGCACGCGGTGTCGATCTTCGACTTCGGCACCACCGCCGACGGCGTGCCCTATCTGGTGATGGAGCACCTGCGCGGCCGGACCCTGGCCGAGCTGGTCGACGACGGCCCGTTCGAGCTGCCCCGCGCCATCGCGCTGGGCGCGCAGATCCTGTCGGCGCTGGCCGAGGCCCACGACTGCGGCGTCATCCACTGCGATCTGTCCAGCGACAACGTCATCGTCGAGCGCTTCTCCGCGGGCGGCGACTTCGCCAAGGTGATCGACTTCGGACTGGCGCGGCTGTTCGACGCCGGCGCCCGCCATGGCGGCGTCGTCGGCACGCCCGAGTACATGTCGCCCGAGCAGATCCGCGGCGAGATCCTCGGGCCGACCACCGACCTCTACGCCTTCGGCGCCATGTTCTACGAGATGCTGGTCGGGCGCACCCCGTTCGCCGGCTCGTCGGTGCCGGTGATCCTCGAAGGCCACCTGCACGCGATGCCGCCGCTGGTGCACGAGCTGGTGCCGTCGTGCCCGCGGGAGATCTCGCGGTTGGTCGCCTGGGCGCTGGCCAAGGCGACACACGACCGGCCACCTGATGCGCGGATGCTGCGCGACGCACTGCTCGCCGTCGGCGCCAGCGAACAGGGTGTGGCGCGCTGCCCCGAATGCGGCGAGCCGGCCCGCGGCGGCCGTTTCTGCGGCGGGTGCGGCGCTGTGCTGGCCGCCGCCGCTCCGACCGCGGCGGCACCGCAGCTGGCGCGCGGCAGCCGCCGTCCGGGCCGCAACACCAGCCGCATCACCGGCGAGCTCGAGCGCCCGGTCGGCAACACGCCGGCGGTCGGCCGCGATCGCGAGCTGGCGGCGTTGACCGATCACTGCCGCGGCCTGGGAGACGCGCGGCCGCTGGCGATCACCGGGCCGCCCGGCGTGGGCAAGGCGCGCCTGCTCCTCGAGGCCCAACGGGCCCTCCGCCGAAGCGTGCCGTTCTACGTCACCGCCGCCGATCCGGGCATGCTCGGCCGGCCGTGGTTTCCCATCATCGGCCTGCTCGAGCAGGTTCTCGGCTGTGGAACCGAGCCGACCCTCGACGCGCTGTCGAAGGCGGTCGCGCGGGTCGGCCTGCCCGACCGAGACGTTCCCGGTCTGGCCGAGATCTTCGGCGTGCCCGGTCCCGCGCGCGATCTGGAGCTGGCAGTTCGCCGCCGCGAAGCCCACGCCGCCGGGCTGCGCGCGCTGGCGACCCTGCGCCGCCGCCACCCGCGCGCGGTGATCGCGTTCGTCGACGCCGACGCCTACGACCAGCCCAGCCGCCGGCTGGTCGCCGCCCTCGCGGGCGAGACCGCGGGCTCGGGCCTGCGCGTCGTCCTGACCCTCGAACGCGACGCCGAGGTGCCGGCCGGCTTCCACAGCCTGGCGCTGAGCCCGCTCGGCGCCGACGCCACGCAGGCACTGGCCCGCGCGCTGCTCGGCCACGGCGGCACGCTGCCCAGCAGCGACGAGATCCACACCCTGACCGGCGGATCACCCGGCGCGGTCGAGCAGCTGGTCGGCTGGCTCGAACAGATCGGATCCAGCGCCGGAGCGCCGTCGCTGCTGGTCGACCTGGTGTCGACGCGCATCAGCCGGCTGCCGATGGCGTCACGCCGGGTCCTGCAGGCGGTCGCCGTCCACGGCTGCACCGCGCCGCACGACATGGTCGCCGCCACCGTAGGCGATGCCGCGCTGATCGACAGCGTCGGCAGCGGCATCACCGGCCTGCTGCAGTGCAGTTCGGAGGCGTTGATCATCTCCTCCGACCTGGTGCGCGACGTCGTGGTCGCCTGCACTCCGGCCGACGTGCTCCGCGGGCTGCACCGCCGCGCGCTGTCGGCGCTGGACGAGCGCACGCCGGCGATCGTCTCCGCCTACCACGCCGAGGGCGCGGGCGAGCACGAGCGCGCCTACCACGCCTATCTGCAGGCGGGCGAGGACGCGGTGCGCCGCTTCGACGACGTCGGTGCCTCGCGGCTGTTCCGCCGCGCGCTCGACTGCGCGCGACTGCTCGACTCGCTGGGCGACGCGCGTGCCAGCGGGCTGGTGGTCGACGCCGCGCTGCTCCTGGCCGACGTGCTCCGCTTCACCGGCCGCACCGGCCTGGCCGCCGGCATCCTCGACGAGGCCGAGCCGTTCCACTCCACCCACGAGCAACGCACGCGCATCGCCTGGGCACGCGGGCGCACGGCGATGTCGGCCAACGAGCCGTCGCGCGCGGTCAAGGAGCTGCGCGTGGCGGTAGGTCACGCGGTGCGCCTGGGCAACCGATCGCTCATCTGCCACACGTACATCGACCTGGCGCGCGCGCTCGACCGCGCGCACCGCCCGGCCGACGCCACCCGCGAGCTCGCGCAAGTGATCGACGTCGCCACCGCCGGCGCCGGGCTACCGTGCACCGATGGACCGGCCATCCTCTGGTACGTCGGCCTGCTCCTGGCGGAGCGCCAGCTCGAAGCCGGCAAGCTCGACGCCGCGCGCGACATCGCCTCGGGCGCACTCGATCAGGCGCGCCGCTCCGGCTCCGCGCGGGGTCGCGCCCGCACCTCGGCGCTGCTCGCGAAGATCTACGATACCGCCGGTGAGCCGGGCGCGGCCCTGCGCTACCTAGCCCACGCCATCGACGAGATGCGCGCCCTGGGCGATCGCCGCAGCACCGCCGAGCTATTGATCGAGGGCGCGACCCAGAACCCGCGCCAGCCGACCACCGGCCTGCCGGCGACCGAAGCCGAGGAAATCATCCGCGGCGACCGCGGCCTGCGCGTCGCCACCCGCCTGGCCCGCGAGGTCGGCTGGCCGGAGGGCATCATGCTGAGCAAACGCGCCCGCACCGATCCGACCGAGCCGTGAGCCGCGCACTGTCGGGCGGACAGCAATCACCTGGGTCGAAGGCGACATCTTCCTCGTCGCCTGGTCGGACGGCCCCAGCCCCGACTTCACCCTGCGCGGGCGCCTGGTCGAGCTGCCGTGAGCGCTCAGCTGGCCCAGGGCGACGCGGTCGCCGGGTGGGCGGCGGCGAAGATCAGCAGCACTACCAGCTCGCAGACCACGCCGCTGGCCGCGAGCGACGAGGCGCTGAGGCCGTTGTAGCGGCGCTGGAAGAACAGCCCGAGGCCGAAGGCGACCGCCGCGGCGGCTACCAGCGCGAGGATGCCGACGCCGCCGCCGAACAACACACCGACCACGACGGCAAAGCCCGCGCCGATACCGACGGAGGCCCACGACGGCTGGCCGCACAGGAGCGTGCGCTCCCCGGGGAGCGGCTCGCCGACCTTGTCGCCGACGCGCGACAGGAACACCGGCACCCAGCCGAGGGCGATGTGGCCCAGGATCAGCGCGCCGATCCACGAGCCGGGTGCGATGCCGAGGAGCAACAGCGCGCGCGCGGCGAGCAACGAGATGACGGCGACGACGCCGTAGAGCCCCAGCGCCTCGCGGGCGTACGGCTGCTCGCGGTCGGCGCCGCCGGCGATCAGCTCGACCGCGCGGGCGAAGCCGCCCTCGTGCAGACCGCCGCCGAGGATCACGCTCAGCGCGACGGCGGTGGCGCCGGCGATCGCCGGGACCATGTCGGTGGCCTGTACCAGCATCGCCGCCAGCGCGACCAGCCCACCGACCAGCCCGCCGATGGCCGCGTACCACGGCGCGGCGCGGGTGAGATCCTCGAGCGTCGGCGTGACCCCGCGCAGCACCGGCAACCGGGTCAGCTGGCGCAGCGCGACCATCGCGGGGTAGAGCGGACCGGTCCGCCGCATCCACTCGTCGCGGTCGGGGGCCACGTCGTCGCGCGCGTCGGACTCCACGCTCCGACTATAGCGCTATTAGGCCGCGCAGAGCTCTGACGGGCAGTTGCCGCACACCTCGGCGGGGGCGCCGACGTCGGGGGATTCGCCGTGGACCAGCTGCTCGTAGACCAGCCGCAGCTTGTCCTTGACCGCCGACTCGATCTGGCGAACCCGCTCGCGGGTGACGCCCATGCGCCGGCCCAGGGCGGCCAGAGTCTCGGGCTCGCGGTCGGCCTCGGGCAGGAGGCGCCCGCGCAGAATCATCCGCTCGCGGCAGTCGAGCTGGGGCCAGACCCCGGCGACGGCGCCGTGGACCAGATCGACGGTCTCGGCCCGGGAGACCCAGACCTCCTGGGACACCTGCTCGTCGACCAGCAGATCGGCGAAGGTCGCCCGGCTGTCGGGCAGGATCGGCACGTCGAGGGAGGCATCGCGGCGGCCCAGCCGCGACAGCGACTCGCGCACGGTGTCGACGCTGGTGCCGAACTCGCTGGCCAGCTCCGCGGTGACCGCATCACCGTCGCCGCCCATCTCGCTGGTCAGCCGGGCGTGCTCGCCCTGCAGGCGGAAGAACAGCTTGGACTGGCGGGCGGTGGTCCCCAGGTCGACGATGCTCCAGTGTTTGAGGATGTGCGCCAGCATGTAGGCGCGCACCCAGTGGCGGGCGTAGGTCAGGAAGCGCAGCCCGCGCTCGGGCTCGAACCGGCGCGCGGCCTCGAGCAGGCCGACGTTGCCCTCGGCAATCAGGTCCGACAGGTAGATCCCGTAGCCACGGTACTTGAGCGCCATCTTCACCACCGAGCGCAGGTGGCTCTCGATCAGCTGTTCTCCCGCATGCCGCTCCCCCGCCCGGAACCGCCGCGCGAGCTCGAGCTCCGCCTCGCGGTCGAGCTGCGGGTATTGATCGATGCGGTTGACGAAACTCTGGAGCCCCGGCTCCTCTCGGATGGTGCGCGCCATGGGACCTCTTGCTCTTCGCTGCTTGGATGCGGGGAAGCCCGGGAACGTCTCTCGGGCGGGTCAATTCATACTCTCACGTAAGGGTTAGAGTTACAACGGTACCCGGTTCCTCCCCGGGTGTCAATCGGGAGCTGGGATGGGCCGCTAATGGCTGCAACCGCTGCCAATCACTGGTCGATTCCCATGGCGTCCCCCGCGCGTGTCGCCAGGAGGCTGGGGTTAAGCGGGACCGAGCGGCGGTTTCGAGACGCGCCGCCAGCAAGGCACGAGGAGGAAGTGGGCTGTAGCCCACGCCTGACGAGTAACGCGGCTGGCGGTGATGCATCGGAACCGCGGCGACGGGACGTTTGACCCCAGCCTCCTGGGATGGCGACCGGTTTACGAACGCTCGCCAAATCACATATCTGCGTCGCTCATCAGTCGCTGGGCCCCACCCAACTCCTTCTTCGCTCCTTGCCCTGCTCGCGTCGACGCGATTTTGCTTCGCGCCGCAAACCGATCGCCGCGCTAGAGTTCCGGGAGGTTGCAGCGACAGGGGCAGGTGGCACGATCTGCCCCGCTTGTGTAGGATGCGCGCCGCACTCTGGCGAGAAGCCAAGGAGAAGGCCGTGGAGCTCAAGGATCGTGGAAAAGCCCTCGAGGAGCAGTTCTTCCAGAAGGAAGAGCACCGCAAGCTGGAGGCGCTCCGCGAAAAGAAGGAACGGGAAGAGCGCAAGGACGCCCTGCGCGCTGCCTCGGGCATGGACGACGACGGTGTGCTCGAGCGCCTGGTCGACATCGGCATCACCACGGCCACGCTGTCGGCGGTGTCGCTGGTGCCGCTGGTCGAGGTGGCGTGGGCCGACCGCAATCTCGACGAGCGCGAGAAGAACGCCATCCTCCACGGAGCCAGGGGCAAGGGGATCGAAGAGGGTAGCGCCGCCTACGGGATGCTCGAGGGCTGGCTGAGCAAGCGGCCCGGACCGGAGCTGTTCGAGGCCTGGTCGTCGTACATCGATGCGCTGGACAAGGAGCTCACCGGCGCCCAGCTGGAGATCCTCGAGCGCCAGGTGGTCGACCGCGCCCGCGGCGTCGCCGAGAGCGCCGGCGGTTTCCTCTACGGCACGTTCGGTCGGGTGTCGACGGAAGAGAAAGCCGCCCTCGAGCGGATCGCCGCGGTGTTCGCTCGCCGCGGCGCCAGCGCCGAGTAGCTACTTCACGTCGGCGGTCGCGCGCAGGATGCGATCGCCGACCTGCAGCGCGTCGACCACGTCCATCGCCGAGACCACGCGCCCGACCTGGGTGTAGCGGCCCTCGAGGTGCGGCGCGCGCGCGTGCATGATGAACAGCTGCGAGCCGCCGGTATCCATGCCGGCGTCGGCGATGCCAACGGCGCCGCGGTCGAAGCGCGCGGTGGACGGCTCGCCGGGGACGACGAAGTCGGGACCGCCCCATCCGCTGTTGCGCGGTGACCCGCCCTGGACGACGAAGCCGGGCACCACCCGGTGCCACAGCGTGCCGTCGTAGAAGTGGCGACGGGTCAGCGCGACCAGCGTGGCGACGTTCCACGGCGCGCGGTCCGGATCGAGCTCGATGACGATGCGGCCGCGGGTGGTCAGCAGCTCCCAGTGGACGGTGTGCCCGAGGAGCGGCAGCGGATCGATCTCCGGCGGCGGCGGCGGGGCCGCGGCGGGTGCTTCCTCTTCGGGCTCGTTGCCGGTGAGCGCCTTGACGCAAGCGCGGGCGGTGTCGCGCACGGTGCGATTGGGTCGATCGAGCGCGGCCTGACACAGCGGCAGGCCGGCGGACAGATCGGCGCCGCCCAGGTCGGTGAGGAAGGTCAGCTCCAGCTCGACGTCGCCGGCGCTGGTCGCGGCGCGCTTCACCAGATCGCCGGCGAGCTGGGCGTAGCCGGGCTCACCGCGCAGGACGTCGTCCTTCAGCGCCTTGGCGATGGCGTCGGCGGCGCTGCCGGCCGGCTCGATCTCCCGATCGCGCACGCCGCGGGCCAGGGCCACGCGCACCGCCTGGCGGAACGGCTCCTCGGCGTGGGCCAGCGCCACCCCCGAGTCGATCGCGGCCGCGCGCACGCGCGGATCCGGATCGGACGCCAGCTCCTCCCACAGCGCCAACCGATCGGTGGCCGAGCCGCCGAAGCCGCCGGCCACCACGTCGACCAGCAGCGCGCGACGGGCGTAGCGCGGCCAGCCCTCGCGGCTCTTGCCACCGCAGCCGCGCACGTGATCGAGCGGATCGCCGCCACGCACCAGCAGCGCGCCGGCCAGGCAGTGAACCATGCTGGCCACCAGCCGGCGCCCGGGCGCGGTGCTCTCGTCGGCCAGCCGCTCGGCGGCGACGCGGGCCAGCGCAGTGGCGAGCTTGCGCACCGTCTCCTCGCCGGCGTGCCCGCTCAGCCCGCGCAACCCGACGGCCAGGACGTGCGCCGCCGGCCCCGGATCGGTGCCTTGCATCGCCCACCCCCACTCCATCGACAGCTGTGCGGCGAGCGCCAGCCGCGCCGGCGCGTCGAACCGATCGCCGGCCAGCGCGCGCGCGGCGACCACCCGCGCCCGCCAGTCGTCGTCGCCGATGCCGGTGACGAACGGCGCGCGCGAGGTGCCGGGGCGCGCGGCGATCGCCGACAGCGCGGCCGCGCGCACCTCGGGATCGGCATCGCCGGCTAGCGCCGCGAGCGCATCGGCGGCGGCGCCAGCAGCCGGTTGGTGCTCGCGCCACAACGCGTTGGCGACGCCGTAGCGAACATCGCGATCGGTGTCACCGGCGGCGGTGGCCAGGGCGGCGCGAGCAGCGTCGTCGAAGTCGATCTCGCGGCGGCCCAGCATCGCCAGCGCGATACCGGCCTCGGCGCGCACCGCCGGGGCCGGGTCGGCAAGCGCCGCGGTCAACACCGGCAGCGCGGTGGCGTCGCCGGCGCGACCGAGCGCCCACACCAGCGGCGGCCGGTCCGCGGCCGGCGCCTGCTTCCACCGGGCGACCAGCCACGCGGCCGACGGCGTCGCGGCGACGACGCCGAGCCCCCACAGCGCGGCGGCGCGCACCCGGGGATCCGCGTCGACCGCCAGCTCCTGCAGCCGCGCCGCGGCCCGAGCGCCGCCGGTCCGGGCCAGCGATCGCGCCGCCCGCGCCCGCACGGTCGCGTCGCGGTGGCGCGACAGCGCGATCACCGCGTCGACGCCGGCGTCGCGCCGGGCCTCCAGGCCGACCAGCTCGGCCACCGCCCGGTCGGCGGTCGGCGTCGCCGCTCCCGTGCCCTTGGCTCCGCATCCGGCGGCGAGGACCAGCGCCAGCACCGCGATTCGCCACTCTGCAATGGGTCGCACGGCGGCGACGATACCACCGGCCGGAACCGTTCCCCTGCGCCGGTGTCCCAACCTTCATGAGCCCGAGCCGCCGCGCCGTCGATTGCCCCGATCCCTCTTCCGTGCCATCGTCACGCCCCATGGGACGACGATCGCGCGCGCCGCGCGTCGTCGGGGTGGCGGCCGCGATCCTGGCCACCGTCCTGGCGTCGGGTTGCGGGAAGAAGAAGCAGAACGAAACCCAGAAGCCTCCCCCGGGCCCGGCCACGCCGGTGGCACCGCCAGTGGCCGAGCCGCCGCCACCGCCGCGCGCGTCGCTCACGGCGGATCCGGGGGGCGGCAAGGGCGCGCTGGTCTGGCAGGCCCGCTTCGGCGGCCTGGGCCGCGACGAGCCGCGCGGCCTCGCCCTGACCAAGGACGGCGGCGCCGTCGTCACCGGCATCTTCAGCGGCAAGGTCGACTTCGGCCCCGGCTCGCTCGAGGCACAGGCCCTCGACGTCTTCGTGATCCGGCTGAGCGAGGAGGGCAAGGTCGAGTGGGTGACCGCGCTCGGCGGCGGCGGCGAGGACATCGCCGGCGACGTGGCAGTCGACAGCGAGGGCAACGTGATCGCGGTCGGCTGGTTCTCCGGCGAGATGACCGTGGGCAAGACCCAGCTCAAGTCGGCCGGCGCCGACGACATCTACGTGGTCAAGATGAACGCCAAGGGCGAGCCGCTGTGGGCTCGCCAGCTGGGTGGGCAGTACACCGATTCGGCGTGGTCGGTGGCGATCGCGCCGGGTGACGACATCCTCATCACCGGCAACTTCCGCGACACGGTCAACTTCGGCGACCAGCCGCTGCAGAGCAAAGGCGTCGAGGATATCTTCCTGGCCCGCCTCGGCCCCGACGGCGCCACCAAGTGGTCGCGCAGCTTTGGCGAGATCGGGCAGGACTTCGGCCGCCAGGTGGCGGTCGACTCGCGCGGCGACATCCTGCTGGCGGCGCAGTTCTCCGCCGACGTCGACTTCGGCACCGGCAAGGCGCTGACCGCCGCCGGCAACCGCGACATCGCCCTGGTCAAACTCGACCCCGAGGGCAAGGCACGCTGGGCCGAGGGCTTCGGCAACAGCTTCAACGACTCCGTCCTCGGTCTGGCCCTGGACCCGGCCGACAACATCGTCATCGGCGGCTCGTTCGAGGAAACGCTGAAAGTCGGTGACACCGAGCTGAAGAGCAAGGGCCGCACCGACGCCTACGTCGCCCGCTTCGACCCCGACGGCAAGGCGCGGTGGGCGCACAGCTGGGGAGCCGACCGCGAAGACAGCGTCAGCGCGGTTGGCTGCGACGAGCACGGCAACGTCGTCGCCACCGGCTGGTTCGTGTCGACGGTCGACTTCGGCGGCGGCGAGCGGATCTCGCCCAACGGCAACCAGGACGCGTTCCTGGTCAAGCTCGACGCCAGCGGCAAACACGTCTGGTCCAAGAGCTTCGGCAACCGCGACAACGACCGCGGGCGCGCGCTCGTGGTCGCCCCCGATGGCAGCAGCACGTTGGCCGGTCTGTACCGTTTCGATCTCGATCTCGGCGGTCCGATCCTCAACTCGAAGCACGCCAAGAACGCCAAGATCGCGCCGGCCGACGTTTTCGTCGTCCGCTTCGGTCCCTGAAAACAGCGTCGCAGGGGCGGTTTTCGGCCCGTTTTTCGCGGGTGAGATCCCGTTTGTGCGAAAAAAGTACCCACAGAGGCCAAATTCGAGACCCTGCGGGCTTCTTATTGTCAGCCCCACCTAGTAAAAGGGGAGCGTTCCTTCCCATTGGAGGTCGATACGTGGCTAAGGCAAAGAAGAAGAGCACAGCGAAGAAGAAGAAGAAGGCTGCTTCCCGCAGCAAGAAGCCCGTCGAGGTCCTCCTCGTCGGCTCGAAGGTCAAGGCGGCCATCAAGGCGGCTGGCTGCAACACCGGTGGCGACGCCATCGAGGGTCTGAACAACTGGGTGAACTGGCTCATCGGTCAGGCCACCTCGCGCGCCGCTGCAAACGGCCGCAAGACCGTTCGCGCTCACGACTTCATGGTCATGTAGCTCGGACTCGGCCGCATGCGGTCGAAACGCACGAGAGCCGAACAGCATGCTGTTCGGCTCTCGTCGTTTTCGGGCAGGAACGGTGGCTACGGCGTGCGCTCGCCAGTGAAGCCGGTGGTGAACTCGACGCTGGCGCCGAGCACCAGGGCCTCGAGGTTGCCGTCCATGTTCGGGTCGCCCGCCCACAGACAACCGCCGGCGTAGCCCACGGTCACCAGACCGCCGACCATCTGCTCGGCGACCCAGTCGTCGGTGGCGGCCGAGCCGCTGTTGACCAGGTTGGCGTCGGCCAGCGACACGCCGAGCAGCGCGCAGTTGATACCGTTGGTCACCACGCCCGCGCCCAGGTAGAGGCGGAAGCTGTCGCCGTTCTGGCCAATGACGCCGAAGCGCTGCTGATCGTCGACGTTGATCTCGCCGTCGCAGACCATGTCGCAGTCGGGATTGTTGGTGCCGGCGCCGCAGGTTGACGGATCCGGGGCGACCATCTGCCCGGCGCAGCTCTGGGTGGGCAGCGTGACGATCATGCGGTGCTCGAGCTGGGTGTTGCGCTGCTCGACCGAGACCGTGCCCGGCCACGCCTCGCTGGGGCATAGGATCTCCGGCCGCGAGCAGTCGAGGTCGAAGGTCAGCGGGGTGCCGTTGTGGTCGATGGTGAAGGTGCCGCCCTGGGCGCCGAGCTCGGTGGTGTAGACCGAGCCGCCGATGGTGATCTTGACGCCGAGAACGTTGTCGTAGGTGATGTCCCACGAACCGGTGACGTCGGGCGCCGGCGACCGCGAATTGGCAGCGCAGCCGTCGCCCTGGGCACCGCCGAGCAACGGCAGCGCGGTGAAGAGAATGAGGGGGGAAAGTCGTCGAGTGAGAGTCGTCATCGCCATGCCCCTTGTCTCAGCAAGCCCGATGCCACCGGCAAAGTCTCCGAAATCTCGCTCCCTGCCCATTTCTGCCGCCGCATCGTCCAACAGCTCCTGTGGGGAAAGCCGACAGCGCGTCGACGCGATGTAGGCAAATGTGTCCAACCCCATGCGTTAGCGACGATGCATCACTTTGCGCTAGAATTCACAGTCGGGCCGTGGCGACACCGGTGGCGAAGCCAGCTGCAACTTCCAGGCGCGTTCTCAAGATCGTGTCGAAGTGCACTACCGAGGCGGAATTCATTGCCGTCTTCCAGCGCTTTTGCGCTGCCGATTCGCTATTCGTCGTCACCCGCACGCCCAAGCCGGTCGGCGCGTCGTCGCGGTTGTCGATCACGTTGGCCGACGGCAAGCCGATGCTGATCGGCGCCGGTCGGGTGGTCGACTCGTTCAAGGGACAGGACAACGAGTTCAAACGACCGGGCATGCGCCTGGCGTTGAGCGAGCTGGACTCCGAGAGCCGCGAGACCATGGCCAAGCTCAACGCGGCCAAGAAGCAGCTCGGCAAGCCGGCCGCCAAAGCGGCCGCGGCCAAGCCGGGCAACGGCGTGCCGGAGATGCCGGCGGTGGGCAAGTCGCCGCGCGCAACCATCATGGCGCCGGCGGTACCGCTGCCGCGGCCGCCGATCAAGATCCCGAACATCCCGCGGGTGGGCCCGAAGGTCCGCCCGGAGGCGACGCCGGTCCCGGAGCGGATCCCTCGACAGCAGTCGGCAGCAGTGACCGACCTCGTGGAACCGGGAGCGCCACCGCTGCCGAAGCCGCCGGTCGCCGGCGGCGCAGTGCCCGAGCCGATCCACGACGTGCCCCAGGTCGAGGCCCCCGGCGCAGGCGACGACGACGAGGTCACGCAGGTCTCCGCCGAGACCGAGGCCAAGCGAGCAGGCACCGAGGAGACGCGCGCCGAGGGCTCCGAGTTCATCCTTCCGGCCAATCCGTTCGGCGAGCTGACCGACGCCAACCTGGAGGCGTTCGTCGAGTGCACGATGTACGAAGAGACCGGCTCGATCTCGCTCGACGAGGTCGAGGGGAGGAGTGAGGAGGCCGAGGCAGCGGCCGAGGCAGCGAAAAAGGCGAGCGACGACGAGCTGCCGCCGTGGTGGCCGCAAGGCGGCGGCGACGGATCGCACACGCCGCTGCCCCCTGCCGCGCCGGGGATGCTGCCGCCCGACACCACCGGCGAGTTTCAGCTCCGCGGTGCGCCCGCGCCGCAGCAAGCGCGGCCCGGGGCGCCGCCGATGATGGCACCGGCCGGAGCGCCGCCGGCTGGCCCGGCGGCAGCGCAGCGCATGCGGGCGATGACGCCAGCGCCGATGATGGCACCGGCGCCCGATCCGAATCTGCTCACGCCGTTCCCCGGCGCCATTCGCCGTCGCCCGACTTGGATCCCGCTGGCTGTGACCGCCGGGATCACCGCGGCGCTGACCCTGGTGATCGGATATGTGCTGTGGGGCAGCGGGGCGTCGGCGCCCGAGAAGAGCGCGCCCGCGCCAGCCGCGGCGCCGCAAGAAGCGCCCGCGAAGGAGACCACGCCCGCGCCCGCGACCGACACCGCGCCAGCGAAGGAGACCGCGCCCGCGACCGCGACTGACACCGCGCCGGCGAAGGAGACCGCACCGGCGCCCGCACGCGCGCCCGCGCCCGCACGCGCCGCCGACCCCGCGACCGCCGCCGACGGCAAGGATGAGGGAACCGATTCGAACCCGATAGATGGCGAAGCGGCTGCGGCGGCCGTGCCTGCGGGCGCGTGCATCCTGACCGTGTCGTCCAATGCCGCCAACGCCATCGCGTTGGTCGACGGCAAGCGCATCGGCCGGGTGCCGCTGTCGAAACGAGTTCCGTGCGGCGCCAAGAAGCTGACCCTCGAGCATCCGCGCTACCAGACCAGATCGCTGTCTTTGTCCCTGCGCGAGGGGGAAAGCAAGGTCTCGGCGCTGCTGCACCGGCCAATCGTCCAGCTCAAGGTTTTGTCCAGGCCTTCCGGGGCGACCGTCACCGTGAATGGCCGCCAGATCGGCAAGTCGCCTGTGCGCACGAAAATCCGCGGATTCCTGTATGTAACCATCAAGGTCTCCAAGGTCGGCTACAAGTCGTACGCAAAGCGCGTCTATGCGCGGTCCAAGTCGACCACGATTCGCGCCCGCCTGACCCACTGACAGCTCCCCTTTCGGTTTAAGTTCACCGCGAAAGGAGAGCAGCATGCAGCGCATCTTCACGCTGGCGTGGGCGGGCACGCTCATCCTGTGTCTTATCGGCGGCTCGGCGCGAGCCGGCGATCCCAAATGGGAGGAGGCGAAGAAGGACGAGAAAGCCGCGAAGGAGGTGATCTGGAAGGCCGCCGTTCAGGGCGGGCTGATCCTCACTACCGGCAACTCGGAGACGACCACGATCAGTGGCGGCGTCAACGTCTCGCGCAAAGCTGGCTTCAACAAGTTCCAGCTGGCGACCTCCGGCGCCTTCGCGCGCTCGAGCCTGTACATCGCCAGTGACGTCAACGGCGACGGCGCCATCAGCGCCGGCGAGATCCAGCGGCCGACCCAGACGACCACGCGGGCGTGGGACGTCAACGCCCGCTACGACCGCTTCCTGACCAAGCACAACTCGCTGTACGTGCTGGCCAAGCTCGCCAGCGACAAACCGGCCGGCAAGCAGTTGGTGGCCGGCGCCCAGGCCGGCTACAGCCGCCTGCTCTACCAGAGCAAGATCCACGAGGTCACCGGCGAGGCCGGCTACGACTACTCGTTCGAGGACCTCACGGCCGGCGACGGCGTGTCGATTCACTCCGGGCGCGGGTTCATCGGCTGGGCGGCCAAGCTGTCCGAAGACACCGGCATCAACACCTCTGGCGAGATCCTGGTCAACGTCAACAAGTTGAACACGCCGACGGGCCCGGTCGACCGCTTCGAGGACGCGCGCTTCACCGGCAAGGTCGAACTGACCACCAAGCTGCACGAGAACATCTCGTTCAACTTCGGGTTCGCCGCCAAGTACGACAACGCGCCGGCACCGCGGCCGCCATTCGCCGTCCCCTACGCCCCCGGCTTCCTGCCGGCGGCCGACAAGCTCGACACCATCACCAAGGCGTCGCTCATCATCAACTTCCTGTAGGAGGCCTCATGCGCACACGACACATCTTCGCGGCCGTCGCGCTGGCTGCCTTCCTGGCGCCCGGCGCCGCTGCCCACGCCGACCAGCGAACCAACCTGAGCATCTTCCTGGGCGGCCACATCTTCTCCAAGAACAACGAGATCGGCGCGGCCGACACGCCCGACGCCACGTCGCCCAAGAACTCGCTGCTCGGCGGCGTCCGTGTCGGCGTGCGTCTGACCGACATGTTCAGCGTCGAAGGGGAGATGGCGGTCATGCCGACGCGCGCCCGCGCCGGCATGGACGACGTCACCGCGTTCGGCTTCCGCGTCCAGGCGCTGGCCTACTTCCGCACCCCGCTGCCGCGGCTGCGGCCGTTCGCGATGCTGGGCACCGGTGCCATGGTCATGTCGTCGACCGACGACTCGGTGCTGCACGACGACACCGACCTGGTCGGCCTGCACGCCGGCGGCGGCGCCGTCTACCGCTTCGGCGAGCGCACCGGGGTCCGTCTCGACGCCCGCTTCTTCCTGCCGCCGTCGAGCGCCAGCAACGGTCCCACCGTGGATTACGAGGTGACGTTCGGTCTCGTCAAGACGTTCGGCGGCGTCAAGCCGCCGCCCAAGCCGGCCGCCGAGCCCGCAGTCCAGCAGCCCGCTCATCCTGAGCCGAGCCCGAGCCAAGCTCCCGCGGAGTCGAAGGAGCCCCAGCAGCCCGCTCATCCTGAGCGGAGCCCGAGCCAAGCTCGGGCGGAGTCGAAGGAGCCCCCGGTCCAGCAGCCCGCTCATCCTGAGCGGAGCCCGAGCCAAGCTCGGGCGGAGTCGAAGGAGCCCCCGGTCCAGCAGCCCGCTCATCCTGA
>Ga0114931_10005712_pt1 | contig 15392 bp, 12 predicted proteins | sample 2SBtaG_FD_89579 | JGI IMG/M metagenome (GOLD analysis project Ga0114931, IMG submission 89579) | Deep subsurface microbial communities from Kolumbo volcano to uncover new lineages of life (NeLLi) - 2SBTROV14_V59a metaG | ecosystem: Environmental > Aquatic > Marine > Volcanic | place: Kolumbo...
CACCAGCCATAAGGAGCACGTGGTGGGTGCCTGAATATCCGCCGGAGCGGTCGCCAACGGCGGGGGATCGAACAGCGGTTCGATCGACCGCAAACCCGGCAGTATCAGGTGCTCTGCCGCGACCCCCGGACGCGATGCGTGCCCGGGAAGACCCGCGGCCAAATCCGCGGCACCAGCGAGCATCGAGAACAAGCTTGTCGCGAGGCAGATGGCAACCACGCTCACGGCGCGCAGACAGACACCCCAGGCGCGTGAACGCTCGGTCCACAACCTGCGATCAGGACTAACGACGCTCGATCGAACCATGGGCATCCATGTGAGGTACGATAATTCGCGTAACAAGGGTGTGCGCGAAAATACTTGTGGCGCGTTGTGCGTAATCCTTGGCAATCCATCGCCTGCCGTTCCTTCGTGGACGGCCGCTACTACCAAGAGCCTTTCTCCCGATCCGCACGGAACCCCAGGGAAGGTGTTCCCTTCACGGAGAGCGGAATAGGGATCGTGAGCCATTTACACGGTGAAAGTCTACACGCTAATTCGATTCGGTGATGCGAAAACGAATTGAGGCGTCGAAAAAATTCTTCGTGTTTCATTTGCACATCATTCGTAGTGATGTAGATTTGCCTGACCCACAATCTCGACACGATGTGGATGTCGATTATTTCGGAGAATGAAACCATGAAGAGGCTTCTTGCTGTACTGTTTGCAACGATTTTGATGGCTGGCACGACCGGCTGCGAACATTTGAATCGACACCTTTGCAAGAGTTGCAATCCATGCGGTTCAACGCCCTGTCAGGCGACACCGTACGGGGGAGGATCGGTGCCCTACAGCGGAGGCACCTATGACAGTGGACCTTACATCCACGAAGGTGGAGAAACGATTGTCCCCGGACCCGCCTTGTAGAGCGTCGTCCGTGCGGCATTTGTTCGGATGGTACTTTACCCCCCAACACGCGAGCATGGGATGACGTGAGGCTTGTCATCCGGCTCCGCAAAACATGATCGATCTCCTTCCCGGTGCTTTGTCCATCGAGGTGGCTGCGAAATCCTGACGTGGCCACCTCGACGGGCAATTTTCTCGCGCCGTCGTGGTGAAGAAACGACCGTCGACCGACGGTTCGTTTGAACCTCTCGCGATGAAGAGCGCGCGCGTTGTCCTCTCTGTTGCCGGGGATAGAATGGGGGCGTCTCCCACATCGGTTACCCCCAAACGAGCAGGACGTGACAACGATGCCGCAAGAAACGCTCGCCGACGAGCGGTCGCATGACCAAGCGTGTCTGATTCATTCGCTTCACCAACGCGCCGCCCAAGAACATGCCCATATTTGGGTCGAAGGCCGCGGCTCGACTTTGATCGACGGCGACGGAAAAGAATTCATCGACGGTCTTGCCGGATTGTGGAACGTTGTGCTGGGGCACCAGCGACGTGAGTTGGTCGACGCGGCCAGCCGGCAGATGGCGAAACTGGCCTACAGCACTAGTTACGCGGGCAGCACCAACCGTCGTTCGATCGAGTTGGGGCAACGACTCGCCGAACTTTGCTACCGCGACATCAATCGATTCTTCTTCACCTCCGGCGGCGCAGAATCCAACGAGTCGGCTTTCAAAACGGCCCGCTTCTATTGGAAAACGGCCGGATCACCCGACAAGTACAAAATCATCAGCCGCGTCTGGGGCTACCACGGAGTCACGCTGGCGGCCATGTCAGCGACCGGGATCGCGTCGTATTGGCCGATGTTCGAGCCACGCACGCCGGGATTCATCCATATCGAAAGCCCCTACCCTTATCGATTCCAACGCCCGACACACATTGCAAAGGACGACCCCCGCACCGACGGTCAAATCGCGGCTGATCTGCTGGAGGAAGCGATTCTTCGCGAGGGGCCCAAGACCGTGGCGGGTTTCTTGGGCGAGCCCGTGCAAGGCGCCGGCGGAGTGATCGTGCCGCCGGACGACTACTGGCCCCGGGTTCGGGAGATCTGCGACCGTTACGATGTTTTATTGCTGGCCGACGAAGTGATTACCGGTTTCGGTCGCACGGGCGATTGGTTTGGATTATCACGTTACGGAATCGAGCCTGATATCGTTTGCTTTGCCAAGGGGATTACCAGCGGCTACTTCCCGTTGGGTGGAATCGGCGTGAATGACAAGATCGCCGCGGCTATCGATAGCGCCACCGGGCCACAGACGTGGATGCACGCCTTCACCTACTCGGGTCATCCCGTCGGTTGCGCCGTTGCTTTAGCCACGCTCGATGTCTTGGAAAAAGAGAGCCTACCCCAGCGTGCCGCCGCCATGGGTGAGCGATTGTTGGGTGGGCTTCGCACGTTGGAATCCCACCCACACGTGGGCGACGTGCGCGGTCAGGGGTTGATGTGTGCCGTCGAACTGGTCGCCGATAAGTCGACCAAGGCGGCGTTTGCGGCCGAGAAACAAATCGGCGCCAAGGTTCACGCCGCAACCCAAGCGCGAGGGCTATTCACACGGCTTCGCGGCGACGTCTTCATTCTGGCCCCCTGCTTCACCGTTGAAGAGTCCACGATCGATCGCATGGTCCAAATTCTCGGCGAATCGATCGATGAGGTGCTGGGAACCTAGATGCGGTTGATGGGTTCTTGCGAGGCGAGCGCCTCAATCGCGCGATTTCAGAAGTCGTTTGGGGTGCATCCCGTTTACGTGTCCCATGAACGGCGGGTGAATCGCGTAGCCGAGCAACGCCTGGAGTTCTTCACTGAGCCCCGCGACCGTCGTTGGCGGGACGGCAAGCGACATGTTCTCCTGTGTTCTTAACCAGGGAGCACAATACTGCGCGGTCAACGCGAGGCGCGACTCGCTCGAACAATTCGCTCCTCCACCGTGCCACAGTGTGCCGTAAAACACGACAGCCGAACCCGCCGCCATCAGCACCGGAAAGTTTTGATCTTCCGGCGTTGGTCGGCGCGTGTCGTCCCAGCGATGGCTGCCGGGCCAGACTGTCGTGGCTCCGTTTGTTTCGGTGAAGGGATCGAGTGCCCAAATCACCGAGATGCCAAGCGGCTCGCGTGGGCGCTGTTGCGGATAAAACCCGTCATCGAAATGAGGCAGTTGGGCCTCCTCGCCGGGACGGATATTGATGGCGAGACAAGCCGACAGCAACGCGTTGGCGAGTACCTTCTCCAAGATGGCGAGAACATGTGGGTGCGTGACGAGCGAATCCAGCGCTCGCGTCTTCTGTAGCAATGAATAGACCCGCTGCGTTTTCAAACCTTCAAAATCGTTTCGCCCCAACGGTCCCAATAGCCGCTCGATTGCTTGTTTCGCCTGGGCAACAGCTTCGGGGGAGATCGCTCGCTCCAACACGACATACCCGTCGGCGGCGAGTCTTTCAAGGGATTCTTCGAGCAGGCGCAGTTCGATCTTTTCGGCCGCACGCTTCGTTGTTTGATGGTACGTACCGGCAAGATCCTTGCCGAGATCTTCGTACTTTTCAAGATTCCGACTGTGGGGATCCGACGCACTCACGGCATGATCTCCATAACTGTCCAACGTCGAATGAATGTAACCTGAAGCTCGACAATCTGCCCAGTCGTGTGACCCAAAGCTTCGCACGCACGCACATTCCACGAGAGAGCGGAACTCACCGCTTTCGTTTCCCTCGACGAGAGCCTTTCGGTAGCGGACCAGCCATCGGGGGCGTCTCGAAGAACTTCCCATCGTCGACAAGGCGGGGGTCGCCGGAGCGCCGAAGTTCGTCCATCAACTGCTCGCGTAATTGGGTAACGATCGCCGCGTATTTCGACTCGGCCGCAACATTGTGCATCTGATGCGGATCTTTCCTCAGATCGAATAGCTCCTCACGCGGTCGCTTGCCATAGGCATGATCAAAATAGCGTTTCCACCGGGGGGCGTCGCGATGCTCGACAAGCCACGCCTTGGTCGGACCCGCGTCTTCATCGGGCAATGTGGCGAAGGTGTCTTCGGTCACTTCTTGATTCGACGGAGGATCGTTGCCATCCAAACGATACGGATCGCCCAACGGATAACGGTCGGGACGAAAGTTGATGATGAACGTATAGTCTTTCGTGTGGATGGCTCTTTGTGGATACGGCAAATAGCCCGCGCGTGCGCTGGCCACGTGTCGTTCACGTCCGCTGAGAGCCCATGTTCGCTTTGGATCGACAAGACCATCTTGATCGGAGTGCAGGACGGGCCACAAGCCGCGGGCGGTCATCACCTCCGGCACGTCGAGACCTCCGGCTTCGAGAAACGTGGGTGCCAGATCGGGCAAGCTCACGAAGTCGTCGACGACCCGCCCACCGCGAACACCGGGCCCGGCGATGGCAAGCGCGACCTTGACACCAAAGTCGTACAAGTTGCACTTGCCATGCGGGAACCCTGGTGGACCATGATCGCCGCTGAGAACAATAATCGTATTGTCGAGTTGATTGTTCTTCTCAAGTTCCTCCAGGAGAATGCCAACCGCGGCGTCGAATGCTTGAACCTCACCAAGATAGTCCGCCACGTCTTGGCGCACTTCGGGAACGTCCGGCAGAAACGGTGGCAGCAACCCCTTGAGCGACTCCGGGGAAATTCCCCACAATTTTTCTCCAGAACCTTTGACCCACTTGCGATGCACGTTGGTTGGCCCGAACCAATAGCAAAACCTTTGGTGTGGTTCGCCCGCGGCGAGAAAGTCGGCGAAGTTTCCGCGGACCTCCTCCAATAATTGTTGCTTGGCCTGCTCAACGGTTTTGCCCTCGGCAATCAGCCGCGTCGCGGTTTGCGAAAAGTGATTGAATCGGTTGCCGGCATGTTGATAGGCATATGCTTGTCGCCCATAGGGCGCGTCCTCCGGTGTACCGGGGCTCCACACTTTCCACGTCTTTCCGATGTGATAGTTCGCGTCCCTCAACAGCAGAGGCCAAGCAGGGATGTCGTCATTCCATTGGGCCCCTTGTAGAATGGCTCCCCGACCGGTGCGCCAAAAATATTGACCGGAGAGGATCGAACTGCGGCACGGCGTGCAAGACGGGGCGTTCACCAGCGCGTTACGAAACAGAACGCCTCGTTGCGCCACGCGGTCGAAGTTCGGTGTGTTGACGACATCGTTCATGCTGCCGGGACCGTCAACTTGACGGTAAGCGCTCGCCGTGCGACCCCAGTCATCGGCGAACGCGAACAAAATATTCGGGCGAGAATCGTCCGCCGCGCGACTCTCGACCAAAGCGACCTGCATGATGGCGGCAAACACCGCGATGTGGAGAAGGTGCTGAAGACACGATCGATTCGACATGGTGTGATCTCGCCGCGGGAACGTGTGACGCCGAAGGGAATCGCCATCGGAACAAGTTTCTTCGTTTGCAATTACTCTAGGATACTGGAAGTCGGGACGGGGGGGTAATTCTCAACAGAGGCGACTTGCATCTCCTCGGTGTGTAGGATCAAATAGGCGCCAGGCGAACATGGCTCGTATCGAGCGGCAGAACATCGCCCGCTCCCTGGGCTAGAAAGCGTGCGTCGCAGTTGCCGGCGGCGCGAGTTCGCGAAACCCACCGAGACAACTTACCGGGGCGCCCCATATCCTAGGCACGGATTCACGACGCGGACGAGGCATCGCGGATGTTCAGGAGATTGTTTTTCAAACGCCCCAGCGGAGTGCGGCGTGGCCACCATCGTCGCTGTCTTGCTCCCTGCATCATCCAGCCGGAGTCTCTGGAGCCGCGTCTACAGTTGGCCTCGACGATGTCGATCTTCAGCAGTTCCGTGTCGGTCGCCATTTCACTGTCCGGCACTCAAATCGACACGATTAGCAACATCGCGGTCACCGGGACCATCACATCGGACATTCAGTTGGATGGGGCAGGTAACGGAACTGTTACCCTTCTCGGTTCCGATGCCACGCTTGCCAGTGGAGTTTTTCCCATCGACTTCGGTTCCCTGGGAACGGCGAGCCTCACGCTGCAAAGCGCGGCATTCAATCTGACCAGTAGCGCCATCGCGACAGCCAACAACACATTCGGTTTCGATGGCACCGATGCCCAACTCACCTTCGACAGTGGCTCAGCCACCCTGGTGGGCACCTCAGGCCCGCTCACAGGACTATTGCCTCCGCCTGGCGTTACGATCAATTTTGCTACCAATCCAGCTCCCGTCGCTCTCGCCGGGTTTGGCATCATGGGTACGGCGACGGCAAATCCACCTGGTGTGTCGATTCCGTTACCGTCAATCGCCGTTCCACTAGAGAGCGTTCTCCCCGGGCTATCCATTGATATCGACGGCACGATTCAGGCACAGGGCACCGCACTGGCAGCCGACACAATTGGCCAATTCAACCCAAGCACAGCGACGTCTTTCTTCCGCAATTCAAATAGTTCAGGCGTGCCGGATGTGACGCCGTTTAACTATGGGATTCCCGGCTGGGTGCCATTGACCGGTGACTGGAACGGCGACGGGACCGACACCATTGGGCTCTACAATTCCGGTGCTAGCACTTTTTTTCTGAGAAACACGAATAATTCCGGCAACGCCGATATTGTTTTCAACTATGGGATTCCCGGTTGGGTGCCGCTAGCTGGCGACTGGAACGGCGACGGAATTGACACGGTAGCCCTCTACAACCCGGCGACGGCCACCTTCTTTCTCCGCAACACAAATGACACCGGTGTGGCTGACATAACGTTCAACTACGGCCTTCCCGGCTGGACACCGTTGGCTGGCGATTGGAATGCCGATCAAACTGACACGATTGGCGCGTTCAACGGCACGACGGCCACGTTCTTTCTTCGCAACTTTAACAGCTCTGGCGTCGCCGACGTCGCGGCCTTCAATTTTGGCGGCTCCGCTTGGTTGCCGGTAACCGGCGACTGGAATGGTGACGGGATTGATACGATCGGCGTCGTCGACCCCGCCTCCGCCACGTTCTATCTTCGCGATGCGAACTTGGCCGGTGCTCCCGATGTCCCACCGTTTCAGTATGGCGCTCCCGGCTGGATTCCACTGACTGGCAACTGGGACGGCAGCGCGACGGGCCCGGCGGCTCAAGCCGCCCCGTCCAATACCCTTGAGCTTGCCATGGCGGTGGCCTATCGATCACTTCCGCAGCGCGAAGAACCAACGGTTTCAACTTCGCCGATGTCGTTGTCGCGGGGACCCTCGCCGATCGACGCTACCTCAATCATGTCGGTGCCCGTCGCGTCCAGTGAGGCGAATACCGCCCACGACGAGGTTTTCAGATCGCTGCGAATCGACGACACGACAAGTCCCCTCGAGTCATTGGAACCCGAACAAGTTGCCGAGCGATGGAACGAAGATCTTCTGGACGAAGTGTCGTAGTTGACTTAAACGGGCGACTACACCAGCGGTAGCGTGGCCGTTCAGCATGGCTCGCTTCGACCACAAGGGAACGCCCCCACGACGCGCGAGTACCGCAGCGCCGCCGGACGGGGAATTGGCTCGATCTCGGGTGTCGGCGCGACGGGCCTTTCCGGCTGTCTCGTTTCGCTGTCTTCGACCAAGATCGTTTCGGTACCCAGTATCCGCTGCCGCGCTTCGTAGAGCAGGCTGAAGAGTAGCGGCACGAGGAACAGAGTGAAAAGGGTCGAGACGATCAGCCCGCCCAACACCACGCTGCCAAGTCCGCGATAAAGTTCGCTGCCGGCACCGGGGAAGATGACCAGCGGAAACATCCCCAGGCAGGTGGTGGCGGTGGTCATGAAGATGGGACGAATCCGGTCGCGTACGCTGCGAAGTACGGCCGTTTGGTGATCGAGCCCTTCGTTGCGAATCAGTTGCAACGAGCGTTCGATAATCAGGATCGCGTTGTTGACCACGGTGCCAATGAGGATGATGAACCCCAGCATGGTCAGGATATCAAGACGCTGTGGAGTGAACAGATTCAACAGCCGCAATCCGGCAAATCCACCCACGGCGGCCAATGGCACGCTGATCATAATGGCCACGGGATACAAGAACGACTCGTAGAGGGCGGCAATCAGCAGGAAAGTGATGAACACGGCCATCGCAATTCGCCCGGTGAGCACCGCTCGCATTTGCCGTAAATCGTCGGCCGTACCGGCCAAACGAAATTGATACAGACCACTGGAATCGGCACGCATCGGTTCGACAACTTCGGTTTCGATCCGCAACATCGCGTTTTCCAGCGAAATACCCGGCCCAGGACGGACTTGAATGGTGATCGAGCGTTGGCGATCGATGCGATTGATCTGTTCAGGGCCTGCCGAAAGCACGACGTCGGCCACATCGCCCAGCGAGACAAGTTCGCCGGTGGGAGTTCCGATGGGCAACTGTTCGATGTCCTGCGTGTGATTGCTATAGTTGTCTGCCCCGAAAATGACCAAGTCGATCTCTTTGCCTTGATGCCAATACGTGCCGGCATACGCCCCGTCGATCAACGCGTTGACCGTGTAGCCCAATTCATCGGTCGTGACTCCTCGCTGGGCCGCCTTGCCGCGTTACGACGAATGTGCAACTCGCTGCTGCCCAGGTCTAGACTCGGGATGGCACGCACTTGCGTCTCGGTTTCACGTGGAAAAATTGCTTGTACTTCGCGCTGAATACGGGCACCCAATTCAACAAGCTTGGAAATCTTCGGGCCAACGATCTCGATATCGACCGACCGGCCTTTCGAGAGATTGCGTTCAAACAAACTTGATTGATTCACGAAAGAATTCACGCCCGGCAGCCCCGCGGTTGCCTTTTCCAACAGCGGCACCAGTTCGTGAGCACGACTTGGGTCGACGGTGCGACCTCCCATGAAGACGGAGGAACCGCGAGCGACGAGGAAAAAGTTGTCGATCACGGGGCCGTCCAACGCGGCGGCTTCCGGCGTTCCTGGTCGGGCTTCCCAATAGGGTGCAAGACGCGATTCGATGGTCTTGCCAAGGGATTCAAGTTGTTCAATGTTGTAACCCGGTGGCGGCTGAAGTTGCGCGAAGACGAGATTCTTATTCCCCTCGGGCAGGTATTCCGCATCGGGCATGAGTTTCCAACTCAATCCCATCGCCAGGACAATCATGGTTGTCACGATCGCCAACCGCGGTCGGCGCTGTGCCACCGGGACGAACGCGATCACCACCACGGCGACTAGGGCCAGTGAAGTCGGCGAGACGATCGGAAACCAGTAGGGCCACGCATCGATCCGACCATAGGCAACGGGCAGCAACCCCAACACGCCAACAGCAAACGCCGCGGCCGTAAGATATCGCATGCCGCGGCTGAGATCGGCGGAAAGTAAACGGCGATTGATCACCAAGACGGAATTGCTGAACGCGCGGGCGAACCGATCAAGCCCGTTGAGTACATCTGGCACACGGCGGAGACTTGGTGCGTTGGACGCACGATCACCACGGCGGTTGCGCAACAGCCGGGCGCTGGCCGCGGGAATCACGGTTAGCGATACGACCAAACTTAGCGAAACGCCGGCGGCGATGGCGATCGCAATGTCGCGGAAAAGCTGACCTGCTTCTTCCTGGATGAAAATCACGGGCAAGAAAACGGCCGCCGTGGTGAGCGTACTGGCAAGGATCGCCCCCCACACTTCACTGGTACCCCGGCTGGCGGCGATCCAAGGGGAATCGCCTTGTTGGAAATGGCGATCGATATTTTCGAGCACCACGATAGCGCTGTCCAACACCATTCCGACGGCAAACGCCATTCCGGCAAGGCTGATCACGTTGATCGAACGCCCGGCAATCTTCATCACAAGAAACGTGCCAATCGCGCAGATGGGAATCGCCAAGGCGATGACCAGAGTTGAGCGCCTATTGCGCAAGAACAACAGCAACACGACGACCGCCAAGAATCCGCCAACGATGAGATTATTGGTCACCAACTTGGTCGCCGATTTTATGTAGACGGTTTCGTCGTAACTTTGCAAGAGATACAGGCCACGGGCTTTGAGAATACCATCGTTGAGTTCCCGGACGGCTTTCTTTACACCGGTCATCACATCGATCACGTTCGCGCCCTGTTTGCGCTTGACCGCGGCGGTGAGCATGTCGACGCCGCGCTGATGTCCAACGCCAAGTGTCTTACTGCTGGTGAGCGTTACTTTGGCAAGGTCGCGCAGGTAGACGGGAGCCCCGTCGCGATAGGCCACGATCGTGTCGGCGACATCTTCCGGCGACTCGAACTGCCCCAACGTCCGCACGACATAGCGCCGTTTTCCTTCCCACAAGTCACCCGCGGAGGTGTTATGATTTTCGCGGATGAGCGCATCGCGTAGCTCCGCGACGGTGATCTGGTAGGCTGCCAGCTTGGCCGGATTCACGATCACGCGGAGTTCGTCTTCGCTGCCGCCGTAGGTATCGCAATCACCGACGCCCTCGACACGTTGGATCCGCGCGGCGACCACATCTTCGGCGAATGTCCGCAGCGAGAGTACGTCTGGAGCACCGACGGTCAATTCCCGCAGCGCTGGATAGTCTTTCGCTAGACGATTGAACGTTGGCATATCGACCACCTCGGAATCGAACAAAATCGAACAAGGCTCGGCCAACTTCGGATGATCGTTCAGAAACCTTCGCAGTTGTTGATGGGTCGGCGGGCGGGCAACCAGACTGAAGTACGCAATGGAACTACTGTTGATGCCGACGGTTCTCAACACCGGCTCATCGGCGTCTTCGGGATAGTCGCGCACCTGATCGAGCTTATTGGCAACCTTCAACAGCGTGCTTTGCATGGGGGTGCCAACGGCAAATTCCATTTCGATATTGCCGCGGCCCGCCGAACACTCGCTGCGAAAATCGATCATGCCTTCGACGTCCTGCAATTGTTCTTCTTGCTTGGAAACAATCTCCGACTCGATTTCCTGGGGGCTGGCTCCCGGCCATCGCGTGTTGACCGTCACCACGGGGCGAATCACTTCGGGGGTCAACTGCACCGGAATGGCAAACAGCGAGAACAGTCCGAAGCAACAGACAAGGATGACCGCCACGGCTACCTTGACGGGATTGCGGATGGAGAAGTCGCTGATCTGCATGGCAGTGAGTCGTCGATGTTAAAGCCGTGCCTAGCCTGGGAACCGCTGATGCTGGGAATCTCGGTGGATCAGTCGCCACCGGAGGTTGTTAGCCGTGCCGACGTGGACGGCTCGGTGGCCAATCGCGGGGCGTTCACCTCGGACGTATTCAGTATATGCACGCGATCCAGGGGGCGTACCCGTTCGGCGCCTTCAACCACGAGGAGATCGCCGTCGGAAATCTCACCGCGGATCTCGATAAACGACCCGTCGCTGATCCCTTCGGTAACCGCAACGCCGCGGATCTCGCCGCCCGTGCCGACGACATACACCGTTGGTCGACCGCTGGAGCGAACCACCGCATCTTTATGAGCCAGCAACGCCTCGTGGGGCGTCCCGTGAAACGTGATGCGAGCGATCATGCCTTCCTTTAGCCGTGGACGACCATCTATGAACTCGTTCTTCATGCGGACGACCACCGGAAATCCGTGGCTGCCTTGTTGCCAATTCGAACGAGGTACGATGGCCCGAATGGTTCCCGAACGTGGCTCATGACCAAGGGCATCGATGAAGACATCGACCGTCTTGCCAACGCGTATCTGGTCGATGTACTTTTCGTCGACTTGCACCTCGACTTCCACTTCGTCTAGCCGAGCCACGGTGGCGACGACGCCGCCTTCGGCGACCCATTCGCCCACGTCGGTATGTTTCTCAACCAAATATCCGTCGAAGGGAGCCCGGATCGTTCGCTTCCTTAGCTCATCTTGCAGACGCGCTATTTCTTGCTCTTGGGCGGCAACCGCCGCTCGGGCAGCCTCGATTTCTTCCTTGCGGTTGCCAGCTCGTTTGAGTTCGTAGTCGGCGATTGACGCGGCATGCAACTGCTCGTTTTGGGTAGCACTGTAGGCGGCCTCGTCCAATTCGTCGTCGGTGATCGAGCCCTGTTCGTGAAGTTGTTGACGGCGTTCCAGAACGCCCACGGCGCGACGAAAGATCGCTTCGGCGGCCAACATTCGGGCCTTGGCCTGCGCGACTTCTTCAGGGCGAAAACCTGCTTCTCGCAGGGCCAACTCCTGCTGCTTTTCTTTCAACTGAGCTTCGGCCGCTTTGATTTCTATCGAAATCGACTTGGTCTCAAGTTCGGCCAACACGTCGTTGGCGTTAACCTTGGCGCCTTCGCGGAGCGGGAAATGCTTCACGCGCCCGTTACCTCGCGCAGCCACGCGACTGACTTCGATTGGAACGACCGTCCCAACCAAGGCCACCTGTACGGCAATCGCGTCTCGCCGCACCGCGACCACGGTCACGTCGGTCGGCGGACGCTCGGCTCGCTCGACGGGCGGACCGCCACACCCAAGGACCGCCAGCGTGGGCAGCAAGATCATGGCACCAAGACACGGCGATCGACGTTGTGCGGGGACGATCTTCATACGACCATTCTAGGCAAGACGGAAACCCAAGGGGGGGAGATTTCGCCAACAAGGCGACCGCGGCCCGTAACACCGTCGCGGCATGCAAACACTTGGCTGAGGCGCGTTAGGCGGGAACGTCGGACGACATGCTGGAGGGAGTTTTCTTGCTCGTGGGCCCCGATGCGAGATTATCACGCATTTTCGACAACATTTCACGCAGCGAGGCAAGCTGCTCTTCGCTTAAACCCTCGGTGGCTTGCGCTCGAACATTGAGCCCCGCGGCGACCATCCTTGTCCATACCGGTTCGACACGTTCGGTGGGATGAATAATCTTCTTGCGACGATCCGTTTCGCTTTGCACTCGTTTGATCCAATCGTCGCGCTCCATTCGGTCCAACACCCCAACCAGCGTGGGAGACTCGATCCCCATCCGGTCGGCAAGCTCGGTCTGCGACAGTTCTCCTTCAAACGACAACCAGGACAACACCTCCCACTGGCGGTGAGTGATGCCCAACTCTTGTAGATGCTCATTCATGGCGCAGGCCAACTGGTGCGCCGTGGCAAAGATCCAGTAACCGACGCTGTTCTCGAAATCAAACTTTAGCATATGCCTTCTCTTCTCTCTTGTTGTTCGATGCCGCAAGGCAAACACTTCATTGTAACCGCCGAACCGTGCGACACAAGTTTAGCAAAGACTAGGGGTTACATAAAACAAGACAGGCAAAACACCCGCCCTGCGCGGCTCATCGGTGCCAAGAGACCGCTTTGATTCCTCTTGAATTCGCGCCTCGCAAAGCAGATTGCCACCCCCCAAAAAAATCCCAAACACTTCAACTTCCACGGTCGCGCGGGTAGCATTTCGCTGGCAACCAAGATTTGATGCCCACAAAAGGAAATCGCATGTCGAAGAACCCCAGCCTTTCTCATCGGTCCTCTTTCATCGCACGCCCCTACGTGGCGATCGTCACTTGCTTTGCGGTGGTCCACGTTTGCTCCGCTGGCGAGTTCTCGCGTGGCAATTCGGTTTACGAAGACGATGTGGCCTTCTTGGCTCGACACACCCAAGTCATGGAACTCACCAACGATCAAGGCGCGCGGGTTGCCGTTTGTCCCGAATTTCAAGGTCGCGTGATGACGAGCACCTGTGATGGCCCGCGGGGGTTGAGTTTGGGATGGATCAACCGTGAGTTCATCGTCGCAGGGCGAGACGAACCACACTTCAACAACTATGGCGGCGAAGACCGGTTTTGGCTGGCACCCGAAGGTGGACCGTTCGCCCTGTGGTTCGCCCCTGGTGCGGAACAGACGTTGGAAAACTGGCTTACCCCCCCCGCGTTCAACACGGGGGCCTTTCAACAGACCGCGCGACCCCATGAGCCCGGCTATCGCTTTCGCCGTCGCATGCAATTGACGAACGCTTCGCGGACCAATTTCGATTTGATGGTGGACCGCGAAGTACGGCTGTTGAACACGGATTCTTTCGCAACAAGCTTCGGCGATATTGCCGCGAACGTGCTGCGCGGCGAGCGCTGCAAAATGGTCGGATTCGAAACGCGCAATTCCGTGACGAACCGCGGAGATGACCACACCCGTGATGGCGGGTTGATTTCAATTTGGATCTTGGGGATGTTCCCCCCGGGAGATGAATCCGTGGTGATTGTTCCCTATCGTTCCGGCACGGAAGTCAAACTTGGCCCCGTCGTCAACCGAGACTATTTCGGTCCGGTCCCAGACGATCGACTGGTAATCACTCCCGCGGCGGTGTTGTTTCGTGCCGATGGCAACTACCGCTCGAAGATCGGATTCACGCCAAGTCGCGCGAAATCGGCTGTCGGTTCGATCGACTTCGCGCGAGGTGTGCTGACATTGGTGCATTACAGTTTGCCCAAGGATGCCAGCCAGCGTCCCTATGTGAACAACACGTGGTCGCTTCCACAGACGTCGCCCTACCGTGGCGACGCTTTGAACAGCTACAACGATGGCCCTGCGGAACCGGGGGGCAAGAGTCTCGGGGGGTTCTACGAATTGGAGACTCTTTCAGAGGCCAAGGAACTCAACACCGGCGACTCCGTGACACACGTCCACCAAACCTTTCACATCCGTGGGACCCCCCATCAACTGGCACGCTTGGCCAAAGAGGTCTTGGGCGTCGAGCTCGAAGAAATCCACAAGGCGATGACGCTGCAATAGAATCCGCTTGAGAATGAAACCATCTAGAACCACCTTATGATGCGTCGTGGCGAATTGGTAGCAAGACCATGTTAGAGCGAACCCTCGAACCGGAAGTGATGGACGATCACGCCGACGCGCTTGCGTACGACGTGATGGATCACGCGGAGGTCAATCGGGCGTTCGTCGACGATCTACGGATGCTCGGCAAGATCACTGGCGAAGTGCTCGACGTGGGAACTGGAACGTCGCAGATTCCGATCACGCTGTGTCGATGTCTGCCGAGTGCTCGGGTCATGGCCATTGATCTCTCGGCGGCGATGCTCGATTTGGCGATGGCCAACGTGGCGCACGCGGGGCTTACCGAGCGGATTACTTTGCGACACGTCGACGCAAAGCGGTTGCCGCTGGAAAATGACCGGTTTGACGCAGTCGTATCCAACAGTATCGTACATCATGTGGCTGACCCGATGGACGTGCTCCGCGAAGCGTGGCGGGTGTTGCGGCCTGGTGGACATATTTTTTTTCGTGACTTGATGCGGCCCAGGGACGTCGTGCGGCTCGAAGCACTTGTGGAGACCCATGCCCTAGATGCAACGCCCAGGCAGCGTGAACTGTTCGCCGATTCGCTCCACGCCGCCCTGCGATTGGACGAAACGCGGGAGCTGATCGCGGAGTTGGGCATCTCGCCGGAAACCGTGACCGCCACCAGCGATCGACACTGGACATGGTCGGCGGTCAAGTCATAGGCAACAATAGCGATCGTCGCATGGCGTTCTCTGAACGTCGCGCGCGTTGCGACGCAATGTCAACCTATCTCTGTCCCCCGAAACGATCGTGACCGAACAGATC
>Ga0114931_10005713_pt1 | contig 15391 bp, 12 predicted proteins | sample 2SBtaG_FD_89579 | JGI IMG/M metagenome (GOLD analysis project Ga0114931, IMG submission 89579) | Deep subsurface microbial communities from Kolumbo volcano to uncover new lineages of life (NeLLi) - 2SBTROV14_V59a metaG | ecosystem: Environmental > Aquatic > Marine > Volcanic | place: Kolumbo...
CAAATCGAAATGATCGATCGTTTTGGTCTATTGCCGGAGGCGGCAAAAATGCTGTTCCTGGCAGCCGAATTGAGACTTATGGGCGCGACGCTGGGTGTCAAGAAGATCAATGCAAAGGGTGAGGACTGCCATCTAACCTTTTCCACCCCGCCGAAGGTCGATCCATTTGCCCTGATTCGCCTCGTCCAGGAACAGCCGCGGCGCTATCGATTGGCCGGGAACGATCGCCTGAGCATCGCGATGAACGCCACGACTTGTTTGGAACGCGGCGAAGAAATCAGGGGTATCCTCGACGAAATAACGGCGTCGGACGAGGCCTTGCACACGACTCACTAAACACCTGAATCCGTATCTTCATGACGGCGCAAGGCGCTATTCCCTGCCTATTGTCGCGCCATTGTTATTCCACTAAAATCGGCCCTATACACCATCACCGAGTAGTTAGGCCTTTTCTGATGTCAAAAGACATCGAGTAGTGCTTGCAGTATTTCCGGCAATGGATTGCGCATCCGGCATCTGGAGACAGCTATGTCCGCCAAGGTCAACGACATCGTCACGCGCACGCCCCCAGCCTGGCATCGCACATGCTTACTGGCAACGTTGGTATTGTTGTCCGCATGCGCAAATTTGAGTTTGGATGGGTCTGAAGACGCGCCTCATCTGACACTGACATTCCGGGAATGGGCCATCGACAAAGATCGCGACGAAATCCACGCCGGAACAGCTACTCTTCTGCTGCGCAACCAGTCCGCACGCACCCACGAGTTCGTCATGATCCGTATCAATAGCAAGTCCGACCTCCCCAAGCATACGGAATCTCACAGCGAGCCACTCGACGAAGACCAATTCTCTGAGGAACAAATCGTTACCGAGGTGGAACATCTGGCCCCCGGGTCGGTTAGCCGACATGTCGTTGACCTGACGCCCGGGGAGTACCTGATCTTTTGCAACGTGATGGAAACCACACCGTCCGGGGATGTGATCAGCCACTATGGAATGGGTATGCGCACCACCCTTAAGGTCGTCAAATAGCCGAACCGCTTCCCTTAACAGGCCGTTGAAAAACCTTCATGCGGCACAATCGGGCGTTAAAAATCGGCTCAAAATGCTCATGTACGGGCGTGCACACTGCGCTTTCTCATCGATTTTTGTCGCCTGAAACTTTTTCAACAGCCTGTTGATAAAGGGCGCAAGGCCAACTCCCCAGCGGTGCTTCAATCCGCGATGGCCACCTGCATGATGCGTCGCTTTCCGACCTGAATCAGATAGCTCGCGCCACGCGCCAACCCTAGGTTGAAGTCTTCGACGCGTTCGCCATCAATACGTACCGCGCCTTGCGAGACCATTCGGCGGGCCTCTGAAGTACTTGCCGTCAAACCGGTATCCTTGAGCACGACCGATAGATCCATTGTGGCGTCGCCACAGGTGAGTGTCATCTCCGGAATGTCGTCCGGCAGCTTCCCCTTGCTGAAACGTGCAACAAAGCCTTCGTGCGCCCGCTTCGCATCATCGGCAGAGTGATAGCGTCCGACAAGTTCCTCGGCAAGCATGTATTTTACTGTCATGGGGTTTTCACCCTCTGCGACACGGCCCTTCAAGACCTCGATTTCCGCACTGGCACGGAAGCTCAAGAGATCGAAATAACGCCACATCAAGGCGTCCGAAATCGACATGATCTTGCCGAACATTTCGTCCGGCGATTCCGTCAGCCCGATGTAGTTGCCAAGCGACTTGGACATCTTCTGAACGCCGTCCAGCCCCTCCAATATCGGCATGGTAATGACGACTTGCGGCGATTGACCGTATTGCTTCTGCAATTCACGGCCAACCAGCAGATTGAATTTCTGATCGGTGCCGCCAAGCTCGACATCCGCCTTGAGTTCCACCGAGTCGTAGCCCTGGATCAAGGGATAGATGAATTCGTGTATCCCGATCGACTGGCCCGAGCGGTAACGTTTGCTGAAGTCATCGCGCTCAAGCATACGCGCTACGGTCTGGCGGGCCGTCAACTTCACCATGTCGGCCGGAGACAAGCGATCTATCCAATCCGAATTAAAGACGACACGGGTCCGTTCACGGTCCAAGACCTTGAAAATCTGTTCTTCATAGGTCTTCGCATTGGCGACCACCGCCTCACGCGTCAGAGGTATTCGTGTCACGTTCTTCCCGGTCGGGTCACCAATCATGCCGGTAAAATCGCCGATCAAAAAGAAAATCTCGTGCCCAAGATCCTGAAACTGACGCAGTTTATGCAATAGCACGGCGTGACCGAAATGAAGGTCCGGCGCTGTCGGGTCAAAACCCGCCTTGATCCTGAGCGGACGTCCCTCCTTGAGTTTTTCGGTCAGGTCTTCAGGTAAAAGGATTTCTTCCGCGCCACGCCCGAGTTCGGCCAGCATTTTTTCGATATCTGTCATTTATCTACCAAATAGGTTTCCGTTGATGTACAAATCTTAGAAGTCGCGCACTAAAATTTCTACGAAATTCATGGTATAAGATCCAAGGTTCGAGATCATGCCCGCACCGACAGGGGTACTCCCGAAGCCGTTCATATTTCATCGATATCGGCCGATAGCCTAACGAGGTAGATTGGCGTCAAGACATGAATGCTGGCACAATCAAACGCATCTTTTCGATCAATCGTCGCGTCTAACTACCAGACCATGACCTTGCTGGGGTACAACGCACAAGATGATAACAAAGGTTATTCATGAATAAAGCCTATCTTTCGCTAAAGCCGCGTAAGCGTATGGCGCTCAGAAGATACTCCGGACCCCGGCATAGTTACCGGCGGTTCTGGTTGGTGCCCGTCATATTGACCGTGGCGGCCACCGCAGCCGCATTCGTGGCCCCCAGCAAAGAAGTGAATGCGATCACCACCATCCCTCGGGAGGCTATGCCAACCGGAGAGATACCGCTCCAGTTGCCATCCAGCTCGGACGCCTCGACGGCAGCGACGACTCCCAACGCGACGGTAACCACCTCCGGACTGCAAAAGGTGTCGCTGACAACCCCTATCCCCGCCGAACCAGTGCGTTCGAAAGCCATCCAGGCACCCGACCCGGAACTGAAATGGTCCAGTACCCATGTCAAACGCGGCGAAAGCCTATCGTTGATCTTCTCTCGCCTGGGCTTTACGGCCCGAGAGCTGCAGAACATCCTGGACAGCGATAAGGATACTCATTTGCTCAAGCGCCTTTATCCGGGTGACGAGATTCGTTTCCAAAAAGATCGCGAAGGTAAACTACAAACACTGGCCTATCGCTACGAAGAGGCCCATTCTCTGATCATTCATCGTCAGAATCAGGGGTTTAGATACAATAGCGAGGTCATCGAGCACCCGCTTGAACATCGCAGCCATCATGCCAGCGGCACCATCGACGATTCGCTCTATCTTTCGGCCCAAAGCGCCGGGCTGTCCGACAGACTGACCATGGAACTCGCCGGCGTATTCGGTTGGGATGTCGATTTCGCGCTGGATATTCGTTCCGGCGACCGTTTTACCGTCATCTACGAGCAGATTTACCAGGACGGCGAGTTTTTGCGGGACGGCGACATCATTGCCGCCGAGTTCGTCAATCAAGGACACGCCTATCGCGCCATCCGATACACCGACAAACAGGGCAAAACCGACTATTACACCCCAGAGGGTAAAAGCCTGCGCAAGGCCTTCCTGAGGACACCGGTTTCGTTTACGCGCATCTCGTCCCGCTTCACGCGCGGCAGATGGCACCCCGTACTGCATCGAATGCGGGCGCATAAGGGCGTGGATTACGCCGCCCCGCGGGGTACACCGGTCAAATCCACCAGCGACGGCAAGATCACCTTCCTGGGCAGAAAGGGCGGCTACGGTCGAGTCATCATCATTCAGCACGGCCAGCGTTACAGTACGCTCTACGCCCACCTTTCCGGCTACAAACGAGGTCTGCGTAGCGGCAAACATGTCCGCCAGGGACAAACAATCGGCTATGTCGGCAAATCGGGGCTGGCCACCGGGCCTCATCTGCACTATGAATTCCGCATCAACGGCGTGCACCACAATCCCTTGACGGTACATCTGCCCGATGCGGCGCCACTTCCTGCCAACCAGATAATGGCCTTTCGCAACAGGGCGAATCCCCTGCTCGCCCAACTGGATATACTGGGTCGCGAGGCAACCCTGATCGCGTCCCGTTAGGCCACGCGACAGTTACTACAGTATGACCGATAGGGGTCTCTATATCGGACTGATGTCCGGTACCAGCATGGATGCATTGGATGCCGTGCTGGTCCGTTTCGATGACAGCCGCCCTGTCCTGACTTCCACTTACTCCTGCCCTATCCCCGACGGACTAAGACACCGGTTGAGCGATGTCTGCCACTCCCGACGGGATCATCTGGACGAGTGCGCGCGGCTCGACAGCGATTTCGGCCGTTTCGAGGCCATGGTCGTGGAAACCCTCCTGAAAAACTCGAATACCGGTGCTGAAAACGTTCAGGCCATAGGCAGCCACGGCCAAACCGTACGTCATGTCCCTGACGGTGATCCACCCTATAGCATTCAAGTCGGCGACCCGGCATTGCTCGCGGTCATGACAGGCATCGACGTCGTCGCGGATTTTCGGCGCCAGGACATCGCGGCCGGCGGCCAGGGTGCCCCACTCGTCCCGGCTTTTCATGCCGCATTCTGGCGAAAGCCCTGTGAAGACAGGGTGCTGTTGAATCTCGGCGGCATCAGCAATATCACGATTCTGCCGGGGAATCCGAACCAGCCGGTGACCGGACTGGACTGCGGTCCGGCCAATGCGCTGCTTGACGCCTGGATAAGGAAAAACCTTGGGCTAGATCTCGATGAAGACGGCAAATGGGCCGCCAATGGACGAATCGTCGAACGATTGCTCGAGCATATGTTGTCGGACCCCTACTTTGCCCGCCCGCTACCCAAGAGCACCGGCACCGAATACTTCAACCTGAATTGGCTCATGACCCAGCTTGAGGCCTCGGCATCAACGGATGCCCACCCAGCCGATATTCAAGCCACGCTGTGCGCCTTGACCGTTGAATCCGTGACGCGAGCGATTCAACTATTCGCCCCCGACACCAGGAACGTTTATGTCTGCGGGGGAGGTGCGCTCAACGGCCATTTGATCGAGGCGCTCCGCGTCAGGATGGACCCGATCAAACTGGAAGCCACCTCCGTGCTGGGCTTGGATCCCCAATGGGTGGAGGCTACGGCGTTTGCCTGGCTAGCCAGAGAAAACCTGCACGGACGACCGGGCAATCTGCCTTCGGTCACCGGAGCGCAACAAGCCTTGGTATTGGGAGGCCTCTATAGAGGTCGGATCAAGTCTACGAAGACGTGAGACGAAAACTAAGCAACCCTATTTCCGATCATTTTAATCTGAATTTAGAGCCACAAGACATGTTTCGATAGTGCACATCCGCACCACTTTAGTGCGGAATCGGATTTTGTAAAGCGGGGATAGGAGAATTCCGGCCTGTCCGATAGAACAGACCGGATTACGTCAGGGAGCGTTCGTTAAACGCTAAAAGACGAACCACATCCACAGGTGGTCGTGGCATTGGGGTTACGAATCACAAATTGTGCGCCTTCGATGCCTTCGCTGTAATCAATCTCGGCACCGGCGAGGTACTGAAAACTCATGGGGTCGATCAGAAGCGTAACGCCATTCTTTTCAACGACAGTGTCGCCGTCATTGATCTCCTCATCGAATGTGAACCCATACTGGAAACCCGAGCACCCGCCACCCGTGATAAACACGCGCAGCTTGAGCGCATCGTTGTTCTCTTCCTCGATCAGGGATTTGACCTTGTTCGCGGCGCTATCTGAAAAGATCAGTGTAGGTGCCGGCATTTCGGTCGTCGCGGTCGTTGCGGTTGCGGTCATACTGCTTGCCTCCAGGTCATGATGAAACTGATTCATTCTACCATATTCGTCAACTTTAACGCGTAAGAGTTCGCGAGCGATATGAAAAAGCACGTATCCAATTAATCCGTGGCCCAATTAATCAGAAGCTCGACCATCAAATCTGATATACTGCGCGCCTTTTCCTAGCAATAGCCGCTGACCTGTCGGGATGTCGCCATTGCCAGTATGCATCCACAGGTAAAGACAATGTCAGAAAACTCCGTCCCGCCGTCAACCTTCGACGAACTTGGACTAAACGCTCCTCTGCTCAAATCCCTGAAATCCCTTGGCTATGAGCGGCCTTCTCCAATTCAGACACAGACGATTCCGTTGCTGCTTGCCGGTCAAGACGTCATTGGACAGGCCCAAACCGGAACGGGCAAGACCGCAGCTTTCGCGCTGCCGATCCTGCACCTGCTCGATCTCAAGCTGCTTCAGCCGCAAGTACTCGTCCTGGCACCGACCCGTGAACTCGCGATCCAGGTTGCAGAAGCCTTTCAAAGCTATGCATCCAACCTCAAAAACTTCCATGTCGCGCCCATCTACGGCGGACAAGGCTACGAGACCCAAACCCGGCAACTCAAACGAGGGGTCCACGTCGTCGTCGGCACCCCGGGACGCCTAATGGACCACATGCGCCGTGGCACGCTTCGACTCGAACATCTGACGACACTGATCCTTGATGAGGCCGACGAGATGCTCCGCATGGGCTTCATAGACGACGTCGAATGGATCATGGAGCAAACCCCGGATACCCGTCAGGTCGCCCTGTTTTCCGCCACGATGCCCAATGCTATCCGCAAAATCGCAAACCGCCACCTCCACGAACCTCATCAGATCAAAATCGAGAGCAAGGTGACCACGGCCGACACCATTCATCAGCGCTATTGGATGGGCCACGGCGGGAACAAGCTTGATGTGCTGACCCGGCTTCTCGAGTTCGAGACGTTTGAAGGCATGATCATCTTTGTCCGCACCAAGAACTCGGCCACCGAACTCGCCGAGCGGCTCGAAGCACGTGGTTACGCTGCCGCGGCGCTGACCGGCGATCTGGTTCAGAAGCAACGCGAACGCACCGTGGAACAGCTCAAGAACGGCAAGCTGGACATCGTTGTCGCCACCGATGTCGCAGCCCGTGGCCTGGATGTAGAACGAATCACCCATGTCATCAACTACGATGTCCCCTACGACAGCGAGGCCTATACGCACAGAATCGGTCGTACCGGACGCGCAGGCCGAAAAGGCGACGCCATCCTGTTCGTGACACCGCGCGAGAAACGCATGTTGGGTACGATCGAACGGGCGACACGACAGAAGATCGAGCCACTCGAGCTACCGTCGAACGAGACCATCAACAATCAGCGTATCGACCGTTTCAAGCGCCGAATCACTGAGACCCTGGAGCAGGAAGACCTCACGCTGTTCCGGCAGATCGTTTCTGACTACATGAATGAACACGCCGCCCCGGAAACCGAAGTAGCCGCCGCGCTCGCTCGCCTCCTCCAGGGCAATGAGCCTCTATTGCTGACCAAACCAGAGCGAAAGGATCGTCCGGAACGCACCGAAAGGTTTCCTGCCGACAGGGACGGGCCCAGAGGATCCAGAACCGAACGGGCGACCAGAACGGATCGCCCGAAAAGGGCCGACAAGCAACGAAGCAAGACGGACCGTCGGGCTGCGGAAGCCGGCATGGAGCGCTATCGAATCGAGGTCGGTCATGACGACAAGGTCAAACCCGCAAACATCGTCGGCGCCATCGCCAATGAGGCAGGCATCGAAGGAGCCTACATCGGGCCGATCGATATCCACGACCGCTACACCCTGGTCGATCTTCCGGAAGGTATGCCCAAGTCGATATTCAAGACATTGAAAAAGACCTGGGTCGTCGGCAAGCAGCTACAGATATCGCTGCATGAAGAAGGCGCCTCCGAGTTTGTTCCTGCACGGAAACCGCGCTCCAAGCCGAGTCACGATAAGACTTTAAGCGTAAGAAAAACCGATAAAAAATCTTCTGAGACGAAGAAAAAGACACGAACGGGCAAGCGGGTCTCCAGCAGCTAAAGGCCACTCCGGAAACACCCAGGGCATTGCAAACGCGCAGGAAGACCGCTAGTCTTCCGGACGCAGTACCTACAAAATCAATCATGAGCAAAGGAGTGCACCATGATAGACCAAACCGCAATTCGTGCGGGCGTTTTCGCTTGCCTCGTTCTACCCAGCGTTTCCGTGTCTGCCGCCGTTCAGCCAGGTGATCTCGTTCTAAGCGAGTTCATGGCCAATCCCAATGGCGTCAGCGACACTCAAGGAGAATGGCTGGAATTGTTCAACACCACGGCTTCAGACATCGACTTGCGTGGCCTGACCCTATCGGATGACGTCAGCAACCTTCATGTCATCGCATCCGCGACACCGGTGATTGCCCAAAGCGGCGGTTTTACGCTCCTGGGACGCAGCGCGAATATCGACGGGGGAGGACGAATCCCCGTCGATTACGTCTACAGAGGATTCACCCTCAGCAATAGTAGTGATCAAATCGTATTGTCCGAGGGGATGCAGGAGATACTGCGCCTGGACTACACCGCGTCCATGATTTCCCCAGGGCGCAGCACGGAACTTCGGCAGTTGACGTCAGGGGGCCCGGTCTACGCCTTCGCACCGATCACGCTGTCCTATGACGGCGGGATCAATATGGGCAGCCCCGGAACCGCGAACAGCCAGACGTTTTCGGTGACTCCGGTACCGTTACCTCCGGCTATAAATCTACTGCTGGCTTCGCTTGCGGTCATTGTCGCCGGGAATTTCATAGTCCGCCAAAGGGTACAGGAACGCTTGGGCCCCACTGCGGTCTGTTGACCCGAATCCCGCCGGGGGCAATGGGCTACCCCCGGCGGGACCTCAATCCGACTGTGGCAAAAAGAGTGCGGGATCGATACGGGCGTCATTGAGACTGACGCTCCAGTGCAAGTGCGGCCCCGTCACTCGGCCCGTGTGGCCGACAGTCCCGATCACGCTCCTGGTATCGACTCGACTACCGACCTCAACCAGGATCGTATCGAGGTGACAATACATCGTGACCAGTCCTTCGCCATGATCGACGAACACGGTGTTTCCATTGAAAAAATAGTGCCCCGTTTCGATGACCGTACCTGCCGCCGAGGCATGCACGGGGGTCCCTGTGGGCGCTGCGATATCCATACCGCTGTGGGGTTTGCGCGGTTGTTTGTTGAAAAAGCGGCGCAGTCCGAAAGAGCTGCTTCGCGGACCATCAATGGGGGCGACAAAAGCCAGATCAGGCCCCTCAGACGTCCAGGTCGCGAAGGCAGCCTTAATGCGTCCGGTCTCGGCGCGGATTCGACGCAGGTCGTCCGGGTTTGGATTGACCTTGCGCTTGTCTTTGATCGTGAGGTACTGAGCGGGATAGCTCTTGGGTTTAACCTCGAAACTCAACTCCTTCTTCGCCCCGTCCGCGTAGGCTACCGTCAGGCGCTCGGTCCCGGGCTTTACGCTCAAGGGAATGCCGACCAGGGCCATGAGACGCCCGCCTCTCTCCACGATGGCTACACGGTGTTTGCGATAGGTCGCCTTGGCGATCACCTGCCGCTCGGATAGCGGGATCACGGCGATACCGCCCGGCACAAACGATGGCCTGGCAAATCCACGGCCATGCACTGTCCTGACAACATCAGGCCGAAGAACAGCAAGCAAATGCGCGTTCCGTTCCTGCCGAACCAGGTCCTGCACCACCGGACATCCGTCATTTTTCCTCCTCCTGATATTCGATACGGTCAATTGTACATCCCAAACGCCCGTCACGAAGACGGACCTCTACCCCCTGCCCCACGCGAGCATCCGCTACACCCTTGATGACATGGCCGTCCGCCCCGTCCTGAACGATCGCGTACCCTCGCGCCAGCGTCGCCAGCGGACTGACTGCGTCAAGTGCACGGCATAACCCCGCCAAACCGTGACGGCGTCGCTCAAGCCCTCGAACCATGACCTGCTCAAGCCGTTCGCGATACTGGCGACGCAGAATCTCCGCATGCCGAATACGTTGTGTCGGCTCGTGACGCAAAAAGCGCACCTCCAGCTCACGCAATCCTGTCTTACGGCGCAGCAATAGGTCCTGCATGGCTCTGCGCAGCCGTACTTCGAGGTCGTTGAGCCCTTGAGCGGTCTGCTGAAGACGGCGCCCCGGATGCCGTTGATCCAGACGCCTGCCGATCCAATCGAGACGCTGAGCATGCTGTTCAAGACACCGTTCCATGGCGCGTGTCAATCGACGGTCTTGACGTCCCAGATCATCGAGCCATTGACGTCCGTCCGGCGTCACCCGCTCGGCGGCGGCAGAAGGGGTGGGCGCGTGCACATCGGCTACGAAGTCCACGATCGTGACATCAATTTCATGCCCGATCCCAGTCACGATCGGCACGGAACAAGCGAAAATCGCGCGCGCCAGGGATTCATCGTTGAAACACCAAAGGTCTTCGAGCGAACCGCCGCCCCGGGCCAGGATCAATACGTCGCACTCGGCACGGGCGCCGGCGAGATCGATCATGCGAGCGATCTCGCCGGCTGCGGTCTCGCCTTGGACCGGCACGGGATAAAGCAGGATCGGGATCCCGGGAAAGCGCCTGCCGGTTACCGCCAAGATATCGCGAATGGCGGCGCCGGTCGGCGAGGTAATGACCCCGATCTGTCGGGGTAAACTCGGCAAAGGACGTTTGCGTTCGCTGTCGAAAAGTCCTTCGGCGGAGAGTTTCTTCTTAAGCGCCTCATAGGCGCGGCGAAGCGCGCCGTCACCGGCAGCCTCCATCTCCTCGATGATGAGTTGATATTTCCCACGCGCTTCATAGAGACCGACCCTGGCCAGAATAAGGACTTGAGCGCCATTTTCAGGCGCAAAATCGACCATCCGGTTTCGCCCTCGAAACATCGCACAACGCACCTGCGCCGCATCGTCCTTTAGGCTGAAATACCAATGCCCGGACGTGGGCCGAGCAAGATTCGAGAGTTCACCTTCGACCCAAATCAGGGTAAACCCCTCCTCCAACCACTCCCGAACGGACTGATTGAGGCCGGATACGGTGTAGATCTCCCGAAAATCTTCGTTATCGTCTGCGATATCCATCATGTCTGTTACCGCTAAACACCTTGAGCGCTTAAGGAAAGGCGCCGCTTTCCCTAGTTTACCGGGCCTTGACCGAATGGCTATAATAAGCCGTTTCCCGTAAGCAGTGACACAGGATACCCACTATGTTCATTCGGATCGCCCAGGAAGCATTGACGTTCGACGACGTCCTCCTATTACCCGACCACTCCGCAGTCATGCCTAGAGAGGTCAGCTTGCAAACACGGCTGACACGGGACATCACGCTCAATATCCCTATCCTGGCCGCTGCCATGGATACCGTGACCGAAGCGCGCCTCGCTATCGCCCTTGCCCAGGAAGGCGGCATCGGTATCGTTCATAAGAATATGTCAATCGAGCAGCAGGCAGCAGAGGTCCTCGCCGTCAAGAAATTCGAGAGCGGCGTCATTGCCGCGCCTATTACCGTAGGTCCGACGGCTACGATCCGCGATGTTATAGAACTGACCCGCGCCCATAACATATCGGGCGTGCCCGTTGTGGAAGGCGAGGCCCTGGTCGGTATCGTGACCCACCGGGATCTGCGTTTCGAGACCCACTTCGACGAACCCGTCTCCCGGGTCATGACCCCCAAGGATCGACTGGTCACTGTTCGCGAAGGCGCCAGCCGCGACGAAGTCCTGTTCCTGCTCCATAAGAACCGTATCGAAAAAATTCTGGTTGTCAATGATGACTTTCATCTGCGCGGCATGATCACGGTCAAGGACATCCAAAAATCCACCGACAAGCCCAATGCCTGCAAGGACGAATTCGGTCGACTACGAGTCGGCGCGGCGGTCGGAACGGCCGCTGACGGTCGAGTCGAGGCCCTGATCGCCGCCGGCGTGGATCTCGTGATCGTGGATACCGCCCACGGCCACTCGCAGAAGGTGCTCGACCAGATCGCCTGGATCAAGAAACACCATCCCAATACGCAGATCATCGGTGGCAATGTCGCCACGGGCGAAGCGGCCAAGGCCCTGGTTGCCGCAGGCGCCGACGGCGTCAAGGTCGGTATCGGCCCCGGCTCCATCTGTACGACACGCATCATCAGTGGCGTCGGCGTGCCGCAGATTACGGCCGTCTCCAACGTTGCGGCGGCGTTGGAGGGTACCGATGTCCCGCTGATCGCCGACGGTGGTATTCGTTACTCCGGGGACATCGCCAAGGCCATCGCAGCAGGCGCCCATTCGGTCATGATCGGCAGCATGTTTGCCGGAACCGAGGAATCGCCGGGCGAAGTTGAACTCTATCAGGGCCGCTCCTACAAGGCCTATCGCGGCATGGGATCCCTGGGCGCGATGGCCGCGACACACGGCTCTTCGGATCGATACTTCCAGGAAGACAGCAGTCTGGTCGAGAAGCTCGTGCCCGAGGGCATCGAGGGACGCGTCCCCTACAAGGGCAGCATGGTGGCCATCGTCCACCAGCTCATGGGTGGTCTGCGCGCGAGCATGGGCTATACCGGCTGTAACGATATCGCGACCATGCGCACGCGTCCCCGTTTCGTTCGCGTCACGGGCGCCGGCATGCGCGAGAGCCACGTCCACGACGTCACAATCACCAAAGAGGCGCCGAATTACAGGATCGACTGATCCTGGCGGATCCAATCACCTACTGAACATGTTGGAGTCTGGGAGCAGCGACTTGAACCACGAAAATATCCATCAAGACCGAATTCTGATCCTGGACTTCGGTTCCCAGTACACCAAGCTGATCGCTCGCCGTATCCGCGCGGCCGGTGTCTATTGCGAAATCTATTCCTGGGACGCCGATCCGGAACGTATCAAGGAGTTCGGCGCTAGCGGCTTCGTACTATCGGGCGGCCCTCAGACCGCGACGACCGATGACGAGGACACTTGGCGTGCGCCCGATCACGTCTTCGCTGCAGGGGTCCCGGTGCTGGGCATTTGCTACGGCATGCAGACCATGGCGGCTCAGCTTGGCGGCAAGGTCATCAACGCGAGCCAACACGAATACGGCCATGCACTGGTCCGTGCCCGGGGTCATTCCCGGCTGCTCAAGGACATCGAGGACCATACGACGCCGGAAGGCTACGGCATGCTCGATGTCTGGATGAGCCACGGCGACCGGGTCGATGAACTGCCACCGGGCTTCAAATGCATCGCGAGCACCGACAACGCCCCGCTCGCCGGCATGGCCGACGAGGAGCGCGGCTTCTACGCCTTGCAGTTTCATCCCGAGGTCACCCATACCCTACAGGGACGGCGCATCATCGAGCGCTTCGTACACGAGATCTGCGGCTGCAAAGCCCTCTGGAACGCCGGTAACATCATTGAGAACAGCATCGCCCGTATCCGCGACCAGGTCGGTAACGACGAGGTCCTCTTGGGACTTTCCGGCGGCGTCGATTCATCTGTCGTCGCCGCCCTGTTGCATCGAGCTATCGGCGAGCAGCTGACATGCGTGTTCGTCGACAATGGACTTCTGAGGCTCCATGAAGGCGATCAGGTCATGGCCGTATTCGCCCAGCACATGGGGGTCAAGGTCATCCGCGCCGATGCCGGCGACCGTTTTCTCGGCAAGCTGGCCGGTGTCAGTGATCCCGAGGCAAAACGCAAGACGATCGGCGGGATGTTCATCGAGGTCTTCGAGGAAGAGGCGGCCAAACTCAAAGATGCTCGCTGGCTGGCTCAAGGCACGATCTATCCTGATGTCATCGAATCCGCCGGGTCCGGCACGGGCAAGGCCCAGGTCATCAAGTCCCATCACAACGTCGGTGGCCTACCCGAGCATATGAAACTGCAACTGCTTGAGCCCCTGCGGGAGCTGTTTAAGGATGAAGTGCGCGAGATCGGCGTCGAGCTCGGCCTGCCGCACGACATGGTCTACCGGCATCCTTTCCCAGGCCCCGGTCTCGGCGTCCGCATCCTCGGCGAAGTACACGCAAGTTATGCCGATACCTTGCGTCTGGCAGATGCCATCTTTATCGAGGAATTGCGTGCCGAAAGCCTGTACGACTCGGTCAGCCAGGCATTTGCCGTGTTCCTGCCGGTGCGTTCTGTCGGTGTCACGGGTGATCAGCGCCGCTATGAACACGTAATCGCCCTGCGCGCCGTCGAGACCATCGACTTCATGACCGCACGCTGGGCCCATTTACCGTACACCATGCTGGAACGGACCTCCAACCGCATCATAAACGAGGTCCCCGGCGTCTCACGTGTCGTCTACGACATCTCCGGGAAACCGCCCGCAACGATCGAGTGGGAATAGGCGGAATTCGTAACGAATTGTAATATAACAATAAAATAACATCAATTGATAATATAATCTGCATCATCAATGGTATTTTTCATGGTATTTATCGCGCGTAGCAAAGTGGCTGACAGCGATACCATGAGAGGCGAACTGATGCAGTCATGGTATTTTGTGGGCGCCGTTCAGTTGCCAGTTCTTGACCGAGGATGGCGTTATTGCGGGCTATAATCGCGCCATATATATCTATAATATGGCGTGAATAAGTGCTACAATCACGCCATGACAAAGTGGCAGGATAGACAGTTTGCACGGCCGAAGGTCGCCCGTCAGGGTGCGGCACATGGATACCCAAAGCACTCGCTGCGCTCATGCGGCAGGCGCTGTTCCGCATGAGATGGATCTGGCAACAACCCGATTGGCCCGATTTCCGCTACGACGAGCATGCTCTCGAACACCGGGAACTTGAATTTCGCCTGAACTCAGAGCGTCTGTCGGGCAGCTTTGATGCACTTCCTATGGCATCTCAAGAGGATGCCACGATCGACTTGATGCTTTCTGAGGCCATCAAAACCAGTGCGATCGAGGGCGAGGATCTGGATAGGGAATCTGTCAGGTCTTCGCTACTCTCTTTGATTACATCCGATACGCTGCCGGACATCTCAGACCACAAAGCAGCTGGAGCAGCTTCGCTGCTAGTAGACGTTCGCAAGAACTGGCAAACATCGCTGACGCATGAACTGCTGGGCAAGTGGCAAACCATGGCTGTCCCGGAACAGCGCTACACGCCTATTCTGCAAGGCGCATACCGCAACGATCCTTCCCCAATGCAAATAGTGAGCGGGCCTTACGGTCGGAAAAAGGTTCACTATGAGGCCCCACCAGCGGCTCGGGTGCCTGATGAAATGGCGAAGCTTATCGAATGGTACAACCAAACCAGTCCCTTGAGCGGGGATAAGACAATACCCGGGATCGCCCGAGCAGGTATTGCTCATCTCTGGTTCGAAGTGATTCATCCCTTCGATGATGGTAATGGGCGAGTTGGCAGGGCGATCGCTGACCATGCACTTTCGCAGTCTCTCGGCTATCCAACCACGGCTTGTCTTGCCACGGCAATAGAGGGGGATAAAAAGTCCTATTAC